>Ga0207433_10000328_pt1 | contig 109226 bp, 66 predicted proteins | sample YelNatPaOPGAMG01_FD_187559 | JGI IMG/M metagenome (GOLD analysis project Ga0207433, IMG submission 187559) | Hot spring thermophilic microbial communities from Obsidian Pool, Yellowstone National Park, USA - OP-RAMG-01 (SPAdes) (version 3) | ecosystem: Environmental > Aquatic > Thermal springs... | reverse complement strand
CGAGTTCTTGCGATTTCTCCGGTGGCTCCGGCGGCGTTACCCGCAGAGCGAAACGTTACACATCGTGATGGACAACTACAGTCCCCATCTGAAGGAAGAGGTCTGGGAGTGGGCCCGGGCGAACAATGTGAAGTTTTACCTTACCCCGTCCAATGCGTCATGGCTGAATCGGATCGAGTGCCAGTTCACGGGGCTGAAGAAGTTTGCCCAGGACAATAGCGACTATCGGAGTCATGAAGAACAGGAGCAAGCCATCCGCAGGTATTTGGCTTGGCGCAACGGCCGCCGCGCGATAGCCGTCGAGCCTTGGCGATCCTCCCTCCGGACAAACGCGACATCCACCCGCCGTGCAGCAGCCTAACACGCGCGAAACTCTTCAACTGGAAGGAGCGCTAGCGCGTGGCACGGGTAGAACCGGGCCCGCCAGTGGTTATGGACATTCGAGCGCTTCTCAGGATTCGGACGTTGCCAGCGCGATCGGTCGGAGTGGAAGTGGCGTCTATTGGAGGGACGCCTTCCACGGCATCCGTCGCGCACGGAGGGGCACGCTTGTCGCACCCGACGGTAGGGATGGATCATCGAACGTTGCACGGCGGACCTGACGAGCAGGTCCCTCCGAAACTGCGGCCACAACCGGCGAACCTGATCCGCATCCATGCCCTGGCCTCCTTAACAGCGGCAATGGAACGTAGATTTCCAAATAGATTCTTTAAATTCACCGATTTATAAAAGATCAATATTGGGCTGTAGTATTTAGTAGTATTTATTTGCAATCTCGTCAACTTCACCGAGAGGTGAGTGCGTGGGGGAATATTGAGATTCGGCATAACGACCCTTCGGACTTTTCAATTTCCGCGCGAGTTGAGAGGCACAAGCTGGGTTAAATCAGCCTGAGAGGCGAGTTTCCACGTCCGCCCGCCATCGGGCGACACGAGCAAAGCCCGCCGTGTGCCCGGGTAATCGTTGCGATAGAACCAGTAGGTGGACCAGCAATCGTACGACAGGAACAGCCGCCCCAGCCGGTCAATGGTTAGTCGGTGGTAAAAAACGCTGTATTCCGAAAACGGCGGAATGATAAGGACCTGCGGGGACTGCCAGTCTTGCCCGGATGGTTTTTGTTGATGCGAAAGCGTGGCGAAAATACTCAACGGATGCGGAGGCTCCTGAGACTTCCAGAGACGAAACACCGTATGAAGGGTGTCATCCGGTCCGCAGACTAACCCAATATAGGTCTGCCGTAACCCCTCACCCAGGATCGCTGGTTCGGTCCAACCACCGCCTGCGTCATTGGGGACCAGCGATCGAGCGTACGGAAATGGTGCCCCGTGCGTCCCCCCAAGGGTGTGCAAATATCCCCGACTATCCATGGTGATGCTGGGGGTGTTATGGATGTCGTTGGCAGGCGGACCATATCCAACCAATGCCCGCGGACCAAGTTCACCTTTTGCGCGATCATACGTCACGACATAGGTCGGTGCGCCGGGCACCTTTTCTGCCGGATCAGTCGCCTCGGACCAGATCACGTGCACGCGACCTTCCCGAGAAACGATGCACGAAGGGCTTCCTGAATGTGCAGAATGTCCCAGCACATTCTCTGAAATCACGATTGGCGGCGCAAACGTGATCTCTTCCCCACGCAACTCCGGCAGGATAAGCTCCAACCGGTAAAGGCGTCGCCAAAAGAGCTTGGGATCTGCCTGCAAGAACGTGTATCGCAGGATCGGAGGCGGCCCATCCAGGACGTTATGCCCGGTGAAAACCTCGATATCAAATGTGCGACCGTCACCCTGGCCCGAAGGTAGTTCATGCGCTGAGAATGTCCGTGCCCCGTCGTGGGAAACGAGCAGAGACGGTTGTCCATCCACCTGGGCCACAAGATACACCCTGTTGTTTCGATCAAAGGCGATTTTGGGCGTGAGGGCACTCACGGAACGAACAGTCGTTCCGCCAGCGGCCCACCGGACAATGGCCGACAGATCACGCGCGTCCCATCGCTGACCATTCCAAACATACAGTCTCCCGCCGGAACAAACATAAGGCCGGTTTTCCATGTCGAAATAGACCTGGTTTTCCACCGGGTAATCCGGCAAATACCCCAACTGCTCGTTTTCGTGTTCGTAAGGACGGAGGATCAACGGCAGCGCCAAAGGCTTTGCGGCAGGCGCTTCACCTGCTATAACCGTGAAACTCGCGTAAGTCGTGATGCCCGACTCATCTTTCGAACGAACCCGGATGAAACAGGTACGGTTTTGGCCCACAGGACCAACCTCATAGCGGACCGAAATGTTCCTCGCCTCGCCAGGCTTCAATTCGAAGGAACTCGGGCCTTCGAGGCTTGCCGGCCAGGACTCCTGCGGAAACTCCAGACTCACCAGAAAAGCCCGTGCCTTTGGTGCATTGTTGTGGACCCGGAAAACCATCGTCCCGTTCTCACCTGGTCCACCGTACACAATACGGCTATAGGGAGTGATCAGCCAACGATTGGGAAGCCAATCGAACCATGCGCTCGGTTGAGGTGTCCAGACCGTCAGATCGCGATAACGATCACCCGATTCCCATTGGGTCACACCATCAATGTGCAAAATGCCCTGTTGCCTGGGAAAATGAATACGCCAGGGGACGGCATCCCGGGAAACCTTCGCCGGGAAACGGTGGCTGGCTGTGCCCTCGGCGGTCACGGGAATTTCAGCCAGAAGCTGCCCCCGTCCGTCGAACACCTGCAAGGCCTTCGTATCACGAGCCAAACCGGTGGCCTCAAGGCCGAACTCCCCAGGACGCGGCAAAAAGACCACGTCGCCCGGTTTTTCGGGATGAAGCAGGACAATCGGCTCGCGGTGGGCTTCATCCCGATGACCTCGCGCTGTTTCAATCACATAGTGCGGGCAATTCGTACGGAAGCCCCAGGCGATCTCCTCGCCATAACGATCCTGAGAAATTGTGATATTCAGGCCATAGACACCAGGACGGTCCACCTTTGTTTCTAACCGCACCATTTGAAAAGGGCCCAAACCCTTTCCCGTCGGTAAACCGTCGTCCGGAATTCGTGCCTCGCCCAGTACCCGACGATCGGGACTCACCAGAATCGCCCGAAGCTCCGTTACGCGGTTGTAACGGTGGAGGTCACGTTTGTAGACTTCGATGGTCAATGTCCCCTCGGTGGCAAAGAAATACGCCCCCCCAGCCCCGCCGACGGCCCAGGTAACCTCTTCCTCGGGCAAGACCGTCACCATCGATTCTGCGATGGCGAAACATTCACCAAAACAAAACAGACAGCTCAGACCTACGAGGCAACACCAGACACAAAAACCCAATCGCATGACATTCCTCCTCGGCTTTGAAACACTGGCAAGAAACCTGAGCGGAGGGCATTCTTGTGCCGCCAAGGAATCTTTTTGGTGCGGTTCTTATTAAACCAATTCCCAAAAGATTCCACACCTTCTCGTCACGGGGAGTTCTCCGATTTCTTGACAACCAGATCGCGGATAACGCTGTCTGGGGCATCGCGCAGGATCACCGGTTCCTTACCGGGGTCTTCTTTCACACCCGGGGGAAGGACCAATGTGAAACCGTCCAGCGTGAACCCGCGAACATGGGCGGCCACAAACCAACCAGGCAGACGTGCAAACTCCGTATCGCGCTGTCCGGAGACCGTGCGACGCCCTCCAATGTGCTTTCGGCGATTGCTCCAATCCTCCGGATCGCGGACATGGAACACAAGGTTCTTGACCGTCAGTCGTTCGATGGGATTCTCGGGTGTCCCCTGCACGAGGGCACCAAATCCGCTTGTAACGGTGATGTTTTCCAGCGTGATATCGCGAATATGACCGAGCGGCGAATCGGCATGGCGTTTTTCAATGTCCATGAAAATCGGAAACATCGCCCCTTCGACATTGCTCGCGCCTGTCGGTTTGTAATTTTCCAGCGAGATATTGGCAAACCGGATATGTTCGACAGTCGCACCATCTTTGACATAAATCCCGATCCCCACAGTACTGTTGCGCACAATACAATCTGTGAACTCCATATCCCGGAAATCGCCCGACGACTCCGTCCCCAATTTGATAGCCGTGGCGATGGACTCCAGCTCGCAATCGCGGACCTTCACATCTTCGCACGGCTTACCATCAGCCGTTTTGCAGACAATGCAATCGTCGCCCGCTGAGATGCGACACCGGGCAATTCGCACATGCTTGCAGGAGACGGGGTCAATGCCATCGGAATTGGTATGAAAATAGTGATTGCGAATTGTGACATCTTCAACGGTGACGTTCTCACAGAAACGGAACGTCAGTGTCCATGTGTCGCTCAGAACACAACTAATCTGTCGGACGGTCACGTCCCGACAATTCTGAAAGAGCACAAGGCCCGCGCGGAATTCGGGCATCTTGGCATCGCTGCGGTCGGCCCGGCGTCCCAAATCACCGTCACCGATCCCGCGAAGTGTGCCTTCGCCCGTGATGGCCACCTGTTCAGCATCCTGGGCAATGATCAAATACCGCGCCCTGGGATGATCCTCGGGACGCCGGCTTTGCCGAATCACGGCCCCCGTGTCGAGGTGCAACGTCACATGGCTTGCAAGGTGAAGGGTACCGCACAGGTATTCGCCGCGCGGAACGAGTACCGTTCCGCCCCCAGCCTGAGCGCAGGCATCAATGGCCCGCTGAATGGCCGACGTATCGAGTGTCTGCCCATCACCCTTGGCCTGGAAGTTCTTCACGTTGAAGACGTCCGCCTGAGCCCATCCTGCGAGGATCCACGTTATTACAAGAAAGACGCCCGTAAAGCGATTCTGAGAGGCACCCATGGACTGGCTCCTTCTGAAGCATTTCAGGCGAAAACGCTGCCGGGGACAAATGCAGAGCTTTCATCATCGAGGACGTGTTTCAGGATTGCCCCCATTCTATGCGGGCCAAGAGCGGTTCGCACCTGGGCGGAAGGCGAATTCCTCCGCCCTCACCTCATCCGGGCGCTCACCGTTCCTGAACAAAGCGCCCCGATGCACAGCATCTCCCCTGAACCCCTGCCGAGGCAGCCCTTTGCGTTGTTCCCATCTAGCGTAGGTCACTGGACTCAGGAAGGCTCTGGAAAAGGCATTCCCCGCGGGATGTGCTGGACGGTTGAAAAGCGGTCCATCGGTAGGGGCCATTCACGAATGGCCCCTACCAACACGTTGTTGAGCCCTGGTGGATGCGTTTTGGGGGCGATTCATGAATCGCCCCTACCGCATACGGAGGAACCTGCTTGTCAGGTCCGCCTTTTGAAGGGACCTGCTTGTCAGGTACGTTTCTCCCAAGCTGGATTATCGATTTCGTCTTCGTCCTGGCGGGCACGACAAGCGTGCCCCTCCGTGTTCGACGGAGTCCGGAAGATTGGCGGACCAAATAGCTCAGCAGATACGTAAGCAATAAGGTCCGTCCGCGTCTTGACACGGGAGCGAATTACGGATATTGTGGATATCGCTTATCCGATTTATCCGGGATTTGGGTATGTTGACAAAAACCACCATCTCCGGCTTGAAAGCACTGGTGTTTCTGGGACTCCACCCAGATCACCAACCAGTCTCTCCGCGGGTGATCGCCCAGACGTTCGGAGAGTCTCCCACCTATTTGGCGAAGGTGCTCCGCCAGTTGGTCAAAGCGGGGATACTCAAGGCCCAGCGAGGAGTCGCCGGGGGAGTTTCCTTGAATCGTTCGCCGGAACAGATCTCGCTGCTCAGTATCGTTGAGGCCTGTCAGGGCGTGATCCTGGGCGACTTCTGCCGAGAAACCGAAGACCTCTTGCGCACGTGCGCGTTCCATCAGGCAGCCGCTGAACTTCATCGAGCCATTGTGACCGTTCTTTCACGGTGGACGCTCGCCGATCTGGTCAAGCGGCCGTGTCCTGATCCTTCGCTTCCCGAAAGGGACAAATGCTGGTTGTGCCCCGGCATCGAGAGGATAGATTTGGTGCCCCTGGAAAAGGAAGGGCAGGCGGTGGCCCCAGCGCGATTTCGTCGCGGTCGGACGCAGAAGGCTCGAAAAACACGCGGATAGGGAGGGATGGCCTTGTACCCAACACTCGCCGTTTCCGTACCGGGTGCCGACTACCACCGGCAGCTCATCGCCTGTCAGGTGGCCTGCCCGGTTCACACCGACGCGCGGGGTTATATTCGCGCCATTGCCGAAGGACGTTATGAAGAGGCGTATCTCATCGCCCGAGGTCCCAACCCGCTCGCTTCGATTTGCGGGCGGATCTGCGGGGCACCGTGCGAGGCGGCCTGTCGACGGGGACGCGTTCCACGAGTGGACGCTGACGGCCATTTTGTGGCTGAAGATCGCCCCATTGCAATTCGTGCGCTCAAACGATTTGCCTGCGAGTCCGGCGGCTGGGAACGGCGAGATCCGGCCGATTATTGGAAATTCCTCCGCCAGGCGACTCCACCGATTGCCATGGATGCCGAAGAGCTGGCGGCGTGGATTAAAGCGGAGGCGGCGGGCCGGGTCGAGAAGGCCGCCGGTCAACCCGTGGCCATCGTCGGCGGCGGTCCCGCTGGACTGGCTGCCGCTCACGATCTGGCATTGATGGGATTTCGTCCGGTGATCTTCGAAGCCGAACGCGTTCCGGGGGGCATGCTGGCACTTGGAGTGCCCGCCTATCGGTTGCCGCGCGAGCTCATCCGCTGGGAGATCTCGGTGATTGAAGCGCTGGGGGCAGAGCTGCGGTGCGGGCAGAGCATCGGGGAGCATGTTTCCTTCGCTCAACTGCGGCGCGAGTACGCGGCCGTTATCCTGGCCGTGGGAGCCAAGCGCGCCCGGCGATTGGGAATCCCCGGCGAAAACGGTCCTGGCGTGTACGGCGGCGTTGATCTGTTACGCGCGGTGGCACTGGGAGAACCCTTTCGGATTGGACGCCGCGTCGTGGTCATCGGAGGTGGTAATGTCGCCTACGATGTCGCGCGGACTGTGTTGAGACAAGTTGCGTGGGATACTGCACGAACAGCCGCACGGATGGAACCCGGCACCGGAGTCAAGCTGGTGTCGCTGGAAACTCTCGAAGAAATGCCGGCGGATACGCAGGAAATCCTGGAGGGCGACGAGGAAGGGATCGAACGTTTGGGGGGATGGGGTCCTTTGGAGATCGAGCGCGGCGCCAACGGCGAAGTCACCGCGGTCGTCTTTCGGCGATGTTTGCGAGTTTACGATGAAAACCGTCGCTTCGCACCTCTTTTTGACGATAACGATCGGATACGCATCCCGTGCGATACAGTTCTTCTTGCGGTGGGCCAGACGACCAGCCTCGACTTTCTTGCAGAAGGTGGGGAAGACATCAAGCAGCATCGCCCAGGCTGGCCGGTTGTGGATCCGGAGACCCTCGCCACAACCGCACCGGGGGTTTTTGTGGCGGGCGACCTTGCGCATGGGACAAAACTTCTCATTGATGCAGTTGCCTCGGGGAAACGTGCTGCCCGGTCGGTGTACGAGTATCTGACGGGCCGTCGCCTGGTCCCCGAAGCGACAACCGTGTTCTTGGAGGAGAAACGCTATCGGCGAGAACGCGGCTACGAGGGAGTGCGACGACAGCCGATCCCCACCACTCCGGTTACAGAAAGGCTGAAGGGGTGGGACGTGCTGGTGGAAACAGGATACGACGCCACTCTCGCCAGGCGGGAAGCATCACGCTGTCTGGATTGTGCCGTTTCCCCGGTTTTCGACGGATCACGCTGCATCCTCTGCGGTGGCTGTGCGGACGTATGTCCCACCCGGTGTCTCAAACTGGTCCCTCTCCAGGCCATGGAGCGCAACGAAGAACTGGAAAAACTTGTGGCGGCACTGCTGGGTGAAGGAATCGATTGGACCCAGCAAAGCGCGATCCTCAAAGATGAGGACCGCTGCATCCGTTGCGGGCTGTGCGCGGCCCGGTGTCCGGCTGACGCGATCACGATGGAAAGGGTCTGTCATCAGGTGGAGTGGAAGACGCTATGAAAGACGATCACACGACGGTGCTCGCGCGGCTCGCTCCTGAGCCGGTACCACGCAGGGATTTTCTTGGTTTGTCGGCCCTGGGAGCCTTTGTCGGCGCGCTGTTTCTGGCATTTTTGGGTATCATCCGATTGCCCCGGGTTGTCGTATCGGCGTCCCCATCGCGCAAATTTCGCGTGAAGTTACCCGAGTCACTCCAGCCAGGTGAGCCCTTCGTGCCTCCCGGTCGCAATGTTGTTTTGTTCCGCGATTCCGAAGGTGTGTATGCCATCTCGCTGGTATGCACCCATCTGGGATGCATCGTGAAACCCAGCCCGAATGGTTTCGAGTGTCCCTGTCACGGCTCGCGCTTTGCGCCCGACGGGCATGTGATCGGAGGGCCTGCTCCCAAGCCTCTTCCCTGGCTGGCAGTTTCGCTTGAGGGTAACGAAGTGTGGGTGGATGGCAATGTGACCGTTCAACCCGGGACTAAGGCACGAGGTTGATGCGTATGGAGCCCAGACAAGCCCCCCTCAAGGAATTGTGGTCCCATTTGCGGGAAGCGCCCCGGCGGTTCAAGGAATCCGCCTTCCGTTCCGGACCGCCTGTGACCGATCGGGCGCGTTCAGAATTCGTTTTCAACAATCTGTTTCTTCATATTCATCCTGTTCGTGTGCACCGCTGGAGTCTCCGGTGGCGCACAACCTGGGGACTTGGAGTGGCCGTGACTGCGGCGTTTCTGCTGACGCTCATCACGGGCGTGTTATTGATGCTTTATTACAAGCCCTATCCGGATGTCGCCTATCAATCGATTAAAGATATTCACTATGTCGTCCCTACGGGACGATTTATTCGCAATATCCACCGCTGGGCAGCCAACCTAATGGTGGTCACCGTATTCCTCCACATGGCACGCGTCTTTTACACTGGTGCTTATCGTTACCCGCGGGAGTTCAACTGGCTGGTGGGACTGGGACTTCTTGTCCTGACACTCGGACTATCTTTCACAGGTTACTTGCTGCCCTGGGATCAACTGGCCTATTGGGCGATCACCATCGGTGCGAATATCGCTCAGTCGCCGCGGGAACTGACAGATGCCCTCGGGATCACGCCCTACTTCGATCCAGGCGGCTGGATGAAAACGCTCCTGCTGGGCGGGCCCGAGGTGGGAGATGAATCGCTGATCCGTTTTTACGTGCTGCACGTGGCTGTTCTCCCGCTGGCGTTGGTCATTTTGATGGGCGTTCATTTCTGGCGAATTCGCAAAGACGGAGGGCTGGCACGGCCTGAAGATGCCGATGCGCTGCTGGGACCTCCCCGCGACCTTTACCCGGTTTTCACGGACGTTCCCACCAAAACGTATCACCTGGCCGCGATCGTTCGAGGTCGCTCACCCGCAGTGAACAGAGGGCCGGAGAATACAATTCCTTCCATGCCTCATCTGTTCTATGCCGAATGTGCCGTCTTCATGTTGACGGTTTTCCTTACCGTCCTGGCTGCCATCTTCTGGAACGCTCCGCTCAAAGAAATCGCCAACCCGGCGGTCCCGGAGAATCCGGCAAAGGCCCCCTGGTATTTTCTGGGGGTACAGGAGCTCGTATCTCATTCCGCATTCATGGGAGGTGCTGGAATTCCCCTGATCGTCATCATCGGTCTGGGACTGATTCCATTCCTGGACCGCGAAACCGAGGGAACGGGAAGATGGTTCGGTGGCCCAGGCGGCCAGCGTCTCGTTCTCGTGTCCGCGGTCTTCGGATTGCTTTCTGTCATCGCTATTGAAGCCTTCGCCATTCAGTTTGGCTGGCTGCGGCAGTGGTTCCCGGATATTCCCCAATTGATTATCACGTTCGTCAATCCGGGCACGCTGTTGGTCGTTGTTTATGCCATATTCTCGCTGGGGATAGTCCATCGCTATCGTTCTGCCCGAGCCGGTGCGGTGGCACTTTTCACTTGCTTTCTCTGTGGATTTGTCGTGCTGACGATCATTGGTGTTCATTTTCGTGGACCAAACTGGGGATTTTACTGGTCCCCGGCGGACTGGCCGAAGCATTGATCGCCTATGGAGACAAAGAATAAACACCTGCTGTTGTGGTCCAGTCTGGGGGTCGTGGTGGTCCTACTGGCAGCTGCCCTGGAGGAAAATGTGCTGCGCCAGTGGCGACGCCTTCAGGCGGAAGTGGCGGCCTCGGATGGACCTTTTTCAACCGGGATTCGGCAGATCGTGGGAACCACCACCGCTACCATCGACCGCTGTACCACCTGTCACGTAGGGATGGATCCCGCCGAACGTCTGACGGGTCTGCATCGGCTGGCGCGTCCCCATCCACCCGTTCCCCACGATCTTGGAGAGTTTGGATGCACCGTCTGCCACGGTGGACAGGGACGAGCCACGGAGAGTGCTGACGCCCATGGCGACGTGCCATTCTGGTCGGAACCCATGATCCCACTCCGATTTGTCGAAGCTGGCTGCGGAACCTGTCATACGCAAGTCGGCGTCCCGACACTGGAACGTCTGGCTCAGGGTCAGGCAGTTCTGGAACGTTCTGATTGTTTGAGCTGTCACCGTCTGGACGGACGCGGCGGAACAATCCGGCCGGCGGGTGTGGGCGGCATGGAGGGTCCCGACTTGTCCGTCATTGGACGTAGAGGGTTCGCCCCAGAGTGGTACGAAGTCCATCGCCAACGGGCACGGGAGAACAAGGACCCGGTTTGGCGCGATTGCATTCCCGACCTGTCGCCCGACGAACGCCAGCTCCTTGAAGAATATCTGCAAACCAGCGTGGGAACGCCGAGCGTGGTAGCGGGTCAGGCGCTCTTTCATTCGCTGGGCTGTCGGGGGTGTCACAAGGTTTCCGGCGTCGGTGGGACCGAGGGCCCCGATCTGACCTCGATCGGCCTTCGAGATCCTGCCCGGCTGGACTTTACCAACGTTCCAGGCCCTCACACGCTCGCCAGTTGGCTCTCCGCCCATACGCGGGATCCTGCCAGGATCGTGCCGGGTTCGAAAATGCCGAAATTCTTCCTTTCCGACGAGCAGGTGGAATCGCTGACGTACTATTTGCTCTCTCTGCGAAGAGATCCTTCCAACAAGCGGGCGGAGCCTATCGATCGGACACTTGTTGAACGGATGCAGCGCCGGGAATTTGCAACCGATGGCGAAACGCTCTTTGCCGCGTTTTGTTCGAGTTGTCACGGTCCTCAGGGAGAAGGACGGCGATTCCCCGGCCAGCCGCCCGCGCCAGCCGTGGGCAATCCCGACTTCCTCGCTGTAGCCGACAACGCCTTTTTACTGGCCACGATTCGAGACGGGCGCCCGGGTCGGCGGATGCCGTCCTTCTCCGATGCCGAGGTTGGACTGCATCCCGAGGAAATCAATTCTGTTGTGGAATACTTGCGAAGACGAAGTGGCGTTGCCCCGCCCCAGCCCCTGCATTCGGAGCGGCGCTGGGTTTTGGCAGACCCCACCCGCGGACAGGCACTTTTCGAACGGTGGTGTGCCGGGTGTCACGGCAAGGACGGGAGCGGCCCGGAGGCCCCAGCACTCAATCATCCCAATCTACTGAAGACGGCAAGTGACGACTTTCTCGTAGAAACGATCCGCCGAGGCAGACGCGGCACAAATATGGAAGGTTTTGCTTTGCCGTCCCTCAACCACCCCGTACTTCCTGATCAGGAGATCGAAGCGATCGTCGCCTATATTCGCACATGGGAGACCGCGAAATGAATAGTCGAGAATTATCGCGTCGTGATTTCCTTTCTATTCTCTCTGGAGCCGGATTTGCCGCTTTTGCCCACTCCATCAGCCGGGCGTGGCAACTGGAAGCACTGGATAATCCGCTGGCGAATTATCCAAACAGAAAATGGGAGGATGTTTATCGCGATCTCTGGCGGTTTGACGAATCATTTACTTTTACCTGCGCGCCGAATGATACGCATAATTGTCTCCTCCGGGCGTTTGTTCGGTCCGGGGTAATTGTGCGAATTGGTCCGACCATGCGATACGGCGAAGCCGAAGATCTCGACGGCCGCCGGACAACTCATCGCTGGGATCCGCGGATCTGCCAGAAGGGATTGGCGCTGCCCCGACGCTTTTATGGCGATCGCCGCATCACTCAATGCATGGTGCGGGAGGGATTCAAGCGCTGGTACGAGGCCGGATTTCCACGCGGGGAAGACGGGCGTCCCCCGGCGGAATATTTTCAGCGCGGCCGTGACAACTGGATCCGTATGTCGCACGAGGAGGCGGCCACCATCGTGGCGGCAGCGCTGCTGAACATAGCGGAGACCTATTCCGGCGAAAAGGGTCAGAAGCTGCTGACAGCCCAGGGCTACGATCCGGTCACCGTCGAGGCCACCCAGGGGGCGGGAACCCAGGTGCTTAAATTTCGGGGCGGCATGCCCTTGCTGGGCATCACCCGCGTCTTTGGAATGTATCGGTTTGCTAACTCTCTTGCTCTGCTTGATGCGGCCATCCGTAAAGTGCCACCGGAAAAGGCCCTCGGTGGTCGCGGTTTCGACAACTACAGTTGGCACACCGATTTGCCGCCTGGTCATCCCATGGTCACTGGGCAGCAAACGGTTGAGTTTGATCTCTCTGCCGTTGAACACTGCAAGACGCTCATCGTGTGGGGCATGAATTGGATCACCACCAAGATGCCTGACGCGCACTGGCTTACCGAGGCGCGACTCAAGGGCGTGCGGGTGGTAGTGATCGCCTGCGAATATTCAGCGACGGCTTCCAAGGGCGACAATGTTATTGTGGTTCGCCCCGGCACGACACCGGCACTCGCTCTGGGACTCGCTCATGTCATCGTCAAGAACAAGCTCTATGACAGCGACTATATCAAACAATGGACGGACCTCCCCCTCCTGGTTCGGATGGATACTCTTCAGCGTCTCCGGGCGCGTGATGTTTTCGGGGATCCCCCTTCCCAATTATCGAATGCGACCAAGGTGCTTGCGTCCGGCGAAAAAGCCCCGCCCCCGGGACAGCAGGTCGAGATGTTGATTCCCGAAAAACTGCGAGAGGAGTGGGACGACAGTGTCTGGTGGGATGCTGAAAACGGAGTTCCCCGGGCGACCACCCGCGATCAGGTGGGGAAATTCAGCAACATCAATAACGCGCTCCTGGAAGGCTCCGTGCAGGTCAAACTTCGCGATGGAACAGTCGTCACGTGCCGGCCGATCTTCGATCTCATCCGCGAATATCTGCTCCATTTTGATCCCAAAACCGTGGAGAAAATCACGTGGGCACCGGCCGAAGCCGTGGAAGCCCTGGCGCGGCACATCGCGGCGGAGCCGGGAACAACGCTGTTCGCCCTGGGTATGGGCCCCAATCAGTTCTTCAACAATGACAACAAAGATCGCACGGTATTCCTGGTCGCTGCACTGACCGGAAATGTCGGTCGGGTTGGTGGCAACGTTGGGTCGTACGCGGGAAACTACCGAGTGGCACTGTTCAACGGCTCTCCGCAGTACATCAATGAGGATCCTTTCAATATAGAACTGGATCCGGACAAACCCGCCGTGGTTCGCCAATACTGGAAGCCGGAATCCGCCCACTATTACAACCACGAGGACCGTCCCCTGCGAGTGGGCAAGCGCTTGCTGACCGGGAAAACGCATATTCCCACCCCCACCAAATCCCTCTGGTTCGCCAACGCCAATTCGATCCTGGGGAATGTCAAATGGCACTATAACACCGTTGTCAACGTGCTGCCCAGGATTGAGATGATCTGCGTCAACGAGTGGTGGTGGTCTGGCTCCTGTGAATGGGCGGATGTCGTCTTTGGCGTGGATTCCTGGGCGGAATTGAAACATCCCGACATGACCGCCTCCGTGACAAATCCCTTCCTCGCCGTCTTCCCGCGCACTCCGTTAAAGCGCATCTTCCACACTCTCGGTGACATCGAGGTTTTCGCGCTCGTGGCATCCAAGCTGGCAAAATTGACCGGTGACACACGATTTGACGACTACTGGAAATTTGTGCGGGAAGGGCGCACGGAAGTCTATCTCCAGAGAATTCTCGATGCAAGCTCGAACACAAAGGGGTATCGATTTACAGAAATAGAAGAGAAAGCCCGCCAGGGGATTCCGGTTCTCCTCCAGAGTCGTACCACGCCCAAAGTGGTGGGCTATGAACAAATCACCGATTCGCGACCCTGGTACACGAAAACCGGACGTTTGGAATTCTATCGGGAAGAGCCGGAGTTTATCGAGGCGGGCGAAAATCTACCCGTCCATCGCGAACCGGTGGACTCCACCTTTTACGAGCCGAACATCATTGTAGCGGCTCCCCATGAGGCAATTCGGCCGGCAGGGCCGGAGGACTATGGGGTGGAACGTACCGACCTCTCCTGTGAGATCCGCTGTGGGCGCAACGTCGTCCTTCCCTGGGAAGTGGCCGAAAAATCCCAGCATCCTCTGCTCGCCAAGGGATATCGCTTCATTTTCCATACGCCCAAATACCGCCATGGTGCCCATACCACTCCAATCGATATTGACATGATTGCTATCCTCTTTGGCCCCTTTGGCGATATTTATCGACACGACAAGCGAGCACCGTTCGTGGCCGAGGGCTACGTGGACATCAATCCGGCCGATGCCAAAGAGCTGGGAATTGAAGATGGAGACTATGTGTGGATAGACGGCGACCCCGAGGATCGTCCCTTCCGTGGCTGGCAGCAAAATTCTCGCGACTATCAGTTCGCACGCCTTCTTTGCCGCGCCCGGTATTATCCGGGAACGCCGCGGGGGGTAACCCGGATGTGGTTCAACATGTACGGAGCCACACCAGGATCCCAGGAAGGGCAGCGCACCAGGGCGGATGGCCTCGCCAAAAATCCCCGTACCAACTACCAGGCCATGTTCCGCTCCGGGTCGCATCAATCGGCTACCCGAGGCTGGCTCAAGCCGACCTGGATGACGGACTCACTCGTTCGGAAGGAGATCTTCGGACAGGCTATCTCGGTGGGCTTTGCACCTGACATCCATTGTCCCACGGGTGCTCCGCGAGAAGCCATCGTGAAAATCACGCGTGCGGAACCGGGCGGCCTGAACGGCCAGGGGTTGTGGCGTGTGGCGCAACTGGGGCTCCGTCCCACCTATGAGTCACCGGCCCTCCAGCGTTACCTTGCCGGCGCGTTTGTGCGGATTGAAACCCCCAATCGTTCTTCATGAGAAGGATGCGGAACCATGGCAATCGTCTACAACTGGCAACTGGGACGCACCATGTCCTACTGGTATCCGGAACACCGCCCCCAGCGACAGTATGCCGCGGTGTTCGATCTCAATAAGTGCATTGCCTGCCAGAGCTGCACACTGGCCTGTAAAACGACCTGGACCTCAGGAAAAGGCCAGGAATACATGCTGTGGAATAATGTGGAAACCAAACCGTACGGCAGTTATCCCCTCGCATGGGATAGCAAACTACTTGAAATGCTCGGCCCACAAACCTGGAAGGATGGAAAATATCTCGGTCGCACAATCTTCGAAGCTGCTCCCGCTGGAGAGCGCGTGCTGGGATGGCGGCCGGATGATTATGATTACGCATTCCCCAACACAGGGGAAGATGATTGCGCCGGCCAAGTAGAGCGCGGGTTGGCTTTGAACCTGCCGCACGCCGTGTGGTTCTTTTATCTTCCCCGGATCTGCAATCACTGTACCTATCCGGCATGCCTGGCAGCGTGCCCACGAGGCTCCATCTATAAACGTCCGGAAGATGGGATCGTGCTGCTGGATCAGGGACGCTGTCGGGGCTACCGGGAGTGCGTGAAAGCCTGCCCGTACAAGAAAGTGTTTTTCAATCCTCTCACGGGAACCTCCGAAAAGTGTATCTTCTGCTTCCCCAAACGCGAACAGGGGTTGCAACCGCAGTGTTTTGTCAACTGCATCGGGAAAATCCGCCTGGCGGGCTACATTTCTGTCCCGGAATCTGCGAACCCGGACAATCCCATCGACTACCTCGTTCACGTGCGCAAGGTGGCCCTGCCCCTTTTACCTCAATTAGGCCTTGAGCCCAACGTTTACTACATTCCGCCGGTACATGTGCCGGTGCGATTCCTGGAACAGCTTTTTGGTCCCCATGTCCAGACGGCAGTCCAAACATACCTGAACGCCAAGGATGATCCTGATCTGGCGGGATTGATCCAACTCTTTGGCTGTGCAGAGAAAATTGTCCCCCGATGGAAGCGGCAAAACGATTGGATCATCGGAATGGAAGAAGACGGCGCAGAAATTGTCCGTGTCCCACTGCGGGAACCCGTTTTCGAGCGACCTTTGTTCGACGAACGTTTTCAGGTGGCTCGGCACAACTGTCCCTGACGGAGCATCTAACCATGTGGAAATTACGGCTACCTTTGACCGTGTTGGTCGGTGCGGCGATCGTGGCAGGGGGATGCCGGCGACAGGCTGTGGCGCCTCCGCCACAGGAGATCCAGGTTCTGATGGTGAAGGAACTGCCCACCGATCCCACCGATTCTATCTGGGGCCAGACTCAGGAATTGCATATTCCGCTTCTTCTACAGGATCTTGTCGAGCCGCGATTACTGCAGCCTTCCACGCCTTACGTCGCGGTCCGCGCGCTGTACGACGGGCACCGGCTGGCATTTCGTCTGGAATGGGAAGACGCCACCGAAAATGCGGATCCCGGCATAGCGGCCTTCTCCGACGCCTGCGCCGTGCAGCTTCCGCAAAAAGTGGAGGCCGTCTTGCCAGCTCCGCAGATGGGCGAGAAAGGCCATCCGGTGCAAATCACTCTCTGGAAAGCGGTCTGGAAAAAAGGGCCACTCTTTGAGAAAGGCATTCAAGCCGTGTATCCGAATGCGGCGGTCGGCCACTATCCCTTTCAGGCAGCGTCACTGGTTCCCGGATCCACCGCACAGGAAGAAATGGCTCTCCGGTACGCCCCTGCACGACGGTTGGGCAATGATGTGGCGTCAGTTCCTGAAAAAGGCGCTCAGGATATCGTGGCGGAAGGCCCCGGCACCATCACCCCTGTCCAAAAAAATTCGCAGGCGCAGGCTGTCCGCACTCCCCGGGGTTGGGCCGTGGTGATTGTCCGGGATCCGCCCGAGGGATTCTCTCCCGATAGCGGAACCCATGTGGCTTTCGCCATCTGGGACGGCGCCCACCAGGAAATCGGTTCACGAAAGATGCGGTCAGCATGGATTCCTCTGCGAGTCGTTTCCAACCAATGAACATGGACATGCAACAAATGTCTGAGCAGTCGTTTTTTGAATTGATTCGTGACGCGGCGCAATGGCACCTGGCCGCCCTCCTCCTTCTGCCGCCGTCCGCCAGCAGAAAGTGCGAAATTCAGAGTCTCCTTCGGGAGATTCAGGATCCCGCTCTATTTAGAATCGCTGAAAATTGGTGCAGCGATCCGACGACGGAGGAGTATTTTCGAATCGTTTATCCCGGTGGCCAGGTCTCCCTCCGCGCGGTCAGCTATTTACCGCTCGTTTCGCCGGGGGAAATGCTTGCCACGCTCGAGGAGCTCTACGATCGCATGGGCTATCGGAATAGCACGGAAGAACCTCCTGATCACCTTGCCGTGCTAGCGGATTTCTATGCTTTTTTATCACTTCGGGCGGCTTACATGGTGGCAAACCAGCGACAGAACGAGTTTTTGTCTTTCATCCATCTTCGCGACGATCTTGCTGTTCACTACCTTTTACCGGTGCTTTCTTCCTTGGTGGAGAAGCTCCAGAATCATCAGACATCCAGTCTGCGTGCCACCGTTGAATGGATGCGGGATGTCCTCCATCCATCAGCGTGTCACAATCTGAGCCCGCCATCACAAGTGTCCGACTAACTGAACAAACTTCGGACCACGGTCGGCCTTTTCTTCACATTTCACACCGAACAAGCTTGCTCAGAGACATTAGAGAAGCACAGATTAAACGACGGAATCGAAATACTGAAGCGGTGATCACGCCTGGGACGACTTTTGTACAAATGCGATGGTGTCTTACTAATCCGCGACACAATCCGGTGGTCATTTTGCACCCATTGGACCAGCACAACTTGCGTACCGGAATTTGAAGTATTGGTTACATGGCCGTTTAATCCTGTTAATTCTCTTTTTCCAATGGAAGATGGCTTCGGGCGAGTTCGCACCACGGGCCATCAGGCACCAACTCGAGAAACCTCTGCCAATGCTTTGCCGCTTCCTGATGTTGTCCTATTTCTTCCAGGAGTTGGGCCAGGAGGAAATGCGCGTCGGGAAAGTTTGGATGAAGCTGGAGCGCACCTTCAAATGCTGCCATCGCCAGTTCTCGGTCACCCAGTTCCACAAGGACCGAACCGAGATTCAGATAAGCTTCCAGATATTCCGGATCCAGCTCAATCGTCATGAAGTATCGCTCCCTGGCACCGGAAAGATCACCTGCCCGATAGAGCAAGTCAGCCAGGCGAAAGCAGACCTCGGCCTGCGGTCCGCCTTTGGCCAGAATGAGCCGGTAAGCCTCAATGGCATCGGCTAGCCGGTTGGTCTCTTCACACACTTCCGCGATCGATAGCAACTCCTCCCTGCTGCAACTGTCTGCTGCAAAGCCGTGTGCGAGCGATTTCTCCAAGGAAATGATGGCCGTTTCGGAAAAACAATCCCCCGTGCTGGCCTCGGAAAAGTCAAAATGGAACTGGCCGGTTGGGTCAACAAGTTTGTCGCCGTACCGGAAAAACGCCTGCTGCCACCGGACGACGAGGGGCCAGCGTTCCAGCGCCTCTCGCAGAAAAGGTGATCGCTGCGCCAAATTCCGCCATCGTCCGAGAATCCGTCGAACTGAGACACCGGCTTTGGTAAGTTCGGCCAGGTTTTTCGCCCGGATCACGGCCTGGTAATCAAAATAGGCCAGGCGGCGAACGATTTGGGAAGGCACCAGTAGCCCGAACCGTTGCCACTGCCGAATGGTTGACACGGGCACATTGACCAGCCGGGCTATCAAACCAGGGGTGTACAGACTGCGGACACCCGGCGTCTGTTCCACCAGTCCCAGCCTTCGCCAGAACTCCGACTCCCACAGAATCTCGGCGTGCGATCCTCTTTGATTTTGAGCAAGTTCCTCCGCGAGCTTCTGCAGTTCGCTCTCCTCGACCGAAAACAGCGACTGCTCACCAATGACGATCCAATCCGCCGGCTCATCAGAGGATGCCAGCTTCAATCCTCTTGCCGTCACCTCTCGCCGGAACTCCCAGGAATTCATCGCTGCCGGACTTCCCAGCAACAGGATTTTGATCCCGGCCAACGGCGAATCCGGCTGATCGATGCCTGTCATGCAATCTCCTCACCTGCTGAATTGATGGCCCTTCCCAAAGCATGCTACCCTGCCCGGTTTGTCGAAATTCTCAAATAGATGGAGCACACACCCAGGTATCATGAGGTGTCAAAAACCATGGGGATGATCGCGGTCAGACCGCTTCACACAAGGCCCCACCGCTTTCTCAGATACCATTCCAGTGTATTGAGGAAAGCAAAAAGCAGAAGTGTAGGCCAGGTATCCCACAAACTGCGACGGGTGGCCACGGGTACTTCGAGCGATTGGGTCCTTTTTTCAATTTCTTGGATAATCCGCGGAAAATCTTCCGCAGTGACACATTCGCCACCGGATGTCTTGGCGAGTGCCGAAAGGAGAGCGTTATCGGCGGCGGGCTGATCCATCTCGAGATCACGCTTCATCACCAGAAAGCGGGCAGTCTCCCGACCGATCAGGTGGCTCCCCTGGAAGGCTTCCACTTCTACCTGGTAATCACCAGCTTCCAGCGTTTGCTGGAATTCCCCCACCCAGTTTTGCTGACGCGGCTGAACACTGACCGGAATCCGGCTCTTGCTGGGCGTCACGACGGTGACCTTCCACGTGACCCCGGGTATGGGTTCTCCCAGCGGATCCCCGGCACCTACCTCGAACTGGAGTTTCTCTCCCATGGGCACACGACGCTGTGCCAATTTCACCCACACAGGGTTTTGCTGGGTCTCTTCCTTTTTGGCCAACCACAGGACAAGCTGCCGCCAGAATTTTTTGTGGGCATTTTCATATCCATGAAGACACCAGCGCCATGTGGAATCACCTGCGAAGGCAGCCACCCGACCGACCCCGTAAAATTGCACAACCAAGAGGGGATGGCCCTGGGCGTCTTCGGCAAGCACGATCGCCCCCGGCTTTAAGCCCGACCACCGATTGGTTCCATCGAGAGGCGGCAGAGATTCCCAAATCCGCTGGTTTTCCTGTGGCGACGGGGCAAGGGCCATGGCAAAGTGCGACAGGCCGATTGAGGTGGGCACCATCCGTAACGGTCCCGGATAGTGCAGGTCAGGCCGAATTGCCTCTCCCAAGGGTTGCCGTTCCAAGCGGTCCATACGAATGGGCAGGACATCCGCCAGGGGCGTTTCCGCGTAACCACCTGCTCCGAAGCTCTGCAGCCCGCCAATCATGAGCAGGCCTGCACCGTCGGCCACCGTGTCAGCAAGGCGTTTCAGTTCACCAGGGCGGAAAAACGACGAGTCAATATCTCCCAGAATGAAGACGTCGTAACTTTCTGGACTCAGACGTTTTTCAAGATCGGCCGGACGTGACTCGGGTCGATTGGGATCGATGCGAACGTAGTCCACGTGGATATCGGTAGCGGCATCGAGGGACCGGCGCAAAAACCGCTGCTCGACCCGGAGGGCACCCTCCAGATACAAAACCCGGATACCACCAGCAATCACGCGTACAAGGCCGTTTTGCTCGTTATTTGTGGTGAGGGCTTCACCGGGAATCGGCTCCACGACGACGCTCACCTTCCGCTCGCCCGTCACCTCCGGAATGTAACTGAAGCGAACCGGGATCCGCTCATCAGCCGTTTCGATGGTAATCTCTTGAGCGCTGACGACTTCTAACTGATTGGGCTTGGTCTCGAACCACAGCTCCACCCTGATCTTCTGATTGGTGTATCCCATGGCGTGAAGATGGGAGGTAATTTTGAGCTCGTTTTTAACAAATATCCGATCGGGAACGATCAGGTCCTCAAGGGCCAAATCGCGCGATTCGGCAGCCGTTCGGGATTTGCCAAAGCGCACTGCGAAGAGAGGTTGATCCAGAGAACGCATCCGCTGGGCCACCGGCTGAGGCGGTAAATCCCGGGGGTAGAGAGCCCGTTGGGCACCATCGCTCATGAGGATCACGGCCAGCAACCGCTCACCGCTGGTTTCCCTCAGAATGTCTTCCAATGCGGCACCGATGGCCGTTTGATCTCCCGCGGGTTCCGAGGGGAGCTCGATCCGGCCGTCCTTTATAGCGAGCGGATGCAATTGAGCATCGAACGCGTAGACTTTGAGATCCACATCCCTGGCCAGTTTCCCCAGTGCATTTTGATTCTTCTGGAGGGTTTGCCGAAGGGCCTCGAAGCGACTGACACCGCGAATCTCGTCCGGCACCGCCATACTCCGTGATTGATCGATAAGAAGGACAACCGTCCCCGCCTGCTTGAGACGGCTGAAAAAAACGAGCGTCGGTCGCAGGAGAATGAAACCAAGGACAAGGAAGATCAAAATCCTGACGATCAAGAGGCTTCTTCGGCGTGAAGGCGACAATTCGCTGCTGATGGGTGCGAGACGCCATAGCAGCAGGAGCAGCAGGAGAACTCCTGCCACCAGGTAGTAGCTGTCGGCAATGGGCTGAAAGTTAATCGAGGGAGTCAATGTCCTGCAAGGAAATCAATATCCTGCAATTTCTCGGGAAATTTCCACCTTTGACCCGCTACGTTCGTCAGCAAATTCACGGTTTGTCCGGCCCCTGTCCGCTGCGCTACGCCGGCGCGGTTTTACTCTGTGTGGAAGGCGCTGCCGGTGATGATCGATAAAACCGATTGGCCAGGACCTGTTCCAGGGCCATGATCAGGGCCAGCAAACCAAGCAAATACGGTGTGATTTCAAGCCCGGTTCTTCCCGCCGTCACCTGGCGGAGCAAATGCTCCTTATCGCGGGCGATTTGCATTGGCACATCCGCAAACGTTTGTTCCAACAGCCCCGCGGAAACGCGGTCGAGATTCATGATGTGGCTCGGGCAATTGACGCTGAATCCCGAGTGAAAATCAACACCAGCTTCCCGAGCCACCACACGGAAGTTGCCGATCTGGTCCGTGGCACTGATCAAAATCTCGTGGCTTTCAGGATCCACGTTGACGCGCACCGGCAGTGTGGCTTCCTTTGTATCCGAATTGAGCACATCTGGAGGCGGTTCCAGGAGGACCGACGTGAGTCGCAACTCGGGGTCCAGCTCCAATCGCACAGGCTCACCCACGAAGTAGTTACTCCGCAAATCTCCAGCCCCGGCAAGATACAGGGCCATCTGATTGGCCAAAATCACAAACGGCCAAGCCTGCCCCATCGTCAGCATACTCCACGGCGATTCCTCCGGGAGGTCGGAAATTGCGGTGGCCACAGTAATCGCCCGACCTTTTTGAACCGACCTTTCCACAATAGCGGGATGCCCGTTGCTTAATGGAACGATCACGTACGCGTCGCTTGCCAGTGGGTCAAGCACCCAGTATCGATAGACGGGAAACATGTCCCACGGAACCGATCCGGCCACGGAGCGGAACGGCGTTAAAAGGTAGTGGTCATAAAGGGACGGTCGAAGGTGGAGCTCTCCACCCGGATCGCGGGCCTGGACGAGAATTTGACCGGCCAGAAGGTCCTGAACAGGCCCCGCATTCCATTTCTCAATTGACCCCAGAGAACGCCCGAGAAACAAGGCCACTCCTTTTCCCGTACGGACCAGGTCGCGAAGCTTCGTCCAGAACGAGTCCGGCAAAGGCGGCGGATCCAGCAGAAAGTACGCTGCATACGGTGACAGATCTTGTTTTTGCAATTCTTCGTAGGAGACCACGTCGCACTGATAACGCGAAATGCCGGCACGCCGAAGCGTTTCCGGGGCGAGTGCCTGAGAAAGATACACCGCGTGCTGTCCCGCAGGCTGGGGAGCCGCAATGAGAACGCGGAAAGCGGGGCGCACCTGGATGGTGAAATACCAGCGATCATTCACTCCCAGAGGTGAATCCCCTTCCAATTGGAAATACCCCTGATACACGCCCTGGGTGAGCCCCCCAATCCGCACATTAAGAGTCGCTGTGCCATTCTGGGCAAACTCCACGGTTTCCTGCACTCGTTTTACCGGCTCTGTTTGCGCATTGGACTCGGCCTTTCCCAGTGGACCCGAAAGATATCCAACAAGCGCTCGTGTCTCGGCCGGTCCCCAGCGGCGGCATTGAATTTCAAAACTGGCCGGCATCGCGTCCACCATCACTTCGCTGGCAAGTTGTGCATGCACGATGCCACTATCCGCCGGATTCTGGATTCCCACGTCAAAGATGTAGTAGGAGATCCCGCGGGCAGCCTTCAGCCGCTCCCGGAGTGCTCCAAGGCTTTCTTCCGGCCAGGCAGAGGTGGTGAGATCGGTGAAAAAATAGACCTCGCGATGGGTTTTATCGCTTGTCTCCAACAGGTTGATTGCTTTCTCGAGCGCCTTTGGAATGGATTCCGTCAGGGCGGAAAATTGGAGTCGTTCAATTTGAGTCTTGGCGGCTCCCCGGTCCACGGCGAAACGGGGTGGCATCGGTCGCGTCTCGAGGACCGCAATATCGCTGTCCCGAGGAAGCTCTCGCAGCAGCCACAACCCCAGCGACTGGGCGGCCTGCAACCGCGTCTGGTTCTGGAATCGGTACGCCATCCGCGGCGATGTATCGAAAATAAGCACCGCAGCCACCGGAGCTTCCTCACTGGGGAGTCCCTCGCCAAAGTTGATGGTGGGCCGGGCTAGCGCCATCCCCAAGAGGAACAGCACCAGTGCCCGCAACAGAAGCAGAAGAAGATGCTGAAGACGCAGTCGTCGCTTGCGAACCTCGTACCGCTGTTGGAGAAGCCGAAGGGCCGGAAAGACGACAGTTTTACCCCGCTGCCGGAAAATGAGATGGAGGATGACCGGAATTCCGATCAATCCCAAACCGACCCAGAAAAACAACGGGGTGACAAATCCCATACGATTCTTCAGTCAGCAGCTTTCCACAACGCGAAGCGTATCCCGCGGAAGCGAATTCAAAACCGAGCTTTGCGTCGCATCAGGTATTCAAACAGGGCCTTATCAAAGGCCATGCTGGTGTCCAGCGGTAAATAGTCGATTCCTGCCCGAAAGCATTCCTGCCGATATTTCTCCCTGAATTTATTGAGGGCCTCCAGATAGTCGGCGCGATAAGCCGCTGCGTCAACTTCCAGTTTCTGGCCCGATTCTGGTTCTTCCAGCTCCACCAGTCCTTTAAAAGGAAAATACACTTCCGCTTCATCGAGAATATGGAAGACGATGATGTCATGCCCGCGATGCTTGAGCCGATGCAGACCGTGAATGACGGGCTCGGGATCGGCGAGCAGGTCGGAAAAAATCATGATCAGGCTTGCCCGACGAAGAAAGGCCGCGATCTGGGCAAGGCACTGCGCGATGTTGGTCTCGCCCGACGGCTGCAATTTCGCAAGGATCGAAAGAACCGTGCCTAAATGATTGCGTCTCGATTTTGGTGGTAACGAATGGCGGATTTTTTCATCAAACACCCACAATCCCACCGGGTCCTGCTGATGGATCATCAAATAGCACAAAGCGGCGGCCAGACAAATGGCGTAATCAAATTTGGTCATTTCCTGGCGGTACGTGTAGCCCATGGAGCGACTGGCATCCACCACAAGGTAGCCGGTAATGTTCGTCTCGGCCTCAAACTTCTTCACGTAATAGCGGTCGGTTTTGGCATAGACCAGCCAGTCGATGTCCATGGGATCGTCGCCCGGGACGTAACGCCGGTGTTCACTGAACTCCACGGAAAAGCCGTGGAAAGGACTGGCGTGCAAACCGTGCAAAAATCCTTTGACAATAAACTGAGCGCGGAGGTCGAGCCGTTTGATCTGCCGAGCGACTTCAGGTTTCAAATACTTTTGAATATTCGCCATAGTTTACTGTAAACGTCTCGCCTCTTTCCCGGTCTGGAAAATGCCGCCGCGGCTTTTAAAGCCTATAAATATCAGGAAAGCGGACGCAGCACATCCGGGCTGACCTGCGGCGCCGGCTGCTCAAACTTCGGAATTGCCGGGGCGGGCACCTCTTTTACCAGCCGCTCGATAATGTCATCGGTGGTGAGTCCCTCCGCCTGAGCCTGAAAATTGACGCTGATCCGATGCCGCAACACAGGAATGGCGAGTTTTCGCACATCTTCGATGGAGACAGCGAATCGGCCGTCCATCGCAGCCAGGGCCTTTCCTCCCTGAATCAAAAACTGCCCGGCACGCGGTCCGGCCCCCCAATCGATGAAATCGCGGATAAACTGCGGTGCCGAGGGGTCTCGGGGGCGAGTGGCGCGGACAAGTCGAGCCACATACTGGACGATGTAAGGACTGACTGCCACCGAATTCACCAATCTTTGTAAATTCAAAATAGCTTTGCCGGAAAGTATCTTGCGGACTTCGACTTTCTCGTTCCGCGTTGTCATGGCGAGGATCCGCTCCTCTTCCTCCAGCGACGGGTAATCCACCTTGATGTTGAACATGAAGCGGTCAAGCTGCGCCTCGGGAAGAGGATAGGTTCCCTCCTGCTCGATGGGGTTCTGAGTAGCAATCGTTAAGAACGGCTCAGGGAGCGGATACGTCTGCTGGCCGACCGTCACTTCCCGTTCTTGCATCGCCTGGAGCAAAGCGGCCTGCGTCTTCGGAGGGGTGCGGTTGATTTCATCCGCCAGCAAAATATTTGTGAAAATGGGTCCCTCCACAAACCGGAAATAGCGTTTTCCGTGTTCGTCCTCCTCCAGAACGTTCGTCCCCGTGATGTCGGAGGGCATCAGGTCGGGAGTGAATTGAATCCGTTTGAATTGAACGTCGAGAATGCGCGCCAGCGTGTTGACCATCAGCGTCTTAGCCAGCCCCGGCACGCCGACAAGAAGACAATGTCCCCGGGTGAAGACGGCGGCCAAAAGCTGCTCAATAACCTCCGTCTGCCCCACGATGACTTTCTGGAGTTCCTCCACCATCAAACGGCGGTAGGAACTGAACTCCTGCAGCACATCTCCCAAGGTGCGAGGTTTTCCGGTGGACAACGTATCACCTCATCGATACAAAAGTTCCTTGTGAAAGACCCCTTGCCTGGGCCAACTTCCCACCCGCGCTGCGATGCCTCAAAGGTCATCAAACTTCGCCGGATTCCGACACCGCTCCATCAGCCGCAAAGAGACTTCATTCCTTGTTCGTATTCCCGATGCCCCATCGCGTCTTCGTCTCACCCCACCGACGGATTATTCCCGGCCGTGCTGGTATCCCCGGCCGCGATCGACTGGTATCATGAAAGCTAAGCCTAACGATCAATGGGCAATCATTTCCGTGGAAAGCCCTTGCAATTCACTGTGCCTAAAGCGAGTTGCCGTTCGGGCTTCCGGAAATGACAGTCGCCTTCTTTGATTATATGACGCAACGGGGAGCCATCCGAGTTGGGCCAGGAGACAACTCGCGGCACGAACCGTCAAACTTTCTCTATTTTTCACATGACAAGAGAGATCCCGTGCACCTTCCGGCAATCAGGCAGAGTTCAGAGCACGGCTGAAGAGCATGAGGGCATGGACGGATGATGGGTAACACCTGGCAAACGTGGGAATCGGCCTGTCCGGCTAGGCCACGTCGCTTGACCGCGAATGCGAACCTCCTCAAGTTAATCGCCTCCATCCTGGGCTGTTTGTTGCTGGGAACGTTTTCCCCGATGGTCGAAGCTCAGGTGCCCGGAGAAAAGTTAGCGGCAGCCCTGGAAGAATCGATCAATCGGGCGATCGAGTTTCTCAAGCGTTCGCAGCAAGCCGACGGGTCCTGGCCCGACCCCGTCAATATGCCGTGCGGAATGACGTCGCTGTGCACCCTGGCCCTTCTCAGTGCCGGTGTTCCCCCGGACGATCCGGCCGTGGCGAGGGCGCTTCGATACCTTCTGGACCACTCGCCCGAAGACATCAACAAGACATATCCCATCGCGCTGCAAACGATGGTTTACTGCCGGGCCGATCCCAGCCGATATCTGCCACAGATTCAGGAAAATGTGCAATGGCTGGCAAAAACCCAGATTCAGGGAGGAGCTGATCGGGGCGGATGGTCCTATCCCGGCTCCAATGCCGACAATTCCAACAGTCAGTTTGCGGTACTGGCGCTGTACGAAGCCGAGAGGGCAGGCGCTCGCATCCCTGACGCCGTGTGGACCGCAGCACGACAATACTGGGAGAGCGGCCAGAATCCAGACGGTTCCTGGGGTTACCGTCAAGGCCAACCCGGAACCGGCAGCATGACCTGCGCTGGCATCACGTCGCTCATCATCATCTATGACGTGGTGCGTCAACCGGCCGCTCAGGTAGACGACCAGAACCGCATCAACTGCTGTCAGCCCGCTCCCGGAGGAATCGATCGCATTCAGCGGGGCTTGAACTGGCTGGCCCGGCACTTCACGGTCCGTCAGAATCCTCAGGGCGGAAACATCTGGGTTTTTTATTATCTCTACGGTTTGGAGCGGGTGGGACGGCTCAGCGCGTTGCGGTTCATCGGCCAGCATGATTGGTACCGTGAAGGTTCTGCGTTTCTTCTGGAGCTAAAGGCTACCGTCGCAGCCGGGGGCGTTCCCACCGATTACTGGGTGGGGCCCAATATGGAGAGCGATCCGCTCCTGGCAACCTCGTTCGCCCTACTGTTCCTTGCCAAAGGACGGCGGCCGATCCTGCTCAGCAAGGTTCGCCTGGGACCGGAGGGAAGCTGGAACAGCCATCCCAACGACGTGTACAACCTGACGACATATACGGAGAGTCGGTGGAAGATGGACCTCGGATGGCAGATCGTGGACATTGCCGCCGCAAGTGTGGAAGATCTGCTCCAATCCCCGGTTCTCTATCTCGGGGGCGTGGATAGTCCCCTTCCGAGTGACCCCGCCGCCCAGAAACAACTGGCCCAGAAGATCAGGGACTACGTCGATCGCGGGGGATTTCTTTTGGCGGAGGCTACCTGCCCTCAGGGAACCTTCGATAAAGGTTTTCGCCAGCTGATGGCGATGGCATTTCCTGAGCCGGAGTATGCTTTGCAAATGCTTCCCCCGGAGCACCCCATTTGGCGGGCCGAAGAGGCTATCCCTCCACAGTTTCTCCGACCGCTTCTGGGAATCGAGTTCGGCTGCCGAACGAGCGTCGTTTATGCACCTGCCGTGGCGGGAAAAGACGGACGTTTTCTGCCGTCTCTTTCCTGCCTCTGGGAACTCCATCGGTTGGGTCGGGGAGTAACGCTCGCCCCCGCTGTGGCCGAAGAAGTCAAAGCGGGCGTCAATTTGGGGGTCAATATTCTGGCTTACGCAACCAACCGACAGCTTAAATACAAGTACGAATTCTTCGAACGTCCATCCCTGGTGGCTGCCCAGGATACAGTCGCCCGGGACAGAATCGCCGTGGCCCAGTTACTTCATCCCGGGGGATGCCATGTGGCTCCCCGAGCCCTCAACAACCTGCTGGAAGCGGCCGCCCAACAACTGCGTCTGCGTGTCGATCTAGCAAAGTACGAAATCAACATCACTGACCCGGCCCTGTTCAACTTCCACCTCGCGTTCATGCACGGAAGAAACGCCTTTCGGCTGACTGAAGATGAGCGGCAGCAACTTCGTCTTTATCTGGAACGCGGGGGCATGATCCTCGCCGATGCCGTGTGTGCCAATCGGGCGTTTGCGGAGTCATTTCGCCGGGAATTCGGCACACTGATACCTGAGCATCCCCTTCAGCCCATCCCTCCCGACGATCCCATTTACACCACGGCATACGGCGGGTTTGACGTGCGGTTTGTTTCGCGTCGGGACCCTCAACCCGTTGGTCCGGACAGTCCCGCCGCAGAGGCGATGCGACGCGTTCCACCGGAATTGGAGGGCATCCGCCTTGACGACCGCTGGGCGGTGATCTTTTCGCCTTATGATCTCAGTTGTGCTCTCGAGCGTCAGCAGACCGTGGGATGTCGGGGCTACATCCCCGAAGATGCCGCCCGGCTTGGAATCAATATCCTCCTGTATTCGCTCCAGCAGTAACCGGTCATTTCCCGGCTTTTCTTGAGGCCGCCAGCGCTGCCGAGACCCCACACCTGTAAACTGAAAGGGAGTTTTCCTTCGCGTCGCCAGAGCCTCCGGTTGCGTGTGATTTCCCGCTTCGGCTCATGCGCCGTCGGATGTCTCATGCGGATCGCTGGCAGCACTGCTTGCCGCCGGGGTGTCGGCATCGGGGTCGGGCGACGCTAACTTGTCCGCCATTTCACCTTTTTCGCGCCAGCGAAGTTCGGCGCGATGCCGTTCGATAAATGCTCGGATCTCATCGCCGAATTCCAATAGGCGGAACCACTGGTCGGCATACAAAGTCACCGGCATCCTTTGCAACCCATAAACACTCACGGCTCCCTTGGGACTGACTTTGCACGTCAGTGGGGGCAACTCCGGTCCCAGTTCAGCCAGCAGCCGATCCGCCTCTTCCAACGTGATCTCGCCCGCCGCAAGTTTTGCCAGGATCTCCTTCCGGTGCATGGCGTCCTCACTCCTCTCAAAACGGTTTTTAGGGGTCCAAGCTGTCACCCGCGACAGCCTCCTTCGCCTTTCTTGGCCAGTTCATGATGACAAGTTCAGAAACCCAACCCCTTCGTTTTCGTTTTGACGCGCAACAAGTACATGTCGGCTGTGATGTAGAGAGTAGACCCATCATCGCCAAAAGCGCAATTCGCCGTGGGAACCTTCACGCGGATGCGACCGAGAAACGTACCATCCGGACGAAAAATGTTAACCCCCCCTGGTCCGGTCGCAAAGAGATTGCCTTTCTGATCAACTTTCATCCCGTCAGGCAATCCTGGCAACCCGGATTGTTGCCACGGTTTTGCGTCGAAGAACACTTTACCCTCGCCCAGCGTTCCATCTTCACGCACCGGAAACACCATCCACAAAGGTCGCTGGGGATCCGACTGCGCGACATAGAGAGTCTTCTCATCCGGTGAAAAGGCAATCCCATTTGGTCGGGTCATATCCCGGACCAGGAGCGTCAGTTTGCCATCCGCTGAAATGCGGTAAACCCCGCAGAACCCCAGCGCGTTGGGATCTCGCTGGGCCTCCGGCGTCATTCCGTAGGGAGGGTCGGTGAAATAAATGTCTCCGTTCGATTTGACGACCAGATCGTTCGGACTGTTGAGGGGCTTGCCCTCGTACTGGTCGGCCAACGTGATGAAGCATCCTTTTTCCCACCGGGCGACACGGCGATCCCCATGCTGGCAGAGGAGCAGGCGTCCCTGACGATCCAGTGCCAAACCGTTGGATCCGGACTCACCGCCCCTCTCTCTAAAACCCGTATAGCCCGAGGGTTTCAAAAATATGTCAATCCCCTGCCCTTCTTTCCATCGGTAGATCGTGTTCTTCGGGACATCCGAAAACAGAAGATATCCACCCTCGGGAATCCAAACCGGTCCCTCGGACCACTCGAACCCCTCGGCGAGGACTTCTAACTGGGCATCCGGAGCAATCAGATCGTCCAGCCCGGGATCCGCGCGTTCGATCCAAGCAACCTTTTCGGATGGGTTTTGGGACGGCTCTGCTCCGAACACGACCTGCGTCGCTACACTCAAAGCGAGAATCAGGAAACACATCCCATAACCAGTCCGCCCAGAAAGAACGTGGATCGCGCTGGAACCGAGAAGCTTCCGCATAAGTCACCTCCTAACGTTTTGCACTGGTTGGAAAAGATCGGGAAACGTGTTTTTTCCTAACAAAAAACAAGCCACCGAGAGCTGGCCAGCCGTGAATACTCCTCCCGGAGCCACGGGCTGACACGAACTCTTCTGTTAGGGGTTGACTCCCCACCCGAAACACGCTGGCCCCTATCATAACGGTTGGTTTACACGTTGGCAATCAACGGGCACGCGGAGGCACGCGGGGAATAGGCACCGTTTCGCACCGGGATGTCACCGCACGAGACCTTCAATGGAATTGCTCGGCGTATTTCGCGCCGGCAGCCGAAAATCCGCGCTGCGAACACGGCGAGATTCCCAAGTTCGGCACGCCGGTTTCTCGCCGATTATCTCGGGGTGTGCAAGGCCTTAACTGAACTTACTTTAGGCGAATTCGGTAAATATGGACCCCCAGGGGGCCAAAGTTATCGACGAACTGCCGATCGCTCAGGGGTAGCGACCTGTCTTCGTCCACCACTTCCACAGGTCCAGACATCGAGTCAGCAAGACCTGAAAGAATGAATTTCGCCGTGACCGGATTCTCCTCGGGATCGTAGTTTACCGCGAAGATATACGCGAATCCCTCATGTGTGGTGAGGAAGGCAGCCAATCGCGCTTTCTTAGGCACTTCCACACGGAGCTTCTCAGTCTCTCGCGTGGCGAGAATGGCCGGTGCCAATCGAGTAAGTTGATCGTTGATCTCCTTGAGAGCCTGCTGGTTTTCCTCGGGGACTCCAAACTGACTGTAGGCTGGCTTCCAGACATGGGTGAAATACCCGATGGCGGTCGCGCCCCCGCAGAGCGCCATCCAAACTTCGGCGCGGATATGGCGACCTGTCACTTCCTTCTGATTTTCTAATGGACCGGTGTATTGCCCTCCTTTACTTGTTTCGATCCAGGCATAGACAGGACGCTCTCCCGCCATCCCAGTAAGCTGGGCTGTGGCCTCGTAAACAAGATGGATCCATTCCGGCTTATTCCATCCATAAATGGGGTAAATATCGAAGCCCACCACATCAGTTGCCTCGATGTACGCGGGATACAGGGACCGGCGTTCCTGCTCGCTCCATTTGCTGAAATGGGGATGGAAATAACCGGTGAAGGTCATGAACACCGGCCGGGACGGATCGGCTGATTTGATCTTTTGGTAAACTTCCTTCGTCCTTTCTGGCCATTGTCGGGGGACCAGTCTGGGCGGAGAGAGAAAGATGTTTCGGCCCGTTGCGTCATATCCTGCCACTTCGCTGATGGAACCCCATTCGTTTTGTCCTGTCTGAACGCGGACGACGCGAAACCGAAACTCCCTCGCTGTCAGCGGCTGCGGCAAGGTGAACTCCTGTTTGCCGCGTTTGGCCTCCAATTTGAAACGACCGACTTCGCGATCCCCGTCCAAAAGTGCAATCTCTGTGGCGACGCTCAATCCGGGCGATACCGTAAGCCAGAAAGCCACCCGGCCGACAGTTGCCGGTGATTCCAGCCGAATCGTCCATTCCGCGTTTTCAAGTGGATCGAGAACCGACCAGGATGATTCGTCTCCGTCAACCATCCGCCACAACGGAGTTTTCGCATTCAGACGCAAACCGGGGCCCGGCTGAACGTCGGCAGAACTCTCCTGGTGGGGCAGGTCAGGTTCGTCGTCGTGAATGTAGCCAAGCAAGGCAGGATGGCCTTTAATCGCTGGATCGTAGGGCATCACCCCATACAGTCCCGCCGCCTTAACCAGCTCGAGATACTCGGCCACATTTTGTGTCCCCCCAGCTCGGGGCCAGTATCCAGCCACCGTGTTCATGCCGCATTTCTTGACCAGAGAAAAATTCGAGGGGTTTTGCAGCCACGCCATGATCGGCAGGAACGGCTTGCCGTTGACATGCAGGGCTCGGTCGGGACCAGTCTCCACCTTTTCAATCGGCGGCAATTCTCCCCATACCATGCGCTCGGTACAAAGCAGCAGCAAAAGAATCCCCACGACCCGAAATATCCACCCGCCCAGTCGGCTGAAGCTGTTGCGCAAGCACATGAAGCACCTCCTTTCAACACAAACGAAGTGACTGCAACGTTGAAACGCCGTCCATCATAGCGTGCTGACCCGTATTCGGCGAGTTTCCCCTGCCGCTCTTGAAACGCAAACGGGCAGTGACTCGGGCTCAACTACTCTCGCAGTAGGCGTTGAGCGCGAAGTTAGGTCGGATATGCAGAAAGGCGGTCCTTCCCCTGCCGAGGGCAATGAACCAGTCGGACTTCGGTGGGGGCAGTTCATGAATTGCCCGTACCGTTGGGATTGGCCATCGCGGGCACGAAGCAGATCGCAGCGAATGCCTTGCCATTTTTTCCATACTGCCGCCAAGATCCTCACCTTTTTCATTTTCCCCTCGCGGTTATCAGTTGACGGTGAGTGAACTTCGGAGGCCGTCAACCTTGCAGCACGCCCAGCCCGTGACTAAATTGGCGTTTTTGATCGGTGACTCGCCCCAAGGACAACGACACCGTGCGGACACTGGGGAACCGAGACCCGGTGTGAGCCGACGTGGCTTTCAATCTCGGCAGGGGATCGACGATTAGCGGCTGTCGTCGCCACGTCTTGGTTATTTCTGGAAATTGTGTAATCGATCGGGGAACTTGTATCCAACCCGCTCAAACACGGAAGAGACGACTATGATTCGGATGAGTTGGCGCCAATTCCTATCGAACCTGTGCATGCCGCAGGCCGGCCAACGTAGCACACAAACCGCTGCTGCCCTCCTGGCTGTCGGTACGAGCGTGTTTTTCGGTCCCCACGCTCTTGCGGCAGAGCCTGGCGGAACGATCAGTCAGTTTAGCCGCGTTACCCTTTCCTGGTTGGATTTGACGATCATTTTTGGATACCTGATTGGCATCATTTTGCTGGGATGTCTGGCTGGATTGAGACGCCAGGGCGTGCGAGGAACAGATTATTTTCTGGCAAGCAGGTCACTCCCCTGGCCGATGATTGGGATGGCCCTCTTCGCGACGAATATCTCCACGATCCACCTGGTCAGTTTTGCTCAAAATGGTTTTACATCAGGCCTAACTTACGGCAATTATGAGTGGATGGCCGCTTTCACTTTGATCATTCTTTCCCTGTTCTTTGCTCCGTTTTACTTACGGGCCAATGTCGCAACGCTGCCTGATTTTTTGGAACGTCGCTACAACCGGGCGTGCCGCGATTATCTTGCGATCCTTTCCATATTCTCCGCCGTCGTGGTCCACATTGGTTTCTCGCTTCTTACGGGCGCGATCGTGCTCGAAGGAACGATCCTCCCCGCCTTTGTTAACGGGAATCCCGAACAATATCGGTTCTGGACCGTCTTGGGAATGTGCGGCGCGACGGCGATTTACACCATTGTCGGCGGTTTGCTGGCTGTGGTTTGGACGGAAACCATTCAGACAATAGTGCTCTTGACTGGTGCGGCGTGCATCACCTGGATTGGTATGAATATGATCGGTGGATGGCACGGTCTGAAAGAAGCGGTGCACCCCGTCAATCTGAGCATTCTCCGCTCCAGCGCTGATCCCACGGGCGTCACATGGTACGCTGTCTTCCTGGGCTATCCGGTGCTGGGGGTATGGTACTGGTGCACGGACCAGACGATCGTGCAGCGCGTTTTGGGCGCCCGCGATGAAAACCATGCCCGTATCGGGCCTCTATTTGCCGGCTTCTTCAAAATTCTGCCGGTGTTTTTGTTCGTGCTGCCGGGCGTGATTTGTCTGGGACTTGTTAACACGGGCAAGTTACCCCCGCTGCCAACCACCATCGACGGATCACCCGATACGCAAAAAACATACACCCACATGATCAATCTCCTGCTGGCCCCCGGCTATCGCGGAATCGTCATTGCCGCCCTTCTGGCAGCGTTGATGAGCACGGTGTCGGGTGCGCTTAATTCCATTGCCACGCTTTTCAGCTACGACATCTACAAACGCTGGCGGGGAGAAGTATCGGACCGGCATTTGGTATGGGTCGGGCGAATCGCCACCTTTGTCGCCATGTGCATTGCCGTGGCGTGGACCATGGCCCTTGGTCGGCGGGACACGACGATCTTTCAAGCGATGGTCGACGTATTCCCGGTCGTGGCACCACCCACCGCGGTGGTCTTTCTCTGGGGTGTGTTTTGGCGAAGGACGTCGGCCTGGGCCGCTTTTATCATCCTGGTGGGAGGTTCACTCCTGGGGGTCGGTGTTTTCATTCTCACCTGGATGGGAATTCTCAAAATCAACAGTTTGTTTATGGCGTTCATTTTGTTCTGCATCGAATCTGTTCTCATTGTCATTCTGTCCCTTTTACTTCCTCACAAGCACACGCCGGAAAGTCTGGCCCTCGTGTGGGAAAAACCCTGGCACGCCCTGCGAGGTGAGAATGCCTGGCGAGGTCTTCTCGATTATCGGGTTTTTGCAGCTCTATTATTCGCGACCATGGTCGGACTCTACTGGGCATTCACGAGCCCGCACGCATATTATCCCATCCGCGGTCAGCTTGAAGTGGATGGGCAACCGGCCGTGGGACTGGAAATCTTCCTCGATGCCGAGGACGATCATCTCGATGAAAGGCTGATCACGGACCAAAACGGTATTTTCACCTACGGCAGCACCCTGCGCGCGGGCGGTGCCCCGGATAAGACGGCGTTGCGGGTGGTCGTTGTTCGACCCGTGTGGGATTATCTCGTTGAGGTGGTTCAGAAAACCAACGGTGACCAGCCCGAGGAGAAAAGTACTATCCTGGCCGCGATTCCGCACGGCACGCACGTGGAAGAAAAAGAAGAGGGCGGGCAGCGGACATTCACATGGCGCGACGCCCAGGGCGAACATCGCGTCGTGGTTCCGGTCAGTGCCCATGTCGAATTGCGGCGGGCACCCGACATCACCCAGGATTCTATTTGGGCGGAGGGAGCACATCTTTCCGTCGTGGCATCCCCACACGAAAGGTTACAACGGCTGAGCCTGCGAACCCAGCGTGCCGCCGCACTTCTGCCACCTGGCAAGGCGGCCGGTTGACGCGTCTATCAGCTTGTCCGCTGGCTGTCCCCGCGCTACCATAACTGCGGGTCTGGAAGAAACCAGAAACCTTTCAGAGCGGAGGTGCGGCCATGAATGCAGAACTCTTGTCGCGCGAAGAGTGGGAACTCATTCTCGAATTGCTGGAGCGTGAAGAGGCCGATCTCCACTGCGAAATCCGCCACGCCCGGTTCTACGACGTACGAGAACTCCTCAAGCAAAAGAAGGATATGATCGGGCGGTTGATCGAGCGGATTCGCAGTCTGGTTTCCGAACCTGTGGCAAGCTCTGCGTGAGATGATCCATCCCCGCTTTTGCAAATACCGCTGAGATGGCATGGTCGCAATTCTTTGTAGGGGCAATTCATGAATTGTCCCTACTGTCAGGTCACTCCGGGTTGAATCCCGCGGCCAAGGAAAAGTGGCAATGTGTCGGCTGCGTGAGTTGGCGGACCTTCAAGCAGCAGACGGCACTTCCACGCTCGTCAAATGTTCAGAATGGACACCCGCCTGGATGCGTCGGGGGTGCTTTTTTCTCTAAAGAACGTGCGCGTCGTGCAAAATTCCGAGGATTCCCTTACGGATCATCATCACGGCAATCGAGGCCATCAGCAGGGAAGCGATTTTTGACATTGTGCGCACGCCGTCCCGACCGAGAAATCTCTCAATCCTGGCGGCCACCGAGAACAGCGCCGCAGCCAAAACCACATTAGCCAGTGCGGCAGAGAGGGCCGGTAGCTTCCCATACTGGTTGGCAAGCAGAAGTACGGTCGTCAGTACAGCCGGTCCCACCGTGAGAGGAACCCCCAGCGGAACAGCCCCCAGGGATTCTGCATCCAGATGGGGTCGCCCTTTATCTGTGGCGAAAAGGTCGTTCATGGCCACGATGAAAAGCATGGTCCCGCCCGCCACCATGAAATCGGCTATGGTAATGCCCAGGAATTGGAGAACAACTTGTCCTACCACGACAAATACAATCACGACAGAGCTTGCCGTGAGAACCATCTGCCACAGCACGCGCTGTTTGACGGTGGGCGTTAAACCCTCTGTCAAACTCAGAAACAGGGGGAGCAACCCCACCGCGTCCACAGCGGCAAACAGGGGGACAAAACAGAGGGCGAATCGATAAAGAAAGTCGGCAATCTCATTGAACATGGGCGTCCGAATTTACCTGGCCGGTGGTGTCAGTTGGCTACGGGGCAGGGTCAGTTCGTAAAGAAGCTTTCCCGTTTCGCTGAACAAACGGAACGTCACTTCCGGATCAGCCTTGGTGGCATCGAAATCGAACTCGCTGAAGGCGTATTCCCCTGCAATTCCGTATAGCTGCGTCGTCCAATTTGGCTGACGGACAGGTGGGCCACTTCGGCCCCCCAGGCTGGCGCCTTCAAATTCGTAAAATTGGAACCCGTTGGGGCGCGGGATCGTGAATCCGCGTGCTCCGTGTCGATCGCCGGAAATCAGGAGAACGCCACCGATGCGATTCTCTTCGACAAAGCGGAAAATCTCTTCCCGTCCTTCTGGATCAAAAACTCCCCAGGAATCCTTTCCATTTGAGACATAATCGCTCCACATCGTTCCGCAGGAGAGAATTACGAACGGGCCTTTGGCGGCATCCAACTGTTCTTTAAGCCAGGCCATCTGCTCCTTCCCAAGAAAATTGCCCTTTTCTCGAAAGAAGCGGTTATCGGTCATGATGATGTCGCACGGCCCAATCCGCGTGCTCAGGAAGACCCCTCCCCGGCCCAGGCCATAGGCGGGATTGTTCCAGCACTGACGGAACACCTCCCAAACGCCCTGCCGATCCGCGTCGGAAAAGCCTTTCGGCACGCCCCATTTATCGTTGTTGAAGTAGTCGTGATCATCCCAGGTCACGTAAACCGGGACCTCCGCAACCAACTGCTGCCACGCTGGCGTCAGATCACGAACCAGGTAATCCACCCGATGCAGACCAAGGTGATTATCCCGATCCTGAGCCGCCGTATCACCAATCAGCAGGAGGGCCGCCGGCTCTCGACTCCGAATTTGGGCACTCAACTGGGGATTGCCCAGCCCCCACCGGTGCATGCAACTACCGAAGGCAATCCGCAGGCGTTTGGCATCCTCCGAAAGGGTTCGGATGACAGCGTTTTCGGGAATTTTTGCGGGTTTACCATTGATGAGTACGCGATAGGGCAGAACCCGCCCTGGTGGCAAGCCCGTCACTGGCACCACCGCAGTGAAATCCGTTTCCCGCGTCGCTGCCACCGGCCCGAACCGTCGAAGCTGGCCGTCCACTTCCATTTCCACAACGACCTCAGCGGGCCCCAGAGTGCGGAGCCATACCCGGACGCCATCGCGAGCCACGCAACCCAACATGGGGCCACCGAGATGGGTTAAGCCCGCCTCGCGGCAAAGACGTTGAAACTCCGGCTGGTCCACAAGCTCGGCCACCGTGCCCCGCGGACGTTGCTGGAGGAATTCATAAGCGAACCTGACCACCTCCTGTTTTTCGCGAGGCTGCTCGCCCCACAGGTTGAAGATCGCGAGGGTCGTCGCGAGGTCACCACGACTCAGTTGCTGATGTTCCGGCTTTTCCTGTGACTGTGCTGACAAACCAGCGGCGCAAACGACCATGGCAGCCGCTGCCGGTAATATGCAAGACAACTTGAAACTCACCATACAGACACCTCCCCTAACTCGTCATATTTGCATCTGTCGGTTCAACTCAAGTATCTACAGCTTTGCCGTATTATATCAGCCAGCAGACGATGATGATCGATCCCTGGTCTTGTCGATCAGCAAACAAGATCTAGCGGAATTTGAGCACGCCGCGAAACCTAAGCCACGACGACCGATGCCGTGTTCATCGACGTGTTTGTCTAACTTTGATGACCACCGGGTAATCGCTGTGTGCTGCGAACAACTCGCTCGTCGCCTGTTATTTATTACCAACAAGAATTGGTAACTGATGCCCGCGATGGAGACGAAGTATTTCAGGATGAACTCGTCGCACATTTGACAAAAACGCTATTAAAATTGGGAAGAGTCAGACACAATCTTGTATCCGGTTTCCTTCAGTCATCGAAATCCCGCCATGTTGCATCCAACAATTCGCCCGACGAAAGGTCTGCTCCTGGGTCTTCTCGCGGGTTGGTTTATCCCCTTGGGCTTAGAGGGTTTCGGGGCCGAGCGCCAGATGGAACTCCTCGACTGGGGATGTGTTGCGATCGACCGCGGTGACCAGACCGTCATGATTAGCTGGCGGTTGCTGGCGAATGATCCCGAGGACATCGGATTTCATGTTGATCGGCAGGAGTCCACGGGCGTTTGGCACAGACTCACGTCCTCTCCCTTGCGAACGACGACCCATTGGATTGACGGCGACCGCACGGCGCCGTTTCCCCGAATCTATCGGGTGACGGCCGTGGCCGACGGCCGCGAGCTTGAGCCGCCAACCATTGTCAAGGTCGAATTGGGGCAAAAGTACCTGGTCATCCCGCTTCAAACTTTACCGGGCCACACTCCGAATGACGCATCCGTCGGGGACCTCGACGGCGACGGCAGATACGAAATCGTCGTGAAGCAGGAAATGCGCCCGCGGGACAATTCACAGCGTGGACCAACCGGAGAGACAAAATTAGAGGCCTATACCCTGGATGGTAAATTCCTCTGGCGAATCAATCTCGGTCCCAACATCCGCGAAGGGGCGCACTATACCCCCTTCATCGTTTATGATCTGGACGGTGACGGACGCGCGGAAGTCGTTTGCCGAACCGCGGACGGCACCGTGGATGGGGTGGGACATGTGATTGGATCCCCGAGCGCTCGGTACCGCGACAGCCAGGGGCTGATCCTCACCGGGCCGGAGTATTTGACCGTCTTTGAAGGCCAAACCGGGCGAGCCGTGACGACCGTCCCCTATGTTCCACTACGCGGTCGCGTGCAGGACTGGGGCGATGACTACGGGAATCGCTCCGACCGGTTTCTCGCTTGTGTCGCTTATCTTGACGGCGAGCATCCCAGTGTGGTCATGTGTCGGGGTTACTACACGCGGACCGTCCTGGCAGCCTGGAACTATCGTCATAACCGCCTTCAACTGTTGTGGGTTTTCGACAGTGACGCGGGCCCGGAGTCCAACCGCGCTTATCGGGGTCAGGGCAATCACAATCTGGCTGTTGCGGATGTGGACGGGGACGGCTGTGACGAAATCATCTACGGTGCCTGCGCCATCGATCACAACGGCCAGGGACTTTATTCCACGGGGCTCGGGCACGGTGACGCCCTGCATGTTACGGACATTGATCCCGACAGGCCGGGACTCGAGGTCTTCGGAATCCACGAACGCCCCTCCCACCCCTATGGTGCGAATCTGCGCGACGCTGCGACGGGCAAGATCTTGTGGGGATTGGCTTCGCCTGATGTAGCCCGCGGGCTGGCACTGGACATCGACCCGCGCCACCGTGGTTTGGAATGCTGGGCCATCGGTCAGGGACTCCAGGGACTGTACAACTGTCGTGGCGAATGCATCGCGCAGCGCGCTCCGCGATCGTGCAACATGGGTGTGTGGTGGGATGGCGATCTGCTCCGAGAACTCCTCAGCGGCACCCGCATTGAAAAGTGGGTCCCTGAAACCGAAAGCACGGTGACGCTTCTCGACGCGTCTCAATATGGATGCGCCTCCAATAATGGGACAAAGGCCAATCCCTGTCTCTGTGCAGATATCCTTGGCGATTGGCGGGAAGAAATTCTGTGGCGAACGCGGGACGGTGGTGCTTTATATCTCTTCACAACCCCCGAACCCACCAAGTATCGGTTTGTGACGCTCATGCACGATCCTGTATATCGGCTTGCCGTTGCCTGGCAAAACGTGGGTTACAATCAACCGGCTCATCCAGGGTTTTACCTGGGAGAGGGCATGGAGCCACCAAAACGGCCGTCAATACGGCTCGTCAAAGGCCAGCCATAATCCAGGCGCACTCTCGATCCTTTGGCCCAAAGGCTCCCCACAATCGCGTCACGGACCGGGGGCTCCCTTGAGTCATCCGCAGTTTTGCAAAAACTTGTGACATGCCACGCGCCCAAACTGTTGCAGGGGCAATTCATGGATTGCCCCTACCAGTGGCGTGGCCCGGGTAAACTGGGTCCTCCAGGCTCTCGCATGATTTGGATGCATCCGGGACGCTCGGCGTGGGTCCCGGGGCTATTTAAGCGACGCCTTCGAGGGCTGGAGAGACGCCTTGCACGCCGTCCGTCGAACACGGAGGGGCACGCTTGTCGTGCCCGGCGAAAGCCAATGCGTGATCCAGCGTTGGAAAGTGGCCGTGACAAGCACGTCCCTCTGGATCGAATCTCGCTTCCAAGCGAATTCCTGTGGATGTTCGCGTCTCCACCGGTGGGATGGGCCAGGTGGTTTCCGTGTTGCTTCGGGACAATGGCCTGCCAACAATAGGGGAAAAGTGGGGCTTGGAAGGCGTCCATTCATCGGGACAGGAGTGATAGTGTTATGACGGGATCTCAACTTTTCGTTCTCCTCCGCCGCTATTCGAGCATACTCCCACGGGTGTGGCTTGCAATCGTACTGTGTGCGATGACCGTATCTCCACCGGTGCAGGTCGCCGTTTTGGTTCGGGCTGAATCTGCCGTGCCGGTAGCCGAGGCGCCTAAAGATATTGGCCAGTTGCGGGACCTGCAAAGGCAAGTGGCGGAATTGATTGAAAAGCTCAAACCGTGTATCGTCGCCGTGCGGATCGGCAACACCCAGGGGAGTGGGGTGATCGTGACCGAGGACGGATATGTCCTCACCGCCGGGCATGTGGTTGGCGAACCACATCAGAGCTGTGAACTCATTTTTGCTGATGGAAAGCGTGTCAAGGGAGAAACCCTTGGGCGATACCAGGATGCTGACGCGGGACTGATCAAAATTACGGAGGCCGGTCCGTGGCCCCACGCTGAAATGGGGGTGAGCAAAGAACTGCCCGAAGGAGCGTGGGTGGCAGCGCTGGGCCATCCATTGGGTTACATTTCGGGGAGGCCGCCCGTCGCCCGACTCGGCCGAGTCCTTCGCAATCGAGACACCTTTATTCGTACGGATTGTCCGCTAGTAGGTGGCGATTCGGGTGGGCCCCTGGTGGATTTAACGGGCAAGGTGGTGGGTATTCACAGCAGAATTGCCGGTCCCACCACGATGAATTATCACGTTCCGGTAGATGTCTTCCGGTCCAACTGGGACCGCCTGGCTAAGGGAGAAGTGTGGCAGGATGTCATCCCCGGGCGGGACAGCGAAGAAGTCAAACGCGTTGTGGCGGGTGTCATTTCGCCGGAGGTCCGGGCGTGTGTCGTGATGGTACGGTGCAATGGTCGTGACACAGTCTTGGGGACTGTGGTAGGCCCCGATGGGTGGATCCTCACGAAAGCCAGCGAACTGAAACCCCCCATTACCTGTAAGCTCTCCGACGATCGAGAACTCCCCGCTGAAATTGTGGGAATTCACGAAGAGCACGACCTGGCCATGCTCAAAGTAGACGCTCGCCATTTGCCCGCCATCCCGTGGGCCCCCTCCGTGGATTGCCAGCCGGGCTACTGGATGATCTCCGTTGGTTTCCGCCAGGACGTTCCACTGGCCCTCGGGATCGTGGGAGCTCCCGCGCGGCGGATTCCACCTCAACCCGGGATCCTGGGCGTCACACTGGAAGACACCGAGGGAGGCCCTCGGATCACGCGAGTGATGGAACAGTCGGCGGCTGCCGCGGCAGGAATTGAAGAAGGCGATATCGTGCTGGAAGTGGACGGCAAACCCACCCCCAAAACGACGGACGTCATCGAGGCGATTCGTCGCCATCGTCCTGGTGACACCGTGAAGCTCAAACTACGACGCGGCGAGCAGACGCTGGAGATCACCGTCACCCTCAAGCCGTTGGACACGCCAAGCCAGCGGCGGCGGGAGATGCAAAACCGCTCTGACGTCGGCCTGAGCCGCCGAGCGGACGGTTTTCCCCGCGTTATCCAGCATGACGGCGTGGTTCCGCCTCAGTTCTGCGGCGGCCCTGTGGTCGATATCGACGGTCGCGTCGTCGGCATCAACATTGCGCGGGCGGGCCGGACGGAGACGTACACCATTCTCTCAGACACTCTCCTTGCTTTGATGTACGACTTGATGTCGGGCAAGCTGCGACCGGCGTCCGAGGCCGCACCGGAAAGCAATTAGTCATTACCGAACCAATCTTTCCGGGTGGCTGTCGGACCGCTCCCTCTTTGCGGGTGACGGCATCAGGTTAATTCACCGCGCCTCGATGACCTGCCATTCCAGAATCCCACCGGACCAGGTGGGCTGCAGTTGGACCTCCAGCCGCAGGCCGGTCGTCTCCACCGGTTCAAATTGAACCTCACTCCAGCCGTTTTTGACCACCGGAAGAGACCCTGGAACATTCACCGGGACCCAAGTCTCGCCCTTTCGGTAGAGGATTCGCCAACTGGCGGGCAGGCGGCAGTGTCCGCCACGGGGTTCATCGTCAAACCAATACACCCGTACGCCTTTCACAGCTACCGGCTTATCCCAATCATACTGGACCCACTCCTGGCTCCCCCGGTGATCCCACCAGGTAAACCGCGGGATTGAATGATCGTTGGAATCTTTGGGTTCAATCCCATCGTTGAGGGCCTCCACCGAATCATTTCTCCAGCAATGGGAAGCGGAAGGCCGAGCGGCCTCGGTGGCGGTCAGCGTCTCGTCTCCGGTCAGACTGGCCGGATCCAGCGGCCGGTACAACCGGCCTTCCCAACTCGGGTCGTTGGGGTCGGGATGACGAGGTTTGCCCGCCTGCCGTACCCACACCACCATGGGGCCTGGATCGCGGTGATCCCACAGGTGATAGGGCACGAAGGTCAGTCGGCGACCATCCGCTGCGGTGCCTTTGATCACCACAATTCCGCCCAGAAGGTCCGGCCGAAATTCGGTCTCAAACTGCGGATCCCTGGCCAGTACTGCCGACCGGACATCGAAGCCGTTGTCCACAGCTTCCAAGCAGTAGACGATCGGTCCTCGCTGAACCGCCACGCGTCCTCGATCGGCCAGCACTTTAGGATGGGCCTCGATGCGTTCGACCGGCATCGCCAAATTGAGCGTGATTTTATCGCCGTCCTTCCACTTCCTGCGAACCAAATAATAACCCCGGTCGAGCTGGCTCAAGACTACCGGGGCTGCTGGTTCATCATTGACCGCCACCGTGGCTTCTCGGCACCAGAAGGGAATCCGCAACCGAAGCGTCCATTCCGCCTCCGATGGCGGGGAGATTGTTAGTTCAACGCGGCCGTCCCAGGGGTAGCGCGTTTTCTGCCGAATGTTGACCGGTTGCGGGAGTCCCAGGTCAATTTTTGCCTCGCCGCCAATGTACAAGTTGACGAATAATTCTGCGGGGTGATCACCCTGGGCAGGCCGAACCGCATAGACATAGCCCGGCACCGAGGGAATGAGGCGAACCACATTGGTGGGACAGCAGGCACACCCGAAGAACGGCTGCCGGTGATGGTCGCCAGCCGATGCCAGCGGATTGACATAGAAGAAATGTTCGCCATCCAGCGCCACCCCGGAGAGCACACCGTTGTACAGCGTTCTCTCCAAAACGTCAGCATATTGAGCGTCGCCGTGCATCAGCCCCAGTCGATACGCCCACAATACAAGCCCGATAGCGGCACAGGTCTCGCAATAGGCGGACTCATTGGGCAGTTCATAGGCCTCGCCGAACGCTTCGCCCTCATGACGTGCCCCAATTCCTCCGGTAATGTACATCTTGCGGAGAGTAACGTCCTTCCAAATGCGGTCCATTGCCGCCATAAGTTCGGGATCCCCGGTGTACGCAGCGACGTCCGCCACCCCCGAGTAAAGGTACATCGCGCGAACGGCGTGCCCAACAATCTCGCTCTGCTGCCGAACAGGCAGATGATCCTGACAATATGGGCCGTAGGATTGCCGATGCGTGGTATTCCCACGTTCGTCGATGAAAAATTTCGCCAGGTCTAAATATCGCTTTTCGCCGGTCACCTCATAGAGTTTGACAAGTGCCAGCTCGATTTCCTCATGGCCGGGAACACCGTACTTCTTTCCCGGACCAAAAATGCTGTCAATGTGGTCTGCCAGCTTGATCGCCACGTCCAGAAACGTTCGCTTTCCGGTGGCGCGATAATGGGCGACAGCAGCCTCAAATAGATGACCCGCACAGTACAGCTCGTGCATAACCGGCAGATTGGTCCATCGTTTGTCAAGGCCGGTCAGCGTGTAATAAGTATTGAGGTAGCCATCCGGCCGTTGGGCCGCTGCGATCAGCCCGATGATCCGGTCCACCTCTTTTTCCAACTGCGGATCCGGTTGCTGGGCCAGGGCATAGGAAGCCCCCTCCAGGACCTTATAAACGTCCGAGTCATTGAAATAGATGCCTTCAAATTTTCCCTCCATGAGTCCGGCAGCCTTGGCGAAATTAGAAATCCGCCCTGTCTCCTCGCACCATTTCAAATTGTGTGGGATGGATCGTTCCCGATTGGTCCGGATTCGGGGTGCCCAGAATTCGTCCTCCACATGGACGGCCGTGAAAGGGACGATCGTCAATCGGCGCGGACTCACGGATTCCGCAGCCCGGGCGGCCCTGAGCGTTCCCAACGCCCCCAGGATGAGTCCGCAGGTAACCATTCCCAAAATCACTTGCCGCATCGCAAAACCTCCTTTTTCATCGCAGCGAGGTTCTTTGTTCTTTCGCGCAGTGGCACCGTTGTAAGGCAGAGCCGCCCCTCGGCGACTCATCCCTGCGCTTTGTCATCGCCACGGCCACTTCATTTTTTAGTGTACTCCAAGACCTGTCCCTCGCTCAGCAACCGCTCGCGGAGTTGCTCATATGGGACATCCTGCACGGCGACCTGCAGGGAAATAGCGAGATCGGCTGCCGCCGCGGCAGACTGGCCCAGTATCATGAACACTGGTTCCATGCGAATGGAACCGTACGCCACATGAGTTGCCGAAACACACACGGGAACCAGCAGATTCTGGCAATCTTCCCGCCTGGGTACCAGTGATCCGTAGGCGATGGCATAGGGGCGGGGTGTCGGCACACCGATGTCGCCTTCGTTCTGCACATAACCTTCCGGTGTGATGTAACGCTGAACATTGTGACTATCAATGGTGTATGAACCCATCCCTACAGACTCGGGCGTCTCTTTCTTGCCCAGCAAGTCGTGTTCGGTCATCACGTAGGTGCCCACCATCCGTCGGGCTTCACGAATGTAGAGCTGGTAGGGCCAGTGGTCGTTGTCCACGAATTCGTCCTTGGCAAGCCCCCACCGGCGCATCTCTTTCTGGACATCCTCCGGAACCCGGGGATCATTGGCAATGAAATAAAACCACCCTTTTTGATATGTTTCATGTTCCTTGATGATTTCCCGGCGGCGTTCGTAGCTCGCCTCGGGATAATCGTAGTTGTATTCGATGTTATCCGTGCTCATCGGACCATGATTGTTGGTATCCGTCTTCCGATTGGGAATGGGATCAAATTTTTCAAAAGGCTCCCGCCAACCGGCCTCAAAAATCCGCACCAAAAGCTCGTATTGCTTAGGGTCGTACCCCTCCGGCTTGGGAAAAGGCACACGATTTTCTGGCACGTCTGTCAAGCACAATCGAAAACAATACGCCTGAACCCGATGATCACCCTGACCATATTCACCCGGTGGCTCAGTGCTGATCCGCGGGAGAACACCGCTGCTGGGATCGCCCGGAATCCAGTAGGCACTGATGGGTTTCTTCAGGACGCCAAAATGATGACGATGATGGAGAACGCCGATTTGCACCCCGGCCCATTTCTCACCATATTCGCTCTGGGACTCCCGCCCCACGCGATACCGACATCCAGCCGCGGCCATGAGGTCTCCCTCGTAAGTGGCGTCGATGAATACTTTTGCAGTGAAAACCTTTCCGCTCAGCATCCGGACGGTGCGAATTCGCCCCTCTTGTTTGACGACGCCCTTTTCCCGATCCAGCCACTCATCCCGAAAAGTGGGGATTGAATACTCGCGGATAAAATCTTCGAAAACCGCTTCCGCCACGTGAGGTTCGAAAACCCACATCGTGCGGCGTTCACCGTCGATTGCCGGGGTCCCCTGCCCCCGATTGCCGTACTCTTCCCGTTTCTGCCATTTCCAGGCTTCCGGCTTTTGATAGTGTTTCCAAATACGGTGATAAAATTCCCGAGCGAGCCCGCCAATCACCGCTTTATTGCCGGTGTCAGTCCAGCCCAGACCGCTGCTCGACATCCCACCGAGATGTTTCTCAGGACAGACAATAGCCACGCTCCGGCCCAGCATGCGGGCTTCAACAGCAGCCATCACTCCCGCGGAAGTACCCCCGTAGACGACAATGTCGTATTGATAAGTTTGTTCAGCCGAGGCACTGGTCCATTCAACCAGGGTGAGTACACCAAATACCCCCAGCAGCCGAAGCCATGCCATCATGAAAACTCTCCATTTATGCTCTTACCACGATCCTGGAAAAAACCATTGGCGTGCCTTGCCATAATAACAAATTCCGGTTCAGATCACCACCATTGGCTGGGCCAGTGTGCGGGACCTGATAGTGCGTCCGTCCCGAGCCATTCCCGCTTTTGCAAAAACTTACGAGCTGGTACGAGTGCAATATGCGATAGTGGCAATTCATGAATTGCCCCTACCAATCGTGTGGCCCGGGTGGAACCGGGCCTCTGCTCACTCGCGTGTTTGGATGCAACCGGGACGCTCGCTCGGCATGGAATTCGGGCCCATTGGACGGACGCGTTCCTCGGCGTCCGTCGAACACGGAGAGGCACGCTTCTCGTACCTGCCGACGCGAAACGGAGTATCCAACTCTCAGAGCTGGACCTGACTAACCGGTGCCTCCAGGCTGACGCGAACCCGCCTGGGCCTCCGCGTTTTCATCGCCGGAGGAGACGTCGAGATATGCCGGTCGCCCATCCAGTTGCAATCGGTCGCATCCCAACGCACACTATAGAAAGCTTTAAGGAGTGAAAAGCCGAACATGCAACCGGTCAGCACCGCCGCTGATGAAGCGACGTTTTAAAATACTCGGTCACGGGATACATAGGAGTGATCGTTCCTGACGAACGAGTTAAGAGCAACGTACGCGCGGTTCAAACACTCTTTTAACGAGTAAAATGCTGAGACAACGTAAAGGTTCTGTTTAACGGCTCGAATTTGGGGAGGTTTTGATCATGAGGCAGTACGGATCTTGGAAAACCTGGGCGATCGCTCTCGGAGTATTGTGGTGGACAACTGGAATGGTGCCCGATGCTGTCGGCCAAGCAGCGGCTGAGCAGACCCGGCCCAACATCCTGTGGATCACTTGCGAGGACATCGGTCCCCACCTCGGCTGCTATGGCGACCCGTACGCGGATACCCCGAATCTGGACCGACTTGCGGCCAAGGGCACGATTTACATCCGGGCGTGGTCCACGGCACCTGTCTGCGCCCCTGCCCGAACAGCCATTATCTCGGGAATGTATCCCAGCAGTACAGGCTCGGAACACATGCGGAGCCTGATCACGCCTCCGGAGGGCGTCAAGTTCTATCCCCAATTTCTGAGAGAAGCCGGTTATTATTGCACGAATAACAGCAAAGAAGATTACAACCTTGAAAAACCTGGTCAGGTGTGGGACGAGTCATCAACTAAGGCTCACTGGAAGAATCGACGACCCGGTCAGCCATTTTTTGCTATCTTCAACTTCACCGTAACTCACGAAAGCCAGGTGCGGCGACGGCCCCACCGATGGATTCATGACCCTGCCAGGGTGCGTGTGCCCGCGTATCATCCCGATACGATTGAAGTCCGACAGGATTGGGCCCAGTATTACGACAATATCACCACTATGGATCGGATGGCCGGCGAAAAACTGAAGGAATTAGAAGAGGCAGGTTTGGCGGACGACACGATCGTGTTTTTCTACGGGGATCACGGGCCGGGGATGCCACGCTGCAAACGATGTCCTTACAATTCGGGGCTTCAGGTGCCGCTTATTGTTTACATCCCTCCTAAATTTCAACATCTGGCTCCGCCGGACTACAAGCCGGGTGGGCGGTCGTCTCGGCTCGTGTCGTTTGTCGATCTCGGCCCCACAGTTCTCAGCTTGGTGGGAATCAAACCGCCCGCCTACATGCAGGGGCGGCCATTTCTCGGCGTTTACGCTGCGGAACCGCCCGCGTATCTGTTCGGTCTGCGCGGTCGGATGGATGAACGCTACGACCTGATTCGCAGCGTTACCGACGGGCGATTTGTTTACATTCGGAATTTCATGCCACATCTTCCCTGGGGCCAGCATGTGGAATATATGTTCCAAACCCCCACAACACGGGTATGGAAGCAGTTATTTGATGAGGGAAAACTCACTCCGGAAAAGGCCTACTTCTGGCAGGTTCCCAAGGCGACCGAGGAACTCTACGACCTGGCCACGGATCCCGACGAAGTTCACAACCTCGCCGCGGATCCCGCCTACCAGGGAAAGTTAAAAGAACTGCGTGCGGTCCTCCGTGAGCATATCCTGCAGACTCGCGATCTCGGCTTTCTCCCGGAGGATGAAATCCACGCCCGCGCCGGCAATGGATCGCCCTACCGCTATGGTCAAAGCAAGGACTATCCATTAGAGCGAATTCTCGAAATGGCAGAATTGGCATCAGATCTGAAGTCAGGGCAAATTGATAAACTTCTTCAAGGTCTGCAGGACAGTGACAGTGCCGTGCGATACTGGGCAGTCACCGGGATTCTTGCCCGAGGTCAAAAGGCCTACGACGCTGCCCGCGAACCGGTCCTCCATGCATTGGACGACCCGGCACCCAGCGTTCAAATTGTGGCGGCCTGGACCGTCGGGCGATATGGTTCGCCCGAAGAGCTGCAGCGAGCGCTCGACGTTTTAAAAGTTTTTGTCGACTACGAAGGGAAGGGGCCGTACCTTTCGATGCTGGCACTTAATGCCCTCGACGATCTCGGAACAAAATCGGAGCCTGTAAAATCTGTGGTGGAAAGCTTCAATCCCGAGATCCGTCGGGAACATGGTCGATTGGGCGAAAATCTCTTCAAACTGAAACGCAGTATTCTGGCCAAACTCGAAGCGGATACGACCACTGGGGCGGCCACCACAATGCGTTAGAAAGCTTCCAGACAGCCATGGCGAGGCTGCCATGCACACGGTCTAAATAATGCCAAAAACGCCGATTAGAACGCGTTAGGGGCAGATGTTTTCTGCCCCTAACGCCGTTTCTCTTAGCCGCCCAGAGCGAGTGCTAGGCTATCCGGAAATTCGGATCATCAAACGGAAGCAATCACGGGCCAATAAGGCACGCAGTGTACTTAAATGTTTTCTCGAATAAGGCTGACGAGATCGAAGCACTTGAAAATCGTTTCCATCGATCCGACCTTATCAAGCAGTTGACGCACGTCTTCCACGACCTTTCGCGCGGATTCCACGCTCCCGTACTGCCGGATAAAGTTGACCACCTCTTGGATGGCAGCATCGTCAGCCGTGGCGGTTGCCCCAACCTTCCCTGATGCTCGCGGTTTTCCACCCTTGACAAACTGATACCCGCAACTCTTGCACTCCACAGCGCGGGCTGCATTGATAGCCCCACACCCTGGACAACGTTTCCGTCCCCGACCGAGCTTCTCTGCTTTTCTGGGCATGATACGTCATCTCCTTTCGAACTACTAAAACGAACACAATACACTACTGGAACAACACGCAATGTTTGCACTAACCGAGAAGAACAGCAATGTGTTTAGCACTATCGGAATACCGGCACGCTGTTTTTCAAATCCATACACCATAAACTTATACCGAGAATTACAAAAATGCAAGATACCTATTCTTCAAAAAAATTCAAGGCCGTGGGCGGCTTTGAAATTCCCAAAATCCAGGCCGCAAACTTCTACCGCCCCGTAGCGAAGTAGGCTGTCTGACAAAGAGAACTCGCCAGCCTGGCCATTTAACACGTCGATCTTATACGATGTTATTCAACTCCGAAAAGCATAATTTCCTCGAAATCGCCCCATGCGGTAGACAACGGTCCTGACGCATCTCCACTTTTCCTCTGGCAATGAGATTGCGGACCTTCCCACTGGTTCACGTCCGTTCGACGGCCCGGAAGAACCTGCTTGCCGGGTCGGCCTTTAAACTTGGATGCTCCATTTCGCATCAGCGGGCGGGACAAGCATGCGCCTCCGATGAATCTCTCGGAGGGAGCTGCTTGTCACGCGCACATTTGAACCTTTGGATAATCCACTTCACCGGCCAGGCTCCGACTGCTCGGTTACATCGTTGGCTAAACGCTAGGGGCGGTTCAGGAAGCGCCCCTACAACATGCTCTGCTCGTAGCATGTTACAGTTTTCTGCTAAGGTGAGGATGGCTTAGAATAACGGTTTCGTGGAAGGCTTCTCTCGGGCGGCGTAGTTATCGACGCCGGAACCTTTTTGGAGGAAAGCGCAAGGAAAAAATGGAGTAGCCGAACACGTCAAGCAGTGGCACAAAAGAAGGGCCGGGGATTATCTAAGGCGAGAACGAGCCCAAAAGAATCACAAACGTTTCCAGGAGCGACCAGTGGCACGTCTGCTTTTGAACCCTGAATCATCTGTTTCGTTTCATCAGGCGGGAGTGCTTTCAATCGGGCACGACAGTCGCGTCTATCCGCAATCCTCCTGGAGGAAGTCGCTCGTGAGGCCTGCTCGTCGAGGCTGAGGCGTCCAACTCGGTTCATCGAGCGTGACAAGCGCGTGCCGCTGCCTGTAAATGGCACCGCTCCAGCCAAATGGAAATCGTGCGACTGGCCTCGGATGGCCCGCCTCTCCGTCCCAGTGCCAGGGCGCTGGCGGATGCACCACGCGGTAGTTGAGCGGCTATGTTCAAGAGGTACCCGCTCGAGTATCCGCTGTGGTTTGATCTATTGGAAACATCCAAAAAATCGCGACGAACGCATTCTCTTCCATCATTTCTCTGGCCTGCCATTCGTCATCGACTTAATCGGTATGTCTTTCCCAAGTTCCTGGTTGCGGTGCGCGTGGGGCAAACTGTTCAGAATTCCCGGATTGGAACCAGCCGTTCCAAGGGGCTGCGGCTTCGTTTTTCCACCAGCCGATTGTGGATAACAGGACGGACCCGCCTTGAGCCAGGTATGGCGGCCGACTCTGCCGCGGCGGGAGGGTTATTGACCTCCCTTGCAAGCTTTGAGTCGCGGTGATCAGGTCGCGTTCTCCCGCGAGCGGTGGCTCACGGACCCGGCTCGTTGCCCTTCCACAGAGCGAAGGGGTCATGGAGGTCGGACGCGCAGGTTGGCACGACTTTTGTCGTAAGCTATGTTTTTTTCCTAAAATGACGGGTGGACCATGGCAACAGATCTGCAACAATGGTTTACTGGTAACGTGGATGTCGTGGTAGGACGCCCTACCCAGCCTTTTTCCATGCTTGCGCGACCGACTACACTGCACCTTGCGCATACTCTGCCGTACGGGGCCATTCTCCGCGAGGATGGCGTCCAGTTCGTTATTTTCAGCCGCTCGGCAACGGGAATGCGCATCCTTCTTTACCGGAATGTCGAAGACCCTGATCCGTATGAAATCATTTCACTGAATCCTCACGATCACCGATGGGGCGATGTGTGGACGATATTCGTGCCCGGCCTCAAGGCCGGACAGCTTTATCACATCCAGGCGGACGGCCCCTGGGCACCGGAAATCGGTCACCGCTTCGATTCGAAAGCCCGGTTGATTGACCCCTACGCCAAAGCACTGGCCGGGGATTTCCTGCCTCCCACCGACGGTATCATCAGACCTCCCAAGTGCGTCGTGATCGATGATGAGTTTGACTGGCAAGGTACCCGCCCTATACGGCGCGAGCTTTCCGAAACGATCATTTACGAGATGCACGTCAAGGGATTCACGCGGTCGCGGACCAGCGGCGTGCAATTCCCGGGCACGTATCTGGGAGTCATTGAAAAAATTCCCTATCTCAAGTCACTGGGTGTGACGGCCGTGGAACTGATGCCTGTCCATGAATTTCCAATCCTGGACATCTACGGCCAGAAACCCGCTCGTCCGAATTACTGGGGCTATGATCCTCTGGCGTTCTTCGCCCCACACCGCGGCTATGCGGTGAGTAAAGAGCCCGGAGCCCAGGTTCGTGAGTTTAAGGAAATGGTTCGCGAACTCCATAAGGCCGGAATCGAAGTCATCCTCGACGTGGTCTTCAATCACACCGCCGAAGGCAACGAAAACGGTCCCATTCTGAGTTTCAAGGGCCTGGAAAATCGCGTGTATTACATGCTGGACAACGGCGGTAGCCGTTATAAGAACTACACGGGCTGCGGCAATACGCTCAACGGCAATCACCCAATTGTTCGCGAAATGATTTTCCACTGTCTGCGATATTGGGTCCATAATTACCACATTGATGGCTTCCGCTTCGATTTAGCGTCGATCCTCAGTCGGGATCGGGCGGGTAATCTGGTACCCAATCCCCCCGTGGTCGAGGCGATTGCGGAGGATCCTCTCCTTGCCGACACAAAGATCATTGCGGAAGCCTGGGATGCGGCGGGGGCCTACCAGGTTGGCACATTCGCGACCCTCTGCTGGCCCGACACGTTCGACCACTGCCGTTGGGCAGAATGGAATGGCCGCTATCGCGATGATGTCCGGCGATTCTGGCGGGGTGATCCCGGCATGGTTCCTGCGTTTGCCACACGGCTGGCTGGTTCGAGCGATCTCTATCAGCCTGGCGGGCGATATCCGTATCACAGTATTAACTTCATTACGTCCCACGACGGATTCACTCTCAACGACCTCGTTAGTTATAACCACAAACATAATGAGGCGAATGGTGAAGACAATCGCGACGGCGAAAACAATAATTACAGCTACAATTATGGAGTCGAAGGCCCGACATGGCATAAGGGTATCGACCTTATTCGGATGAGACAGATCAAGAATATGCTGGCCACCCTTTTTCTCAGCCAGGGTGTGCCGATGATGCTCTTCGGTGACGAGTGCCGCAGAACACAGCGGGGAAATAACAATGCGTATTGTCAGGATAATTCAATTTCGTGGTTCAACTGGAAACTTGTCCATCGCTATCGCGAGCTCTGGCGATTTGTCCAGGCCTTGATTGCCTTCCGCAAGCAGGAACCAACGGTCCGACGCAAGGATTTCCTGACCGGTCTTCCGGTGCGGCCGGGCGGGTTGCCTGATGTAAGCTGGTTTAATCCGACGGGCGGCCCCGTGGATTGGGCCAACGCCGGTCGCAGCCTCGTGTGCCTCCTGGCTGCCTTTCCTGAGCGAGAAGATCCTAACCGTCCTAATCACCATATTCTCATGATGTTTCATGCGGCTCCGGAACCGGCACGCTTCGTCATCCCGGCAGCAGCCCGGGGACTTGCCTGGCGGCTGTTTATCGATACCAGCCGCATGTCGCCCAACGATATCTATCCCAATTTGGACGGTCCGCCACCCCCTGTTGACTGGTCCCTGACGCTACCTGGGCGAACGCTCGTGTGCTACGTCGCCCCGGATGTGTTCTGAGAAGTCCGTGTGTCGGGTGGAGGCGGCTGAAACCGTCCTGCTGGGGTCGCGTCCACGCGCACCATTGCCTGCTTCTAAATAAAATAGATCGATTCGAGTTGCCCACGTCGAGATCAACCCGGCAGCGCATTTTCCGTTTTTGCAAAAAGAAAAGATACTCATTTTGCATCCGAGATGTCCCATGGCACAGCGTGTGAAAATCACCACCACAGCTACCCCGGGTGAAATTGAACTGGCTTTCGAAGACACGGGGACTGGCCTGCCTGTTCTTCTGGTCCACGGCTTTCCCCTTGATCGGACCATGTGGAAAGCTCAACGGGAAGAGTTGTGCGATGAGTTTCGGGTGATCGTTCCCGATCTACGAGGATTTGGAGAAAGCCAGGTGATCCCCGGAGTCGCCACGATGGAGGCGATGGCGGATGACCTGGCAGGCCTCTGCAACCACCTCGGATTGACCGGCAAGATCGTGCTGGGCGGCCTCTCGATGGGCGGCTACGTGGCCTTTGCCTTTGCCCGAAAGTATCGTGACCGCCTGGCTGGTCTCATCCTGTGCGATACGCGTGCAAGGCCCGATTCTCCCGAAGCGAAGGAGAACCGACGGCGTGTTGCCGAACGCGTTCGCCGGGAAGGTCCGGGGTTCATCGCGGAGGAGATGATTCCCCGCCTGTGCTGCGAAAGCACGTTTCGCAATCATCCGGAAGTGATCGAAAAAATCCGCCAGATGATCCTCTCGGCGCCGCCGGAGGGTGTGGCGGCGGCAGCACTCGGAATGGCTGAACGTCCGGATTCTACCGACCTTCTACCTGCTCTCTCGTGTCCAACTCTTGTGCTGGTGGGACAATTTGACGCAATATCGCCACCTGAGGAAATGGAGGCAATGACGCGGACAATCCCGCAATCGCAGTTCGTGGTGATCCCTGACGCCGGCCATCTCCCGCCAATGGAACAGCCCGAGCGGGTAACGCAAGCGATCCGGGAATGGCTGAGAAAGGTACATATTGAGTAAAGAACCTGTCGGGATTTTATCCGCGCGATTTCAGCGACGAGTCGATGAGTCTCAGCGAACCGCCGATCCTCGTGAGATCCCGATGTGGACGTGAAAAACCGGCTATCACGACGCGGTTAACAGTCCTCAGCCGTTGCGCAGGCCCCGGTCTGAAAAGTAGCCCCGCTGGACTTGTTGGCCTGCAGACTAGGGTAATCGAATCACCGTGCGGCTTTTCACCAGGGCGTAGTCATCCGGAAAAGTGTGAAACGCCTGCACCAGAAAGCTTTTTGCCCGTGTCTCATAGTAGAGAAAGCTCATTGCACCCAGGGGCATTCGCCCACTTGGATCAAACCGAAAGAACAGCCCTTGCTGGGGAGCCTCGCGGTTCAGCTCATGTTGAAACATCCAGAAAAGCTCTGGCGAGACATGTTCCAGTTGCACTTCCCATTCGTAGGAAATTCCGCCCCGCCCCACCAACTGATCTTTGTGCTCTCCTTTGATATTGTGAAACATCAAACGTCTCTTGGTTGGTAATGGATGGAGGGCCGAGGTAGCCACCTCCGTCCAGGTAAGTCCTTCGTAATTCCAAGTGATGACGTGGCCGGTGTTGGTGATCGCCAGCCGTACCTCATAGCCCCCGCGACTGACCTGCCGAGTGGTGCGAATTTCAAACAATTCGGGGTGAAGCGGCCTGCCGTAAAGGCTGAATGCCAATTCCGTAACCCGAGGACGAACAGTCAGCACAGCTTTATCCCCTCTTCTATGCCCAACACACGAACGTGCCGGCTTATTAATCCCATCGTTCTTTCGCCATGACGTTCACACGGGCTTCCCATTCAGTCCCTCGTGAACGTGTCATGGGATATTATAAGCGGTCTTCGCGGAGGCAACAAAGGGAGTTTTCTGAGCTTTCTGCGTCTCCCTTTCACGGCGCCTGGGAGCACTCGTTTATCTTGACAAATTCGTTTCGTCACGCTAGCAGCCATCAAGAAAAAACAATCGACCGGGCATCCTTCCCGGTCGATCAGGACCCTCTTGCGCTACCCGAGACGAACGGTTCAAACATCCTTGTCGAACCGTTCGTTTAGCCGCCAGAGGGTTGAGGGTTCTTGTTTGACGCCAATTGCCCTTTTATCGATTGAATTCCACACCGGCGGTCACACCGTTGATGAACAGATCCTGCGTGTTGTGCTCCATGGTTATTCCCATGTCCGGCACACGATAGAGGATCATGTTCGAAGCCCGTGCGATGCCGTCCATCCACAGACCCGTCCAGCCCACGCTCAGGTTGATCTTGGACGTGACCTGGTACTTGATGGTGGCTCGCAACTCAGCACAGGGCGCCCACTCCTCTTCCGTCGCGCTGTGGCTGAAGCCGGTCGTCCGCATGAAGAGGGGCACATCTTCGATGGCACCCAGGCCAGGGGTCAAACGGCTGCCCAGCACGCCCTGCTGCTTGATGTTCTGGAAGTTGAATCCTGCAAAGAATCGGGCCTGCACGTCGAAAGTCCAGCGGTTGTAGCTGCGGAAGAATCGCCCACCGATTTGCGGTCCCACCACGTGGTTTTCTGCCTTGGTGAACCAGTAGCTGTCGGCAAGAATTCCCACGGCGGTCGGAAAGCCTACCCCGTTCGGATCGTTTTGATCCAGTGTCGGATCGTAGGGTGCATAGGAGTAAGGCGCCCAGACGTTGAAATCTTCGTTCAACTCGAAGTACCGCACCCCCAGGAAAAGCTCCCAGGTTGTACCGCGTCGAGTGGGATGGAATCGGTAAATGTAATTCAGTTCCGTGCTCCAGTTCTTTACGAGATTCTCCATCATGACACCCCAGGAAGGTTCTGGCAGCGTATCGGGGTCGCCACCTTCATCGGGGTCAAGGTCTTCGATATAGGGGGCGTTGAATGTGACGGGCAGATTCTGAATATCTGTCAAAGCTGCATCCACATACCCCTGAAGCAAGCGGTAAGTTGGCGGCGGGCCGAATGGTGGATCGTCGAACACAATATCGGCACTGGCCACACCATGAGTTCGCCCGAGTGTGGAGAGGTAGTAATAACTGAAGAGCCATCCCTGATGGCCTTCAATATATCCCAGGTCCACCCGACTTCCATCGGTGAATTTGGAACCGATGAAACTGGTGTCCAGCGTGTTGCTTTGAATCCGCGAAATGCCTGTGTCGTAGAAGACTTCCCGCGTGAGGCCGGGATAACCGACCGTCGTTACATCCGGTTTGGAGATGCTCCAGCGGAGGTATTCGCCGCTGATGAAGAACCCCTCGTTGGCGCGCCGGCCTCCTCCGAATGTGTCGATCTGTGCAGGCGCGAAATACTGCATGTCCTTGACCTGGGCTACGGCGGGGGTTGCCATTGCCAGACAGGCAGCCCAAACAATCAACCGCGTTCGGGTGTGTTGGAATCGCATAGTCCTGGTCCACCTCAATGTCTGCTAATGTCCCGTTCTCCCCTGTGGATCTCTCGCTCTGGAGAACCGGCAATATGGGGTTGCGACGTTAATATCGGAAAAACCAGCCTTACGAGTTGAGAAAGAATGGCAAAACTTAACGAACATGCCGTAGACTCCATGAACGCCGACTTGTCATTGCTTTCGGCCGGGATGGCTGCCGACCTTGAATACTCCCCGCAACAATGCGATCATCCTTTAGCCAATTCACTTATCTCACGCAGACTTTAGAAGACTGCCAAATCCCCCGAAAAGATGAGCAAGATAAGCAAAAGATATTCGAATGCGTTGGCAGGGCAACAAAAAATCCCTCACCTGCCCATTTTTACAGGTGAGGGAGGCAGCCAGGGTTTCAGTCTAGAACTTTCAGGAGGGCTTTCAACCCGTTTTCAAATCACGGCCAGTAGGCGCTGAACACAGCGTCGGCCGCCGGACGGATCGTCCTATTGGAACCCGTGCCACCCTCATTGGTGACCTGAATCTTGTAAAGCTGCTGGAGATAGGCAATCTGCGCCGCATCTACAGGAACGGGCGGGGTTCCGCGGGCTACGACACCTGGCAGAACGGTGCCTCTATCCACATAAGCAACGTCCTGCCCACCACCGCCCCGGATGGTGATCTCCTCGAAAAATTTCGCCCGATGGACATACGATCCGGAATTCAGTCGCGCGAGGGTGGGTTCCAGCACAAACTTATCAGCTCCCGAGGTCCCCTTGAGAGTCGCCCGGTCGTAGCCCCCAGCCGTGGCATAGGCGTGGACATAGTCAAAGTACTTTGCCCGCACGAAGAAGTTACTGTTACGCATGATATTATAGTCGGGCGTTCCGACGTACTCGTCATCACCGGGCGAGTCGTAGAGCATCGCCGTATCGGCCCCACCGGCCAAAGCATAGCCGTGGAGGTAGCGGAAACCTTCTGCCCGCAGTTTGTAGCCGGTCCCCGCCATTTCCCCATAGGTCGGCGTCCCGGTGAAGATGTCGTCACCCGGCGAGTCGTAAAGGGACGCCGTATCCTCGCCACCGGCGCTGGAAACGAGCGTCACCTGTTCAAAATTCCTCGCCAGATGCGAGTAGGCGTTCGCCGAATTGGTGGCCGTGACCTGGGTGGGCGACGCGGTCATGGAGTCATCACCGGCCGAGTCATACACTGTTAGCTGGTCGTTGGTACCACCTTTGGCGTCCACTGTGATTCTTTCAGCAGACCGAACTTCCACCGTGAATCCACCGGGGAATTTGAACTGTCCACCGGTCGGCCACAAGGTCACAATTTCCTGGCCGTTCGTTCCGGTCACAATGACCGTGTCCTGGCCGTCTCCGGCCTCGAAAATGAGCCGGGCTATCGACGTGGAAGGCGTGATGACCTGCCCGTTCAGTTTGATTGTGGACGTGGCCAGGCTGCTGCCCGCAATGAATTCAAGCGTATCGTTTCCGGAGGTCCCCTGGAGTGTCAACTCACTCGGCGGATCGATCAGCCGTGCGAAGATGTCGGTGCCATTTTGAGCGGCGACTACAGGATCCGGATCGGTGGATGGGCCGGTCCACACCACCACAAAGTTACCCACCGCATCCATCGCCACGGCCGGATCGGTTTGATTCCCCGCCACGGCCGCATTCACCCGGAACTCGCCGAGGAATCCCTTCGGCGGCAGATAGAAGTCTGTGCCGCTGGAGGTGAACATCCGGGCATAAATTCCCCAATCGTTCTGGAGGTCATTGTCCTGGCCGGAGGTCATCCAGACAATGGTGAAGTTGCCCGAGCGATCCATGGCGACATCCGGTTGCACCTGCCAGTGGAGGGTCGTTTGATTGACCCGGAATTCATTGGTCCTGGCCGTGCCGTTGGCGTTGAACAGCCGGGCGTAGACGCCATAACCGCTACCGTCCTGACCGAAGCTCGCCCAGGTGGCCACGAAATTCCCGTTGGGATCCATGGCAACCCGTGGGTCGATCTGGTCATTGGTGGTGTACTGGTTGAGGCGGATTTCGCCGGTTCGGGCCGTACCGTCGGCATTGAACACCCGCCCAATCACTGCATAACCGCTGCCGTCCTGACCATAGCTCATCCAGGCGACCACAAAGTTGCCGGCGTCGTCCATGGCCACGTCGGAATTCCGCTGATAATTCGCCGTGGTTGTGTTGACGCGGAATTCATTGGAAAGGGCCTGGCCATAAGCGTTGTACAATCGGGCATAGACACCGTCCTTATCGCCGTCCTGGCCATAGCTGCTCCAGGTAACCACGAACTTGCCCGAGGCACTCACAGCCACACGCGGGTTGTATTGGGCGTTGTTGCGATATTGATTGACGCGGAACTGATCGCCCAACGGATTTCCGAATCGGTCGAACATCCGCGCCCAGACGCCGTCCACATCGTCCGCGCCTTGTCCCGCCCAAACCACAATGAAGTTCCCCGCGCTGTCCATCGCGACAGCAGGCTGGGTCTGGTTGCCTGTTTCGTAAGTATTGACGATGAATTCCGTCCCCTGCGGTTCGCCCCGACGATTGTAGCGCTGCGCGATGATGTTCGTATTCGTCGTGTTCGCGTCGGCACCCTGTCCAACGCTCACCCACACGACGACATAGTCCCCGTTTGCGTTCATGGCCACAGCGGGCAGGGATTGATCGCCGGCCAGCGTGGTGTTCACCACGGGGTTGATATCGGTATCTCCGGGAGTGCCGGGTGTTCCAGGACCAATTCCACTGCCCTGCCCCACAATGAAGGTCCGCACGAAACCGAGTCCGGCCGCCGTGCCCGAAACTCCGTCGCGATCTCCATCCAGTTGGAATCCGATCACGGGATCGGTGACCCGGAAATACGGATAAGCGTCCGTCATCAAGTCACCCACGAGAAGCTGGTAATCGCCGGAAGGCAGCGGGTCATTGATCGGACTGTCGGGGTTTCCATCCAGCGTCAGCACCGCTTCCCATTTGCGGGTCACAGGATTCAGGCTGAAGCTCACCGACTTCACCGCCCCCACCACCTCCTGGCCATTCCGGAACAGCCGCCAGTTCTGAACATTGAGAACGCTGTCCGGCCCAGGTATGTCGCCCCCATCATATATCCCGTTGTTGTTCGCATCCGACAGCCGGCGCGACATCTCCTCGCTCAACTGCACAATCAGTTGGCTCGGTCCCACCACCACACGGCTCCCCTCCGTGATCAACTGCCGGTCCTCCGTCCACACCTTCGCCACAATCGGCGCCGCAATGTCATCCAGCGTCAGATGGTTCCGGCTGTCAAACCGATACACCGTCGTCAGCGACGGATTCGTCGCACTCGGACCCGTATACACCACAATAAAGTTCCCATCCGCGTCCGATGCCACCGACGGTATCCATTGCCGTCCCGCCACCACCTGATTCACACGGCGCTCGCCACCCAGGCGATTCCCCGCTCTGTCAAACCGCTGATAGAACACCCCAGATTCCGCCAGGTCCTCCTCGTCCCGCTGCGTCCCATATCCGCTCCACGCCACCACAAAATTCCCCACCCCGTCCATGGCAATCGATGAAAACCGCTGATCCCCCTGGATCGTCGTGTTCACCAAAATGTCCGCCGGTAATCCCACCCACGCCCCCGTCGTCGGATCCGGCGCATACACCTGCGCAAACACCCCCGTCCCCTGAGTGTCCAAACCCGTCCAGGTCACCGCAAATACACTCCCACCCGGTGCCAAGACGATGTCCGGGTTCGTCTGCTGACCCGCCCGCCCCACATTCACAATCGTCTCTGGCAATATCACCGCCCCCGACCAGCTATACATCGCCACCGCGATGTCGGTGTCCAACGCCCCCACCACCGTCTGCCACGCCACCGCAAAATTCCCACGATAGTCCATCGACACGCTGGGCAACGTCTGGTCACCCACCACCGTCGTGTTCACCTGGAATTCCGCCCCCACCGCCTGGCCGTTCTCATCATACCGCCGGGCAAAAATGCCCCAACTCGGCACTGTCGAACCGGCCTCCTGAGCCAGACTCGCCCAAACCACCACAAACCGCCCCTCTGCGTCCATCGCCACATCCGACCACTTCTGATCGTTCGTCGTGATCGTGTTCACCAGGAACGCGTCCCCCAGTGGCTGACCGTTCGCCGCAAACCGCCGCGCGTAAATGTCGGCATTCCCATTCCGCGTGTTCGTCCACGTGATCACAAAGTCCCCGTCCGGTGTCATCGCCACCGACCCAAACTGCTGGTCATCGTTGGCAAACACCGAACTCGTCGTCACCGCCATCACCGGCGCATTATCAACCTCCGTAACATCAATCACCCCGTTCCCGTTCAAATCCAGATCCGCCGGCGTCCCATCCCGATCAAACAGCCGGAAATACACCCGATTCCGGCCGCTCGCATCCGTCTGCGTCCACACCACCACATAGTCCCCATCCGCATCCCGCGCCACCGCATTCGGACTCTCCGGCTGCGTCCGCGCATTCTGCGTCAACACCCCAGGGATCACCCCCGTGTCCTGACCAGGCACGCCCCCCACTACACGGAAATTCCGGACAAATCCAAGCTGCCCTCCACCCGTGCCCGGCACTCCATCCCGGTCTCCATCCAATTGCAACCCCGTCACCGGATCGCTCACCCGGAAATACGGATAAGCGTCCGTCATCACGTCCATCACCAACAACTGATAGTCCCCAGGCACCAACGCCTCGTTCCCCGACGTGTTCGGATCGCTGTCCAAAGTCAGCACCGCCTCGTACCGCCGCATCACCGGGTTGTACCCGAACTGCACATCCTTAATCGCCCCCACCACCTCCTGACCATTCCGGAACAGCTTCCAGTTCCGCAAATTGAGGACGCTATCCGTCCCCGGACCATCCCGGTCGTCAATCAGCCCATCCCCATTAATGTCCGCCAGCCGTTGCGACATGTCCTCGCTGAACACCACCACCAACTGCTGCGGACCAGGCGTCACCCGGCCTCCCTCCAGCACCAATCCACCTGTCCCGGTCAGCACCTTCGTCACAATCGGCCCGGACACATCCCCCTGGTTCAGGTACACCCGGCTGTCAAACCGATACACCGTGCTCAATGCCGGATTGGCAGAACTCGGTCCAGTGAACACCACAATAAAGTTCCCATCCGCGTCCGCCCCCACCGATGGCGCCCACTGCCGACCCGCCACCACCTGGTTCACCCGACGCTCCCCACCAACCGGATTCCCCGCCGCATTAAACAGCCGGTAAAAGACTCCTGATTCCAGTTGATCCTCCTGCCCCGGCTGGTTCCCAATCCCACTCCAGCTCACCACAAATGCCCCGTTCACCGCCATCGCCACCGACGCATAGCCCTGTTCGCCGGTGACACTCACGTTCACCCGCTGCCCAGTCTGCACCGCCACCCAGCTCTGCGTCACAGCGTCCCACTGGAACAGGTCCACAAACACGCCGTTGCCGTTCCCGTCCGGACCCATCCAGCTCACCACCACTGTCTGCCCCGAACCCGCCATCGCCACATCCGGATAGGCCTTCTGGCCGATTACCGTGGTGCCCACCGGAATCTCCGCCGCCTGTTGCGCCACCCCACCAGCCGTGAAGGTCCGCAGCGCAATCCCACCCGCCGTCTGCCACGCCACCGCGAAATTCCCCCGGTAGTCCATCGACACGCTGGGCAACGTCTGGTCACCCACCACCGTCGTGTTCACCTGGAATTCGGTGGCATCCAGCGCCTGCCCCTGCTGATCAAACCGACGGGCGAAAATCCCCCAGCCCGACGCCGACCCACCAGGCTCCTGGCCCCAGCTCGACCACACCACCACAAAATTCCCCTCCGCGTCCATCGCCACATCCGACCACTTCTGGTCGTTGGACGTGAACGTGTTCACACGGAAGGCATCCCCCAACGGTTGGCCGTTGGAACCAAACCGCCGCGCATAAATGTCGGCATTCCCATTCCGCGTGTTCGTCCACGTGATCACAAAGTCCCCGTCCGGTGTCATCGCCACCGACCCAAATTGCTGGTCATCGTTGGCAAACACCGAACTCGTCGTCACCGCCATCGCCGGCGCATTATCAATCTCTGTAACATCAATCACCCCGTTCCCGTTCAAATCCAGATCTGCCGGCGTCCCATCCCGATCAAACAGCCGGAAATACACCCGATTCCGGCCGCTCGCATCCGTCTGCGTCCACACCACCACATAGTCCCCATCCGCATCCCGCGCCACCGCATTCGGACTCTCCGGCTGCGTCCGCGCATTGACCGGCAGAACCGGTGTATCCTGGGCGGGTACTGTGACATGGAAGGAGAGCGTGGTGTTGGCACCAGCCGGCACAAAACCGGTGGAATTCAAGGGATTTCCCGCCTTGTCTCGAATTCCTGCGTTCGCCCCGGAAGGGGCACGAATGACAATTTGATAGTCACCGTCAGGAAGTCCCGGCGTGCCGGGCTCCAGTGCTCCATTACCATCCAAGGTGAGGACAGCCTCCCACTTGTTCGTGGGGAGCGCATAGAGTTGATAAACTCCATCGGGATTTCCGTCTCCATCGATATCGTATGGCTTACCGTTGAGCAGCGACGCGGCGTTCATACCGAATTCGACTTTCACCACGCCGCGCGGAATCTCCACGCCGTTGCGGAGGAGCACAAAGTTGTCGGGGTTGAGCACACTATCCAGGACGGTCCGTGGGTCCCCACCGAGTAATTCTTCGTTAAACGTGATAACAACCTGCGAAATGGAACCTTGGACATTCGCGCCGCCCCACAGACTCGTTCCAGTCGGCGCAATGATGTCGGTGACGAACGGCCCAGCGGTGTCCACGGTTTCGCGAAATTGCCGGTAGCGAATCGTCGCGTTGGTCAAACTTCCATCTGTGTTTTGCTCCATTTGGGTGTACGCGACAACGAAGGAACCTTCCGGCGTCACACCAATCGAAGCCCAGCCTTGTTCCGTTCCCGGATCGCCGTAGCTTTGGGCAATCATGAGAGGCGGTGCCACATCTTGTCCACCCGCACGACCGGGGTAGACACCCGTAATGGTAAACGGCCAATCGTGGCTCGCACCCTGGAATGTCACTTCATAGATGGTGTACTGATTGGGATTGGCCACCGGAATTTCCCAGGGTGTTCCAATTCGATTGGCAACTTCAAAGGGGCTGATGATTCGCACATCGATGGGCCCTTCGTAAGTCGGCTCAGCCCAGGCGGTCCCAGTCCGGGCGGCTCCTTCCAGAACCTGATCGATTCGATCTCGGGTGAGCGTCCGGTCCCACACCTGGTTGGTCTGAATGTTGTTAACCGTTACGTCCTCAAAACCGCCGATGCCTGTTCGCCAGATCCGAATGATGAACGATTCCCAGTTCAGGTTGTTGTCCATCAGGATCAGGTATCGGGTGTTGTGGCCATCCCGGAGCGTGTTGGCCACACTGTCACTGAAGAGCGTCCCGTAGGACATCGTGGGATCGGCGTCGAACCGGCTGAACATGACACCGTTCGCCTCGCCGCGAAGGAGACCGGCCACCCCCTCCAAAATCGCCCGCAAGCGTCCCACCTGTTGTGGCGTAGCACCGCGGTTGAGCGCGCGGACAAGAATCGCGTCTATGACGCCGTCCACATCGCCATTACTTGGGCTCCCCGCAGAAAACAGGGTTTCCGTCTGCGGATCAAAGTAATTAAGGAGATCAGCGTTTGTCTGAGAGTTGATCTGAGCCAGCAGAAGCTGCCGCACTGCCTGAGTAACGCCGCGCGCGTTTTCCGAGACATCCGGCCCATACCCATCGTAGGCGACAATCAAATCCCCGTCGGCGTCCAGTCCACCGCCACCTCCAAACTGCGCTAACGGCCATAACGGGGTGGATCCTGGACTGAAAGACGCACTATTGGGACGGAAGGTGTCGCGAATGACATTGCCATTCAAATCGTAGACGATCGCGCGGACACCCATGCTGGTTTGACCCGTGCTATCGGCGTCGGCAATGCCATCCCATGTGACAAGGAAATGATTGGCCGAATCAAACGCAACCGTGGGGTTGCCCCCACCCCCGACGCCAAATTGCGGAAGAATGACCTGGCCGGTAAGATTGTAACCTTTGGCCAGAACGGTCGTCACATACGGGGCGCCTGTCAAATAGTTGACGTCCGTGGTCCGCTCCCACGCGATGACAAACTCACCCGTCCGCGACATTCCCACGGCCGGATTGAGGTAAACCGCCGTGTCCTCCGTGTTCACGAGAAATTCGTTTCCAATCCTGTTACCATCCCGGCTGAAGATCTGGGCCCGAATCCCGTTATAAAAGCTGAAGTCCTGCGCGCTGTTGGCCCAGGCGATCACGAAATTCCCCGCCAAGTCCATGGCCACGGCGGGAGCAAACTGTGCCCGCAGAGTCTCTGTGTTCACACGGAATGTGAAGAGATCCTGACCTGGCACGAGCTGGGACGAAACAGTAGCCAGCGCACCCAGGGGCGTGCCCTCTACCGGATCCACGTACCGAACGATCGCGTCCGCCAACCCGTTGGGCCCGGAGAACGTCTGGCGGAAGCTGATGCGGAACTGATAGGGATCGGTGGAGGAGGCCACGGTCACGCTGACGTCCTGGAATCCCGCCACCACCAAAGCGCCCTGAATGTTGGCCGCCGTGGTGGCCAGATTCGTGCTGTCAAAGACGATGTCATCGGTGGTCTTACCGGCCACGCTCAGCCGGAATCGGCCAGCCAGGGCCCCGGGGACAAGGCTGTCCACCGTCAGCGTTTGAACCACGGTGTTGAGCGGCGACACCAGCGGAATGACGCCGTCGATCGGTGTCTCCGGCGTGCCGTCGGCATTCATATCCACCACGAATTGAGAGACACCCAGGACGGCATTTCCTACCGGCCGGAAGCGACGCGCGAAGATGTCGCTGACACTGCCATAGGCGTAGCTGTCGGGAACTTTGCTTTCCCACACAATGATGAAGTCCCCATCGGCATCCATGGCCACCGCCGGGTTGGTCTGATCGTATTTATCGGGCCCGGGGGTGAACGGATCATCCGGCTCTTCGGGGTTCACCCGGAACTCTGGACTCGACTGCTTGATGGTGACGACCGAAGCCTCCGGCGACGGCAGGAGATTATTGCCCAGTTCGTCAGTCACAGACGCAATAATGAACTCCGGATGATCCAGCTTGCTCGAGTCGCCCACAAACCGGATGTCAAACGTCGTCGCATTGACGGCTGTGACCTGCACCTGGGGAACAGCAGCGGCCACCGTAATCGGGTCCGTGTAGGGACCTTCCATTGAACTGGGCACGCGATCCGGCGGCGGGAAATCGATGGGCCCCATCGCGTAGGCTTTGAGGCGGGTATTGAAGGCCTGCTCCAGGGCCTGGGCCGTCAGTTGCGGATTGGTCGGCGAAACGGGAATATTCGAGATGAGAATCGGCTCCCGGACCGTGGAAACCTGCACGGCCGGATAAAAACCGCTGGAAAAGTTCACGGTACCGACAGAGAGCTTGGGCTGATTGACCCCCAGCGCGGCGCTGCCATATTCAATCAAGAACTCTTTCGCATTGATCGGGGTCACCTTGGCGTTTTGCAGCGGTCCCCCGATGCCTTGGAGGGCGGTCTGAATCGACGTTGCTAGATTACTGATGCTGTTCGTTTCGTCATAGACGATGGTGGCACGCTCCGTCGGGGAGATGATCCCGTCTCCATTGGCGTCCGCCTGGAGGACAAACGTTCCCACGATATTCTGCTGCACCGCGGCGAACGGCTCATACGTGGCCGAGATCGTCAGCTTCTGCACCAGCGTCGTGCCGCCGTAGATCAGCGAGAACTGCCCATACTGTGAAGGAACATTGTCGTTCAACACACCCGACGGCAAAGTGATCCGCTGAACCTCGTCCGTGAAATAGCGGGCATAAATGTTGGCTTCGGTCTTCGGCTGACCGGTGACCGGATCGATCACAGGCAATCCCGTGTTGGGATCGATGATCGTATCGTAGCGCGTCCACACAATGACGAAATCGCCGTCGGCATCCACCGCCAACGATTGTCCCGAATTGGTGTTTCCAGATGGAATGACAGGCTGGATGGATTGATTGGCAAGCTTATCCAGGATGTCCACCGGCGTGACGCTTAGAAGCGTCCGTTCTTCAAGCGCATCCACCCGCAGACGTCGATGCTGCCGAGCAGGATGAGATTTCTTTCGCGGACGACGCAAGGAAGCCAGCAAGTTGGCGAGCATGGAACCTTTCCTCTGATGATGAGCAACCCGCTGTGTCAACATGATCGACCTCAACCTAAGTCGATACTGATCGGTTATTTCCTACATCCTTTGCCTAGGGCTGTTCGTCCCCCTACTTCAAACCCCGTGTTTAACACCGCCCCAAAAAGTCGCGTCCCCCCACTCGCGGAAGGTCGGCCCCGCTTGGCGTACCCCTCCTCCGGGAAAAGCCGGATTAATAGATGCTTTGAAAGGGACTGCGCTTCTCCGCCTCCGAGATACTTTCTCCAGAATATCCATCTCCGCTGTTTTATCATGATTACGGGGGGGATAGGCGTCAAGTCTTGGCCATGAAGAGCCGTCCAACCGATCAAAGTGGCAACCTGCCCCGGTACCGGAGACGGATCTGGTGGCAAGAAACCAACCAGTCGGAGTGAGTGGCCAAGCGGCAACCTGGAATACGATCGCCAGATGACTTCTGGTTGCTGAATCGATTGCCATCTTCCACGCCGTTTTAACCGCGCGCAGCGCGTTTTCTGACCGTCCCAGGCTGGCCCACCCTCAACCTTTTGATCGCGCCGCCGCAACGAAAGTTCCAATTTTCTGTAAAGTTCCGGATTTAACGAGCCGAAACCAACTGGATCGGCTTACCTTTGAAGAGGTTTTGAAGAGACGCTGTCGCGCTGCATCGGTTACCCTCTCATCTGTCCCGCCACGACGATACGCGCCCCCCACAAGAAGGGGATCACAGTTTCCTCGGCAGGATTTGTGCGGTATGCTCTAATGTGTCGTGGCGGCGGTGCCCATGATCGCCATCCTCCCCCGTGGGAACACGGCTTCTTCGCTCGGCGGTACAATGCATTGGACCCGGACTGCAATCCCCCGTTGCGGAGCGAACCGCGGGGAGACGCGCGGGCCGACATGTCCCCAGGGTAGTGAGGTCCGGATCACGTGGTGACTTGCAACAAATGCGTGGCGGACACCGCCGAAAAGCTCAAGAAGCGTCAGAAAACGAAATAGGGAACACGACTTCTACCGCTTAAATTCGAGTTTATTTCAGGTGCCACAATGACTCGTCAAACCTCCGTGCTGTCTCTCCGTGGGCTGAGAGGTTTTCTTGTTCCGCTTCATTCAAGCGTAAGAAGGCACAGCGGACGGATGCTATCCTTCGCCGCAGGCCTGGGCAGCGTTACCCTGCTGGTAGCGGCAGCTCTGCCCGGTGAACTGGGCTTAGCTTCTCAGACTCACCCGGGAAAGACAATTCTCGCTTTTTCGGCGGTAGATCCCGCAAGTGGAGTAGTCGTCAGTACTGACCAAGAGCATTCTGTCCCTGTCCCGGCACGGGAAAAGTCCACCAGCCGGAAGAGATTGAAACGTCAAAGCGAGGCGATTCAGCGAAAGTCGGCCGCGGCGAAGTCCGATCAGGCCAAAACGACGGAGGATTCCGCGGGCAACACCTCAAAGGCAAAGGAGCAATCGCCCCCCCAGTTTATCCGCTTGCAGAAAAAGAAAGGGGAACCGCAGTTTCTTCAGACGGCAATCGTCTCCTATCAACCACGTGCCGAGGACCCCGCTGAGAAATCCGTCACCGGCAATTCGGGGCAGAATGCGGCGGCCGAAAAAAAGCTTCCGCCGGACCTTCGTGTGGACCTCGTTGGCGTGATACACATCGCGGAACAAGCCTATTACGAGGAGCTCAACAAGCAGTTGCGCCGGTATGACGTGGTCCTTTATGAACTCGTGGCCCCGGAGGGGACGCGTGTCACGCCGGGCACCCGCTCCGCTCATCCCGTGTCCGTGATCCAGAGGTCGATGACAGACTTTCTCGGGCTGGTCTTTCAGCTGGACGCCATCGATTACCACCGTCCCAACTTTGTTCACGCGGACATGTCACCCGAGGAATTCACCCGCTCCATGGAAGAAAAAGGTGAAAACTTTTGGACAATGTTCTTTCGGGCATTCGGATACGAATTCGCGAAGAGTCAGGCCAGACAATCCGGGGGAAATGATCTGGACTTTTTCAAAGCCCTGTTCAGTAAAGACCGGCAACTGGAAATGAAACGGCTGTTTGCCGAGCAACTCGCGGAAGACGTGGAGGGACAGATCCGTGCCCTCGAGGGTCCCCAGGGATCCACTCTGATCTCCGGCCGCAACGAAAAGGTGCTGCAAGTACTTCGCGATCAGATCGGCCTGGGGCATCGCCGGATTGCCATCTTTTACGGCGCCGGACACATGTACCATTTCCACGAGCGATTGCTGGAACTCGGGTTGGTGCCGGTGAAAACCAAGTGGCTCAATGCATGGGACCTTCGAGCACCGAGTAGCAACCAGAATTAATCACATCGGTATCTGCTGAGCCATCTCGAACATGATGCCCAGAAAGGCATTGATGCCGCTGAGCACCAGGACAATGACACCCAGTACGATTCCGGCTGCAGCCATTCCCCGGCCCCCCCGGCCTGCTCCGATAATCCCGAATATCAGGGCGAGCAATCCCACGGGAAAGCCTATAACCGGGCAACACCACGCAATCAGGCCGAACAACCCCAGCACAAGCGCGGCGACGGACATCCCCGTGTCTTCCATACGTGGAGGTACCGTGGATGGCGGGTGGTAACCGGGTGGAGGATAACCTGGGTAAGGGCTCTGCATCGCCGGTGTGATGGGAATTGCAGAGGGCGCAGCCTCCGGAAAGACCTGCTGGTCCGAACCGAGATTCTCTCCCCCAGAAAAGGCCCCCTTACCCAGGTTGTCCTCAGGCCTCACATTCTCCCCGGCCGGCGGAGCGACGGGCTCTTCCGAGCGCGGTTCTTGGGGAGGAACGCGAGGCGGAGCACCAACCTCGGAACGAGCGGGCACGGGAGTGATCGCCCCACATTGAGGGCACTGTGCCTTCTTCCCCGCCGCAGAAAACGGTACCCGCAAGTGACTTCCGCATTGTGGGCACAGAAACTCAATTGGCATGACGCTCTCTCTGAAACCTCGTGATTGACTTTTGGCTGTTTATTCTCTCCAGGACAAACCGTAAATGAAACGGGGTGGCGTCAAACTGCGCCAGGTTAATCGGGCCAATGTCGCGAGCAATCCTGGTGACAAACGGCGATTTAAGATAACCTAAAGAGAACCAAGGAACAAGCGACGTCCACCACCCGAGACCTTTGTCGTCACATGGACATTCCGCGGTGGTGATCGTCTTCAGGCAGATTTTATGGCAAGTCGATCTTCGGAAATTCTTGGCCCTCAGGGACGTATTGCGGTCCGCCTTTCTGGCTACGAGCACCGCCCGCAGCAACTCCAGATGGCGGAGGCCGTGGAAAAGGCCATCGTGGAGGAGCGGCATCTGGTCGTGGAAGCCGGAACCGGGGTGGGAAAAAGCTTCGCCTATCTGGTTCCCACCATCCTGGCGGTGGCGGGAGAGCTGCCGGCGCGGGACGTCCAGCGCGCCGTCATTTCCACCCACACCATCAGCTTGCAGGAACAGTTGCTCCTGAAAGATATTCCTTTTCTGAGAAGCGTCATGCCGTATGAATTTACGGCAGTCCTGGTGAAGGGTCGGGCAAACTATATCAGCCGTCGCCGTCTGGGAAATGCACTCACCCGTTCCCGAACTCTCTTTGCAGATGAAGAATGGCAGCAACTCCAGACCTTGGCCGCGTGGGTCGCTCAGACGACCGATGGCTCCCTTTCTGATTTGCCGTTTCGGCCGCTGGCCACCGTCTGGGACGAAGTTGCCAGCGATAAGGACAACTGCCTGGGCAATCGCTGCCCCCATTATGACAACTGTTTCTACTTTGCGGCGCGTCGCCGAATCCAGCGGGCCCAGATTCTCATCGTCAATCACGCCCTTCTGCTCAGCGATCTCGCGCTCAGGATGCAGGGGGCCTCTCTGTTGCCCGAGTACGACCTGCTCATCATCGACGAGGCCCATACGCTGGAGAGTGTAGCTTCCGAACAATTTGGGCTGGAGATCAGTAACACTCAGATCGCGTACAATCTGCGGCGGTTGTACAACGAGAGAACGCAGCGGGGGCTGCTCGTTCACTATAAAAGTGCGGAGGGCCAGCAGGCCGTTCTCGACTGTCTTTATCGGTCCGACGAGTTTTTTGCCCAGGTGCTCGACTGGTACGAAAAGGAGAAATCGAGCAACGGTCGGGTCCGAGCGCCCAATCTTTTTCGTAACACACTGAGCGAAGGGCTGGAAAAACTTGCCCAGATTGTCCACCGTCGGGCGGCCGACGTCCATCCCGAGGAGGAGCGGCAGGATCTCATCGCCGCGCGGGACCGGCTTCAGTCGCTCGCCACCGCGATCGACCACTGGAACAAGCAGCGCGAGCCGGATCATGTGTACTGGGTGGAAGTCAGCGAGAACCGTGCGATACCACGGGTTACGCTGGGTTCCGCCCCCATCGAAGTGGGAAGCCTCTTACGAGAACATCTCTTCCAGGCTATCCCCCGGGTCATCATGACCAGCGCCACGCTGACCGTTGCCGACCAGGGATTTGAATACTTTAAGTCACGTGTCGGCCTCACTCATGTGGAAACTCTTCAGGTGGGTAGTCCCTTCAACTACAGCGAGCAAGCAGAACTGATCCTCGTGCGTGATATGCCGGATCCCGGCGTGGACCCCCAGGCCTACGAGCGGGCGCTGGTAGCCATGCTGAAGCGGTACATTGCCCGAACAGAGGGTCGCGCGTTTGTGCTTTTCACAAGTTACGACCTGATGCGAAAGGTATCCAGCGCCCTTCAGCCGTGGTTTTCGGAGCATAAGTACACGCTTTTTTCCCAGGCGGAGGGCACACCGCGAACACAAATGCTGGAGCGTTTTAAAGTGACGCCGCGGGCCGTCCTTTTCGGAACCGATAGTTTCTGGCAGGGAGTGGACGTGCCCGGGGAAGCACTCCAAAACGTGATCATCACGCGACTGCCCTTCGCGGTTCCCGATCGCCCCCTCATCGAAGCCCGGCTTGAAGCCCTCCGTGCGGCCGGCCGCAATCCGTTCTACGATTATCAGATTCCAGAAGCGGTGATCAAACTTCGCCAGGGCTTCGGCCGACTCATCCGCACCAAACAGGATAAGGGAATCGTGGTGATTCTCGACTCTCGGGTATGTCAGAAAAGCTACGGCAGGATATTCCTGCGGTCCCTGCCACCGTGCCGCGTGGTGGAAGAGAGCATCGCGGAGGCCGGACCATTATTCGAAAACTCTCGTTCCAAACGGGAGGCGTGAAGCTGGTCATCTTCCCTCGTCCGCGATATACAGGAGTCGGCCGCAGGACCGGCACCAGATCGGCTTGCCGCAGATCAGCTCGCTCCGCATGTTGATGGGCACATGCTGGTTGCATCCGCCGCAGAATTCACCCCGGAGTGGTGCCAGGGCGTCACTCCCTTTACTGCGCAGGGTCCGCTGATAGAGGTCCTTAACCTCGTAGGGGAGCATTGCGTCGAGCTGAGTGATCAGATGCTTGAGCTCCCTTTCAACCTCCGCCATGTCGCTGCGGATAATTGGTTCCTGACGGGCAAACTCCTCCTGCCATCTGGCCGCCGTTTCCTTTGCCGCCGCCACAGCAGCCTCCGCTTCTTGAACCTTGACTGCCATTTCTTCCACTCTGGCCATCAGTTCGATGGCCTCGTCGGCAAGCACGCTAGCAGCCATCTCGTCAGCGGCAATTTGGTCCTTCAGCAGTTGATATTCACGGTTGTCATCACATTCGAGAAGTCGGCCTTTTCGCCTCTGAATGTCGGCCAGCTTCTGTTCGTACTCCAGTTGTTTGGCGTGACTGGCCATGCGGGCTTCGGTGTGAGCTTTCTTGGTCAGTTCCAGATTCTTCTCGGCCTGACGAATTTGTTCCTGATGTGCCTGCGCCAACCGGGGGCCTTTCATCAGGCGGCCCCGCAGTTCATCCAGTTGCAGGTAAAGGCTGTGGATACGCCGAAGTATCTCCGGAACTGTTTGCGCCTGGGATGTCATAGAGCTACCTCCTCAGAGGAATAAAAAAAGGGCTGTCCTGAACGGACAGCCCGCCTCGGGCCCTCAAAACGGCGGCGGTACTACGCCACCAGTTCATTCGCGAAAGCTTCCAGTTGTTTCGCTCGCACAGGATGTTGAAGCTTTTCCATCGCGTCGGCTTCAATTTGACGGACGCGCTCGCGGGTGACCTTGAAGATCCGTCCCACGTCCTCCAACGTGTATGCATAGCCATCCCGCAATCCGTACCGCAAGCGGATAATCTCCCGCTCGCGGTAGGTGAGCGTTTTAAGCAAGCTTTCGATTTTTTCTCTGAGCAACTCTCGATGGGCGACATACTCCGGTCTGTCGAGGTTGCGGTCGGCAATCAACTCGCTGAACGCGCCGTCCTCGTCTTCTCCCACCGGCCGATCTAAACTGCTGGGTTGACGCCCCATTTCCAGCAGCCGGTTGGCCTCGTCAACGGGCACCTGGGCCGCCCGGGCCATCTCCTCCGGCGTCGGCTCACGTCCCAGTTCGTGCATCAGCCGGCGAGATACATTTTTCAGTTTACCGATCTGATCAATGATGTGAACAGGGATACGGATCGTCCGCGAGTGTTCTGCCAGCGCCCGGGTGATGGCCTGCCGAATCCACCACGTGGCATAAGTGGAGAATTTGAATCCCCGCCGATACTCGAACTTATCCACCGCCCTCATCAATCCCGTGTTGCCTTCCTGAATGAGATCCAGGAAGCTCAATCCCCGGTTCCGGTACCGCTTGGCCACAGAAACAACCAACCGAAGATTACTGTTGGAAAGCTCGCGTTTCGCCTCGGTGTAGTCCCGGAAATGGGCCTCCATCTTTTCACACCGGCTCCGCAAACTCCGCGGGCTTTCCTGAGTCGCCAGCATCAGATCGCACAGTTCCCGCCGCAATCGATCGCGTTCTCCCAATTCCCCCGGCTGTGTTTTCAGCTCACGGAGTCGCGCGCGAATCTCTTCCATCCGCTTGAGAACATCCCGCATCTGCTGCATCATGGCCTGAACGCGTCGCGTTCGCAATCCAAGTTCTTCCACAAGGATCAGCATCCTTGCGCGACGAGCCAAAAAGCGACGCCGTGCCTTGGCCTTGATTTCCGGAGGAGTTCGCCGGTTGATCAATCGTTTGAAGTCCCGCTCATTGGCAGCCATCAAGCCGCGCAGAGTCCGCAGGTTGTGCGGCATCCGGCCCAGAATCTGGCTCTTCGTCAATTGATCGGTGAGCGACATCTTGAGGGTGCGATCGAACGCCAGTTCCCCGCGCTGGACCGCCTCCAGCGTTTGAACCGCCTGTTTGAGGACCAGATGGCACCCCATCACCGTGCGCCGAAATCGCTTGCGGGTGACCTCAATTTTCTTAGCGAGGGCGATCTCCTGCTGCCGCGTCAGCAAGGGAATGTTGGCCATCTGGCTGAGATACAGCCGGATGGGATCGCTATTCCATTTGGCTTTTTGACCAGGCAGCAGATCGCGGAGGAGTGGGTCTTTGAGGAGGGGATCTTCGCCGGGAGAATGGGGGTCTTTGCTGACAGCCTCCCGAGTCGATTCCATGGGCGGCCGGTTGACCAGCTCAATCCCCGCTTCCTCCAGGGCCGTGATGAGCCGATCCAATCGTTGCGGCCGTGTTTCCTGATCGGGAAGATAACTGATGACCTGGTCGTACGTCAGATAACCCTGGGCTCGTCCTTGAGCAAGAAGCCGTTGCAACTCCTTGTCGGCCTGTTTCACGGGTCGCCTCCTTTCGTGCTTCCGTGCCGAAAGCCAGCCAGATAACGGGAAACCGCGATTAAATGATGCGCGGGAATCGCCGATTTCCCGACGCCAGAAACCTCACCCTTCCGTGGGCTCGGACCACTTCTGGCGGTTTTTCTGCTGATCCATGATCCGTTTCAACAAGTCGAGCTCTTCTTCGGGTGGCAGTCCTCCTTTCCGCAAGGCATGGGCTAACTGGGAAGCCTGCAACTGGGCGATGCGAGCCGCATGGCTTCGTAGAAGGCCCTCCAGCAACTCATCCGGATTTTGCTCGGGAACCTTCTTTTCCCGAGCCGTCTGTTCCACGTCTACCAGGACATTATGCAGCGAAGCCTCATCGAGCGCCAACATCAAATGTTCAAAGTCCACCGGCTGCCCCAGTTCCAACAGATCCAGGGCGGTCTGATAAATCTGCCGGGCGGGCCCCGATGTCAAATCATTCACAGAGAAATGTTGGCGTAATCGCTCTGCGCCCTCCGGAACCGCAACCAGAAACTCCAGGAAGGTGCGATGCCAGCCATCCAGGGCCGGGCGAGAGGGAACCGAAGGCGTCACGCGGGGACGTGTCTGGCCTCGCCGCAGTTCTTCCAATCGCCGGCGGAGCACCCCTTCGTCAATGCGGGTGAGGACCGACAATCGGGAGAGGATTTTCCATTCCCGGGCCTGCTGCTGGGCAGAATGTTCGCCGAGCCTGGCCGGTGCTTTGGCAATCACACTGAGAACCTGATCTGTCGCCCGACTTACCCCCGCTATGTCGTTTTCCAGATCGACGCCGTAAGTGGCGGCGGCAAAAGCGTGGTCCAGGGCGTCAACGGTCCGCTCGTCAAGGGCTTCCTGAAAACCGGCGGCACCGTATCGCAGCAGATAATCGCAGGGATCAAGATCGTCGGGGAGCGTGAGAACCTGAAGGTCGATCTGCCGAGCGACAAACAACTCCAGTACCTGCGCTGCTCGTCGCCGACCTGCCTCGTCGCCATCCAGCACCAGCACGACTCGATCGACATATCGTTGGAGCAACCGCAGGTGGGAGTCGGCCAAGGCTGTTCCCAACACCGCAACGGCATTGGAAAAGCCATATTGATGGCCCATGATGACGTCGGTGTAGCCCTCCATGACCAGCGCCGTGCGGGTGCGGCGGAAGGCATCCCGCGCGAGATCGAGCCCATAGAGCAGCCGACTTTTGGCAAAAAGCGGGGTCTCTGGCGAGTTCACGTACTTGGCGGGCGTCGTATCGGCCATCTGGGGGAGCACCCGCCCCCCGAAACCCACCGGTCTGCCCTGGGCATCGCGGATGGAAAAGAGGACCCGACCACGGAAGCGATCGATCCAATCGCGAGTTTGTGCCGACGTGAGGATGCCGACCGTCACCAGCAGTTTGGGGTCGATTTGGTCCCGCCGTGCCCGACGGAGAATCCAATCCGGCTGAAGTGGGGAAAATCCGAGTCGGAATCTTCGGATGCTCTCTTCCGAGATGCCCCTTTCCCGAAGGTACTGGCGTGCGGTCGCTGCTTCGGAAGATTCAAGCAAGCAGGCATGGTACTGCTGCTCCGCCCAGGCCATGACACGGAACAGTTCCTGCTTGCGGTCTGTTGCACTCGGTTTGCCTCCGGTTCGTGGAAGGGGAATTCCCGCCATCTCGGCCAGCATGGCCAAGGCTTCGGGGAACTCGACGTTTTCTATCCGCATGACGAAGCTAAAAATGTCTCCGCCGATGTCACAGACGAAGCAGCGAAAGCACTGGCGTTCCGGATTGACCTGCAGGCTGGGATGGTGGTCGTCATGCCACGGGCAGAGCCCCACAAATCCCCGCCCCTGACGGCGGAGAGGGATATAGCGCTCCACTAGATCGACGATATCAATCGCCTGGCGAATTTGTTCTTTGACGTCCGAATAGGGACTGAGCGGCATGGTGGAGATTCGCTCCCACGTGTGCCAAGCGGTGACCTCCGTGCCTGGTGGGAGAAGTATGGCGAGACCTTCCATTCGCCGTAATCCCTTTTTCCAGGTGCTCATCGGACCTGGACGTTCGGAGATGGCCTCCTGCCGCGTTGCACTTACTACCTATACATTTTATAGCGAAAGCCGTCGCGCCGCTGAGCGCGCCCCCCGATCAACCGCCAAAATCAGGGTAGTCCTTGCCAGGGAAAGCGCTACGAATCTAAGAAATTACTTCCAGAAGATCAAGGGAGAAAATCCACCCGGCAAAGGATAGCGCATCGTTCGGCAAACAGGTATATGGCCTGAGAAATGCTGGGCGGGCGACCGGAAAACGCGCCAAACAATCACGCCGAGTTGGATCCGCGGGAACCGCAACCAAGTCGCAAAAACCGAAGCTCTGACTTTGCGCAATTTTGAACTCGATTTGCGCAAAAGTGAGTTGACGGCAGATCCACCGAACCTAACATAAGAGTTAGAGTGTTGTTTTCAATATATTCTTCGAGGCTCCAAACTGTTGAGGAGTTTAGCTATGAACGGGATGGCTTTTCGCGGCAGAAGCGCTTTCACTCTTGTTGAGTTGTTGGTGGTGATCGCGATTATCGGAATATTGGTGGCACTACTTTTGCCGGCAGTTCAGGCAGCCCGTGAGGCAGCACGAAGGTCGCAATGTGTTAACAACATCAAACAGCTCGCGCTTGCATGTCACAACTTTCATGAGCAGTATGCTGAACTGCCCTACGGACGAAAGTACGACGCGTGGGACAGTTATACGTGGACCGAGCTCATACTACCTTTTATTGAGCAAAAGTCAGTTTTCGATCGCTATATTTCCCTTCCGGAGCGGGGTTACACCCTGGGTACGCCGCCCTGGAACCACCCCGACTGGGGCAGTAAGGGCACATGCCCATTGACTCCCGCCGGCAGTAATCCTCAGCTACGAGAGGCTCGACGGACCAGAATCCCGACTTTCGTTTGTCCAAGCGATGGGGGACCCTACGGAAATGAGCTTTTTAGTGACACATGGGGGTTTTATCGTGGAAATTACCGAGGCTGCGTGGGGTCGGGTGACATGTACGGAGAAGACGTTCAGGACGGAACAAATGGCCCATGGCGTCCGGGAGTTTTTGCTGTCAAACACAACCAAAGTTATGAAACGGGCGCCAGCATTCCGACACGGGGTGTGAAGATCGCGCAAATCACCGACGGCACCTCCAATACGGCTATGATCTCCGAGGGGATTTGTCCTCAGATCGAAACGGCCTGGGGCGGACCGATCGGGAGTATTATTTATGGCAATATGGGAGGTGCTCTTTACAGCCATGCCGTAACGCCCAATTCCTCGGCGCCCGATCGGATAATCGGACCTTGTCCTCAAAACCAGGGTGACAAAGATTACCCAGCCCCCTGCCAAAGCATTGGAAGCAACGCCGGTGGTCAGCCCAGTGCGTCACGAGCCTTTGCCGGTGCGCGAAGTCGTCACCCTGGCGGCGTCAACGTCGGCATGGCTGATGGTTCCGTGAGATTCGTGAGTGACACAGTGGACCTTCTCATTTGGCGGTACTTGGCGACTCGTAATGGCCAGGAGCCACTCGGGGAATTTTGATAAGAGAGGAATGCCCGTCCTCACCACTCGTGACAATCTAATACCAGGTCAAATCACACGGCGAGTGGCGCAGGGAAACCCCCGCCGGATGTTTGATGCGATCATTGATTGGCGCTTTCTCCCGTAGAGCGATCCTATAGCGGTTCGCAACACGAAAAGCTCCGAGGAAATTACCGGCAGACTGCCAAAATAAGCAGGGCACTCATTTATCGTGAGTGCCCGATTCTCTTGGTAGGTGTTTTTCTATGGTTTCTTCTCACACATCACAAATCCTTACGCAGCGTTCGAGGGACGCAAGTGCCGCTGCCGGTTCGGGATTGCGGGGCACAAACTCCTGGCCAACAAAGCCCTTATATCCTGTCGCCACAATTGCCTTCATCACGGCCGGATAGTAAATCTCCTGCGTCTCATCAATCTCATGCCGACCCGGGTTTCCTCCCGTGTGGAAGTGGGCAATGTACTGAATGTTCTCCTGGATCGTGCGGATGAGATCCCCCTCCATGATCTGCATGTGGTAGATGTCGTAGAGCAGTTTGAAATTCTCGGAGCCGATCCGCTTGCACAGCTCCACACCCCACGCCGTGTGATCGCACATGTAATCCTTGTGATTGACCTTGCTGTTGAGCAGTTCCATCACCAGCACAACTTTGTGCTTTTCAGCAAGGCCCAGAATTCGTTTGATCCCCACAACGCAGTTTTTGAGCCCCTGTTCGTCATCCAGACCCGGCTCGCGATTTCCGGAGAAGCAAATGAGGTTCGTAAAACCCGCCTCTGCCACGACGGGGATCATCTTTTCGTACCGCTCGACCAACTCATCGTGGTTTTCCAGCTTGTTAAACCCCTTGGGGATACTCGCCCCAGACGAGACCATCGCGCACGTCAGTCCGTACTTTTTGATGGTTTCAAAATCGTTCGGACCAAGCAACTCCACCGACTTGATTCCAATTTTCTTGCAGAATGCGCACAGTTCTTCCAGCGAGACTCGGCCGTAACACCAGCGGCATACCGAGTGATTGATGTTCCCTTTCAGCGGGGCCGAAGGTTCTGCCTCAGCCCGTGCGTAGCGTCCCATGGTCGTCGCCACAGCGGTTCCCGCCAGTGTCCCCATCATCGCACGTCGTGTCAGTTGCGTCTTCATGTTCGTCCTCCACAAATGCCGCTTGACCAACTTGCTTCGTTCCACGAACGATTGCCATTTATTGTATTGTGGGCGGAAGGAAGATGCGACCACTTGCCGGGTTTCTCCGGCACCGCGAGAATCCTCAGTGGCAGCGCGTCCAGAGCATAAATAAAGGCGCGACACCTCGAAACGGATGCCGCGCCTCTCAGCGACAATCGGACACGCTCTGGCGCTGAATCTCTGTCAATACTTGCAGATCACGGAGCCGTTCGGACTGGCCCGGGAGGCCCTCCCGGCATCCCCGCCGGCGGCCCACCGGGAGGTCCGCCGGGTTGGATGCCTTCCATCGGGTTGGCAATCTTCTCGGGCTGCTTGGCCGTCTCGGGATTGAACTGCGGGTTGGCTTCGGGCTTCTTGCCTCCGCACCCTCCGAGGGTGATCAATGCCAACCCTGCCATGACAACCAGCGCAAACACTCTCAGCATAGACAGCTCCTTCCTCAGAAGTCCCACTGTTGCGGAAACTACACACTCACACCGAACTGGGACGAGATTCGACATCGCTTTAAAATGCCGACTGCAGCACAAGGCCATCGGCAATCGAATTGAGTCGGAACCACGTCCCCCAGGCGATGTTGTCGCGAATGAACTGAACACTGCCGTCCACCATGAGGGCATTCACGCCACCAGGGTGATAGCTTGAAGGGCTCGGCCATTCGGCGTTCGGGCCCCAGGCGGCGATATACGTCGGCATGTAGGTGCCGGGATTCCACCGGAACCAGGACCACGCCGACTTCGAACCCCCATCGACATTCTGCACGTGCTGGCCGGTTTCGTTAGCACCCCAACCACCGACGGCCGTCCCCAGAAAAGCGCTGCAGGCGATGGCGTCGCTGATGGCCCGGCGCTTGCCTGATCCACTAGTGCGAATGGGCCCACCATAGTGGCCCACCGAGTCTTTTTCACAGCAGATGATCGTGTTGCTGGTGCCATCCGTGATTTGAGAGATGTTGGTCGTCCGCGTCTGCGTGAAAACACCGTGAATGGTGCAGGTCTGGGTGATGGGGTCCGGCACAGCGTTCCAGGGATCCCAATTGCCCACGCAGCAAGGATTGGGGTGCCAGTGGTACCCCTCGCTGCCCGGGTAATTGGTGATGGCGATATTGTTAGACTGGTTGGGCTTCAGGAAATTGCCATCCGAGGGACAGCGGAGCGTCGGGATAGCCGTACTCACCACCCCCTGCGGACTTCTTCCCTGAAGGTCGGGGCCAATCCAGGCGGGAGCCTTCCAATTGATCGTGTCGTACACCGTCTTCTGCTCAATGAAAGGCAGGATCATGGCATTCCATGTGTGGTGATAGGCGAGAGGAACCTGATTGTTCTGGCAATAGTCCTGGGCAGAAGTATCTCCTGCCGGTGCACCCATGCATCCCTGTCCCCAGACCACGCCGGGCGGAAAACTCTTGTAGGTGTCGTGATAGTTCTGCAACCCCAGGCCCACCTGCTTCATGTTGTTGGTGCACTGTGATCGCCGGGCGGCTTCGCGGGCAGCTTGGACTGCCGGCAGAAGCAAAGCGATGAGAATCCCGATGATGGCAATCACGACAAGAAGTTCGACGAGCGTAAAACCGCTGCCTGTCCGCTGCGAGAGTCTAAGCCGTTTCATGAGCGACCTCCTTCGAAAAGGTTGTGAAAACAGACCCAACAACAGCCACTAACGTTTACGCCGAAAGATTAACGCTTCGTCCCTCCACCGAAGCACCTCTGGCCAATTTTCCCCGATCGTCCCGATCCACCGGAGATCGCACCAACTCATGCTACAAGCTTTCGTCTGGGATCTCGTCCAGTTACGCGACCGGAATTTTAGCAATCATTTGCCTCCATTGCAATCATTTTGCGCGAAGTTTTTGGAAGCAGGCTGTACGGGTTGGGGCTGTGCACTCGCGATAGCGAATGAGGGTTCGTCTCGGGCTAATCCACCGGCCGCAATGCTGAGTCATCCCCACTGTTGCAAAAACGTATGAGGGGCCATGAGCACAACCTGTTGTAGGGGCAATTCATGAGCTGCCCCTACTGGTTGATTAACAACGGAACCGAGGACTTGGAGCCCGGCCGGTGGAGTGGATTATCCGAACGTTGGAATGTGGACCTGACAAGCAGGTCCCTCGGAGAGATGTTGCGGAGGGACACGCTCGTCGTGCCCGATGTCCCTACGCGCGTGGCATCCCCATCGTGGTAGGGGCAATTCATGATTTGCCCCTACCGGCGAGCGATTCTCGTGCTTGGTGAGATGAAATGGATAATCGAACGTGCGAAAGCGGACCTGACAAGCAGGCCCCTCCGGGCTGAGGCGAACCGGCGTGGACATCCGCTTTCCCACCGCCAGAGCAAAAGTGGAGATGTGTCAGGCCGCAATGATCTTGGTGGGAACTCTCTTTTTCGCTATCCTTTGCGTTTTGACAGAGCGTCATCGAAAGGAAAGGCACAAAATTCGACGTCCGGGATGATGAGAGAATCTGGCGGTTTGCAATCCGTGCTGGAATTTCTCCGAGCATTAGGGTGGGGGATCGGCACTGTGGCCATCGTCACCCTGTTGGGCGGGGCGGGCTTTCCATCTTTGGCCGAGAATCCTTCATCGCAGGAAGTATTGCGCGTCGAAAATCGAGTTTACCGTGGACATTATGAGCTTATCAGTCAGAGCCTGACGATTATTCTGACGGACCGGGCCTACGACTTCCTGGATGCCCCCTCCGAAGCCACGATCATCGATTTTGCCAGAAAACGCATCACCTTTCTTGATTTCCAGCGAAGGGAACAAGCCCAGGTGAGTTTTGAAACGATTCTTCTGTTTCTTGATCGGCTGCGAGCGCGTGCGGGGGAGCATCCGGACCCAGGCTTTAGATTCGCTGCGCAACCCAGTTTCGAGATCCGTCAGGATGGCCCCGACGTCTGGCTGTTTTCCAGCTCCTGGATGACCTACCGAGTGAGGACCCAGCAGTGCTTCGACCAGTCCACCTGCGAGCGGTTCTGGAAGGTCTCAGATTGGATCACTCGGGCCAACACGTTGCTGGTGCCCGGTTCCCGGCCCCCTTTCGCCAGACTGGCGGTCAATGAGACGCTGAGGGACAAAAAACTACTTCCTCGGGAAGTTGTTCTCGTACCCGCTGCACGAAACTTTCTCGAATGGTTGCCCGGCCGACGCGCGGAGTTGCGAAGTGTTCACACCATATCGGGCGAACTCGCCCCCGAAGACCGCACGCGGCTTGAAAACGCGGACCAAGCTATCCTGTCTTTCCGCCGGGTAAATCTGATTGATTACCAATCTTCCCGCCGCGGGGCAAAAGAGGAACCGCATTAAAGCCGGGTCTTTTCGGCCTCTTCCTCGATGGCCTTGACCTCTTCTGGCGTCAATTCCCGCACGCGGATACTCTTGATCACCCCGGTCGAGCACCAACTCGCAAAGCCGAACGGCTTGCACAGGTCCACCTCGTAACGGGTGGAAATCTTGTTATTCCCGATGATGAAGTCCACCACTTTTTTCTCATCCACCCAAACTTCAATCTTGGCCTTGGTAACCCGAACGCGAAATTTGTACCACTGGTGGTCCTTAAAGACCATGAACTGGGTGGTTTCGTTATCTGAAGCATCGTTGAAATTGATCGAGGAAAGACCGATCACCGAGCCGCCCCAGCCGCCGGTCACGAAGCTGCAGAAACTGTCCCCCACCGGGAAAGTCACCGTGGCGAAAAAGTCGATGCCGTCTGTTCGCTTGGCGACGTACTCAATTTCGTAATTGGTTTTTGGGAAATCACCGGCCCAGGCAATTCCGGTCATAGGGTCCCCGCGTTCCATAACTATGCAGCCGTCTTCCACTTTGACCTGTCCCTCACCCCCAAACTTGGGCACTTTCCAACCGGTGAGTGTCTTACCGTCGAATAGGTCACGCCACTCGTAGCGGGAAGGCTTTTTTTCCTTGGTTTGGGTCGACGAAGCGGCCTTCTCGGCTGCCGGCGTTTGCGAAGCCCCCGACTCGGCGGAACTCTCGGCGAAAATCGCTCTTCCACCACAGGTTGCAACAATACTGAGAACGATGCTCGTCGTGCCGATCAGCTTCACAAAATGACTCGTATACCTTTGCATGGTGGACGCCTCCTCAACTCGGTCCTACGGGTATTTGTCTCAAAGAGTCGCAAAACGGTTTCGCTGTTTACTTCGTTCATGCGCGTACCATTATGGCACAGGGCTTTGCTTCCGGGAAGCCAACGCCAAGCCTTAGATTCGCCCTGTTTCAAGGTCGTAGTGAGTGAAAATTCGGGTCTCGGGTGCGGAAAGAGTTGATCGTTGCCCTGTCGAAAGCGAGAGCCAGCCGATCACGTCCCAGCAGAGGCAGTTCATGTATCGCTCCTACAACACGTGACCCATGTCGAAACACATGCCGGTCGGAGCAAGTGATGAATGGCGTCGATCTGTCGTCTGCTCCTTCCGCGCCCACGCTGGGCGAACTTCAAAACCTTCAGCAGTTCATTAGGTAGGGAGAGAGGCGACTCCAGAGAGCGACTCCCGGAACGGTCAAGACGGTTGGTTACTTGTGGTGAAAACTCAGTTTCATGCCCCCAAAATTAACCCCAGGAGGGCAGCCGCGAAGACCAGTAGCACCGGCGAAATCTTCCAAACAGCCGCCGCCCAGAGGGCGAACAACCCCAGCGCGATTGCGGTGGGCTGCGTAAAAACCTGGCGTCCCAGGTCCACGCACACTCCCAGGATCAAACCGATGACTGCCAGGATCAAGGCATCCAGAAAATCGGCCGACCAGCGGTACGAACGGGCTTTCCGCACGTAGGGATGGAGAACGGAGGCCAACATCACGCACGGAGTAATGATACCCGCTGTGGCCGCTACAGCTCCAATATGACCTCCCAGCACGTAGCCCAGAAATGTGGCAACTGTGAGAATCGGACCGGGCGTGCTCTGGCCGACGGCCAACGCATCCAGTAATTGTTGATGCGACAGGATACCTGTTTTGACGAACTCAGAGGCCAGGTAAGCCGCCAGGACATTGCCACCACCGTAAAGGAAAACTCCTATCTTGGCAAACACCAGAAAGAGCTGGAATGCAGACATCTGCGCTGTTGGCCCGGATGCGCTGGCGGCCGTCATAAGCCCCAGAAGAGGCAAACTACGGTGGGGAGGGCGTTCCTCAGAAGGCCGGTTGCCGGGTGGCGAAGTTTCGTTTTTCGGTCGAATCAAGCGAAAGAGAAGCATACCAAAAAATGCGCCCACCACGAGAATCGCAAACGGATTGGCTCCCAGCAGGTAAGCCACGACCACGGCGGCCAGGATCGCGAGATTGGCCGGTCGTCGCAATCTTCCCTGCGCAATTTGCGTGATGGAGACGAGAATAATCGCGAGAATCACCGGTCGGACGGCCGAGAGGCAGGCCTCCAGGGCGGGCAATCCCTGGTTGCGCACATAGACGATTGCACAAACCCAGGTGATCATCGCTGCAGGAACGACGAATCCCAAGACCGCCGCCAGCGCGCCGGGGAGCCCCGCCCTACGGTAACCCAGATGGAGGGATAGTTGCACGGCGATGGGGCCGGGAATGAGATAGCTCGCTCCCACGTAGTCCATGAATTCCTCATCACTCAACCAGCGACGCCGCTGCACGATCGCTTGCTGCATGATGGCGATCGAGGCAGCCGGGCCGCCAAAACTCACCAACCCGATCTGCGCGAACACCCAGAGAATTTCCGCCAATTGCCATAAGAGCATTTTTGCACCTGAACGATCGGGAAATGGCTGAACCACCTCTTTGGATTTGGAGCCGGTGTACAATATTAGAGGCGTTCCCGCCCGTGTAACTTCTTCGAAGGCAGTGAGATTATTCCTTCCATTATGTTCCGCCCAAGCCCGCCGCAATACATGAGAATCCTATGAAACGTGCCAAAGACTACCGGGAAGGCGACGTCGAATACGAGTTCGGTGTTCCCATTCCCGGTCGAATTCTTCCTCCGGAGCAGTGGGTCAAAACAGCGATCAAGAGACTTCCCCCGCCCGGCCCCATTGATTGGTCAGCGGTGTTCGGTCGGGAGGCACCGCTTGTTTTGGACATTGGGTGTGGCAATGGACGTTTCACCCTGGCCAGTGCTTTACGGCGTCCCGAATTCAACCATGTGGGACTGGACATCCTGCCGGTGGTGATCCGCTATGCGACCCGTCGTGCCAATCAGCGGGGACTCTCCAATGTGCGTTTTCTCGTGTGTGGGGGCCATGAATTTCTGGAAAATTACGTGGCTCCCCACAGCGTCACAGAAATTCACGTTTATCATCCCCAACCGTATAAAGATCCGGAAAAGCAGCACCGACGGTTGCTGACACCGGCTTTTCTGGCGTTGGTCCACCGCGCACTGGTTCCCGGCGGGCTGTTTGTGCTTCAAACGGACAATTCCGCCTACTGGCGATACGTTCGGCCGCTCGTTGACCACTTCTTCCATTTCCAGGACCAAGAGGGTCCCTGGCCCGACATGCCGGAGGGGCGTACACGGAGGGAAATCTACGCGCGGTTGAAAGGTCTGCCGATCTTCCGCGGTTACGGGTATGCGCGGCAGGATTTGACCGACGAGGATGCCACGGCATTAGCCGCCAGGTTGCCTCCCCCAGTTTTCTCCGCGGAAGAAGATCGCGACCCTCTGGAAGAAGGCCGTACCCTCAGTTCGCATCGCCCAAAGCCGCGACGAATCAGGCGTACCCGGCGGCGCTAATCACGCAAAACGACATGACTGGCCATCGGCGGTTTGCCACCCGTTTTTAATGGCATCACGGCCCGGCTGTGAGGGCAGCGGAAGTGCGGTCGCCGCCTACCTTGTTTGGCAAGAGATTGGGGGGAGTTCCTTTGACGAACAGTTGCTCCACGGCCTGGGCTTTTTCCTTGGTGCTCACATCGGGATAGATGATGGGGTCGGTGATACCGTGTTTGGCCAGAATACGGCTAGCTTCGGAACGGGCTTGCCCAGCGAGATCGAGGGCCGCAGCCAGGATCCGCAGGCACTCCGCCGGTGAGTGAAATCCCATGCCGTTGTTGGCCGCCACAAAATCCCATCGGAGCTGCGCTCGACGGATGAGCTGACGCGGAGTTTGCAGTTCCTCGTCGCTGGCCCCTGCCTGCATAGCGGCCGCCACATCGAAGTGCGCTGCCACGAGGGCCTGTTCTACCCGTCCCCGGACTTCGTGAATTTTATCCTGGATGCTTTCCACACGATTCCGGATTTCCTCTTCGCTCCATCGGTGACAAACAGCGCACGAGTTCGCGATATTGAGCAGCGGACTCTGCACGTGATGGTCCGTGAATTTGACGCCTCCCTCACTCATGTACGGCATGTGACAGTCGGCACAGGACACGTTGCGATAGGCATGGATTCCCGTGGAATATATTTCGAAATCCGGATGCTGCATTTTCACCATGGGAGTGTGACTGACGGCATGCGTCCAGTCACTGAAATCAGCCTCCTCGTAGTAGCTCTCAATCTGCTCAATGGACGTACCCTTATCCCACGGAAACGTGAGGTACTTTCCATCGCCTTTGAAGTAGTACTCCACATGGCATTGGGCACACACCATCGTCCGCATTTCCTGGTGCGAAAGCTTGTCGGGATCACGGCCCTGTCTTTGCAGCGCTTCACGAAGTGCCGGCCTCGTGATCACCAACCGCATGTCCGAGGGATCATGACAATCCAGGCAGCCGATGGGGTGGGTGATCTCACTCTTGAACGCCGCAAAAGGCTGCTTGTAGAAGTCGGCGGGTGACATCTGCGCCAGCAGCCGAGGGACATCCGCACTCTTGCAGGTCCAGCAGGTGGCTGGTGTTTTTTCGTTGACCCGTTTGGTGTGCGTCACATCCTCCACGGCATACACGTGGCCCCGTGCCTGCCGGTAGTCCTTGGCAAAAGCGTACCCCGCGAAGAGAATCACGTTGGCTGGTGTTTCTTCCAAATAATCACGAGGAAATGCTCCGCCGTATTTCGTTCGAGTGGTGTCGTCCATCATCCGACGATAGCGGTCATATTCCCGGGGGAAATTGGCCGCCCACTTGCTGCTGTCTGACTCCCATCTGGCAATGGGATGCATGGGTTGGGGCGGCAGGGCTTCCCGACGTCGGGTGAGGATCGAGGACGCTAACAGCCCGAGGCCAAATGTAACGATCAACGCGACTCCAAAAAGCACCCATCCTACCCAAGCCCATTGCTTTCCCTGTGAAGTGTTGTGCGATTGATCCATTGTTTCCACCTCTTTTTCAAATCTTCAAAGAGCGCATTCCCTAAAACAGCGTGACAATTGACCCAGGCGTATTACCGACCGGCGCCCTCGCCAGAAGCCCGGGGCTCGCGCCCGCCGATTCGGGGTCCCACTGTGTTGGGCCCCACCGGCGGCAGGCTGGGATCAAGGTAACCGGGTGTGGTCGCCAGACCCCGTACTGAACCGTGGGGCACCTCTGTGTGACAATCCCAGCAGCGGAGATCACCCGGGGCATGCTCGCGAAGCGACGTGAAACTGATCAGTGATTCGTGGCAGCGCCGACAGTTCTGCTCCACAACCGGCTCTGCTCTCTTGGACAACTTGATCACCTGTGGCTCCCAACGCATGGTGAACACGGTGGCATGCCAGAGACCATCTCGCGCCTTGAACAACCAGTGCCGCCAAAATGAATCCTGAGGAACATGGCAATCATTACAGTGGGCCACCTCCGCGTGACTGCTGTGACGCCAGCTCACGTATTCAGGACGCATCACATGACAGTTGACGCACACCTCGGGATCATCGCTCAAATAGGAGGGAGCACGCGAAATATGGGCCACCAGCGCGGCCAACCCCAGGCAGATCCCCCAACTTCCAAACACGAGCAAACGCACGGAAGTGGGAAGCCAACCAAGCGATAGAAAATTCCACAGCCGCTTTTGTGTGCCGGCTTTAAGCATACTTGGAGCCATGTCAGATGAGTCTTTCATCTTTACCGAGCAGATGAATTATACATAGCTCAAAATAACATCTCAGAACTGCATTCGCCAAATTATAACACGGATAACTGCATCACGTGCAAGGTACTTGCAAGAATGGTTTCGCAAATCCCCGAATCGGTTACTTGGTTGCAACACCTTTCAAAAACTTTCCTAATGTACGACACCCGAATCATCAGGGAATCAACCGACGCGCAAGACGCGGTAGGGAACTTGCAGGTTCCCTACCGCCTTTGCGTTCCACATGGCCGTCCACTCTTCATTCACGGGCAGTGATCAGCCAGCGATGTTGGCCTTGGGCGAGACCGAGGGGGTGTCTGCGGCGCCAGAGCCCCGTACCGCCAGGACGCGCCGCAGATCGTCTTCCGCCGTCTGCCCGATCAGCCGCAGGTCGTATTTCTCCTGGAGGATCTTAAACACGTTTGGTGTGATGAAAGCTGGCGGTTTGGGACCGATGGTAATCCCCTTTACCCCCAGGTACAGAAGTGTCAGCAGCACCGCGACAGCTTTCTGTTCGAACCACGATACCACCAGAGTGAGCGGCAGATCGTTGACAGAGCAACCCAGGGCCTCTGCCAGTCCCAGAGCCACCTTGATGGCCCCGTAGGCGTTGTTGCACTGGCCCATATCCAGGAGCCTGGGCAAACCAAGCAGGGTGCCGTAATCATAATCTCGAATCCGGTACTTCCCACACCCCAACGTCAGGATGAAGGAATCGGGCGGTGTCGCCCGCGCGTAATCGCTGAAGTAGTTCCGCCCGATTTCCGCGCCGTCGCAACCACCGATGACGAAGAAGTGACGGACTTTGCCTTCCTTGACGGCCTGGACGATCTGGTCGGCCAGCGACAGGATCACGCTGTGATGGAACCCAACGATGCTTTCACGGTGGATATTCTCCGGCAAGGGCGGGCATTCCAGGGCTTTTTTGATCACCGGGGAAAAATCGCCGTCTTTTAGGCGGGTACCGCCAGGAACGGCTGTCACGCGAGTTGTGAACACCCGGTCCTTGTAACTGTCTTTCGGGATAAGGATGCAATTGGTGGTGGCGACAATAGGCCCAGAGAACTCCTCGAATTCTCGACGCTGCTTCTGCCAGGCGCCCCCATAATGCCCAGCCAGATTGGGATGTTCACGAAGTTTGGGATACATGTGGGCGGGGAGCATTTCCCCGTGCGTGTACACCTTAATGGGAGTGCCTTCGCACTGCTTGAGAAGCTCTTCCAAATCGCGGAGGTCATGTCCCGTCACGAGGATGCCTGGTCCCGCCTGCGTTCCCTCTTTGACTGTCGTGGGACTGGGCTGACCGTAGCGACGAACGTGGCCCTCGTCGAGCATCTCCATAACGCGGAGATTGTGGCGGCCACATTCGAGAACCAGCTCAAACAGGCTGTCTAAATCGAAGTTTACGTTGGTCATCGTGGCAAAGAGGGCATTCTCGATGAAGGCGTCCACCTCTTCGTCGACCATGCCCAATCGCCGGGCATGATGGGCGTACGCAGCCATCCCTTTCACACCATAAAGGAGTGTTTCCTGAAGGGATTGCACATCCTCGTTCTTGCCACAAACACCCGGGCTGATAACACATCCGGTGCAATTCGAGGTCTGTTCACATTGGTTGCAGAACATAGACAACTCCTCCTTATGCAGCGTACAAAAGCTCAGAAACTTCCTTTGCGCTCGCTTTTTCATTCGCAGGCCAATCCCGTTGATTGGCCATCCAACGCTATAATACGGGCCAGGGCATTTTGAGATTTTGACGCAGATCAAGTCCGGCCAAAAATTTTTGAGAGTTCAACCAGCCACCTGGCTCGGCAAGGCATCATGTCACCTTCAGCGGTAGAGATTCTGGAAAATTGCCCGTTTTTCGCGGATGTCAACGAAACGGCCTTTCGACGGCTGTTTGCCATTTCCCGTGTAGTGAAATTTCGCAGCGGACAAACCATCTTTCGGCAGAATGAGCTTTGCCCAGGGATGTACGTGGTGGGCACCGGCCTGGTGCGGATCTTCAAGCGCACACCCCAGGGGCGAGAGCGGGTGTTACACCTGGTTGGCCCTGGAGAAACGTTTGCGGAGGTGGCCGCCATCGGCAATTTTCCGTGCCCCGCCTGTGCTGAAGCTGTATCGCCCACCACCTGCGTACTTCTTCCACTCGAACCCCTGCAAAAGCTGATCGCGGAAGACCACGAACTCTGCCGGCAATTACTTCTCAGCCTTTGCCTTTGGGTGAGGCGCCTGGTGGATCTCGTGGAAGACCTGACACTCCGCGACGCGGCAGGCCGGGTTGCGAGGCTGCTCCTCGAAAAATCACACCGCGATCATCAGAAAGTTCGGTTACCGACGCTCAAACGGCACCTCGCCGCCCAGCTTGACCTCACAAGTGAAACCTTTTCCCGGGTCCTCCGTCGGCTGGAGTTGGTGGGAGCGATCAAACACCTCTCCCGCAACGAATTGGAAATCATCAATATGAAAAAACTCGAAGAGCTGGCACAGCTGGAATAACGGTCAGGGGTGCCATCGCGGAACTGTTGCTCCAGTGTGCAACCGCCATAACTCAGGGTTGTTGTACAAAGACCACCCAGACACCGAATTCTTCTTGCATCGGTACCTGCACCGGTTGACCTGTGTACCGGCCTTCCAAAACGGGACGCCCATACACATCTCGCGGTTCCATAAAACGATAGATCATTCCTGGGGTTGCAAAACCGTCCAGTGATACATCCACGGTGGGGTTTTTCTTCCAGTTGAACACGAGGACGTGGGCCCGTGTGGGATCATACCGATTTCGGCGAAGGACGACGCGGGCTGGTTCGTTGGGTCGCGGTGCCCCAGGTGGAATGATGAGATTGCCTTCCTGAATGACTTGGCGAAAACGATTGATTGCCAGGCTGCCGTTAACGAGGATGTTATTGCGAACCTCACAATCTTCGTTAAATGGAGCAGAATAGCCCAGTTGCAGATTGACGTTGTAAAAGAAATTCTCCAGTACTCGAATATCGCGGCTGGGCCGACCGCCACCGATGAGGAAGGTCCCGCCATTGTAGGCGATATTTCCCTGCACCAGGTAGTGGTCCACGAACGCCCGCTCCGAACCGTAAGCATGCATCGTGTATCCAAACCCGCCGGTCATGATGCAATCGGAAATGATTTTGACGCCGTTTTCATTCTGGGTGTAAATCGCGTGCCCATGGCCCCGATCCGGCGCTTTCCATCCGTTGTCGAAGATGATGCAGCCGTGCAACTCGCTATCGGTGGCTCCGCGCCAGAAACTGACTCCCTGGGCATTGTCATGAATGACGAGGTTGATATACTTGCAGCCTTTTCCCGCATGAATATTAAGCCCACCCCATGGTCGGCCGTAGCTTTGCGGATGCGAACCCGGTTCATCCAGTTCCCGGCTCATCGTGAAGTTTTCCGAGACCAGGATTTCCAGATCCCAAATCCACACATAATCGCTGGGGCTGACCACGCTTAAGCCGCCGTCGATCGTGACGCGTTCCCCCCGCACCGCACGGACGTGAATCGGTCTATTCGGTTCACCAGTCAACCGAACGGTGAATCCCGGACTGTTGAGCGAACGATCGGGAAAGCGGTAGGTACCACCCGATATCCAGAGCGTATCGCCCGGCTCAATCTTTTGCCGGCCGCCGAGTGCCGACTCCAGATCCCACGGCGATTCGCGAGTTCCCGAATTTTGCGGGCGGCCATCCACGGCCACATACCAGTCGCGTGCCGGAACTCTCTCCACCCCCAGCCCGCCGAGCACGCCAATTGCCACGAGCGTGCAAACCCACGCTGTGCGTTTATCTGTCGGTTGCATCGTCGCCGCACCTCCCGCGAATTTTCTCACCTCTTGCCAGTTTTTGCTCTCATTGTCACGGCCTATTGGCCGTTGAATCCGCAGAATGTGAACCGATTGCGACACAGTGGCGCCGGGTGACGATGTAAAGCACGCCGTCCACCGCAATCGGAGTAGTATACACGGAACTTGCCATGGGATTCTCGGCCAGCAGTTTCATTTCACGAGCCAGCTCAAAAACCGCCACATCACCGTCCTCATCCCCCAGATAAACCTTCCCGTCGGCGATTAATGGTGATCCCCAGACCGAGGCCATCATGTCGTGGGTCCACAGGAGTTGCCCTGTTTCCGCATCCAAGCAGTGGACGATTCCGGAGCCGTCGCCCACCACGAGAATTCCCCCCGCCACCGCGGGCATTCCCAGCGTCCGGTGTAATGTTTCTTCAAAATCCAGTTTTCCATTACCGTTGAGGTCCTGGCCGCGATAATGCCAGATGACACCCGAGTTAGGGTTGGTGACCACCCGTTCGCCGCGGCTTTCGTCTACGGCGAACGTTCGCCGCGGTGGTACCGGATTTCCCGCCGAATCAACAACCAACTCGGCACTGATATCTCCCCGTTTGGTAGGGTCAATACACCAGAGATCGCCCGGGCCTTCACCCCATTGAGGATCTTGACCGGTCACCACGTACACTTTGCCGCCCGCGATGACGGGAGCAGCCACCAGGTAATTCCGATCGCCCAGTCCCCCTTCCTCAAAACGCGTTTTCTTTGGATTGGCGTCGAACTTCCATAGGAGTGTGGGCTTTCCGTTCGTCGTGCGTTCTGCCAGAAATGAATACACCCAGCCGTCGCCTCCTCCAAAGATCACCTGCGGCACACCCCCCAGGACTCCACAGGCGGGACTGGACCACTGCCCTTCCAGGATGCGATCGCCGGGCGAGTTATCGGCCCAGACTATTTCCCCCGTCTTCTTATCTAATGCGAGAAAACTGGGTGCATCCGGCTGAGCAATCTCGCCTTTTTCTCCCGTGCCGTGCGATGTAACAACAAAAAGCAGATCGCCCCAAGCGGTGGGTGAGGACGATGTCATATACCGGGGATGAACTCCCAATCTTTCGATCATGTTGAACTCCCACACGACGTCCGCCTCACGGAGGTCCGTGGATTCCTCCCGTGTGAAGGGGCCGTCGTTCTCGCCGTCATAAAAACCCTCCGTGTCGAGGCAGACCACACAGCCCCGGTTCGTGACCACCCAGAGCCGGTCCCCCTCAACGAGAGGCGTGGAGCACAACCCCTGCTCGGGCCAGTTCATCCCGGAGTCAGAAAGCACCGGGGCTGAATACTGCCAAAGAAAGGCTCCCGTGTCTCTGCTCTGGCAAAGGAGACATCCCAAATCCACCTTCGGTGGATACCGCGGCACATATCCCTGGCCGTTGTTCGTTCCACAAAATATCTTGTTCCCCGCAACCACAGGGCTGCCGTACGATTCCGTTCCCAGCGGTGTGACCCAGCGGATATTCCGGGCGGTTGTGCCGCCAATCCACCGTCCCGTGGCACGATCAACCTCACCCAACGACCAACTCACCGGCAAACCCGCGGCCGGGGAAACGTTATTGCGGGTCGATGAACCCCCGAGCTGCGGCCAGTCGCCTGCCTGGGTGCATTGATCGGCATTCACCCCAGACAGAACCAAAACAACCACGGCGACCAGTAACACAGACCCCTGAGCATTCCGAACAAGGCGCGGCCGAAGACCTGTCATCGTGTCCCTCCGTCCCCTTCCGCTGGGAAGCGCTCTCAACGTTGTTTGTTCCCATGTGGTTGACGAGGGAATGTTGGAAAGCCTATCCGATCGCTGATCCAGTCTTCCCTCGCTTTTCTCGGTGTCTACGCGACTTCTGGTGAACGTTGCACGTATTTACAGCCTGATTGTCAGAAATGCTATTCCGAGTGAAGGTCTTTTGACTCGTCCACCAGGACTTCGTCGCTGGGGTCAAATTTAGGAACCACGATGTTGAGGATCACCATCCGCCCCACCGCGCGATGAACAACACCGGGAGGGATAATCACACAAATTCCAGGGTGAACGGGTATGACGTCGCCATCCAATTCCAGAAAAGCACCCGGATCCGCCTCCAAAATGTAGTAGGTTTCCGTCAACTTTCGATGGAAGTGCGGCCGAGCCGCGGTGTGGATTTCGGTCCGGTGAATCGTCCCGGGGAACTCCGGCACGTCGGCGAAAGCCCGGAAAGCCGTGCCGCAAGGGCAAGCCACGCCGGGTATTTGGTTGAAGTCGGCCAGTCGATAGCGTTTGTCACTCATGAGGGCTATTGTGCGGGCGGGGCCAGGGCAATTCAAGAGAGGCCGCGTTGTCTCATGATGGCGGCGTGAGCGGATCTGCTGCTCAACGCGGGCAGAAAACATAGGAAAAGTTTAACGGCCGATTGGAGCCGTATTTTGCCGTTAAATGTTGCCCCGCCTTTCTATTTCCCGCAACAGACAAAAGCCCCCTTTTCCGAATAGTAACCCATTCTCAGAAATACACTTGCGTACGCTCAAGGGTGCTCAACTCGAATGCCGATTACGAGAACTGAACCTCGCCAACGCGAGGTTATGAAGCAGCCAGAAGGAGGCGTGTCAGGCAACCGACGGGGAACAATCGAACCACGGAAGGGTTCGACGGACCTGACGCGAATCAGTTGGGTTTTGAGGGACGCGTGCGATCCTTCCCGCGCTGCGACCCTAATCCACCCAGTCGGTTCTAACCCATGGGAGAACCCACTGACCGAGATTGAGCGCGTCGCGCAGCGGCCGTGTGCGGTGCTCGGGTTGGGGCCGACAGGTTGGAAGGCCACGCTCTCTCAGGTCGTGTAGAGGAGTGCACGTTCAATGAGAAAGACACTGCTACTGGGAGCGCTTGTGATCAGCGCGATGCTGTGCGGCCGAAGCTGGGGAGCCGACATGTTCGGCCGCATGGTCAGCCTCGACGAGGGCTGTCAGGCTTGTGCCCAGCCAGCCCCGGCATGTGAGCCCTGTGAACGGGCGAAACGTTGTGATCTGTTTGCCGGCTTGCGGGATCTGTTTGCGTCCCACCGGCACGTAACGGCCTGCGAGGCATGTGAACCGGCCAAGTGCGCCGTGCCTGAACCGGCCTGCGCTCCGGAGTGCGTCACCTGCCGTCCGCAGCCTGTGCGAAACCTCGTCCGCAGGGTGCTTGGCCCGGCCTGCCCAACCTGCGGCCAACCCGACTGCAATGCCTGCGAGCAAGCCAAGGCCTGCGAACCGGCTTGCGAGAAGGCTTGCGAGGCCGCCTGCGAGCCGGCCTGCAAGGAACCGGTGTGCGGCCCCCTGTGCCGTCTCCATCACCGGCTCCACTGCCGTGAGTGCGAGGTCGCCTGCGAGAAGCCGGCTTGCGAGAAGGCCTGCGAGCCCGCTTGCGAGGCCGCTTGCGAGCCCGGCTGCCAGCCTCGCTGCGAACGGCCGGTCCTCAACTTCCTCCGCAATCTGCTTGGCTGCGAGAAACGCGCCTGCGTGGTGAGTGAGTGTGGCTGCGGCGTTGAGGCTGCTCCGGCTGAACAGCCTGCTCCCAAGAAAGCCGAGAAGCCGACCGCTCCGGCCCCGCTGCCCCAGGCTCCGAACGCCTGAATCAATTAGGCCGGTCCTGTTGCAAGTGACCGTCACCACGTGAGTCACGAATCGCCCGAGGACGCCCAAGTCTTCGGGCGATTCTTTTTTGTTAATAGTTCGGCTATCATTCAGACCACTTTCTCCCGTGATTGGGAAAGCTCAGGCAAGGTAGAAAATCTCATTACAGCCGGTTACGATGAATGCGATTTCACGGGGGAACGTCAACCACACAGCAAGCTGTAACGAGAACGAGGGGTATGGCAGCATTTCCGTGGGAAGAGAGTAATTTCATGAAGGCGGCCCGCCGCCAGCCCGTCGAGCGCGTCCCCATCTGGTTGATGAGGCAGGCCGGCCGCTATTTGCCAGAGTACCGCCAACTTCGTGAGAAAGTTTCCTTTCTTGAGCTGTGTCGATCTCCGGAGTTGGCTGCGGAAATCACGGTGAACACGGTGGCCCGGCTTGGTGTGGATGCGGCGATCCTGTTTGCTGATCTTTTACCGATTCTGGAGCCGATGGGGTTCGACCTTCGTTTTGGTCCCGACGAAGGGCCGGTCATTCGCAATCCGTTGCGACTCCCTGACGATGTGGAATCCGTCCGCGAAATACAAGAGAAAGATCTCGGCGCGCTGGACTATGTGTTCCGGGCAGTCCGCCTGGCCAGAGCCAATCTTCCAGCGGAAATTCCGTTGATCGGCTTTGCAGGTGCCCCTTTCACACTCGCCGCTTACGCCATTGAGGGCCGTACGTCCCGCTCCTTCGAACGCACAAAACGCTTTGTGTTTGCCTACCCTCAGGCCTGGCGGGAACTCATGGAACGTCTGGTGGCGTCCGTGGCACGGTATCTGAACGCCCAAATCGACGCAGGAGTGCAGGCCATCCAACTCTTCGATAGCTGGGCAGGATGTCTGGCTCCGGACCACTACCGGCAGTTTGTGCTGCCGTACACCCAAGCCGTGGTAAGCCAATTACCTCGGAATGTTCCCGTCATTTACTTCCTGACCGGAAATCCGGCCCTGATTCCCCTTCAGGCTGAAGTGGGTGGACAGGTCGTCGGCGTGGACTGGCGGGTGGACCTCGCCGACGCGTGGGCAGCCATTGGCGAAGACCACGCGATCCAGGGAAATCTGGACCCCGCGGTTCTTTGTGCTTCGCGGGAGTTCGTTCTCGAAGAAGCCCGCCGCATTCTGGAAAGAACCCGCGGGCGTCCGGGCCATATTTTCAATCTCGGGCATGGAGTCCTCCCATCGACGCCCGTTGACAATGTGCTGGCCCTGGTCGACTTTGTCCATACTTGGGACCCTCAGCAAATGCCTTGAGCTGCGGAATCGGAATTCCCTCCCACCTGGCAAAGGCCCCAACAGGCACCCCCTGGTGACTTGCGGCTCGAAGGATCGCATACCACAATAGGGCTGCCCGCGTTGTTTCAGTGGTTTCAGTTACACGCTCTCCACTGTTTGGAATCGCCCAATCGGTGTTAATCGGGGAGGCCCTTCCATGAACCGGTCGATCGGACTTCATACGGCTTTCAGCTTGCTCTTTGCCCTTTCATCTGTGCTATGGACTGGAGTACGGGCTTCAGGTCAAGAAAGTCGTCTAGCACTTGATGAATCACCGGCCCAGCCGGGAGAGTGGGGTTACCGCCCGGAAGATCAGTCGATTTCCGCCACGGATCCACCGGCATTCAGCTGGCGTCCGCAAAACAATATCCAAGATTGGGAAATCCAAGTCGCGCGGGACTCCGATTTTCGCGACATGGTCTACGAGGCCCGCGGAATCATCTGGAATGTCCATTGTCCGCCAAAAACCTTTGGGGCAGGCCGGTATTTCTGGCGGTACCGTGGGCGTAACCAGGCAGTCGTAACCCATTGGAGCCGTGTGCGGCAATTCACCATCCCTCAACACGCTGTGTCCATGCCGATGCCACCACGGGATGAATTGCTGGCGAGGAGCCCGGCCGATCATCCGCGTCTATTCATTCGACCGGAGGACCTTCCCCGATTACGGGCAGCCGCGAAAGGCGAGTTGAAAGATCTCTGGGAGCGGCTGGTCGCACGGTGCGAAAATGCCCTCCGCAGTCCCCCGCCCACCGAGGAACCACCCAAGTATCCACCCAATATCGAAACAAAGAGCGATGAATGGGCGAAAATCTGGTGGGGAAACCGAGAATACACCATTCGAGCCCTCGGTACATCGGCCCTTTTGGGGTTTGTTTATCGGGTAGGCGGCCACAGGCCCTACGGAGAGCTTGCCAAAAGGATCCTCCTGGACTGTGCGAAATGGGACCCCTTGGGCTCGACTGGTTTTCGTTACAACGACGAAGCGGGAATGCCCTACGCCTACTATTTCTCACGCACCTATACGTTTGTCTATGACCTCCTGACCGAAGAAGAGCGTCAGAAATGCCGAGAAGTCATGCGGATTCGGGGAACGGAAATGTACCGCACGTTGTGTCCGCGGCATTTCTGGCGACCGTATAACAGTCATGCAAATCGGGCGTGGCATTTTCTCGGCGAAGTTGGGATCACTTTTCACGGCGAAATCCCCGAGGCAGATGACTGGACGTGGTTCGCCCTCAACGTGTTTTTCAACACCTACCCGGTCTGGTGCGACGACGATGGCGGATGGCACGAAGGATCCAGCTACTGGGCGAGTTACATGGAACGTTTTACCTGGTGGGCCGACATCATGCGCGCCACGTTCAGAATCAACGCCTTCCAAAAGCCGTATTTTTCAAAGGCGGGCTACTACGCGTTGTATTTAATGCCTCCCCACGCCGTGACGGGCGGTTTCGGCGATTTGGCCTGCACTCGCGAGGCCCGAAGTAACGTGCCGCTCATGTCCATTTTCGCCGTTCAGGCCCGTAATCCGCACTGGATGTGGTATGTGGAAAATATGGGCGGACCGCCGCAACCCAGGGAATTCTGGGAATTCGTCCGCGGAACACTTCCAAGAGTTGTCTCCCAACCGCCGGATGACCTGCCGACTTCGCGGGTATTTCGCGGAACGGGCCAGGCCGCCCTGAATACAACCCTCCTCGATGCTCGCGACAACGTCCAGATTCTCTTCAAATCGAGTCCTTTCGGCACCCAATCGCACGGTTACGACGCCAACAACTCTTTCCTCCTCACGGCGTACAATGCGCGCCTTTTTGTCTCGAGCGGACGACGAGATCTCTACGGGAGCGCTCACCACGTTCGCTGGATGTGGAGCACGCGATCGGTGAACAGCATTACGGTCGATGGGATTGGCCAGGTTCCCCACTCGGCCGAGACACGTGGGCAAATTACGGCCATTTACACGTCCCCTGAAATCGACGTTGTGGAAGGCGAGGCAGGCCCCTGCTACCGAGACCCCCGCGATCCCCAGGGCAAGGGACAACCTCTCCTGAGGAGATTCACCCGCACGATCATCTTCCTCAAGCCGGAATGGATCGTCATTTACGATCGGTTGGTCGCCACGCGTCCGGTGCAATATCAGTACTGGCTCCACAGCCCGGAGAAAATGGAGGTCGATGGCAACCGCGTTGTTGCCCGAGTGGGTCAGGTGGAATGCCCCGTCCAATTCCTGACGCCGGAAAGGCTGAGCTTCACACAAACGAACGAATATGATCCCAATCCCCGGCCCAGGATCACGGTGAGGGAATGGCATCTGACGGCCGAAACTCCGGAAAAATCATCACAGATTGAATTCCTGGCTCTTTATCATCCCCACCGCATGGGCAACGACCGGTCAGCCCAGGTCACATGGAAGCCGCAAGAAGGCGGGTATGTGCTCGTTCTGAACTGGCCCGGCGAAACGGCCACGCTGCTTCTTCCCAAAGACGAGGCGCAGTCCTTGCAGTCGGGCGATCTGCGCACAAAAGGAAAAATCCTTATCTCCCGCGGCAAAAACGACGGCCGGAGCGTCCGCACAGTCGTCGTGGATGGAGTTGTTCCCGCCCCTCCGTGATAAAAAAAACGCGTAGCCGGGATCCATCGATGCGTTTGTGACCAGCGTCCCCAGGTTCGCGTGAGGAAGTTCGGCTTAACCATCGCAGTACGCCGCCGAGGGAATATGCTACATTAGCTTATCAGGAAGCTTTTCCTGGCCAGCGCACCCCCCGTTCGCGGGATTACAGCCAATGACCCTGGCGGTGCCTCACGCCAAATTTCGGTAGCTCAACGGGCTTTCAGTTAGACACACAAGGAGACACACGGTTATGACGTACGAAGAGGTCCTGCAGAGAATTAACGACAAAAAGGCCAAAGTCGGCGTTATCGGCCTGGGGTATGTGGGATTGCCTTTGCTTCGCGCGTTCATTCGGGCGGGGTTTTCGGCAATTGGGTTTGATATTGATGAGGCAAAGGTCCAGAAGCTGAACGCCGGTCAAAGTTACATCGGGCATATACCGTCCCAATGGATCCAGGAATGGATCAACACGGGGCGATTTGAAGCGACCGCCGATATGTCGCGGCTTAACGAGCCGGACGCCATTCTCATCTGTGTGCCCACCCCGCTCAATGAGAGCCGGGACCCTGATCTTCAGTACATCGAGGGCACAACCGAGGCCATCGCCAAGGTGTTGCGGCGAGATCAGCTCGTGGTTCTCGAAAGCACCACGTATCCGGGAACGACACGGCAGGTGATGTTACCAGTTCTCGAAGCCACCGGGTTGAAAGTAGGCCAGGACTTTTATCTGGCTTTCAGCCCCGAGCGTGAAGACCCCGGCAATCCCAACTATTCAGCCGAGCGGATTCCCAAAGTGGTCGGTGGAATTGAACCGAAGAGCACGCAACTGGCAACCGCCCTCTACAGTCACGCCGTGGTACAGGTGATTCCCGTATCCTGCGCCGAAGTAGCGGAAGCCTGCAAAATCCTGGAGAACACCTATCGGGCGGTGAATATTGCGATGGTCAATGAATTAAAAGTCCTTTTCCAGCGACTGGGAATTGATATTTGGGAAGTGATTGAGGCAGCCAAAACAAAGCCGTTCGGCTTCCAGGCATTTTATCCTGGTCCGGGTCTTGGTGGACATTGCATTCCAATCGATCCCTTCTACCTCAGTTGGCTGGCACGGCGGCACGGCATGACCACCCGTTTCATCGAACTGGCCGGTGAGATCAATACTTCCATGCCCGAGTATGTCATCCACCAGGTCATTAAAGCGTTGAACGAACACGGGAAACCGCTGAAAGGAAGCAGGGTTTGCATCCTGGGTATGGCCTACAAGAAGGATGTGGATGACCCCCGGGAAAGCCCGTCCTTCGCGCTGATGGAAATGCTGCTGGACGGTGGTGCGATTGTGACCTACAACGATCCGTATATTCCTAAATTACCTAAGATGCGGCACTTCCGCGTTCCGGAAATGACCAGTTCTGAACTGACAGCGGAGTTTCTGGCTTCCCAGGATTGTGTGCTGATTGCGACGGACCATTCGGTCTACGACTACGACTTTATCGTTCAGCATGCTCCTTTAATCGTCGATACCCGGAACGCGACGAAAAACGTCAAGTGCGGACGCGAAAAAATCCGCAAGGCGTAACCCGGATGGGAACCTTCTTGAATCGCTATATTCGGCCCCCTTGGCCATCATCCAAGGGGGCTTTTGGTTACAGAGCAGACCGACTGACTTCTGTCAGTGGGGAACTATCTCTTCATTATTCAAAGATCTGTGAATATTTTTCTGGAGAATACAAATTAAAGACAACCTGGCGAATATATTCAATAGGGCCAATACGCCGCTGGGTTTCGACAAGCACCTCGATTTGCTCCTGACTGGCAAAGCAGCGGATGGCGTTGATTTTCCGTTCGTGAAATTCACTGGGCACTACAAGTTGAATCTGCGGCGGTTCAGGAAAATCGCAGTAAGTGGCGTACTCATAGACAACAGGAACCTTTTGAATCGGGGGTCCGAGTTCCGGCCAAATACTTCCCTGCGCGTGGAACAGACTGATCAGCATTTCCTCGTAGACGATTTTATGATCCGGATGCAGATCGGTGGGGGTGGGCAGAAACACGCGTGTGGGCCGTATTTGCCGGAGAACATAGGGGAACGCATTCTGAAGGCCGCTGGCCCCTTCTATTTCCGTAGGATCGCCGATCGTCGTGAAATGCCGTCCGCGGTAAGCATTGAGATTACAGTCTGGAAATCCCAGTGCGCGTACTCTTTCCGGAGGGAGGCCCAGCGTACGATAGGCCTCTTGCGCTTCATCCGCCCGAATGCGTACAATCGTCCTCCGCTGCGGCAGGCGGCAGTATCCCATCCGACCATCGGTGGTGATAACCACGTGAACCTCGACCCCCTCGGCAAGTCCCGCCTGAACGGTCAGCCCCGCGCCAATCACGACATCATCATCATGTGGCGAGACGAACATCCATCTCTCCTGCTGGTCCTGCCAATCGTCGAAAATCTCGCGAGCATCGGAGGAGACGATTTTTCGATCACCCAGCCGCCGTTTATAGACTATCCCCTGTGCCATGATACGCGATAATCCTTCGTTCTATGAACCGCTATAGTCCAAAACTGTACGATTCAATATTTCCAGACTATCTCACTATGTTATCCTCGCGGAGCGTCTTTGAAGCCCACGCGAATTTCCCAGGAATCGGCCCCATATTCTGCTACGCCGACACCCCGCCCGCAGTGCTGTGAAGAAACGCCAGGCTGACGCTTTCCGTTCTTTCCTCCTGAGAAATGACGTCAGCCGGGTTGAAATTCGTTGCCAATTTTACGGGCCCGCACCGGTTTATCGAGGTCGATTCCCATGGCAACTCCCACCTCTACAAGCAGATTCCAGCCTGCCAAAAGCTGGAGGACCGTTTCATAGCCGGGCACCGTGGGAATCTGAATGGTGGGGAAAATCGTCGGTTCGGCCGCAATGGCAATGATCGTCAAACCCACTTTTTCCGCCAGCACCTGCTGGAATTTTTCCATTTCGGCCGGGAAAGGATCGATGACCACCATCACTTCATTGGCATCCATCACCTCTTCGATGCCGTGGACAGCGTAGGTGCCTTCCAGAAAATCACTCTTTTTCCGTGTGATTTCATTGGTCTTGAGAGTCAGTTCTTCCGCCACACCGTTATTTCGCCCGGCAAAATAAATGAGCGGTGCCGCCACCAGCTTTTCAATCAGACCAGGATCAATCGACATTTCCAGAACGTGGCGGGCTGCTTCCGCCGCTTCAGTGCGCGAAACGCGAAGCAGGTCGTCACCCTCTGCCTGGGCCAGAAGTGCCCGATAGAACAGCGCCTGTTCAACCACGCTTTTCGTGGCCGCCACGGCGTTTTCCGGACCACATGTGAGGTGGTAGCACTGGGTGCTTACCTCTTCGAGTTTGACACCTTTGTTGGCCGTCAACCCCAACCGACGCGGATGGTTTTCCTCGGCCAGCTTCATGAACAGGGAAATGACCTCTTTGGTTTTGCCGCTGTTACTGGCCGCGAAGACCGTAAAGTCCTGAAGGCGGTATTCGTGGGCCTGCCGGGCACCGTCGGTGGCGATTGTCCATATCCCGCCGCGTCGCAGATTTTCGTAGATCAAATTCTTGGCCGGGAAAATTCTGCTGGAACCCTCGCCCGTGAGGAACAGCCGTTTCGTCTGTTCCACAATCCGGCAGGCTTCGTCGGCCACGGCAGGATCGAATCGGGCGAGAATCTCCGGTGTTTCCATCATCTCGCGAACCAGAGCAAATCGGGCGTAGCGTTCCTCTCGCAGATTCATCACAAACTCTCCTGCTGCTGGTTGTTGGCTTGCAAAGATCCTGTCCCTCCACCGTTCGCGTCATTCTACCAAATCGGAGAAATAGGTGAGAGAGAACCGGCTTCCCGGGTGGAACAGGTATCGGGCAGAGTTCAGCACACCCGCTTTTTCCGCCTTACCAGCCGGTCGCCAGCACCGAAAAAGGACCAGACATTTGCGCGCTGCTCTATTTATGATGGGGCTTACAAAGCTTTATTTCAAAAATAGTGGCGAGACCGTCAGAAACTTCGCGGTGCGTTGAGCGGCTCGGATGTTTCTGCCGGTTCTTCCATCGAAAACGCCGACTCAGAAATCGGCACGCGTTCACTTTCTGGCTCTCGCTGCAGGATTCTCTCACTCTCCGCACCGCGGGCAACAGCCTCTTCCGGCAGTTCTTCGATCACCCTCACCGGCATGATCCAGCTATAGAGCAGATACACCACGGGAACCAGCAGCAAACAAAGGACGGTGGTGAACGCCAGGCCGAAACAAATTGTCACAGCCATAGGGATGAGGAACTGGGCCTGCGCGGATCGCTCGAAGACCAATGGCGCAAGGCCACCAATCGTGGTGACCGATGTGAGCATGATCGGCCGAAGACGCCGCCTTCCCGCATCGACAATGGCTTCTTTCACCGACATGCCGTTTTCAACGCGCATGTTGATGAAATCCACCAGCACGATCGAGTCATTGACCACCACGCCCGTCAAAGCGACCATTCCAAAGATACTCATCAAAGTCAACGGCATTCCCATGACCACGTGTCCCACGATCGCCCCGACCAGCCCGAACGGAATGATGAGTAGAATGATGATCGGCTGGAAGTAGGAACGGAATTCCAGTGTGAGCAGCGCGAACATGGCGACCAGCGCAACGAGTAATCCCCAAATCATCGCCTGGATGGATTCATTGGTCTGCTCCTGTGCTCCCTCCCAGCGCACCTGGATCTCCGAATAGCGGGGATCGGCGAGCAATTGCGGGATCACTTTTGATTTCAGCTCCTCCACGATTTTCTGCGAGTTGACCACGGCCTCATCGACGTCAGCCGTAATGGCGATGGCCCGCAGCTGGTCCATGCGGTTGATCTGCGAATAACCGCGCTGAATATTGATTTGAGCCAGTTCTGTAATGGGGCGTTCCACATTTCCCGTGCGAATGCGGATGTCCTCAAAGTGCGCCAGGGATCGGCGCTCATCTTCCGGATACCTTACCATCACTTTGACTTCGTGACGGCCGCGCTGGAGTCGCATGGCCTCTTCACCGTAATAAGCAGCGCGGATGGTACCTGCCAGATCGGCCAGGGTTACCCCCAGTGCCTTGGCTTTATCGTTGGTTTTTATCTGGAATTCCCACTTTCCTGCCCGCGCGTCGTCCTGGATGTCAAACACGCCGGGAACCTGAGCGAGATACGCCTTGCATTTTTCCACGACCTCTTCCAGTTCCTGCATTTTGTGGACGGGTGCAAGGAGCCGGAACTCGATGGGCGCTCCCCCGGGCCCCCGCGACTGGCTTTGAAATGTCACGCTTTCCGCCCCGGGGAAATTCCGCCCCAGCTTCATCGCCCTTTCTCTCCACAGCTTCACGATCACTTCACTCGTGACAGGTCTCTGTTCGGCGTTGACGAGTTCCACTTCCAGCTTTCCCGAATGGCTGCCCGTGGGAAGTTCGTTCCCTATCCGAAGTGCCCCCGCCGACGTCTCTCCGACTACCCGATAAACTGTTTTGACAAGTGGAATGCCCTTGTCACGCCACTCCCGGTCGATCTCCCAGATCGCCTCTTCCATCGCAGCAGTCGCCCGCTTGGTCACCTCCTCGGGTGTGCCAGCGGGATAGTAAACCTGCGCTTCCAAAAATTCCGAATCCAGCTTGGGAAAGGGAATGAAGGGAACGAGTCCCGATGCCACAAGGCCCAAGGCCGTGATCAACGCAGCCAGAGCGACACTGAAACTAACCGGAGCGAAACGAAGAGCCAGCTTCAAAACCGGCGTGTAAACCCGGTCAATAAATCTCTGCAGTACCGAATCCGCATAGAAGTTAACCGCATTAGTGAATTTCTCAATCGCTGGTAAATACAGCCCGAGGAGGGGAATTCCGACGGCCAGCACGATGGCCGTCCAGACAATCCAGGCAATCTCACCCGGCACGGTACCACTGGCGAGAAACATCAAAACGGCCGCCATCAAAACGACACTGGCCATTCGCCAGAGGAGCACCAGCCAGCGACGCCGCCGACCTCGTATGACCGGAACATCACCTCCGGCAGCCTGCTCATCTGCGGAATCTTCCAGCTCCATTAGGCGGCGCTCACGCTCCCGGCGATGACGCGGATCATGGGCAAGGTGACAGGGCAGGATGAAAACCGCTTCCGCGAGCGAGACGAGGAGCATCGTGATCACGCCAAAAGGTAAAAGCCAGATGAATTTTCCCATAATTCCGGGCACAAAGAACAGCGGCGCAAAAGCAATCACGGTCGTCAACACCGAGGTGGTAACGGACGGAATCACCTCGGCCGTGCCGTCAACCGCCGCCTGAATGTAGTTCTTGCCCATCTGTCGGTGCACATAAACGTTTTCACCGATCACGATGCCATCATCGACGAGCATGCCCAGGGCCATCAGAAACGCGAACATCGACATCATGTTGAGCGTCTGGTCGCTCCACTGCATGATGATCGCTGTTCCCAGCATCGCGATGGGGATGCCCAGGGCTACCCAGAACGCCAGATGAATCTCCAGGAAAATGGCAAGGAGCACAAAGACGATGATCAGCCCCTGCAAACCATTGCGGGCCAGCAAATTGAGGCGATCCCGCACATAGGTCGAAAAATCGCCCCACGTCACCAGTTCATATCCTGGAGGCAACTTTTTCCTGGCCACATATTCATGAACATCATGCGTGGTCTTGATGATGTCCTCGTCAGACGTACTGCTGACCACAATGGCCATCCCTGGATGACCGTTGATGCGGCTGAAGGCCGTCGTATCCGCGAAGGCATCGCGGACCGTGGCCACATCACCGAGTCGCAGGATTGTCCCATCCGGTGATGTGATGAGCGGGATTTCGGCGATCTCCTTACCTGTCAGCCCCTTGTTTTTTCCGCGGAGCAGAACTTCCTGAGCATGCGACCGCAAAGTGCCGCCGGGGACCTCAATATTTTCTCGGCGAATGATCTGGGCCACCTGTTGCAGCGTCAGCCCGTATTTGCGAAGGACATGTTCGGGTATTTCGACAGAAATCTCATAGGGGCGAACCCCCATCAGGTCCGCCTGATTGACGTTGGGAAGCGCGACCAATTCGTCCCGGACTTTTTCCGCCAATTCGCGGAGCGCCCGCTCGGCACGCGGATCATCAGAATCCGGTCCAATCACCCCCACAGTGATGGCTGCCCGGCGGAAAGTGATGAGCCGAACCTCAGGTTTTTCGGCGAGCTCTGGAAAACTGGGAATCCGATCCACCTCCGAGCGAACTTCGTCGAGCACCCGTTGGGGATCGGAGACACCGCTTTGCAGCTCCAAAATCACCGATCCTGCCCCCTCGCGGGCCACTCCATAAATTTTCTTGATGCCAGCCACGGAGTGCACTGCTTCCTCGATCTTCTGACAGATCCCCTCCTCCACTTCCGTGGGGCTGGCGCCGGGATAAGGCACCGTGATGAGGATCATATCCAGGTTGAATTCGGGAAACACCTCCCGACGCATCCGCGATAAACTCAGCAACCCCACGACGACAATGCCGATAAGCAGCGTGTTCATCGCGGGGGAGTTTCGAATTGACCAGCGCAGAATGGATTTCATAGGACGGACTGCACCTCGACAGGAAGCCCCTCGTCGGAAAAGGCCAATGGATTGTTCTCCACGAAGGGAGTGGGAGACACGGCGACGCTATCACCTTCTCGCAGTACCTCGGGCGGGGCAATGATCAGCGCCCCTTCCGGTATCATCTGCGCGAACTCGACCGCCACCATGCGGAGCTTTCCATCCCGAACCCGTCCCACCACATTGCCCGGCTGAAGCGCCTGCTGGGGAACGCGAAGAACAGTCATCTTCGGATTGACATGAATCCGCACCGAAACGTACATCCCCCGAACCAGTGCGGGGGGCTGCCTGGTTGAGGCACTGGCCTCAGTACCGGTGCCGGCGACCACTTTCGCTTTCACCGCTGTGGGGTTTGGCACCAGTATTCGACATGGAACCATGCGTGTTCGGTCATCCACTCCCAAACCTTCATATCCGTCCAGAGTGCCTTCCCAATAGAAGACCCGGCCATCCAGTTCGTACTCCACTGTCACGGGAAGCTTGGGAACTTTGTAGGCCTCACCTGTGGCCAGCTTTGCGTCCACCGAAGACCCCTCCAGCATGGCCCACAGCCAGGCCACCTGACGCATGGTCAACTGGCAATTGACCTGCGCACAGGATGTGTCCTCGAAGGTGAGGACCGTTGTCCCCTTCCGCAGATACGTGTTTTCCTCCACCAGGTCGCTCACCACCACGCCATCCGAAGGTGCGCGAATTTCTGTCCGGTCCAGGTCGATCTGGGCTTTCTGGAGCTGCACCGCCGCCTGATCCCGCACGGCCTCCAAGCGGTCTTTCGAAGCCTGTTTCGTACGAAGCTGGTTTTCCAGATTAACCACCTCTTGTTCGGCCAGAAGGAGTGATTTCCTCGCGTTATCAAATTCTGCCTGCGGGATGGCGTTGTTTCCAAAAAGGCGTTCTGCCCGCTGATAGTCGCGCTTCGCTATCTCCAGTTGTTGCTGGGCAATTTCGAGGAGCTTTTGTGTGTTTTGAACGTCGACTGTCCATTCTGCCAGCGCGGCTT
>Ga0207433_10000320_pt1 | contig 111588 bp, 104 predicted proteins | sample YelNatPaOPGAMG01_FD_187559 | JGI IMG/M metagenome (GOLD analysis project Ga0207433, IMG submission 187559) | Hot spring thermophilic microbial communities from Obsidian Pool, Yellowstone National Park, USA - OP-RAMG-01 (SPAdes) (version 3) | ecosystem: Environmental > Aquatic > Thermal... | reverse complement strand
TGTATTCAAGCATGGACTGGAATGTTCTAGCGTTCCACTTTGGGAGCTTCCTATTCTGCCTCCTAGAGCGGTTTAGAACGTTATGCTTTATACCTTTAAGCCTCTCCATTACTGCTCCAGAGCTTGACTCTTTAAGCCTTCCCGCTATCTCAGTAGTTAGCTTGTTCATGAAGTCTTTAGCCCTGTTTCTCTCACGGTTAGAATACTTTCGCAATAACCTCCTAGAAGTTTTAGGTTTGAATTTTGAAAGCCTCTGCATTCTTCGACGCTTAGCCTCATAGAATCTGTGTATATGGTAGAGCTCCTTTAAATCATACTGCTCTATTCTTTCATTAATTAATGCTGTTATATTTGTCAAGTTTATGTCGAATGAAGCCCACTTATCCGCTTTAGGCTCAACTCCCTCTTAAACGTGATTATCAGCTCCTTCTCCGTTAAAATTAGCCCACCAAGCCTATCAAACTCTCTGGGAACCCAACGGTATTTGGTTAAATCAACCTCAAGATACCTCTTGTTTGGCTCAATGCTTATCTTCAGCATCCCGCTCTTGAAGCTGAAAAGCGTACTCTTAATGTAGACGGTCTTTCTCGTTATCTTTGGGAGCCCTTCATCCCTCCCTTTATTGTACAACGTTATCCACCCTTTAACCAGCCCAATAGTCGAGTTTATAATTGAGTCTACGTAGTGCTTTGAATACCTCCAATTTTTCAGAAGCTCTCCTCTAAGCTTCCTCCTATCCTCATTCCTAAGTTCAAGGTGGGCTTTCTCGGAGAACTTAACTTTTGATAGAACAACCTCTAAAGCCCTTTTCTTAATTTCAAAATATGAATCTATGAGGTCTTTAGGGGTATTTATTGGGATTCTGTAGCTTTTAATTGCTTCCATAATCTTTCAACCTCACTTTTAGGGTAGCGGGGTTGCCGGTTGGAAGCCTAACAGCCTTAATAATCCCCTTCCTCTGCCACTTCCAGAGAGTCTTAACTGAGATTCCGAAAATCTTTGCCACATCCCTTGGACGTAAGAGTTCTTCACTCATCAAATAGACCATAGAGCCTATTATTTAAACCCATCTATTTTGAAACTGCTGTCTACGGCATTACTTGGAATTAAATAGACTTATAAATTGTTTACTTATATTATGTTCACGACAGTACTTTAAGGCAGCGTTAAGATCTTTGCTTGAATCTATATCAATAGATACTCTAGGAGAAACATATATCTTAATTTTTAACCCTCTTCTTGTTGCTTCATCAACATGCTTTTTAAAGCTTAAATCGCCAAAGAATGTCTCCATACTGTTTGGGGGCTTACGACATAAAATATTTGTACCACGCATGTCGTGTGAGGGGGATATAACAACATTGTAGTTTAAGCTTAAATCAATAATTTTATCGATATCTATAGGTTCAATTAATGGAATATCTAGTGGAGTAACAATGCTTAAATCAAAATCGTTAACAATGTCCTTAATGTAGCTTATGGATTCGTTTAAGCCTAAATCAATATTAACAGCATCAACACCGAAGGATTTAGCAAGATTTAAAACTCTATTATCTGGTGAAATAACAATTATATTTGAGAGCCTAGATGATGTTAAAGCATTAAGAACATCAGTAAGCATAAGTAGGCAAAGCTTAATTCTATCATTAATATTTAAAATACTGGAAAGTCTGCTCTTAGCATAGTTTAAATGCTTAACAGGAATAATACCAATACTTTTCATATATAAGCCTGTATAGACTTACAGTTAAGCTTTACGATGTTAATTACTACGTAATAGTATTGCGGCATTAATTAAAGTGAGTAAATAAAATCGTTAAGTATACTGTTAAATTCTTCAGGTTTCTCCATCATTACCATATGTCCTGAGCCTTCAATTATCCTCAATATAGAGCCGGGTATCTTATCATTAAGGTATTTCGAGTATTTCACAGGCGTTAGCAAATCATCAGAGCCGCATATAATTAACGTTTTCACCCTTATGTTACCAACTTGATCCATTACATCGAATTTATCACATGCTTCAAAATCTCCATAAACTACTTTAGGATTAGCTTTTAACAACTCCTCTACAACTTGGCTCTTAATAGCTTGGCTCGCGCTTCTTGATACAGCCATATTGGCGATTAGTTCAACAGCTTTAGGATAGTTATCACGTATTAACTCAAACATCTTAGGTAGAACTCTAAGTCTTGCTCCAGTACATACTAAAACTATTGCTCTCAAATACTCCGAATACTTTAATGCAAACCCTTGAGCTATAGCACCACCCATTGAATGCCCTACTAAAACAACATTTCTTAAACCACTTCTATCAAGAAAATCTCTTACATACTCTACATATTCATCAATACTTCTTCTACCTTCACCACCATCATGGCCAGGTAAGTTAATAGCAATAGAGTTTTTAAAGTATTTAACTTGATAAGCCCAAACCTTATAATTACCTCCTGCACCATGAATAAATAATATTGGATACAAGCTTAACAACACCATAATCTAGTGAAAGATAAAATATATAAATCTATTTAGCATTCTAAATAAGGTACATTAACGCTCCCGCAGCTTAAACCATATAGTTCCCAATTCTTCAACCTTCGCTAAACTATAAATTGTATCGGAGCAATTCTTGAATCCAGCATAGAGCGCTTAGATGTAGTCTAGATGCTAAAAGACTAGAGTAGAGCTCTGAGCTGAGGAAGGGTGCCAACGAAAACGACAATATAAATCTAGAGAATGGAAGCTATGTTTGGTGCTGTCTGCATCCTTCAGGATGTGTCTGTTGACGGGGGTGGCCATCCTGTGGGAAACTAAGCCATACAGTAATTCCTCCTACGGCTGAAGTCTGTGGGCTTCCTTGCGACGGATTATGAGTGGTGAAGCAAACAGTCTCCAATCGTTAACAAAATGTTTGCAAGAATCTACTGACCTTAGTCGTGAAGAAGCATGATGAATCCTCCTATTCTACTTCGGCTTAAGGCTTTACTTCAGCACTTACTTGCCCAAAACCTTAAAATTTAACAGCAACTTACAATAAAATCAAAGGCTTCCTGTAGAGACTATGTAAAATACTGACTTGATATGAAATATTATTATGGATTTGTAGGCTAAGTTTTAATACTTCTTTACTTATAGTAGCTATGTTTAATTTACTAGTTTGTAGAAGAGGCTTTTCTACTATTTTAGCTTTGTGGCTTAATTAAATTTTTCTTTTTACTCTCTTTTCCCTTATGGATTGGAGGAGTGTTGATGAGGGGCTTATTAGGCGTGGTGAGCTTCTCCTCAGCCTAGATTTTCTTGAAGGCTATGGTCTTGAGCTTATTGAATGATGTAGGGTTGGGAGACCATTTAAGCTTACTGAAAGCTATATTATGCTCCTCGCTGTTGTACGTTACCTATTCCCTATGCCTTATAGCTTGAAGGCTTCACTAGAGCTTTGAATAGGCTTATCCCAAGGCTTCCATCAGTTGACATGGATTAGGAGACGTATACTTAGGCTTGATTTAACCAATACAAATCTTAAGAAGTATGATGGCCCATCGCTATAGCTGTTGATTCAAGCGGTGTTAGAGTTCATAAGTGTGGTGGATGGAGGGAGTATATGGTAGGAGGAAGAGATACGTCAAGATACATTTCGCAGTAGATATTAAAACTAGGGAGGTTGTATCAATGGATATAACTACAGATGACATACATGACTCTAAGGTTCTTCCAGGACTGATGATCGATTCCTCAATGAATAAGCTAATTGCTGAGGCATATATAGATGAGCATACGACTCATCAAGCTCCTACACCATATTTAGATGAATGTAAAGCCAATAATTAAGCCTAGGAGAAACTCTAGAATGAATGGTGGACCACCTGAGAGACGTAGATCAGTAATGATTCTTAAAACCCTTGGGGAGTGGAGTAGAGTGATGTGTTATGATAGGAGGTGGAGTGCTGAAACATCATTCCCAACATTCAAACGCCTACATGGAGAATACTGCATGGCTAAAACATGGAGAACATAGCTAGGAAATGATGGCTAAGCATACATATACAACATAATAATAAACCTGAAAACTAAGATAAGAGCAACACCCAAAATAGAGGAGTCCAAACCAAAGAATTAAGCCACAAGCTCTATTTTATAATTATGAGTTGCTTAAAGTCTTAGTAAGTTTTATTTTAATGTTTAGATGTATAGTATTATGGGTGAAGTTAATCCCGGCGTTAAGGCAGGATTTTTTGGTGGAGTTATCTATGGATTTATAATATTCATATTTGTAATACTAAGCTTAACAGTTATTGTTCCGCTTAGTGAATTATCTAGGTTAATTAGCTCTATAACTGGTATCTTAATATCGGAGGCAGCTCTTGTAGTATTTATAGCTATTGGGGCTGTAGTTATACTTGCAATTACAATTGTTTTTGGGATTTTATTTGGACTACTTTACAGCTGGATTTGTGAAAAAGTAGATTATGAGTGGAGTGTTCTTATAGCTCTACTAGTAGGTAGCCTATTTGGACTATTTCTAGGTCTTACAATTAATTTACCGCTGAGTAGAGTGACAATATTGGTATTTACCCTTATTTTTTCACCTACTTACTCCCTTACTCTTTACTTAACTCATAGAGGAGCTATTATAAGGTTTAACGCTGGTTGGATGTCTGAGATAGATGATGTTGATAAGAAAATTCTATTAGCAGTCGGCACTCATGGATGTAAATACTGGGGTATTAAGGAGAAAACAAATATTGAGGATGAAAACTTAAGAATAAGACTTCAAAATCTTGAAGCTAAGGAGTATATCGATATTAGATTTGATAATAAATATGTTCTTACAAGAAAGGGAAAAACTGTTTTGAGGAAGCTGCTGGAAACCATTACTTCTTAAGCTTAACAGCAGTACCATAAGCAACCATTTCAGCAGCTCCAGACATTATGCTTGAAGTTGTAAACCGTACATTTACCACAGCATCAGCACCTAAAGCCTTAGCCTTCTCAATCATTCTTATAAAAGCCATCTTCCTAGCCTCTTCAAGCATATCAGCGTAATCTGTCAGCTCTCCACCAACTAAATGTTTAAAAGCCATTTTAATATCCTTACCAACATGCTTTGCCCTAATAGAAGAGCCCCATACAATACCTAAAACTTTTTCAATCTCCATTCCGGGAACATAATCAGTATTAACAGCTATTATTTCCTCAGACATAATTGATGTATTTATCAGTATATATTTAAATTTTCATCATAATCCGTCGCAAGGAAGCCCACAGACTTCAGCCGTAGGAGGAATTACTGTATGGCTTAGTTTCCCACAGGATGGCCACCCCCGTCAACAGACACATCCTGAAGGATGCAGACAGCACCAAACCAACCAGAGCCTCAAGCCCACATCCTTTAGACATGAGTAGCTGACTTATTAAAGCCTGGTCATATTTAGCTAGGGTTTAGAGCTCCTTCTATTTTATTATGGGTGAAGCATGTATATTGGAAAGAGTAGCTGGTAGTACTTTATGTTATATTTATTATATCTCTCATATAGGGATTTCCAGATATCTAACTAAACATTAAATTTAAATGTTTATTTAAATTTTATATGTATATTTCAGCAAACCTTAAATATATATTTGTTAAAGGTTTTAATGTGACTTCTGAAAGTAGACGTGACTTTATAAAGTATGTAGCATCTGGAGTTGTAGGGCTTATTGTAGGTTTAGGTGCGGGATACTCTATAGCTCCTAGAGGAGTAGAAACAGTAACTACAACCGTACCTACTGAAAAAACAGTTACAACAACTATTACAGTACCTGAGAGAAAAAAGCTGAAAGCTGGCTGGATATATGTTGGACCTATAGGTGATTATGGCTGGACTCATGCCCATGACCAGGGTAGAAAATATTGTGAAAAGAAGTATCCATGGCTTGAAACTACGTTTGCTGAAAGTGTAAGTGAAGCTGATGTTGGGAGGTTTATAGATAGAATGATTACTGAGGAAAAATGTGATTTAGTGTTTACAACAAGCTTCGGGTTTATGGATGCTACAGTAGAGGCTGGTAATAAATACCCTAATAAGCTATTCTTCCACTGTTCAGGGTTTAAACGATCTAGGAATGTTGGAACATACTTTGCAGAGTTTTATCAACTTTACTATTTAAACGGCTTAATGGCTGGAGCACTTACAAAAACAAATAAAGTAGGGTATGTTGCAGCATACGATATTCCGGAGGTTATTAGGCATATAAACGCGTTTTCAATTGGGGTTAAAGAAGTTAACCCCAAGGCTACTGTTGATGTTAGATGGCTTTTCTCATGGTTTGACCCAACAAAAGCTAGGGAGGCTGCTGAAAGCTTAATTGCTGCTGGATGTGATGTACTAGCATTTACTGAGGACTCACCTACAGTTATACAGGTAGGTGAGGAATACACTACAAGAGGAAAACCCATCTATACATTTAGCCACTATAGCCCAATGCAGAGATTTGGCCCGAACTCATGTGTAAGTGGGCAGCTTGTACATTGGGAGATAATATATGAGGATATACTTGTTAAAGCATATCTGGGAGCCCTACCTAGTAGTCTTGAAAAATTTGATATATGGTGGATGCTTAAGGAGGGAGCTGTTGAGTTAGGTGGGGAATTTGGAGTACCGGTAAATCCTAAGTTTGAATCTGAGCTTAAAAAAGTAAGGGTAAAGGATAAGATACTTGGCGAGTTAAGTGTGTATGATCTGGTTATGGAGAGACTTAAACAAATGAGTGAGGAAAACGTTTTATTTGATCCATTTACAGGACCTATCTACGACCAAAACGGTAAATTAAGAATTGAGGATGGCCGTAGAGCTTCACATGATGAGTTATGGAATATGTACTGGTTTGTAGATAATGTTATTGGGAAGCTTCCTAAATAATTTTATTTATTAACGTAGCTAACATCATGGGAAACAATGTTTTAGTAAGAATGCATAATATCACGAAAAAGTTTCCAGGAGTTTTAGCTAACGATAGAGTAAACTTTGAGTTAAAAGCAGGTGAAATACATGCATTAGTTGGGGAAAATGGAGCTGGGAAAACAACACTTATGAATATTCTTTACGGCATATATCAGCCTGATGATGGGGAAATATATATTCGTGGAAGAAGAGCAGTAATAAAATCACCTAAAGAAGCTATTAAGCTTGGAATCGGTATGGTACATCAACACTTCACCTTAATATCAACATTAACAGTAGCTGAAAACATAATTCTAGGAGAGACGTCAACCAGACTTATAGCTCCAATAAGAGATGTTGAGAATAGGATAAGGAGAATATCTGAAAGTTATGGTTTAAAAGTAAATCCTAAAGCAAGAATATGGGAGCTTTCAGTAGGTGAAAGGCAGAAAGTTGAAATAATTAAAACATTATATAGAGAGGCTGAAATACTTATACTTGACGAGCCCACATCAGTTCTAACCCCAATAGAGACCGTTGAGCTTTTCCGAGTTCTACGCAGAATGGCTGGTGAAGGAAGAGGGATTGTTTTTATAACTCATAAGCTCGATGAGGTTTTAGCTATAGGTAATAGAGCAACTATACTACGTAGGGGTAGAGTTGTAGGAACTGTTGATGTAGGTAAGACATGTAGGGAGGAGCTTGCTGAAATGATGATTGGTAGAAAAGTAATAGCTAACAAATACAGTAAAAAATCAATAGTTGGAAGCACAATTCTAAAAATTGAGGATCTATGTGTTAATGATGATAAGGGATTAGAAGCTGTAAAAAACATTTCACTCCAGATCTCCGGGGGAGAAATACTTGGAATTGCAGGTATTGCAGGAAATGGACAGAGGGAGCTTGCTGAAGCTATAGCTGGACTACGGAGGGTAAAGCATGGTAGAATAGTGCTAGATGGTGAAGAAATAACAAATGTAGATGTTAAGAAGGTAATTGAGAAGGGTGTTGCCTACATACCTGAAGATAGAATTAGTATGGGGATAGTTTCAGATCTAAATATAGCTGAAAACATAATTCTAAGAAAATACCGTTATAAACCATACTCAAATAATCTATTCCTAAACTTTAAATTTATAAATAGCTTCTCAGCTGAACTCATAGATAAATTTAACATCATAGCATCAAGCATAAATACACCAGTAAAACTACTTTCAGGAGGCAATATTCAAAAACTTATTCTAGCTAGAGAGCTTTCAGGAAATCCTAAACTAATAATTGCAGTAAATCCAACGGCAGGACTTGATATTGTAGCAACAGATTATGTTAGGAGAAAACTTATAGAAATGAGGAATAATGGAAAGGCAATACTACTTGTCTCAGAGGATTTAGAGGAAATAGTTTCCCTAAGTGATAGAATAGTAGTAATGTATGGTGGAAGGATAACTGGAATTCTTAAACCGGAGGATGTAAGTGTTGAAAAAATAGGTTTACTCATGACTGGGGGGAGAAGTGAGAATTAAACTGGAAAAAAGGGAAAATATAACTAGAACCTTAAGCATTACTGTAACTCTATTTTCAGTATTAGCAGCTATGACTTTTATAGGTTTAATATTTCAAGTAATAGGTATAAACCCAGTTTTAGCTTACATAATGATTTTCTATGGGAGTTTAGGAGACATCTATGGTTTAAGTGAAACAATAGTTAAAACAATACCTATACTACTCTGCAGTACTGGATTAGCAGTAGCTTTTAGAGCTGCGATGTTTAATATTGGAGCTGAAGGACAGCTCCTCATGGGGGCTATAGCATCAACATACATAGCTCTATACGTAATACCTAACTCACAATCGATAATTATCATACCGTTAATGTTCATAATGGGTTTTACTGCTGGAGCTTTATGGGCTTTAATACCTGCAATACTCAAAACGAAGCTTTCAGTAAATGAAGTTATAACTACACTCATGATGAACTACATAGCTGAACAGTTAACAATGTATTTGACAACAGGTCCATGGCGTGGTGTTGAGCTTTGGGGGTTTCCATATACTGAAAACATCCCAGCACAGGCATATCTTCCATGCATATCTGGAACAAGAATACATTACCCTACATTAATTATTGGGTTATGTGCAGCAGCTCTTATCTATGTTTTCACTTCAAGAAGTAAAATCGGATATGAAATAAGAGTAGTAGGAGGAAGTAGAGAGGCGGCAAGATATGCTGGAATATCATATGTAAGGGTAGCATTAATAACGATGACTATAAGTGGTGGACTTGCAGGAGTAGCGGGAGTAGGTGAAGTTGCTGGAATACATCATAGGCTAAGCCCATTCAAAATATCATCAGGATACGGGTATACAGCTATAATTGCAGCATGGCTTGGAAAACTAAACCCGATAGTAGCATTAGTAGCATCTTTCTTTATAGGTACACTTCTAGTTGGGGGAGATATATTACAGGTTAAACTAAATCTACCTTACGCTACAGTTAACATATTCAATGGGGTAATACTGCTATTCATAATTGGTGGAGAATTACTTTTAAGATATAGAGTAAAGGTGATAATGTGATAGGGGATGTTGAATCATTACTTAACGCTGCATTAAGAGTTTCAACACCTCTACTTTTTGCAACTCTTGGTGAAATATATACTGAGAAATCTGGAGTTATTAATTTAGGTCTTGAAGGAATAATGGCTATGGGGGCTTTAACAGCTTTCAGCATTACACTACTAACTGGAAACATTATTTTTGGGGTTATAGCAGCCACCATTATTGGGGGGATAATGGGTTTTATACATGCATTCATGAGTATAGCTTTAAGAGCTAACCAGATAGTTTCAGGACTTGCAATTACGATGCTGGGGCTAGGTATAAGTGAGCTAATAGGTAGAATCCACTATACTGGAGTCCCTCTACCACAACGATTACCAATAATACCTATACCATACCTATCCAATATACTGATATTTGGACCCCTGCTTTTCAATCATGATCCCTTAACATACTTATCATTAATTTTAGCCTTCGCAATGTGGTTTATACTATTTAAAACTAAAGCTGGAATCATTATAAGAGCTGTAGGTGAAAACCCATTTGCAGCTGATACTATAGGCATAAATGTATATATTGTGAGGTATCTATGTACGGTTATTGGTGGAATGCTTACCGGGCTTGGTGGAGCTTATCTCTCAGTTGTTTATAGACCTGCATTCCAGCCAGGTATGACAGCTGGTTTAGGATGGATAGCAGTAGCATTAACAATATTTGCGTTATGGAGTCCATTAAGAGCTATATTTGGAGCAGCATTGTTTGGAGGATTAAGGGCGTTAGAGTTTAGATTACAGCCATTAGGAATACCTCCAAACATAGTAGCGACATTACCATACCTATTCACAATAATAGTATTAACTATTGGAACAAGAGGAATAGTGAGAAGAATTGTTGAAGCACCATCATCTCTAGGAGTACCATACGTTAGAGGGGAAAAATAAGTATATCTTACGTAACTATTAAGTCAAGTTTTCCAGCTCTTAAAGCTCTTACAATCTCTAAAGCTATTCTATCACCCATACTCATAGCCCTACCGTACTTCGCATTAGAGTATTGAGCTCCAATACCCATATGGACGTTTGTTCCACCACCATGTCTTAAAGCAACATCCTGCGTAACTGGTATATGCATATATACATCATCAATAGATGGGGAATCATATAGTCCATAGTCACTAGGAGTTTTAGACTCTAAACCTAATGAAGCATCCATTTTGATTTTAGGAGTATACTTATAGCTTGAAGCTTTATCCCATGTAATTAGAGTCTGTAAACACCATGCACCAACAATACCTGGAGGCTCATGCCTAGCTAATGTTAAAACAAATGAGTTTGCACATTTTAAAACATCTTTAAGTAGAGATTCTCTAATACTAATTACTGAATGAAATGTAACCTCAAACGAGGGAATAATTCTCTTTTCAAGTTTTAACTGAACATCAACAGGTAATCTCCTTAAACCATCAAGAATAGATTCCCTCCTCTCATCAATAGATAAAAGTTCATTAGCAAGACATAACCTAGCATCCTCTAACGTTAAACTATTAAGGTCTGCAAATACATCATCAACATCACCCCACTCCTCCAAGGCATTTAGGGGGGAGAGGAAGAAGTTAAAGTTGCCATGTGGACCGAGAACTATCTGTTCAACTCTAGCATTTCTTAAAGAATCTATATTTAGGTTTCCTAGTTCAATTTCCTTTTCAACCTTCTCCTCTAAATCGTGAGAGTCAGAAGCGAAAATAAACTCTCTCTCAAACCTTCTTTTAGCATGCTCAGCCTTTAAGAGTAGGGGTTCATCAATAAACTCCTTAAACCGTATACCTTTACTGTAAACACTAAAATTGTAAGATTTCGGTACTGGAATACCTGCCTTCTCAGCAAACCAGTAGTAATCCTTCTCAATCTCACTCCTATTCTCAATCTTTAAAAGCTTTCTTGAGCCAACTATCGGTACAGCGAACTCCTTCTCTATTTTACTACAGTATTCATCTCCACCAATGTAGACAGTAAATGCCCTATTTGGTATTTGTAAAGCCTCAATATCGATCAAATCATCAACATACTTCAAAATATCTTGATAGCTATCTAGAATTAGAATAGCTAAATTCCATTCCCCACTCTTCTTAATGCTTCTAGCATCATTTACAACAACAACATCTCTCCTACATATTGATGGTAAATCCTCAATCTCCTCATCAGCTCTTCCAGCTATAATATTTTGGAGGTAAATTATTGCTCTTGCCTTGGTTGTATATATTATTGATCTTAAGCCATAATTTCTAGAGCCATATCTAGCATCTAGAGCTGAATGAGATCCAAGTATAAGTGTAATAGGCTCCCTATACCTCTTAGCAATTTCACACATTTCCTCCCGCTCAATCAACCCCTCCACCTAATAGATTCTAGCTAAGTCTACAGCGGTTTGATGCAGTAATGAATAAAAATCTTACTGAAACAAACAATATAAATTTTATAAATTCATTTAAAAAGCATATAGTATTGAGATGCTTCCTTTAGTTATTTTATGAACTTGTAAAGATTATTTAGTACTATACTAGCTACATGGTCCTCAGATATGTTTTTTACCTCAGCTATATATTTTATAAGCTCCTTAACCATTAATGGATTAAGATTTAATCCATGATAGCTGTAGGGTCCATCACTTTCTGTTAGCAGATTTTTAACGCTGGCTTCCTCAAGGATTTTCACATGTTTCCTCTGTATTTTAATTGATGGATTGATTGATATTAAATAATCTACATCCATAATTTCTCTAAGCAAATCTATAGGTCCATTATACCAGTGAAACAGCACCCTATCTACATCAGACCTATAAACCATACTGAAAACTTCCCTCCAAGCTCCAGCTGCATGAATGTTTAATGGTAAACTATACTCTCTCGCTATATTTACAATTTTTCTAAAAACTTCAAGCTGTATATGGTAGGTTTCCAGCTTAAATCTTTTATCCAAACCTACCTCACCTATACACTTAGCTTCAGGAGCTAGACTTAAAACTCTTCCAATAGTATTGATTGATTTCTCATCAATATTCCATGGATGTATTCCTACACATGGTATCACATTACTAAGCTTCTCCGATATCTCTAATGTTTTTAGCGAGCTTTCATAATTGTCGGATACAGCAACTATAATTATCCCGCTAAACCCCGCTATTTGAGAGGTGGAGTACTCATGCAGATGACAATGAGCATCAACATACAGCATAGACATAACTACATCTATAGAGCAGCTTAAACATTTTCAACCAGTTTATCATTAACTTAACTTCTACATATTCTCTAATACTAAATTAAATAAACATAAATAGTGTTAGGTTTGTTTTGTAGGTTTCTCTACTAGTTTACGTTTAAACAGTATAGTTCCATCATCGAAGTGGGGCTTCCTAACAACAGTATCACCATATTTCTCTATTTCTCTAGCTTCTTCAGCTAGTTTTGCTGCTGTAAGCATCATTTCATGAGCTGCAGCATTAATTACTGTATACCTTTCCCACTCCTTTACTTTAAAGCATGCCTCAACAGTTAGGTCAGCTACTCTTCTAGATATTTCATAGGCAGCCATAGCTTTAGCGTAGGCATAGGGGTTTGAGAATCCTGCAGCTTTTACAGCTACTTCCTTATCAACAACTATTCTAGGAGGCTCAACACTTCTACCCTCCTTCAAAGCTACTATTGCTTTATCTATTGTTTCAAATAGGATATTGTAAACTCCAGTTATTGATAATACCTTTACTAGGTCGGCATTAAATAGGGCCATTTCAATAGGGTCTAGAAACTCCCTTCTTGCACCGATCATAGCGTCAGCCTCAACAATGATGTAGCCCATACCTAAATCCTCAATACTTTTTAAAGCCTTTTTAGCAGGTGAGTCTGAAACAATTATTGTAGGTATCTTAGATGGTGCAATAACCTCTCTTGCTCTAGTTGGACCTGGAGTAGCAGCATTAGGGCTTGTTATAACTATTAGTTGAGGATTAAATTCAAGAATTTTCTTCGCAACTTCTTCAGCTTCATTAACCTCCTGAACTCCTTTAGCACCACTTGAAACCACTCTTACAACTATATCTTGTCTTTCAGCTCTTTCATCAAGAAGCAGCTCAATAAGAGGGGCTGAGCCTATGTTTCCAAGCTTTAAAAATCCAACTCTTACAGGCAAGATACCACCATTAGAGTGGAGGAAAACAAATATTTATACTTTTCTAACATATTAACCCGTCTTGTAAACTTAAGCATGCCTTCTTAAATAGTTATGTAGTATAAGTAGTTTATTGGTGGATTTAGTATGTACTGATTTCTGGTTCTGTTATTGGTTTGATGTTATTTTGTTGGAGAAGGTTTAGCTCTCTGCTTAATGATAAGTAATGGATTCTACTAGTTCTGAAGAACTCTGTATTGTATACTAAGCCCAATTCTTCTATCTGTTAAGCCATAATGCTCTAGAAACCATTCTAATGCTTAAAGCTGGATACAGAATGCTAGCTTAGAATCTTAAGCTTTAAAGACTTATTCCCATCAAATACGCTTAACTAAAACCCTAATACTTAACACAAGCCTTAAGTTGCCACATCCATATTAACTTAATAGCGTTATTGTTAGGGTATGTTTAAGGTTGATAAGATACATTACTTGAAATATAGAAGAAGGTTAAGCTATAACAAAATTAGTCATTAACCGTTAATGTAAGCAATTTAGTGAGCAGTAATTGTACTCGTATTTAAACTCTTGACTTTAAGATCTTCCATTAGCATCCTAATGATTCTGATCTGGGCTTATCTCTTAATATTCTATTCCTCCGTAAACCCTAACCAAGTTAACAATGTCTAAGTAAGAAGCTCATAGTCTTTACTTCTATGAGAACTATAAGCTAAGATCAACTTAACTCAAAATTTCTGTCTTAACCCTAGAGCTTCTATATTTACAATATATCTTCTAATGAGAACTATGAGTGGTGTAGAGATTTTACTTAAATATCTGGATAATAGAATAAAGCTTAATATAATTGTCAGAGCTTTATGGCTTAATTTTGAATTTTGTAAATTTATCCATGCAATAGAACAAAAACTTAACATTTATTTCTTATTCATACCAATTTAAAAGAAGTATGATTATTAAGAATTAAGTCATAAAGCAATTGTCAGTATTAGGATATTAGTATTTACTGTATTATCTAATATATAAAAAATGAACATAATATATATTTTACTCTTATTATAAATACTATTTGGGGTGTGAATATATATGTTGGAAAAAATAAATACTAATAAAAATAAGGAGGGGACAATAACTTTAGATTATAGTGTAAACATAAAGCTTCGCTTAACGGCTTTAGCTATTGCTGGAGTTGTTATGCTATTATTAGGCTTAAGCTTTTTACAGCTAGCAACATTGTTAACAGTAGTATTTCTAGCTATTTCATGCTATATAGCCTTCGAACTATCCTATTTATTTTATAGGAGAAAGTTTGAAATGGTGGAGATAATAGAGGCTCCAATAATATTGAGTGAGGAAGAGGCTTTACCTGTTCAAAATAAAGGAGAAAGCTAGGTGTTCAAAATGAATAGAAGAGATTTCTTTAAACTATCATTTTTTCTCCCGTCCAGCATGGCTCTCTCATCTGTACTTAGAGCAGAAGAAGACTCCTCAGCAGCTGATGGATATGGTATGCTCATAGATGTCACGAGATGTATTGGCTGCGGATCATGTTATGTTGCATGCAAGTTAGAGAATAACTTGCCTGTTAAGGATGAAGGTGTGCCTAGAGCAAGTTTAGATTTGAGCTCAACAGTATTTACTAATGTATTTACAAGGAAGGTAGATAACAAATATAGATTTGTTAAAATACAATGTATGCACTGTATAGATCCAGCATGTGTAGCTGCATGTACTGTTGGAGCTATGAAGAAGACAAGTACTGGAGCAGTAATTGTTGATGAATCTAAATGTGTTGGCTGTAGATATTGTATGGTTGCATGCCCATTTAAAATACCGAGGTTCCAGTGGGATAAACAACTGGCAATAGTAGCTAAATGTACTTTATGCTTTAGTAGGTTAGAGAGGGGAATTCAACCAGCATGTGCATCAGTATGTCCAACAAGAGCAATAACATTTGGTAAGCGTAAAGAACTGCTTGAAGAAGCATGGAGAAGAATAAGTAGTAATGAAAAGTACGTTAAACATGTATATGGTGAGTCTGAGGTTGGGGGGACTTCTGTATTATACATATCAGATGTACCGTTTGAGCTATTAGGCTTTCCAAAACTTCCAGAGTATAGTTTACCATCAATTACTGAGAACTGGTTTAAATATGCTGTTCCATCAATAATTACTATTGGAGTCCTACTTTTAGGAGGTGCTTACCTCTATAATAGAAGATTACATAGGGAAAGAGGTGAAATCTATGAGTGAAACTAAGCCTGAAGCCCTTGAGGAAATACTTGCTCCAGAACTGAAGATTAGAATAGTTAATAGGAAACTTGCTATATGGCTAACCATACTTTCAATACTCATTGGAGTTGGCGTTTATGGAGTCTACTTAAGATTTACAAGAGGGCTATCTATTACTGCTTTAAGCAACGAGTATCCATGGGGGTTATGGATTAGTATAGATGTTCTAGCAACAATAGCCTTAGGAGCAGGGGCATTTGTAATTGCGGCATTGGTCTACTGTTTCAGAATTCATGAATTAGAATCGTTAATTAGACCATCAGTCCTAAGCGCCCTGATAGCATATATTATTGGAACTATAGCGTTAATTGTAGATATAGGTAGACCTGATAGATTCTGGGTTACCCTTATTTCTCCAAATCATCATTCAATAATGTGGGAGAACGTTATTTGCATAACAATATATACGATGTGTCTACTAGTGGAGTTCAGTACAATTGCAAGAGAAAGTAAATACGTGGAGTTTAAATGGATACCTAAAATACCTCAAAGCCTACTAGTCATAGCGGTAATGGTTGGGGCAATACTATCGACAATGCATCAATCTGGTTTAGGAGGAGTGTATTTAATATCATTATCAAGAATTAGCGCATTATGGTGGACTGACTTTATACCAGTACTGTTCTGGTCTTCAGCGATTGCTGGAGGACTTGGAATGGTCATATTTGAATCAATCATAAGCTCAAAGGTTCTTAAAATACCGCTGGAAAGGGATGCTATAAACATAGTAGTGAAGATCATTGTGTTCTTCTCAATCTTATACTTATACTTTAGAGCTGCTGAGTTGATATTTAAGATAGGTATTGAGCAAATGTTAGCTAACTATTTGATACTAATGGAAATCCTGCTATGTAGCATTATACCTATCTTCTTATTCACCATACCTCAAACTAGAAATAACATTATGGGACTACTTGTAGCTTCTATATCATTGATGGGGGGAGTCATAGTAAGCAGATGGAATTTAGTAGTATCCTCTATGATTACCTCAGGAATTTATTGGCCAACTTGGATTGAAGTAGGTATAACTGTAGGATTGATATCATTAACTTTGTTACTCTATACAGCAGCAATAAAATTGTTTCCAGTATACCCCACTGTAAGAATACCTGTACCAGAAGTAATTGCTGAAAAGGAGGTTCCTTCCCTACTAAAAGAAGCACGAGACATAAGCCACTAATATTTTAAAATTTACAGCTCATTCTATTATGCTTATTATTTACAATTTTTTGTAAAATAAGTGCATTAATTAGCTTACTTTTAATAGTGCACTATTAAACTGATAAAGTTTTGCTACAAACCCTGTCTTCACAGTTTAGCCATAGAGAACTTGTTAAAAGCTTCTTAACGCTAATCATAGCTGTAAAGCTTTAAGTAAAGCTTATTAAGCTTAGGTTTCCTTTAAATCTTAGAAGCTTAAGCGTACTGGAGACTTTGTTTCCTAATTTCATTAATTAGGGAGTAGTTGTAGGCTTATCTGACAGGCTTCAAAACTTATAGTATTCTGCTTTCCTTTAATGTAAAGTCTAAACTTATAGCTAGCATTTACTTGACCATTAACATAGTTTTAAGCATTCAGAGTTGTTGTCTATAGTATTTCGCATAACTTTTTTCTACAGGTTTCCTTAAGTATATGTTATGGTTGATCTGCTGAGGATTTAAGGATGGAGGTAGATTACAGATTCAACATAAAGCAAGCAGATACCCAACATGGACTTTAGCGAAATACTATAGCTTATATTCCGTATAAATATCTTTGGCTTCATCTATTCTTTCAGTAGATTCTCTGCTTATAGAGTTAAAACTTATTGGTTAAGATGTTATGGATGAATTCTTTCCGGGTCTCGTGGAAACAGTATTGCCTCCCGTATATCTTCTAGATTTAGCATTTGTTTTATAAATCTATCAATACCAAATCCGAAACCGCCATGTGGAGGCATACCATACTTAAACGATTCAAGATACCATTTTAAAGTATCTATTTTCAGCTTTTTCTCAATAACATTCTGTAGAAGCTTTTCATATCTATGCTCTCTCTGCTTACCTGAAGCTATCTCTAACCCTTTATACAGTAGGTCGAATCCAATAACCCATTCAGGCTCATCCTCCTTCCTCATGGAGTAAAATGGGCTTTTAACCCATGGAAACTCTAATACAAATAAAAATTCTGAATTGTAGTTTTTCCTAAATATTTCACCGAGTTTTTCCTCAGCTTCAGTATCTAAATCATCGCCGTACTGGAGTATTTTACCGTTTTCCGCTAGAATTTTATACGCCTCCCTTATGGTTACTCTTGGAAATGGTGATTTAGGAGTATTTAGCTTAACATTCAATACTTCAAGACTTCTATATTCCTCATCTTTAAGTTCAGATATAACATAGACCATCATATCCTCAAGAAGCTTCAATATGTCTTCAATATTATCTATAAATGATACTTCAACATCAAGCATCCAAAACTCTGTTAAATGCCTTGACGTATGGCTTTTCTCAGCTCTCCAGTAAGCTGCGATCTCATATACCTTCTCAATACCTGAAGACATTAACATCTGCTTGTATAGCTGAGGACTTTGGGAGAGGTATGCTTGCCTACTGAAGTAATTCACCTCAAAAACATCAGCACCACTTTCAGCACCCATTAAGACTATTTTAGGAGTGTTTATCTCCATGAATCCTTGATCTTCTAGGAAACGCCTAATTAAAGACTGTGCTTTAGCTCTAATCTTGAATAATGCCTGTACCTCAGGTCTTCTAAGATCTAGATATCTATATTCAACTCTCTTAGCGAATTGGGTGTTAATGTCTGGACTCCATATTTCAATAGGTAATGGCTTAGCTTCACTTATCACGCCGTAATCCTCCAGGAGGATCTCAACACCTGCCTTAGCAATTCCGCTTTTCTGCACTATACCCCTAACCCAAAGTATACTCTCCCTAGCTAAATCACTAATATGCTTAAACTTTTCTTCATTAATGCTGTTTTTCCTAGCGATTATCTGTATTTTTCCAGTTCTATCTCTTAACACTATGAATTTAACCCTTCCAATATCCCTTACTGAATGGATCCAGCCGTAAATTACAATATTGAACCCGTCCATTTCAGGTTTTATATCCCCAATATAGCATGTTCTACGGGGAAGCATATAATCTATCTCCTAACCTCTTAATACCTGTAGGAGGCTTGTAAGCTGCTTATGAGTGGAGTTAGGATCCTCCAATGTTTAAGATGGGTTTTAAGCCTATTTCCATCTAATGGCTTACAGAACTTAAAGCTCCACCATGCCATAGAATTTCTAAATTCCGAAACTATTTAAATTTTGTCCATTACATGGAAGAGGCAACTTAAGATACTAGATACAATATGTTAAGTTGCAGATTCACTAGTAAGTTTTCTATTCTGCTGCTATTTTGCTGCGGATTAAGCCTTCTAGACATTATCCCTATAGCTGGCTCTATGTATTTATTTAGAATATTTAGCTTTAAGCTTAAGGCTGCTACTAATCTTAGCATGTAATGTATTATTAACATAGATTTCAATGTATGGATTTAGGTAGCCTTTAAACTTAATTCTAATATTAGATATATGAATTTCCCCACCATTCCAGACAAGCATCTTCTCAATTCTTAAACCACCATAGGATACAGATGCGGTGCCAGTCCACAGGTTATACGATATTTGAAGTGGTAAACCATCAATTTCCAAACTATTCTCCAGCTTTAAAAGTCTTGAAAGCATAATATCTCCTATGCCTTACATTTAAACCATAACACTACCCCATAGCTATCCTCTACCTGAACTATTACGTATGTATTCCGAGTATCTAGTGGTACACCTATGTCGATAGCTAAACTATAAACACCATTACCTCTATATGTGGTTCTCAATATTTCCGCTTTACCCCACACACCACTACTTAGTACGTATGCTGTAAAATTTACTTCAGGGTATTTAGTAGTTACGTTGTCAACTATATGTAGATATTTAACTGTAGAGTTGTATATGAAGCCGTATCTGTAAGGGTTCATTTCAATATTTAAATCTTGGAGAGTTAACTCCACCTTATAGCTTGTATTAACATCCACCGGTACATATGGTTTACTAATACTCCATAGTGCTAGAGCAGATACTTTTGAATTTAGGTTAAGCACTGCTCCCAAATTGGTAAATGTAAATAGATATTCCCCAGTAACGTTTATGATCCTCCATAATGCCTGACCTACACCAATACTTTCAAATTTAGATTTTAATTGTGAAATATAGCTTTTAGCGTGTAGGCTAAGGCTTTGAGGTTTAGGTGTATTAAATCCTACTTTATCAGGGGTATGTATTCTGGAGGCATATGCTATAGCGTTTATCTCTAAGCTATGATACATTGATGTTAAAGCCTGTTTAGGAGGGGTAAGCATGAATATGAAGATGTTAAAGCTTGGGGTTAAGGAGGCAAATGAGATAAGCATAGATCCTAAAAGTGCAGCTAACACAACAAGTATTTGGCCTTTACTATTCAAGAAATCACCTTGAGAGAGCTAAAACAACTATTCTCGGATTATCCGGGTCAGTATAGCATGACAATAGGTAAATAGCTGATCCTGCATCTCCGGCTTTGAAGCCATTACCCTCTAATACCTGCTCTAAAAACCCATTTAAACTCCTAACCTCAAATCTATACCCTATACTTGAAGGTATTAATGTATTTAAGGAGTCTCTAAGCTCATCCATCCCTCCAAAATATAAAGCTTTAGCAAGAACACCATCCTCATCCAGTATGCTTAATACATTATATGCTAAATCCTCAAGGTCAAAGCCCCTCCTTAATGTTTGAGCTTTAACATTAATTGTATACATAGCTACCCCAAAGGAGATAAGTAGGATTAAACATGCTAAAGCCCCCTCAACAAGTCTTCCTTGACCCCTCCTGGAAAATATAAGCTTCATAAACCACCCCAAAAAGCAACAACATAAATCCTTACAACACAGCTATTTACATAGATAAGCCTTACAGCCTCAGCTCTTAAAATCTTAGAGCTTAACAAATACCTAGTTTCCTCAGTCTCCCAGAATCTTACCATAGAGTATCTATTTAATAAACATTTATATTCCTCAACTCTCTCATAAAGCATTATTGACGAGTTAGCAGCAGCTTTAAGCTGTGGAGGTATCTGTCCAGCTATTCTTTCAGCTTCAACATCAGCTATGTATGCTAGCCTACCTGTATATACTAGGTTTGAAGCTGTAATAACCATGGAACATACCTCCATTAAACCTACTGAGAAAAGCGTGGTGAAAAGCATAAAAACAACAGCAACCTCAAATAGGACTTCCATCTAACCACCAAGACTCAATCCAATTATTCACCACCATAACGATTAAACTGCTTTAATGTATTTTCACTATTTAGATGTTTGTAGCTTAGGGTTATGTTAGCTACCTTCAGGGATATTATGGATTTACCATCTACAACTCCAATACATGTTAAAGTAGCTCTTGTAGGCCCTGCAATAACTCCTGAACTATTCACTACTATACCGCTGTATTTTACCCCGTAATCATCTACAATATCAACAATACCCTTAGGATCGCTAATAATTCTATTCTTAAGAAATATGTTTTTAACACATTTAACAGTTTGGAAGTCAATAATTACCGGGTACTCCGGTGGAGTATTTACATATATGGTTGTTGATGAGCTGACTCCATAAGCTATGCTTTCAATAGCGTTATGTATAGCAATTACTGAGTCTACAGCTTCCTCAACACCCCTGCTTCTTAAGGTTATTGGATAGATTATAGATGCTGTCAGCATCGATGCTGAAACTACTGTTAGAGCACATATCAATGCAGGTAGGGTATAGCTTAAGCCGGAGGATTTTAATCTAGTGGTTTTTAAGGTATTCATCTTACCACTTCAGGCTTAACTATAATGTATGAACTGTTAAACAAAACTGTAAAGCAGTTTGAAACACCGCCGCCGACAACATGAATACCTACATCCATAGATTCAATAGCATAACCCATAGATACTGTTACTATAGTATTGTTTACGTAAACCCCAATAACGTAGGGTAAACTAACAGTTTGAGGTGTGTAAACTCTTGAAGCTCTAGATATAGCTAGTGCTAAAGCATTAACACAGTACTTAGCATTTAGAGATGATGATGCAGACCCAGTATTCATTAGGAAGCTATTAGTTAACGGTATACTTAAACAAGTAATAACCACCATCGTAAATGTTACTAAAACCTCAGTTAACGGTCTATCCACGCTATCCACCAACCAAGTTAACAACAACTCTCTGAACAGCAATCCTAATTATCAATCCCTGATAATCACGTGGGGAGAGGCTTAATGTTAATACTTTAAAACCGTTTATAATTAGAAATGCTGATGTAGGAAAACTGAAGAAACGCATATACTCCTTAACCGTAGAGTTTACTGGAAGGAAATTTATAGTTACATCACCAACTCTACTGCTTAACCCCTGAATACTTAATACAGGTATAGTTATTCTTAAAACAATAAACCTCCTACCGTACTCCTCAACACCACCTTTAGAATATTGAACTAGAGGTCTAACATGTATAGATGAGTTGATACAGTAGCTTACACATATTGGGGAGGTAACAGTATAGTTTCTATATGCTAATTCCTGATTAAACAACTCATATGGACCGTAAATCCTAATAAGGGTTTTGGGCTGCTTCTCAACAATCTCCTCCCTCCCATCAATAACTATTTTAACCTCATAGCTGCCGAATGATGAAAACTCAACCAGCCTACATCTACTTAAAATACAGGATGATGAAAATCTTAAACCACCCTCCATAGTGCTAGCTACAACCTCCCCAACATCCCTGCCGCTACATGGACTACTAGGCTTTAGAGTTATGGGTAGGAGTATGGTTAGAAATATGGTGGATAATATTAGGACTGTAGTAATAAGAGCTATCTTTGACAGTGGAGCTACCCCCATACAGCTTTTAGCTAGTCTAAACATACTATCTCCTACTGTCTATCAATATACCACCATACCTTAACGTGTTATATATGATGTTGCATTTAGGAGGTGTTAGGAATGCTTTAAGCTCCATGTATGATTGTGGAGGTGTAAATATTGCTAAGCCATTTGCATCTGAAGTCTTCTCATCCACTACAACACCATCAACCATAAGCTTCACCCCAACCCCCTCTACAGGGTCTAAATCGCTAAATCTTAAAACTCTTAATATAAGTGTAGATAAGTCTCTATATACAACTTCCAGAGCTAAATCATAGTAGGGTATTTTAGCAGCTTCATAGTTAATAATAACGTTTCCAGGTGAGTGTAGTAGTGTAGAAGTTATAGATCCATTAATCATACCTAAGGAATTCAGCTTCTCTAGGGGTATTTCAATTGTTGTTTGGTTTATAAAAACACTTCTAATCTCTAACTCTTCAAGATATATTGTGAAGTTTCTATTTACTATTGCTTCACCACCATCCATCCATACCGGGATAAAATCAATTTTAACACTACTATCATAATGTTTAACTGTATAGTTTAGCTTAGCACCCATTATGGTGAATGATCTGGTAAAGTTTAGGAAGTAGACTTTAGACTTAATATAGCATCCATCATCAACATATTCATACACATCAGACTTAACAAGAAACGATAGGGTGTAGGTACCTGTTAAGTTTGAAGCTATTAACCTCACACCACTACCCACCCTACCATATCCCACGGCTAGATGTGTAAAACCATAATTATCAACGTAGGCAACAGATACACTACCAGTAGCGTTAAGAGGAGCTCCAACCAAAATTTTCTGAATAGCTTCACCACTAACTATTTCAGCATCATAACGTGTAGTATTGAAAACTAAGCTAATACTTTTAGGGGTTTTCCCCAACTCAGGATAAACGGTGCCGTTGGGAAACATAATCCACCCTGCAGGGCTGCTACCATATACTGTTACATTAACCCAGTGAGTAGCAAAACCATTTATTCTAGGCTTTCCATCAATATTTTTAACAGGTAGCTTAATCCAGTAGCTAGCATCACAGCCAATAAACTCGTAGGGTAAAAACCTGAAGCTTAACTCACCTATACAATCCCCAGTGTATGGGGCTAGTATGATACGTTTATGTTTAACAGGTGTTTCAATCGGGGACCAGTAGGCTACGATGTAGCATTCCCGACTACGCATACAGGACTCCATACCGCCAACAACAATAGGGGATTCAACACCATTAACAGATAGTAAAGCTATCTCCTCACCAAGCTCCCATCCAGATCCACCCCATAAATCCTCCCATACAACAGCTCCACTATTCTTATCTATGATAAGCATGAGGAAGTCCTGCTGTGAAGTTTCCCAAACATAACGGTAATATACTCCACCTCCACCCCCACCAGTAACATATACATATCTACCTACAGCTAAGCTTCTAAACCACTCATTAGAGTTTGGTGATCCATACCTCCTCCACCAATTAACCCCACCATCCCTACTAAGCTTAACAAGTATAGCATCACTTACTCCTGAAGAATCTGAAACATAGCCGCATGCATATAGATATCCATCACTATACCTTAACTCAAAAAGCTCAGTAGCGAAGCTGAAAGTTCTAGACCATACTAGCGATAAATCCCTACTATAGCATCCAACATATCCTACTTTACCATTACCTACTGGAATCCATCCGGAAACATATATGTAGAAACCGTCAGTTGTAACTCCTAGAAACCTAGCATTAGCTTCAATAGAGTATATGTATCTAGCATAGCTACCGTAATCCCTTATCCGTTCAATAATGCCAACATCATATATGTAATGGCTTAAACAGTTGAAAACCTCAACACCTCCATATCCAACAATGTAGATGTCACTACCGATCTTAACCATAGCCTCACAGTAGCTATGACGGATACGTGAGCCTAAAGCATAGTTACCATAAATATCCCTACACCGGAAGGAGTAGTCTCCATCATTAGATACATAGCTATACACTAGGCCTCCACTACTAGTATACTTTAATATGTAGGTATCCTTATCTATTACCGTCCATCCACCAGGGGGATTTATTTCCTCACATACAATTCCAACAGCATAGTAGTATTGACCGTCAAAGTAGGATTCAAGACCTCTAGCACCCCTCCTACCAGTACCCCAAGAACCTCTAGGGGGATACCATGTATTAGATCTTAGCAGATTACCTTTAAGATCGTATAGAGCATCTATGTGTCTACCATATATCCAATCATTATCCCAGTAGTAATCCCAGAAACCTACGCAAAATATTGTTTCTCCATTAGTGGAGACATCATACCATGAGTCGAAGTAGGGATCGTTTATGTTTTCAACAATACTATTAGGATTACTATCAAATCTATTATGTAGACGCCACCATGTTATATCTTCAGGAATATATATTTCCTGAGCTTCTAAATATGGAGTTAAAGCAGAAGCAATTGTTAAAAACATGAATAGCCAAGCTAAACCCTTAAGAAAACTACAGTAAACCATAAGATACACCAGCTAATAGCCTAAGTTGTGGGAAGCTCATATACCAAACCCAAATATAGAGTAGAGTAAACCAGCATCAACCATGACGTACAGTAGGAATACTGTAAGAACTGTGCAGATTAATGCGTGAGGTAATCCATCAATTATTGAGCCTCCATCACTTCCCTTACCGCCTATAAGTCCAAGCAGTACTGCAGTATATATAGCTCCTACTGAAGCTATAGTTGTAACGTATTCAACATCCTCAATCTGTGGAAGTGCTAAAACCCCAGATATTTGACCAGCTAACCCGCTAGCCTGCTGATAGGTAAGGGATAAAATATTCATTATAATACTTGATAAAGCAATAGTGAAGGCAAGCATTCCTACACTAAGATAAACTATAAGCTTGAAAAAACGTACTCTAGATTTCAGCATCCTCATAGCTGTAAATAGCTGATTAATGCTTTCAGCCATAAACTCAACTAGAGATGGATCAGCTCCAGTCTGCTCAGTAGCGTCTAGTAGCTCAAACGATATCTTAGCAGTCCATGGAATATTAAGCAGTCTAGCTGCCTCCCCTATTCTAGCTCCACTACGTATAAATGCTGAAATCCTTCCTAAAACCTCATCAAAGCATTTATTATAGCTTCTATTTGATGAAAGCCACCTTATAGCTAACCCTGGAGACTCCCCCTTCTTAACCCTCTCGGAAACATCCCTTAAGAAAGATGGGAGAGCATTAATAATTCTCTTCTGCCTACTTCTAGTTTTCAATACGTAAATAGATGGAAATATAAGACCTGTAGTAATAGCTAATGATGTAAAGTAATGTAGCTTATCAAATAATGAAGGGATCTCCACATAGTTAATTAGCTTAAACGGGATGAGGAGAAGCCCTATTGGTAGTAGAGCTAGTGGCTTATAGGAGGGTTTCGCTAAGAGCTCCTTAGGAACTACAGCATCTACAAGAAGCCAACATATAAAGCTGAAAAACGTGTTTAAAACGAAGAAGAATGTAAGAATCATAGATCCCTTAACACCACCAAGCACAATTCCTATACTTAACATAAACATAGGTAGTAAAACGTAGACCATGAAGATAAACGAGGCTACAGCATTAAACTTCTCCCCTAAAATCTCTAAGGAACTCTTCATATCAGCATATAGGGATTGAAGCTTCTCCCTTAAAACCAAATAGACATTCCCCCCACTTCTCTGCGTTGAAGCCATTGATATTAGGAAATCCTTTAAATCAGGATCTGTAAACCTATCTGCATGCCAAGCTACAGCTGAGAACGGATCCATAGCCTTTAAAACCCTAATCTTACTAACCATTCTAGATAATCTAGCGAAGGCGGGGAATACCTCCTCCAAATCTACGGTTTTCTCCAAACTTACTGTTGGGGGTATACCTATAGCAGCATTATTTACAAAGTATGATGCAATCCATGGAAGCTCCCTTCTAAGCCTAGACTGGAAAACACTAGCCCTAACTATTGGGATATAGTATAGAGTAAGGCTAATAGATATAGATAATCCTATAACAGCTAGTAGGTCGTAGGGATACGGAATCAATATAGATAGTAAGCCTAAGCTAAAACAGGATGCTGCAAAATATAGTATGGATGGAGTGAGTGAAAGGGTGGTTAAGGCTACTATATACCTCCTCCATTTATCAGGTGTTATTCCCATACCGCTTAAATAAATTTTATCTGAAAGTCTTACTGGGGATAGATTCTGTATTTGAAACCTAAGTTTTGAAGTAGTAGCTCTAATAGGGGCTGGAACATACTTCATTAAAGCCTCCCTATAAGTATATGAATCCACCCTCCCACAGCTCCCTAAAGGGGGGTTTTTAGATTTAAAATGTAGAGATATCTTATCCGGATGTAGTAGTAAATATTCAAAGTCTTTACCCCCAATCTCCCCATAGAATCCACCTGTCTTCTCAGCAAGTACCTTAAGAACTGCCTTATCAAATCTGTATCCTAAGCCTAAAGCATAAATCTTAATGTTATGCTTAACAATATCATGCATTGAAGCATATGGATGCTCACCTGCATTATTCCTACCATCAGTTACTAAAACAATAATCTTTTCATTACCAACATCATTCCCCACTAGAATTTCAAAAGCCTTCCTTAAACCTGCGCCTAAAGCTGTTCTTCCATAACCCCTTAAATCACTAATTCTTCTAATATCTGAATCTGTGATAAGCTTTACAGGTGTTAAATACATTACAACTTGATAGTTAATCTTAGACGATAATGCTTCAGCATGGAAGCCTATAATAGCTAATCTATCATCACCATTAAACAGGGACTTATCAGATATGAGCTTAATAAGAGAATCCTTAACAATATCTAAACGAGACCTCATCCTAAATCCTCTACTACACATCGAATCACTTAAATCAACAGCATATACAATATCTCTAGCCATCCATACCTACCCTAAGATCTTAGGGTCATCACGGACTGTACATACCTCTTTTCAGGTAGAGCTATGTTCTCTAGGTGGAAGTATGATGGGTTCTCATAGAATCTCCATATAGCCTTTGTAACCATCTGATAGTCTAGAAACACTTCATCAACCTTAGCCTTATCCCTAAGGAAAGTTAGGAAGGCTTCTCTTAAGCGAAGCTCCTCCATCAATCTACCCTCATCCCACCCCCTTACCTCCATAATTCTCCTCATAGAGTGAAGCTTAGTAACCTCGTTGTCAGGTATGTGGAGAAAGGAGTCTCTAGACGGATCATATCTAGCGAAAAGCTTAATATCATAGCTGTCAGATGAAAAGCTAACATCATGAACCTCAACCATTCTCCTTACAAATAATCTTCTACCACCCTTCTCCTCCCTCATTAACCTCACCATATGCCCCATTGAGTAAACACCCATTAATCCACCTAGACTTAGAGATATAGGTGGTGAAGTGAAACGCTGAATAACCTCCTCAGGACCTCCAGCATGGAAGGACGTTATACCTCCATGACCTGTCAACACTGCTTGAGCCCAATCAACCCCCTCCTTACCTCTAACCTCACCTACAATTATGTAGTCTAAACTCATTCTTAACGCATGCTTAACAAGATCAAACTGTGAAATCTCACCCCTCCTATCTACAGTGTAAGACTCCCTAACTACTAGAGGCTTCCAGTATGGATGAGCTAATTTAAGCTCAGCAGTATCCTCAATAGTTCCTATTCTTGCATTTGCAGGTATAAGATTACATAAGCTATTAACCATAGAGGTCTTACCGGAGCTTATAACCCCATAAACTATACATGCAAGCCTATTCTCTATAAGCATCATAAAGTAGGCAGCTATAGCTGGATCAATAGTGTTTCTAACCATCTGCATTGTAATACTCCAAGAGAATTCAGGGAATTTCCTTACAACTATCGAGGTTCCAGTATGAGATACCTCCCTACCATAAGTTACTGTTAACCTATGCCCCTCAGGAGTTCTTATTGAGGATAATGGATGGTAGAAGGATATTGTTTTACCACATCTATGAACAAGCTTCTCCGCAAGCCTTAAAACCTCTTCTTCAGAGTCAAAGTAGATGTTTGATGTTAAGTTCCCATAGGTTGAGTGGGTAACTAGTACAGGTGCGTATGCAGATGTAATGTTTACATCCTCAACCCTAGGGTCTCTTATAGGAGGATCAAGAACACTCCATCCAAAAACCTCTCTTGTAACCAGGTAGGTTTCAGCATCAGTTAAAATATTTGCAGTTTTCTCAATATCGTTTAAAGTTACATCATCAGGCAGTAGGTAAATAAGATCTGACATAAACCTTGCAAGTTTCCTACGCCGCTCCTCACTTATCGGGGGGTCACATATCAAATACTCACCTTGATCAGTAATAAAAACCTCAACTGGACTATTTGGAATTGCGTATTTTTCAATTATGTTTTTACCTTCAAGCATGGGGTAAACAACCTTAACCTCACCAATTCCTTCTACTCCACGAGTACCTTCAACATTCCCCCTCTTAGAGCTACGAATTCTTTTAATAAGCTGCTCTAAGGATCCATCATTCCTCCCCTTCCTAATACTTAGCTTCATTCAGTAACCACCAGCATCATCCCTGCCTATAAGCTGTAAAAACAAGGTTTCCCTGATCAGTTACTAACGTAAACTCCCTCGTATCCCCAATAGTTGGGCAAATATCACCTGTAAATCTAAATCTAAAAGTTGCTGAAGCACCTGGCTGTATTAAGCGGTCTCCAGATAATACTTGGTCTATACTAACAGTAACACCACGATATATGCAGCTAGTAACTGTAGCAGGTGTGTTTCCAATGTTTGTAATGGATACTATTACGTAGCTATAAGCATTATCAAACTGTATTACTGGTGAGCCTGCTACTCTAAGTAGAGCTTGTTTTCCAGCTCTTGTGCCTACAGACACTATCCATCCAGCAATAACGGATGCTGAAGCTAATGCAACAATAGTTATTAATGCAACAACAACCCCATAACTTATAGCTTTTCTAGACCTTAGCAGTTTCATAGAGTACACCTAATCAGTTACATAGGCTGTGAAGGGTAAAGTACCTTGATCAGTTATGAGTTGACAATTAACACTATCACCCCACTTAATACTACTTCCCTGAGTATTTACAATATTGTTTGGCAACTTTACACTAATTGTTACGGTTGTAGCTCTTGGAATAAATGAGGAGTTGAAGTTTCCCTCTTTTGTTATGTTCCAACCACTATTAGCTTCTCCACCTCCAATAATAAGCTTTAAAATGTAGGCATCTACTCCACCTATATTCTTAACGGTTAGGGAGAGAGTTTTAGTAGTGTTTGATATTAGTGGGATTCCTACAACTTCAAATGCAGCTTTTCTAGTGGATGCTGCTCCAGCACCGAAAATCCATACAGCAATTAGGGCGGATGAGGCTATAGCCACTATTGTTATTAATGCAACAACAATACCGTAGCTTATAGCTTTTCTATTTTTAATAAGCTTCCTAATCATAAAACCACCTACAAAACGGCACTATCATCCCTGTAGGCTTTAAATCACTAATACCTACAGGTTTAATGGGGGCTAGCCTAAGTCCCCCATACAGAAGGAATAAATACACTAAACTCCTAGAGAATCTATTAGCAGAATGTAGCTGATCATGGATTTGATTAGGTTTAGTTAGAGCCATCATAGCTAACCCTACTACCTATATCTATAGTGGGAGAAATTAAGGTGAAAAAAAGTGGGGTTTATAATTATTGTCAAATAGCTCAAATACTTCAATAGCTCTTACAAATACTTCATCTCTACAGCCGTTTAATATTGATGAGATGATGTATAAAGGATCTATGGCTACATATACTATATAATGTGGGGCTAATATGGCGGGTAACCTATAACTTCCTTACTTCAATTATGAAACTTAGAAGTAGCTTCCAACTCCTATATGGGCTTCATCTCAGCAGGCAATCAAGAATACCCATCATTAATCTCTACTTAGCAATTGGATGTTAATTCCCATAGGTATTTCATCCTACCAGTTCTAAGCTGTGTTAAGCCATTCTAAATATGGATTCACTTATCTAACCATACCTTTAAATTAGTTTGGAATCCTATCTAGTATTTTAGATGCTAAGATATTTAAGCCAGCTACCTACGTCTAAAGAGCGTAGACTTGAAGCTTAGGGTGGTTTAACACAGTCTTCCACATCTTCATCCTTCAAGACCAAACTACTGATGGAGACATCCATCCTGAGGAAAACTAAGCCATACAGCTAACCCCAGCCGAAAGAATACTTAAAATATTGTGGTTGCAATTCCTCCTATAGCTGGAGATTCTAGAGTCTTCGACAGCTCATTTCATGATTAAAACCTTAATTTCTTATTGGACTCTTTAGGGTATCTATTTGAAACTGCATCACGTATTGATATTAGTTAGAATTATTTACAGTTCATGTTTAACTGTTTCATTAATAATGTTTTTAACAAGGTTTAAATCTGTATTTTCCTTAAGCTTTAGGTTTATGTTACATACTTCATCACTAAGCTCTAGTATAGGTTTATCGGTGAGGTATTCCTGAAGCTTGCTTGAAAGTTCTTTTTGTAGTTTAATTAAGTCATTGATGGATTTATTGTTATCTATTTTTATTGGAATACTTAAAAAACATAATCTTCTATTAACCACGTAGTTACGTGCAATAAATGAGTTAGGAATAACTACACGTTCACTATCTAGTGTTTCAATAGTAGTAGCAAGTGAGCCTATATCAATAACTTTACCTCTACATCCACCTATATCAATTAAGTCCCCAACCTTAAACAGCTGATGTGTTTTAATGTAGTATTCACCACCTAAATTAAGAATAACATCTCTAAAAGCAAGAATAATTGATAAGGCAGCTAACGCTACGATAACAGCTAGAATCGTTGTTTCTAAGCCAAGCTGACTTAAAGCAAACATCAGCATAGCCAATACAACTACAATCTTAGCATACTGCTGAATCTTTACTATTAAAGAATAATCTCTAGAGGGAATAATTCTCCTAATAAATGAATTTATAATCTTCACAACAACAGGTATTAGAAGAAGAATGAATACTACAATAGTCATAGTGTACAGTAATTTTAAAGTTGCAGGATCAAAACCTAATGTTATCTGCACTGTAACACCAAGATAGCTTAAAGTAAAGAAATTTAAACATTTCCTTAAATTGTTTGGACCTGACAACTTAACATATTTTATTTAACTTCCTAAGTTGCCACATTCAATTATTTAAGAATTTTAAATATGTTAAAATTAAATTATATCTCTAATTGTATTTAGAGCTTCATTATCTAAGAAAATAGGTTATCTTACAATTTCTTCAAGCATTACTGCTATCTTCCCTCCTTCCCATGCTTAGATCAACCTTACCCATCCTTAAAGTTAATTTAACTGCTTTACAGCTTCACCATCATCACATAGATTCAGCGAGAAAGCCCCCAAACTTGGTCGTGGAGAGTGTCAAGAGCTCATTAATCTAGAGTAAAGCTTAAGTTAAGCTTTAAAATTTAAGTATGGTGTATGAATGGTTTTAAAGCTTTTAATCTCAGTAACATGTGTTGAGGAGGCTTTAGAGGCTTTAAAGGGTGGAGCTGACATTATTGATGTAAAAAACCCTTCAGAAGGCTCTTTAGGTGGGCATTATCCATGGATTGTAAAGGAAGTTAGAAAAGCAATTACGAACACTGAAGTCAGTGCTGCTGTTGGAGATTCACCATATCTTCCAGGGCTTGTATCTCTTGCCTGCTATGGTATTACACTATGTGGTGTAGACTACGTTAAGATAGGGATGTATGGTCCTAGAAGCATTGATGAAGCATTAAAGCTTGCTGAAGCATCATGTAAAGCTGTGAAAATAGCTAATGAAAAAGCTAAAGTAGTTCTTGCAGGATATGCTGACTATAAGGAGGCTAAATGCTTAAATCCAGCAGTTATACCTGAATTAGCATATAGGGTTAATGCTGATGTAGCTATGATAGATACTAAAATTAAGAATGGATTTAAAACATTACATTACCTAAAGATAGATGAGCTTAAGGAATTTATAAATAGAGCACATAGCTACGGATTAAAAGCTGCGCTTGCAGGCTCACTAAGAATAGAGGATATTAAGATAGTTGGAGAAATTGAGGCTGATATAGTTGGATTTCGGGGAGCAGTATGTATAGGGGATAGAGTAAGTGGAAGAGTTTCATCAGAGCTTGTTTACAAACTTAAAAAACAAATAAAGTATTGCTGAATATTTATTTAAAGTTAAACCTTTAGCTTATAGATCTAAAACCTTACCCATTATACATACTTAACAGTCCTCTATAAACATTTATAGATTTTAAAACTACCTTACTACTCATCCTATCTTAAAATATGAATTCACTCATTAAAGACGGTAAAGAATATTAGCTAGAACCCGTAGATTTACATGGTGTAAGCTTGAATAAACATATCTTCTATCCACCAGTTACAGTACCGTTTATGATAATTTTTTCAATTATACTAATGCTCTCCTTAGCTTTCATATTCATAGACGTTATTGGAGTAGCGTTTAGAAAGCTTGGGTTCAGCTCTAAAATAATTGCTTTACTACTTACAGCATCACTTATTGGAAGTATTGTAAACATTCCAATATATAAGATAAGAACGGAAACACCTATTATTAATCTAGGGTTTGCAGAGTTCTTTGGGATACGTTACCCAATACCATATATTGGGAAACAGATTTCTGAAACAGTTATAGCGTTAAATGTTGGAGGGGCTTTAATACCAGTATTGATATCAGCATACCTCATCATAGCAGACATATCGATACTGCCAAATATCTTAGTAGCAACAATGATTACAACCATAATAATACATAGTATAGCGAAACCTATAAGAGGACTTGGAATAGCAACACCAGCATTAATCCCACCAATAGCAGCTGTATTCGCAGCATTCATTACTGGAGGGGGAAATCCGGTAGTAGCATACGTTTCAGGAACACTTGGAACACTTATAGGAGCAGACTTACTAAACATAAACAAGATATCGGGACTTGGAGCTCCAATAGCAAGTATAGGGGGAGCTGGAACATTTGATGGAATATTTCTAACCGGGATTATTGCAACATTACTTACATAGGCTGAAAGTATAGCTTTAACACTATAGGTGAAATAATGGCTTCAATTCTAGCTTTAGAATATGCTACTAGCAGTTTTAGTGGTTGGGAGGGGTTTAGAGCAGCTATGGAAGGCTACGCCATGCTTAAATGTATTAGTAAGGATATTAGCTTGAAACACAGCGTTACCGTAATGGTAGGTAGTAATATTCAAAACATATATCCTATCGAGGCAGATAGAATAATACTGATTAGTAAGCATGAGAATCCATACATAATACTTAAAAAGCTTGCAAGCCAATTCGACTATGTAATTACTATAGCTCCAGCACAAAAACTTCCAGAAATAATAGGAATAGTGGAGAAGAACGGTGGGAAAAGCCTTGGACCATGTTTAAAAACAGTAAGAACATGTTCAAACAAGTATCTACTATATAGAGCATTAAAAAGAGGAAATATACCAACACCTAAAACACATAGATCAACATTTAAACTTGAGGAAGCATTAATAAAAGCTAAAGAAATCAATCCTCCATTTGTCGTTAAGCCAGTTGATGGAGTTGGATGTATTGGAGTTTCATTAGTTAATGATGTTAACGACATGGGGAAAGCAGTAATTAAAGCTAAAAGCAATACTTTAAAAAACTACTTTATAATTCAGGAGTTTATTAATGGTGTTAATGCCAGTGCATGTATTATAGGTAATGGATTAAATGTTAAAATACTCTCAATAAACCTTCAATACATAGATTTAAAAACCCCAGATAGAGAATCGTCATATAATGGAGGATTAATCCCTACAAAGCTAAATGGAAACATATTAAATATATTGATAGAAGCTATGAAAACTTTAAAATGCCTATATGGATTTATCGGTGTGGACTTCATAACCTCAAACAATACACCATACATAACAGATGTAAACCCTAGAATAACAACATCATACATAGGTCTTAGAAAAATAGTTAACGTAAACATACCGGATATGATTATAAGTGGAAACATTGATGTAGATGTGAAGTATAATGGATACTCAATAATTAAGAAGATAAAAGCCAATAGAAGAATAAGGGTTAAAACCCTAGATAAATTCGTTGATAAAGACAACATATTCATAAACCCCATGGTTGCGTTAAGCGGGGTTGAAAAGGGGGAGGAAATAGCATTAATTACTGCAAACAATTTAACAATGGAGGGAGCTAGGAGTGAATTTGAAAAACTAAAGCTGGAGGTTGAAAACTACTTTAGTAGTAAAAGTTTTATTCATACATAAAATTTAGAGCTATGCCTTCATCTATAGGCTGGGATATAGGTGGAGCAAATATTAAAGTATCTCTAGTTAAGCTTGAAAATAAGGAGTTTTACATAAAATCCATTAAGGAATACTTCCCAATCTGGCGTAGAGGTAGAGAAAATCTTCCAGTAAAAATTAGGGAGATACATAACAGAATAGCTGAAGGAGTAGATGTTGATAGTGTTGGATTAACGATGACGGCTGAGCTTTCAGATGTATACTTCACAAAGAGGGATGGGGTGGAGCATATCATAAAGTGTATGGAGTCAATTTATAGTAGTGAAAAAATCAAAATTGTAAGCAATGATCTAGATATTATTAGTATTGATGAAGCTAGGGAAAAGCCTAGTAGAGCTGCAGCCTCAAACTGGGCAGCAACAGGCTGGCTACTATCTAAAATTACAAGTACATGCATAGGGGTTGATGTTGGCAGTACTACATGCTCAATAATACCGGTAGTTAATTGGATTTGTAGGGCTGAAGGTAAGAATGATCTTGAAAAACTTGCTAATGGCGAGCTAATATATACAGGAGTTCTAAGAACAAATGTTGCAGTAATAGTTGATAAAGTACCTGTTAGAGGGAGATATGTTAGAGTATCATCAGAGCTATTTGCATTAACAGGAGATATACATCTAGTTCTTAATAACATCGGAGAGGAAGATTATACAACAGAAACAGCTGATGGTAGAGGTAAAACCAGAACTGAGTGTCTAGCTAGATTAGCGCGAATAGTATGTGCAGATATAGATATGCTTTCAGAAAGAGATATTGTGGAAATAGCTAAATACATATACAATAAGCAAATAGATCAGGTAGCTGATGGAATTTACCAAGTCTATACAAGAATTATAGGGGAATGTGTAGAGAAGCCTTTAATACTCGCCATGGGGTTAGGGGAGAAAATACTAGCTAAGAAAGCAGCTGAAAGATTAGGATTAGGTAGGATTGTATGCTTATCAGATGTTCTTGGAAGAGAAACATCAATAACAACGCCATCAGCTGCTTCAGCCCTAATGGCTTTAAACACGGTTGAACCAGTAACGCCAATAATAGATTTAATAAAGCAGCAATTAAATAGCTTTAAAGAAGGTTAGACTAACTCCTCAAGTAGCGGGATTTTACTACGTCCACCTGTACGTGAAATAGCTAATGTTGATGCTTTAATAGCATAATTTACGGCTTCATCAATACCGACACCGTTAAGTATAGCCTTTATTAAGCCAGCTGAAAACACATCACCAGCATAGGATACATCTACAATATTAGCTTTAATAATTGGAAACGTTTTTACACCATCCTGCATAGCAACATCAACACCTTCACCACCCTTAGTTATAATTAAATACTTAACACCAACATCTATAAAATCATCATATCCTAAATGCTTAAAGGACGATTTACAAATTAATGACCAGCCATACCTGTTAGTTATGAAGATATCTGTATTTTCAAGTATTGGTTTAAGCTTCTCAAAACCCATATTTAGGAAGGGGGTTGATGGACGATAAACTACAGTTTTATCTTTAGATCTAGCATATGAAGATAATGCTGAAGCAGCTTCAATAAAAACCTCACCAATATATATAAGCCTAGCCTCATCAACAATAGACCAGTTAATCTCCAATGGGCTAGATATGGAAAGACACATATCGTCAGATAAGGGTACAACAATTCTCTTATCAAATCCGCTCTTAATAAATACTATAGCATACGGTGTTCTCTTATTCTCAATTATAACTGAAGATAGATCAACACCTTCATCAATAAGGCTCTTAACAACTACACGACCAATATCGTCAGACCCTATCTTACCAATGAATGCAGTAGGTACTTTAAGTCTACTTAGAGCAACAGCAACATTAGCTGATGAGCCTCCTGGAGATATAGATATCTCCCTACCAACTCTAACCTCATCAGGTTCAGGAAACTCATCCAGCGATACAATGTAGTCTAGAGCTGAAGATCCGAAAACAGCTACACTACAATGCCTCCTAGTATTCATTAATGCTTTAGAAAGCTCACTAAAATAGGCTTTATTTAGAGATGTGTAGTATTTATTAAAATCTATGTTAAGCTTTAGACATAGCTTAACGAGGCTAGTAGCATATAGATTAAATAGGTTACTAAGAACTTCTTCAAGACTCCTACGATCAATTTTCTCAATAGGAGTTAATAGGAAAATAAGCCATCTACCGAGAAATGTTGGAGTATACCATTTAACCCAGTACTTACGGCCATTTTTCTCAATTCTTTCAGTACCCTCATTTAAAACATTAAACCTAACAAGCTTACTTAAAACATTTAGAATAGCCTTCTTAGAAAAACCTGTAGCCTCAATAATCTCCCTCTGATAAGTCTTATCATAAGGCTTAATACACTTAATAATGCTAGTAGCAACTCTACTACTAAATACAGATGTAAGAACTTGATACTGCTCATTGGTTTTAGCAGGTAATGGAACAATCCATGGCCAAAGCTCACTCATAAACAACACATAAATAACATGCTTATATACTTCACTCAAGTAGTGGTGAAGCTCAGAGAATAACAGGATCCTCATCGACAAGCTCAGACGACTCTTCTCTCATCACAATTTAAACAGCTGTATAAACATTTAAACCTAACTCTACAAATTTAAAACCTACCAATTTATGTAGATTTTACTATTAGCATACAACGGCTTTAACGGAGAATTATATATTAGGAAAGTATGGGCTTGGAGCTTATAGCTATGGAGAGACTAAATTAAAGTTAATGATTAAACTATCTAAAGTTAAATTCCTATTAGCAGTAACTGTTTTAAGGTTTCAGGCATATTTATCCAGGGATTTAATGTCTGAAGAATTAAAAAATAAAGTATTAGATTTAGTTAAGGAGGGGGATGTTGCTGTAGCTTATGTTGCTAAGAAGCTCAATATTCAGCATATGGAGGCTATAAGAATACTTGAAGAGCTTGTTGCTGAAGGGAAAATATCTAAGAGGGGGAAACGTTATAGAATAGTTAAAGCTGGAATAGTGATGTAAAATCATCCTTACTTAAAATAGCTAGCCAATTAATATATTCTCTACGTTTAACTTTACCATTAATTATATTAAGAACCTCATCAACAACCTCATCAATACTTTTCCCAGTTACATTAACTTCATATACTTTCCTTTTATGTCTATCTAAAGCATTTAATGTACATAAGTTAATAAGCTCAGCCTCAACGTTCTCCTTAATCTTCTCAGTCCTCCATCCTCTCTCCGTAAGTCTTCTTTTAAGCATAATAGGATGTAGTCTAAGAACAATTATTTTCTTAACGTATCTTGATGGTAAAACATCACCATAATGACTATCAATAATAACACCACTACTTACTTCAATAATCTTCCGAATTCTCTGATTAAGTTTCCTTAAATTAACTACATAAGTCTCCCGTTCTACATCATATTTCCTATAAAGTTTCTCGTTTAATACAAGATCAGACAGATTAATATAATTTAACTTAAGAATATCAGCAACTCTCTTAGCTACTACAGTTTTACCAGTACCTGGACAGCCTGATATAACAATACACTTCCTATTCATCATACTAAATATTGCTAACTAGTATATAGAGGTTATAGCACTTTGACACTCTCCACGACTAAAGTCGGGAGATTCTCGGTTTGTTAGCCTCATGGCTTCATCCCACCGAGTTCTGGGCACTGTCAAGGGTGCCCCTGCCATGGGAGTGTAGCCCATAGCCCGCTTAAGTATGTTCATCGCTCCGTTATAGTCTCATGGCATTTATAGCCATGAGAGCTTTTAATTGGAACGTTTATCCCGGTCTTCCCAGCCTTCATGAGCGACCCGCTCAGCATGAAATTATCCTAAGCTATATTTAAGCTTATCGACATCCCACGGTTAAAACCGTAGGCTTTCTTGTCGACTTTTTGTAAAACTTATAAAAGTTGGGGTTTGACAGCTGTTGAAAAGGCTACAAACCTAATACGTTAACGCTAAACACTTCTAAGATGTGGCCGATATGTGGCGAAACAAGTAAGCTGAATGGACATATCTATAAATGTAAAAATGCGGCTTCCAAGCGGATAGATATCTGGTAGCTGCTTGGAATATAGTCGCAAACACCCGATGCGCCTTCCTTCACCGTTGGCGGCGAAAGCCACCATGAAGCCCTAGAGGTGGAGCAGATAGCTATAAATGTTAACTATCCGACAATGGTAAGTAGTATCACTAAGCAAACTACATGAGCTTAGTACCTCCATTAAAACTAGTAGGATATTACCTAATGTTTATCATAATGAGTATCTAAACGTTTTAATTCAAATATGTTAGGATTTGTGTAGGCTCATGGGGTTTAAGGCTTAATTCCACAATGCTGGGTTAGATTTATTAATATCCTCAAATATAAAGCGGATTGGAGGGATGTAGTTATTTATGCATATTGGGGATAAGCATAGGGAGTATTTAAAGGAAGTAGTAAACTTTGGGCTGATAGTTACAGGGGATTCTGTATATAGGGGGGATAAGAGAGATGCCATAACACCACTTGTTGAGGAAATAATATCTAAAACAAATCATAAACTCGTATATAGGACAATAACGCCAAACGATGCTGAAATGATTAGGGAGGCGTTATTTAAGGGGTTTGAGAAAAATGTTGAGGCATTAATTGTTAGTGGAGGGACAGGGCTGAGACTTAAAGATCTAAGTATAGATGTACTTGAGGAAATAGCGTTTAGGAAAATTCCAGGATTTGGAGAAATATTTAGGCTACTAACATATAATTCTCATGGCGTCTTAGCATGGCTTACACGTGCATCAGCATACGTAATTGCATATAAAGGTAAATATTGCCTAGTGTTTGTAGTTCCAGGTAGTGTTGATGCTGTAGAGCTTGCATTAAAAATAATACTGCCTGAAATACAGCATGCTATTGGAGAGTTGATGAGGGACTAAATTAATCCAGGCTTAATTCTAGCTATTTCTTCCCCCTGCTCATTAACAACTATCGATCCGAACTTTACATATTTTACTTCTAAGGGGGACTTAACCGGAGACTTAATCTTAATATCTTCAATACCTATATCCTCCAATATTCCTAAAGATAGGAAACGATTGTTTAAATCATGTAGTCCAAGAACTAATCCTCTAATTCTCTGAATAGGCACTATCTTTATCTCATCATATTTCTCCTTTAAATATGAGTAAAGCTTCTCAAGCCTTTCATGCTTTAAAATAGACTTAATAAGTATAACTATAGTCTTACCATAGGTTTTAACGCTTAACGGCTTTACACCGATAATTTCCTCAACAATACTTCTAAGCTCCATATCTTCATCACCATAGCCTATAGACGTATTTAGAAGAGTAATACTGCTAATTTTAAACGTAACTGTTCTTGCACCTATAAGATACTGCCCAAGTTTAAAACCGCGATAATCAACCCTCTCACTTCTACTCTTCCTAGGTATGTGTTGAGGAGTTTTAAGTCTTAAAATCTCAATAATACCTTCAAAGGGTTTTAATAAATGCTCAATTTCACCATTTCTCTGTAAGGCAACTATGAAGCTCGGCTTTACAGCCTCAATCTTAAAGTACTTTAACACCTGAGCAACACCACCATAAACCATACCGGTTGTATTAACTATAACTGCATTAGCGCCATACTCAAAGCCTTTATTAACCATTCTCATAGTGCCTACAACCATAGGTAAGAGGCTGCCTACAGGAGTATTATTACCTACAAAGTAAGCATCAGTTAACGGTAAATTAAAATAGGATGTTGATGGCTTATCAATAATCGATAATCCAATAGTTGTAGGGGGACCAATATCAGATTGACCAACATCAGAGTCAACTATTGCTGCTTTAACTCCACTTATACAAAACCTATTAGCAAGATAAAGCGTAAAACCACTCTTACCAGAATCTACATCGCCTAAAACAATAATAACAGAGTTTTTAAAACGTAGAATTCTATTCACAGCATTTTTCCAATCTAACGGTATAACGGGAGAATCCATAGTTTTACATAGAGAACTCTCACTACCAGAAATCTCAATAATGGAATTGGTAATAGCCTCAACGGGATAATACCGGTCAGCAATGGCGATAAATGAATTACCAGACCCTACAGGAGCACCAAAAACTTCAACTAAACCATCTAAAACTGAAAACTTTGCTGGACCTCTTACAATTAGAAAGGAGCCGCTCTTAACCTCCACATCATGTAAATCCAACAACCACTTATAAGCTTTAATAATGCTTCCCAATACATGAGCTAACTCACGTAGCATTGTTTAGCAATTTGGTTATAGGAATATTATTGAACACCTCTACTTGTAAAACATGCGATAAGACTATATAAATAGAAACTGCGAAACAATACATAATAAGATATATTTAGTGAGGTTTAGACTAGTAATCGATTAGTCAGCTGCCTACGTCTAAAGAGTGTGGGCTTGAAGCTCTGGCTGATTTGATACTATCTACACCCTTAATCCTTCAAGACATGACTGCTGACGGAGGCATCAATCCTACGGAAACTAAACCATACAGCTAACCCCAGCCGAAATAGATAAAGAATACTTAAAATGTTGTGGTCGCAATCCCCACAGTTAAGGCCTGTGGACTTCCTTGCAGCAGATGGTGAATAATATGCTTAGAATAAAATCAAGTATTTTAATAATGTTAAAATCCTAGAATTAGGATTTACCTCAGGGAAGGATGAGCTCCATGATTTATCCTCAACAACCAGAAGGTAGTGAAACTTAAAAACTAGGTACTAGGCTCTAATGAATTAATAGTTAGCTAAACTTATACCTACTTACAATACACTATGGAGATACTGTATCCTCATTAGCTTAGGCTAATAATCGAAAGCTTAATAAGAAAGCTTATAAATCTAGATAAGACGTATGGTATGCGAACTTATAGTTTAGAGCTTTTAGAGAAGTATCGTAGAATACCTACAACAACAATATCTGATGCTTTAGATGTGTTAGATATAAGGGGGGCTATAGCTTGTTTAAAACCGATTATAGATGATGTAAAGATTGTTGGGCCGGCTTTCACAGTAAAGGAGATCCCTAGAAGAACTAGTGTTTCAGAGTTTCGTGTAACTGAAGCATTAAACCTAGCTGAGCCAGGTAGTGTAATGGTTTTTGATGTTGGAGGATACGTTGAAGCATCAACATGGGGTGGTTTAGCATCACTATCTGCAAAAATCAAGGGGATAGAGGGAGTAGTTGTTAATGGAGCTGTAAGAGATGTTGATGAAGTTAAAAGAATAAAATTCCCAGTTTTTACTAGAGCTGTAACGCCAATAACGGGGAAGGGGCGTATAGCTACAGTATCCATTAATACACAAATAGAAATTGATGGTGTTAAGATAAATCCAGGAGATCTATTAGTTGGTGATGGAAACGGTGTAGTAGTTATTCCATGTGGAAGAGTTTTAGAAGTTTTAAAGATATCTATGGAAATTGAGGAGAAAGAGGAAAAGATTAAGATGTTAATAATTGGTGGAAAAACAGCTGTAGAAGCTGAAAGAGAGTTGAAAACCAAAATATAATTTGTTATTGCTATGTAGAGAATATAATAGATACCTCATAGATGTTTAGAGCTTTTAATAGCTATAGCGAAGTCTGGGCATAGGAGCTCACATAGCCTACATTCTGTACATTTATCTTCACTTACCACTTTCGGAGGGTGGAAGCCTCTACTATTTATTTCCTCAGATCTATCTAATACTTTATGTGGGCAGAAGGATATACAGATACCGCATTCCTTACAAAGATCTTTATAGATTTCTATCTTCACACCACTTACCCCTACAGCTTTAATCCCAGCTTGAAAGCTTCAATATTCTTATCTAAACCAGTAACTTCCCTAATGGCCTTAATCATAGATTCTACAGATACGATTCCAGTTAATTTTATTAGGAAACCCAGCATAACCATATTTACTATTGAGGGATCCTCCATTTTCCTAGCAGCATCAATTAATGGAGCTATTCTAACAGTAATATCTCCACGTTTCAGATCCTCCATATATAGGCTGGAGTCAATTATTAGGAGACCGTTAGGCTTTAAGCTATCTAAATGCTTAGATATTGTTCCTCGACTTAGGGCTACCAATATGTCAGCATCTATAACTCTAGGATAGTCTATTTCCCCTCCAGATATGATGATGTCTGAAATACTTGGTCCTCCCCGTGTTTCTACACCGTAGAATGGCCAGTGGGCTGCAAATAATCCATCCATAACTGCAGCTTTAGCGAGAACAATACCGGCAGTACGAATACCTTGACCGCCAACACCTACAATCCTAATATCAAACCTATCCATAACATACACCTAACTATGATTTAAGTTTCTCACGTAGCACCCTATATTGCTCAGTTAATTCAGGTCTATCTTTATCTACAAACTCTCCAACTATAATTTTACCGGCTAGCTCTTTATCCTGTGTTTCAGTAATAGAGCTCTTTAATACTGAGTTTTCAAGAAGCCATTTTAAGCATTTCGCAGGATCTGTTGTTTTTAAAATATATCTTCCAAAGTATGTTGGGCATTGACCAACAATTTCAATAAATGCAAACCCCTTCTTCAATATTCCCTTCTTAATGGAGCTTACAGCTCTATATGGATGGGCTGTAGTCCATCTAGCAACGTAGACAGCTCCTGCAGTAGCTACTAAACTACATAGGTCAAAAGGCTCCTCCAAGCTGCCGTATGGTGTTGTTGAAGTATATGTACCGTATGGTGTTGTAGGTGCAAGCTGCCCACCTGTTGAGGCGTAAACTCTATTGTTGTAGAGTATAACTGTAAGATCTATGTTTCTCCTAGCAGCATGGATTAAATGGTTACCGCCAATACCAGCTCCATCCCCATCCCCAGTTACAACAATAACTGTTAGACCTGGATTTGCAAGCTTAACACCAGTTGCAAACGCTAATGCTCTACCGTGAAGTGTTGTAGCTGAGTCGAATCGAACATAGCCAACACCTCTAGAGTTACATCCAATACCGCTTAGAAAAACTACTTTATCCATATTGATACCTAGCTCCTCAACCGCTTTAGCAGCGTAATGATATATTTGGCCAATAGCGCATCCAGGACAGAATTCGTGGGGTAAACGTTCAGTTCTAATAATGTTTGAAAGTAAATGCATTAAGCCACCTCCCTAATTTTTGAGAGGATCTCAATAGGTGTATGTGCATCAACAAGTTTTAGTAGTGGAGTAACATTCTTGGAGGGAAGAGCTCTCTGAACTTCATAGAGTATTTGACCATTATTTACTTCAGCAACAATTACATTATCAACATGACTACATAGCTCCCTTATTTTCTGATGGTTAAACGGCCATAATGTAATAAGTCTAAGATATCCGGCTTTAATACCTTTTCTTCTAGCTTCATTAACAGCTCTTAAAGCTGATCTAGCATTAAAACCATAGGATATAACAATAATCTCAGAATCATCAATATATCTAGTATCAAACATAGTGATTCTATGAATGTTAAGCTTAATCTTACTTGAAATACGTTTAAGCACCTCTTCAGCTAATTGATATTTCTCTAAGCTAAGAACAGGATAGCCCTCAGCAGTATGTAGGTGACCAGTATAGTATACTCGGTAACCATCGCCGAAGGAAGCCATAGGCGGAGCCTCATTCTCTAAAGCCTTAAAAGGCTTAAAATCCTTAACAGATAATGTAGGCTTCCTTCTATTCACTACATTGATTTCCCCGGGAATTACAATACGCTCCCTTAAATGGCCAATAGCAGCCTCAGATAGTAGAATAACAGGAACTCTAAACTCTTCAGAAAGATTGAAAGCCTCAATAGTTAAGCTAAACATTTCCTGAACGGAGTAGGGTGATAAAACAATGTTTTCATAAATTCCACCATGACTACCCCAACGAGCCTGCATAACATCACCCTGCTGACTAAAAATACTTCCAGTACTGGGACCTATACGTTGAACATTAACAATAACGCATGGAGTTTCAGTAGCAATAGCGTATCCAATACCCTCCTGCATAAGGCTAAATCCTGGACCACTAGTAGCCGTCATAGCCTTTAAGCCAGTCCATGATGCGCCAATAACAGCACATATTGATGCAATTTCATCCTCCATCTGGATAAATACACCATCAACCTCAAACATTCTATGAGCCATTCTTTCAGCAATTTCATTAGCAGGAGTAATTGGATAACCAGCAAAAAACCTACATCCAGCAGCAATAGCCCCCTCAACACAGGCATCATTCCCAGACATAAAAAACACATTATTCAAAAACCCCACCGCCACCATATAAGTCAAGAATTTATAAACTTTGCTAAGTCCTCACTTAACGGCTTAAGGTTCCAACTTCCCTAAGCCTAGATTTCACAAGATGCTTACAAACACCACTTCAAAACCCTCTACCTATAACATCTACACTTATCCAGCTCAGCCTATAGGGTGTTATAGAAAGTTAGAGAAAATACTAAAATAATTGTAGATATCTAGATTTTATAGTATTAATCTGATCTATGTTCTGAATATCCTCGTGAAATACGGAACTCTATTTCACCTCCTCCCCTAACTCATCTATAACTTTACTAACTAATTCATTAACTAGAATCTCTCCTAGCTTACGTGAAGCTTCAAATTTGCTATCTATTTCTCTAGGAAGCCAAGGCTTAGAAACATATTTAAGTCTTTTAGTGGATGCTGGAGCTTTAGGTATTATTAGTTCATCAGTAATTTCAACATCGATTTCTACATGATCTGAAACATATGCTAGAATCGATGATTCAATAGGTCCGCCATGATCGCTTTGAACATCACCCCCAAACTTCTCCTTCAATATCTTAGAAAAAACATTCCAGACATCAACGAGATATATGTTAACATTAGTAAATTTACTCTTCAAATCCACCATTACAGCTTTAACTATAGGAGTATTTCCTCCATGACCATTAACTATTATAATGTTTTTAATCTTATTTCTTACAAATTCCGCTAAAACCTCGTAAAGATAGGATTTAAATGTACTTATGGAAACAGATACTGTAAATCCTAACTCCCTATGCTCACATGAGAAACCGTAAGGAATTAAAGGTGCTACAGGTATGTTAAGCTTTAACCCTATAGCTTTAGCTATAAACTCCGCAATTACAGAGTCTGAGCCGGTAGCTATTGGACCATGCCATTCCAGAGATCCTATAGGTATAATGATTGAGCCATTACTAACCGTTTCAATAAGTCTCCTACTACAAAAGTATTTAATCTCCATAATTATCAATTGCAAAATCCAGACATCAATTTAAACCTTCCTAAACTAATATATTAACATGTGAAGCTATATTAAAAGCTAGATAATACGGAATTGTAGATTCCATCTCTTCTATTACTAATTAGATTTCCATAATTAGTAGGGTAGAATTAGTTCCTTATTAATTTGAAGAAATATTTAACTGTCAAGAATTATAGAGGTATTAACCAAAATAGAGGTGATGGGGGATTATTAGCTTACAGAGATTTCCAACCCGCCTAAAAGAATAAAAACTTATACATATTACTAAATTATGTTAAACTGTTTTATTCATCCTACAGCAGTTATTGAGGAGGATGTTACTATTGGTGAAGGTAGTAGGATTTGGCACTTTGCACATGTGAGAAGAGGGGCAAGAATTGGGAAAAACTGTAACATAGGTAAAGATGTTTTTATAGATGTAGATGTGGAAATAGGAGATAATGTGAAGATACAGAATGGTGTATCGATTTATCGTGGAGTTAAGATTGAAGATGATGTTTTCCTCGGTCCTCACATGACGTTTACCAACGATCTATATCCTAGAGCATACAGTACTAATTGGCAGATTATACCGACATTGGTTAAGAAGGGGGCAAGCATAGGTGCTAATGCAACAATTCTATGTGGTGTAACTATTGGGAGATACGCTATGGTTGGAGCTGGAGCTGTAGTAACAGAAAGCGTTCCGGATTTCGGCTTAGTTTATGGAAATCCTGCAAGACTTGAAGGATTCGTATGCTACTGTGGTAGGAGAGTTGATAAAATTATTAGGGAGGGTGAAGAATACACTGTTTTCAAATGCACCTACTGTGGGAGAAGTATAGAGATAAATAGAGAGGATTATTTAAAGTATCTAAATAAATATGTTAAGTCTTAACTCTAAACTTTCCATTTATACTATCAACTAATCCCCTCCTCAATAGTCTTTCAATATGTTTCTCAATCATTACTTTCTCAAAGACCATATATGCTAGCCTAGGTTCTGGAAACCTGCTATATATTAATCCTCTACCAACCAGCTCATCTATACTCTTCTCAGCACTAAGTAGTTTTAATATTTCCCTCTCTCTACTAAATATCTTGTTAAGATAGTCTTTAAGTCTTGCCTTTATCTCCTCTTTCCCTATAACTACTTCTTTATGACTTGATGTTGCTATGTTAATATTCATTACTTCAATTAATTCAATAATTTTACTTATTGAATTAATAAACATATCCACATCACAGTCTAAGCAGCCATACCATGGACCGAAGGAGGTTAAGTCTATATCTGAGAGATGGATTATTCTTGAATCTCCATCATCGATTAAAAAGCAACAATGCCCTATTGAGTGTCCAGGCGTATGTATAACTCTTAACTTAACATCTCCAAAGCTGAATTCATCATTATCTTTAAGTCTTAAACTAACTCTTGAGGGTTTATAGTTTAACACATTTAGAAAATAGTTCATTAAACTATAAATTTCCGAGTTTGGATGACCATATCTCTTCTTAAGCTCCTCAACAGACTCTACAGCTACTACATCATTTTCGTGACAGCATACATGTACGTTTTTAAATAGAGTATTAAGAAATGTATGGTCTTCATGTGCGTGGGAGTTTATTAAGTAATCAATTTCCTCCATATCTATCTCCATCATTCGGCTAAGTCCAGCTCCAGAATCAATTAAGCACTTCACCCTATCATCAATAAGTAAGCAATTACAAAATGGATATTTACCTTCATTCTCCCCTTTAATAAGGAAAACATGCCTACTAACTCTAACACTCATATGCTTAAATATAGCTGGTATTAATAACTTTATTGTTAAAGTAGCTGAAAATAGTGTTAACATAATATAAAGCCGGTCTTAACATACTACATAACATCATAGTAAAGATTACCTATAATGGCAAAATCTAGAAATATTCAAATACTATAATACTAGAAATAGTTGGTGGGTGGTTTGTCTCCAAGTATTTCAATTAGAGATATTTTTGATAGATGTAGTGTATTGAGAAGAATGGGGAGAAGAGTTGTAGATGCACATATCGGCGCCCCATCACATGAACCTCCACTACCGGTTAAACAAGTTATTGAGAAGCTTAGTAGTGATTCTGGTAGGGAGTATAAGCCTTTTACCGGCATTACAGAGCTAAGGGAGGAGGTGGCAAGATACCTTAGGAGATGGATTGGAATTAACGCAGATCCTGATAGAGTTATTATTACTAGTGGTGGTGTTCATGCTTTATACATAGTTTTCAGAATGTTTAGTAACTTACATGCTGTCCTTCCTAAACCTCACTTTCCACATTACTCCATGCAGGCTAAGCTAAGTAGCGTTGATGCTGAATACTACAACGTATATTCGGAGGATATTGTTAATGAAGTTCTTAACAGGTTAAGGGATAAAACAAAGCTTGTTATGATAAACTATCCTAATAACCCAACAGGCTACTATCCCAGTAGTAGTGAGCTTAAACAGCTCTATGAGGAGTTGAGAAGTAGAGGAATAGTATTAGCTAACGATATTGCTTATTACCACATATACTATGAGGAAAAACCTGTACCTATTGGTGATATAATTATAGATACATTTTCTAAGACACTATCACTACCAGGACTTCGTGTAGGTTATCTTTACTGGAATGCTGAAAGCTATGAGGAAGCTGGTAGAATGGTTTACTGGACAACATCAGGTGTAAGCGATGTTTCCCAGAACATCATAATGGAAATGCTGAAAACCCTGGATAATAGCTACTTTGAATATATTCGTAGCTACTATAAGCCAAAAAGAGATTTAATAGTTAAACTATTCAGGGAAGAAGGTTTTACCTTCCCAAATCCTAGAGGAGCATTCTACATATTTCCAGAACATCAAAAAATAGATAGTAGTATAAAGCTAGCACAGAATCTTATAATGGAAAATCGAAAAATAAACGTCGGCATAGTACCTGGCCAATCATTCATGGGTGGAGAAAAACAGTTTAGAATAAGCTTCGGTAAGCTTAGTGAGGAAGACATCTACATACTCATTAATGAATTAAGGGCAGAAATAAATCACAGCTGATAATTCTAATACATCGTTACGGTAATGTACTCAACAATATGAAGCTGAAAATTGGAGTTAAACTTAAAAGGCAGATGAGTAAAATTAGCTTGGTGTTATAGTTGGCTGTCGCATATGTTCTGGTTAATATTGAAAGTGGAAGTGAAAATGAGGTTTTAGATAAGCTTGCATCAATAGATGAAGTTAAGGAAGTATACTTTGTTTATGGTGTTTACGATATTGTTGTTAAAATTGAAGCTGAAAATGTAGATAAAATTAAGGAGATAGTTACATGGAGAATCCGAAGGCTTGATAAAGTAAGATCAACAGTAACAATGATTGCTATGAGTAAAGGCTAATAGAGCCTAAAACCTTAAATGATTTATTAAACCCCACATATATAGCTAAATGTTAATTTAGAACATGTCTAAAATCCATAACCAAGATAATCTCATTAGTTTTAAGATAAACTCATATATATTCAGCTAACTTATCTCCTTTATAGGACACTTTAAAACCTTAATTACCCCATCAACCTCAGCTAAGCTAACCTCATATGTGTATAGATACTTCTTAGTTCTAAGTTTAAGCTTTGCAGTATCTTTAAGTCTTTTAACACGACACTCAATAGCATTACTAGAGAGTTTTAAAAAGTCATCAACACTATGAATCTCACACGGCATACTACCACCAACAAATACTTAAAGAGAAATTTTATAAGTTTTACGGTACCTCAAGGCGCCTTGTAAACTTAGGCTTTGGGTTCATATTAGAGTTGACTGTTAAATGTTAAAGTATTCTTCAACAACACAGCATCAAACCCACTAACAAAAGCGAGAGATTCAGAAGATCAACACTATGCTGGAACCTAATAATAAAACTATTCATACTATACTACAACCACCTAAGGAGGTAGGCTTAAGTTGCCACGTCCCCACTTACCCATAGTAAACCTTAAATAAACCAGCTATAGAAGATGTTAAATCTGGTGGAGATTATTGGAAACAATAGATTCTGACGTATTAGTAATTGGTTCTGGAGGAGCTGGTCTTAGAGCTGCTATTGAAGCACAAAAACATGGTGTGAAAACAGTTATAGTATGTAAGGGAGGCTTCCCATCAGGATGTAGTCTCCACGCTATGGGAGCTATGCAGGCAGCTTTTAAACCTCAAGACTTTGAAACCTATTTAGGAGACACTGTAGTTGGTGGACGCTTTATAAATAGTCAGGTTCTTGTAAGGAAAATGGTTGAAGAATCTGTTGAGGCTGTTAAGGATCTTGAGGATTTCGGAACATCCTTCGAGAAGGGGGATGAAGGATATAGATTATTTGCTTTTGGAGGATATAGTCAGCCACGGGCTATAGTTTCTAGTAGGCCGTATTCTGGAGGATGGATGGAGGGCTTAGTTAAGAAGGTACGTGAGCTCAACATTGAAGTAATAGATTACACAATGATTACACGTCTACTAACTAATGGCGGGAAGGTGGTAGGAGCAGTAGGGCTAAATCTTAAAACTGGAGGGGTTATTGTTTTGAGATCAAAATCAACAATACTAGCTACTGGTGGTGCAGGTCATCTATACCCAATCACCACCAACCCTCCAGGTACTACAGGAGATGGATATGCTATAGCTTACCAGGTAGGGGCTGAATTAACCGATATGGAGTTTATTCAGTTTAGAGCATGCATAGTTTATCCCCCAATACTTAGAGGACATCCTCCTCCAGCAGATGGAATGATAAGTGTTGGCGGTAGATTCTATAATGTTCTCTGCGAGAGATACATGAAAAAATACGATCCTATTAATGGTGAAAATGTTACACGAGATTTAATAGCGATCTATACATATAAGGAGATAAAGGAGGGGAGGGGAACTAGTCATGGCGGTGTATACAATGATCTTTCAGGTGTTCCTGAGGAGGAGTTGAAACGTTTTAAATCATTTCTGCAAGCCTGTAAAAACGCAGGTATAGATCCTGGATGGCAGCCGATTGAGTGGGCTCCTGGCGCACATCACTTCATGGGTGGAGTTATAATTGATGAATATGCTCAAACAAGTATTAATGGTTTATTTGCTTGCGGTGAGGTTACAGCTGGAATTCATGGTGCAAACAGGCTTGCAGGTAATGCATTAACCGATGCTTTAGTATTTGGAAAGATAGCAGGCATATCAGCAGCTAGAAAAGCTCTATCAGAAACCCTACCGGAAATCCCTAAGGAACAGGCTGAATCTGAGATGAATAGACTCTACAGTATTTACGAGAGAGAGGATGGGGTAGATTATAGATTAATCAGGGTGGAGGTGCAAAACATAATGAATAGCTATGTAGGGGTTATTAGAAGAGGAGATGAACTTATAAAAGCAGTAAATGAGCTAAATAGAATAGGTGAAAAAGCTCAAAGCCTCTATATTGCAAGTGAAAAGAAAACCTATAGGGAGCTAGGTGAGCTATTAGAAACCATAAACCTAATTACTGTAGGCTGGATCGTAGCTAAAGCTGCACTGCTAAGAACAGAAAGCCGAGGAGCACATTATAGAGAGGATTTCCCTAAGGAAAATAATAGTGAATGGCTGAAAAATATAGTGTTCTCCCACAATAATGGAGAAACACTAGTAAAAATTAAACCAGTAAATCTAATCTATATAAAACCCGCAGCCTAATAGCAACCATATTTAAACCTAATTAGTAAATACTGCATGTAATCTTAATTCTTTCAGCCTAGCCTTCTTCTATTGTGTATTTATCTATCAATTTCAAGCGCATGATATAACAGGATAGATACTAGTTGACACTCCCCACAAATGAAGATTCTCAGTTCGTTACGGATTCCACTCATCCTACCGAGTTCGGGCTATGTCAAACCAGCCCCTAGATACAGCATATAGCCGTATCCTGCTTGCCGAAGCCTCCTCAACCCAGAGCCCTAATCCATTTTGAACATCCAGCAGACTCGCCAACAGTATAAGAGCACACCCTCCAAACCTATCAACACCAACAGTTAAAACCGTAGGCTTTCTTATCGAGCACTATGTAAGTCTATGCCTGAAACTATTTAAATTATAAAGCATAAATTAGCAATATCTTAACCTTATGATAAAGCTTATAAATGATTTAGGTAAAGTAGTGTTGTGACTTCTTCATGAATTCTAGAGAAAGACTTTTAACTGCTTTAAGACATGAGGAGGCAGATAGAATTCCAATAGATTTAGGCTCTACTGATGTTTCAGGAATGAATTGTCTTGTGTATAGGGGATTTAGGAGGTTTCTCGGTCTACCTGATAAACCTATTAGACCTATGGTTACTAGCGGCTCAGATCCATCACTCCTTACATTTTATAACATGGTTGCTGAAGTAGAAAAAGAAGTTCTGGATATGTTGTGTATTGATGTTATTTCAATTAATAGAACCTTAGAACCTACATTAGGTGATAGAAGGCTTTCTAAAGCTTTCATTAATAATAGATGGCGGGTTGTTGAGTTAGGTTTTAAGCAATGGTATTGGAGAGAGTGGGATTTAACTATAGAGATACCGGATTATATAGATATAGTTGAAAGCGGGGATCGCTATATAGCTAGTTTAGGAGGGCGAGAACATGCTATAGCGCCTAAAAGAAGCTTCTACTTCAATTCAAGAAGGTTTAGTACACCACTAAAAAACGTTAAAAGTATTGATGATATTAAAAACTTTAATTGGGATTTCTATAAGATTTCAGATATGGTTCTTGAAGATCTTAGAAGAAGAGCGGAGTATCTATATAAGAATACAGATTATGGATTAATATATTTTAGGATAGGGAGTATACATGCTTGGCCCCAGGATTTAAGAGGATGGTCTCAATGGTTAGCTGATTTAAGATTAAGAAAGGCTTTAGCAGAAGCTGTATTAGATCATGTTATGGATGTTGTTATGTATAATACTAAGAAGATTATTGATACTATAGGATGTTATGTACAGGTAGTAGGTTTAGCGGATGATCTTGGAACAGAGGAAAGCCCTCAAATATCAGTTCAAATGTTTAGAGATATGTATAAGCATAGATATGAAGAAATCTTTACATATATAAAGAGATATAGTAAAGCATATACATTCCTTCATAGTGATGGAGCTATATATCCACTTATAAGAGAACTTATCAATACAGGTTTAGATATACTAAATCCTATTCAAATATCTGCTAAGAGCATGGAGGCTGAAAAGCTTAAGAAGGAGTTTGGAGAGCAGCTAACGTTTTGGGGTGGTGGCGCAGATACACAGCATATACTACCATTTAGAAAACAGGAGGAAACCGTGGAGCATGTTAAAAAGCTTATAAAGATATTTGCTCCTAGAGGAGGATATGTGTATGCTCCTGTACACAACATCCAGCCAAATACACCGCCAGAAAATATAGCTGCAATGTTTAGAACAGCATATAACCATGGAAAATATCCAATATTGGATATATAAGTTAACAGGTGTTATAATATGGGTCTTCTAGAGTTTATCAAGAATTCCTTAGTTAATCTTGATGCAGGCTTAACTCTAAAATATGTTAGTGATTCTTTAAAGTGTAATGTATCAATTATGGATATTATCAATAGTTTAGCTGATGGTATGAAGCTTATTGGTAAAAAATATGAGGAAAACGAGTATTTTATTGCTGACCTCATCGCAGCTGTAGAGATATTTAATGAATCTATGGATATTCTAAAGCCGAAGATTTTAGAGAGAAGAGAAGCTAAACCGCTTGGAAAAGTTGTTATAGGAACTGTTGAGGGGGATATTCATGATGTAGGGAAGAATCTTGTTAGAATTCTATTAGAGGCAAACGGATTTGAGGTTGTAGATTTAGGAGTAGACGCATCGTCGGAAAAGTTTGTAGATGCAGTAAAAGAGTATAAGCCAGATATTGTTGGTATAAGTACTCTACTTACATCAACGATGATGAATATGAGGAATATAGTAGAAGTATTGGAGAGGGAGGGGTTGAGAGATGATGTTAAGATCGTTATTGGTGGAGCACCAGTAACACAGCAATTTGCGGAAAGTATTGGAGCTGATGCTTATGGGGAAAACGCATTTAAAGCTGTTGAAATATGTAAAAACCTAGTAAAGAAATAATATATTAATTCTTAAGTATGAGCTCTATGTGGAATGTATTTAAGCCATAGCATTTTTCCAAACAGCTTTAGTATTTATAGCTGCATAGCTTCAGCTATATATTTAAATATCCATGTGAAATCTACGTTTGCTCCATATTTTTTCTCAGCCTGCCTCCAAACATCAAGCAAACAATCACTTATAATAGGTTTTAGTTTCTCCTTTACCTCCTCGATATAAAGCTCTAAATCCTTAACCATTAACCCCATTTTAAAACCGTAGTCGAAGGTTCCTGGTATTATACTCTTCGGAAACTTATCTTGTGTCGCACTATTTCTACCACTACTTACATTGAGAATATCAATCATTGTCTTAATATCTAACCCCTCCATTAATCCTAGTATTACGCCTTCTGAAGTAGCAACTAAAGCTATTGCTGAAAGCATATTGTTAATAAGCTTCATTGCCTGAGCTGAGCCTGGCTTCTCACCAACATAGTAGATGTTTTTACCTATAATGCTTAGAATAGGTAGATATTTTATGTAAACATCTTTATTTCCTGAAACCATAATGGTGAGACTTCCTCTTCTTGCCCCCTCCACCCCACCACTTACAGGTGCATCTAGCATTTCTACTCCTCTTTCCTTTAATGCTTTAGAAACATCTCTAGCTACTCCTACCCCTGTTGTTGAAAGATCTATGAATGCATTCATCTTCCCACCATGAATTAACCCGTTAACACCTACAGCTACCTCTTTAACTTCTCTAGGCCCTGGAAGACTGGCTAAAACAACATTAGCTATTTGAGCAACTTCCCTAGGGCTTTTTAAACATACAATACCCCTGCTTTGAAATTCAATCATAGCCTCCTCTCTAACATCATGAACTACAGTTTTAAACCCTGCATCTATAATTCTTTTCGCTATAGGGTTACCCATATTGCCTAAACCAATAAACCCTACTGTAACCTCCCCACTATACATGCCATCCCTCCTCCTCCATTTCCCTTATAGCTTCTCGAGCTATCCTAAATCCCTCAACCCCTACTGGAACACCAGCGTAAATCATTGCCTGCAGTAACGCCTCCTTTATCTCCTCCCTTGAACATCCATTCCTAATAGCTCCCTTAACATGAATCTTTAATTCATTACTTTTTCCAAGAGCAGCCAGCAATGTAACGTTTATGAGGCTCTTATACTTTCTCGGAATTGCATTTTTAGCCCAGATAAGCCCCCAACAGTACTCAGTTATTATTTCTTGAAGTTCCTTATCGAAATCCGTAACGTTTTTCAATACGTTCTCCACATATAAACTTCCTAAAACCTCCTTACGTATTTTTAAACCATCTTCATATCTTGTCATAACATCCTATTTAGGGAAGTAATGTTTAAAAACTTAACTCCTAAGCTTACAGATATAACAACTTAAGAATTTAAATATAACATGCTTAGCTTGACAGGTTAAAGCCTACTACATGTAGCTTTCAAGCATCATTGGATTGTCGAAAGCTTTAAATGCATTCTTTATTGAAGTACGTGGTGGCTTAATGAAGTTATTTGAGCCTACCTATATAGGCAGTATGGAGCTTAGAAATAGAATTGTTATGGCTCCTATGACTCTTAATCTATGTAAAGATGGGTTTGTAACGGATCAGATGATTAAATTCTTTGAGGATAGAGCAAGGGGGGGAGTGGGCTTAATAATAATTGGGGATGGAATAGTAGATTTTCCTATTGGAAACAATTCAAAAGAAGCCTTAGCTGTAGATAATGATAAGTATATACCTGGATTAAGAAAGCTTGTTGAAGCTGTAAAAGCCTATGATGTGAAGATTGTTATGCAGCTATCTCACGGTGGAAGAAGAGCTGGAAGAGTATCTAAAGCTACTGGTAGATTAGAGGTAACGCGTGGATTAATACCTGTAGCTCCCTCAAGTATTCCTCATCCTGTTCCAGGATATGTTGTTCCTAGAGAGCTAACAGTAGATGAAATAGAGGAAATAATAGAGAAGTTCGGTGAAGCTGCAAGAAGGGCTGTGGAAGCCGGGTTTGATGGTGTTGGACTGCATTGTGCACATATGTATTTATGTGGTCAATTCCTATCTCCATGGGCAAATAAGAGGATGGATGAGTATGGCGGAGACCTTAATGGTAGACTTAAGTTTGTTGTCGACGTCTTAAGAAGAATAAGGGAGAATATAGGTGATAAGCCTATTATATGTAGAATAAATGGTGAGGAGCCTGAAGGTGGAAACACTATTGAGGATATTAAGAAGATTGCTAGGAGACTTGAGGAAATAGGGGTTAATGCTATTAGTGTTTCCGTAGGTTTTGGCGCTGCAGTAAAGGCTCGGGGTTTTATTCCATCTGTTGCACCTATGCGTTTCCAACAGGGATGTATTGTACATCTAGCTGAAAACATTAAGAAGGAAGTATCAATACCAGTAATCATTGCTAACAAGATTAGGGATGTAGATTTTGCTGAGAAAATTTTAGAGGATGGTAAAGCGGACCTTATAGCTTTAGGAAGACCGTTAATCGCGGATCCTGAATATCCGAGGAAGGCTCTAGAAGGTAGAGTTTACGATGTTGCGCCATGTACATCATGTTGTAGATGTATACAATACGTTTTAGAGAAGGAGGAGCCTATTTGCTGTGAGGTAAACCCTATAGCTGGAAAGGAGGGGGAATATGTAGTTAGCCCAGCAAGTAGGCGTAGAAAAGTCTTAATTATTGGTGGTGGACCGGCTGGAATGGAGGCAGCTATAGTGTTAGCTAGGAGGGGTCATGAAGTCCACGTTATTGAGAGGGGGAAGGAGCTTGGTGGACGAATGCTGCTAGCAGCTATACCGCCGGGAAAGTCAGATATCCAGAAACTAATAAAATATATGAGAGAGCAGGTTAGGAAGCTAAATGTAAATGTGGAGCTAGGCTTAGAGGCAACACCAGAAATTATTGAGAAGATAAATCCTGAAGTTGTAGTTGTAGCTGTTGGGGGGAAACCGTATATTCCATGCATTCCCGGAGTTGATGATAAGCATGTTGTATTAGCTGAAGATATATTAAAGGGGGATGTTAAAATTGGGGAGGAGGCTGTAGTTATAGGGGGAGGACAGGTTGGTTTAGAGGTAGCTGAATATTTAGCTGAAATTGGGAAGAAAGTAGCCATTGTTGAGATGCTGGAGGATGTAGGTGGTGATATGCCAAGCGTCTCAAAACTCCCACTTATACAAAGCCTGGAGAATCATGGAGTAATGATATTTACCAAAACAGTACCTATACAGATAACTAAGGATGGGGTAATAGTAAGTAGAAGGAGGGGGAAGCAAATTATAAAGGCTGATACTATAGTATTAGCTACAGGATTTAGGGCGAACAGTGATCTTGTCGATAAGTTGAGGGGGAGGGTTAAGGAGGTATACGCTATTGGAGATTGTAGAGAGCCTGGAAACATATTATCAGCAATTCATGATGGATTTAAGATTGCGCTTAAAATCTAGGTGTTGATATGAAGGTAACTGAAAAACTCTCCAGGTTTGTTGTTGAAATAGAGTTTGAGGATATACCTGAAGACATTGTTAATAAAGTGAAGGAGTGTTTTCTCGATGCTTTAGGTGTTGGTATAGCTGGCTTCACATTAGAAAGGGAAATGCTGAAACCAATCCTGGAACTTGTAAAGGAGGCTGGAGTGGGTGAGTCAACAGTTATAGTTGATGGTTTTAAAACAGATTTTCTAAATGCAGCTCTAGCTAATGGATGCTTTATACACTCAATAGATTTCGATGATACTCATCCAGCAGCCTTAACTCATACAAGCTCAGTTCTTGCTCCAGCAGCTTTAGCCCTAGGTGAAAAGCTAGGCTCAAATGGTAGGGAGATGATAACAGCTTTCACCCTAGGTTTTGAGGTTGCAGCAAAAGTTGGTCGAAGCGTTATGCCTGATCTTGCAAGATTTTGGCATTCAACAGCTCTAAACGGAGCTATAGGAGCTGCAGCTCTAGGTGGGAAGCTTCTTAAACTAGATGTTGAGCAAATGAATATGGCTCTTGGAATAGCTGCTGACATAGCGTCAGGAACATATGCCTGTATCGAGTTTGGAGATATTACTAAGAGTTTACATTCAGGAATGGCTGCTATGAAGGGTTTACTTGCTGCATGGCTTGTTAAGAAGGGAGGGATAGGCCCAAAAAACATATTTGAATATGAGAAGGGGTATTGTAGAATATATTCAAATAATCCTAGGATAGAAAGAATATCGGAAAATCTAGGTAAGCCTTTTGAAGTAGCTTTTAACGGTATTAAAGCCTTTCCATCAATTCTAGCCAGCCATACTCCAATACAAGCATTAATGAAGATTATGAGATCGAGAAACGTAAAAGCTGAGGAAATTGAGGAAATAAGCTTGAAAACCTATAGCCTGGCAGCCTCATCCTTCTGTAATTACAACCCCCAAACATTAATGGCTGCAAGATTAAGTATACCGTTCTGTCTAGCGTTTACAGCTGTAGATGGATATATAACAATTCAAAACTTCACTAAGGAGAGAGTATTTGATCCTAAAATTAGAGAGGTTATGAGGAAAATCAAGGTGGAGGGCTATTCTGAATTTGATAAACTTTATCCTGAAATGTTTCCAGCTGAGGTAAGGGTTAATCTTAGGAATGGTGTAAGCTACTCGGAGGTTGAGTATTTCCCTAAGGGCTCCTATAAAAATCCCTTAACCAGAGAGGAACTTCAAAATAAATTTATAAGCTTAGCTACAATTACGTTTACAATAGAGCAAGCAAAGGAAATCATAAATACCATAAACAATCTTGAAAAAATTAATAAAGCTTCCGAGTTAACTAATCTTCTAATTAAAACTAGATGAAGCTAAAACTCTCACCATTCTTGCTAAAAGATCAATGGGATAAATGCTGATAAGCCTTAATTATGAAGTACTATAATATGTTCTAAATTCACTAGGTTATGTTGTAGTGGAGGATTATTAAATTGAAATATTATTTAGGATAGTTATTAATGATCCTATCTATGAGGATGAGATGATTTAAACCATTTATAAGTATAGCTAAATTTAAAATCTCCAAAATGCTTAAATCTTATTAGTGTTGTAGAGTTGTGGTTTATGCTCAGCTATGACATGGCTGTTAAAGCTGAGAACCTTGTAGTAGCTTATGGCTCAGTAGTGGCTGTTAATGGCCTTACGTTTCAGGTTAGGAGGGGGGAGGTTTATGGATTACTTGGACCTAATGGAGCTGGTAAAACAAGCACTATTAAGGTACTTGCAGGCGTTCTTGAACCTAAATCTGGATACGTAGAGGTTTTTGGCCATCCTATTTCAGATGAGGTAATTGTTAAGAGCTTAATAGGCTATGTACCTGAAAACATAGTTTTGCTGGATTCTCTTACTCCAAGAGAGTTCTTTGAGTTTATAGCTTCTGTGAGGAAGTTAGATTCTAAAACAGCTAACTTAAGGCTTAGTCAGCTGGTATCTGCTTTCGATTTTAAGGAATATTTTGATACTCCTATCGCTGCTCTATCTATGGGAGCTAAGCAGAAAGTTGCTGTAATAGCTGCTTTCCTTCACAACCCCCCTCTTCTAGTTCTTGATGAGCCGTTAAACGGATTAGATGCTCGTTCATCAAGAATACTTAAAGAGCTTATAATGATTCATACGAGGAGGGGTGGTGCTGCTATTTTCTCCACACATATTATGGAGGTTGCTGAAAGACTCTGTACTAGAGTTGGCATTATTAATAGGGGGAGGCTGGTAGGGGAGGGAACTGTGGATGAGTTGAAGATGCTTGTGAAGAGTGTAGGGGGATCGTTGGAGGATGTATTTCTGAAGGTTACTGAGCAGGAGGATAGTGTAAGAGAGATTATTAGGGCTTTAGAAGAGGGTTAAAATGCTATCTAGACTCCATAGACTATGGTGCTTGTCAAGCGTAGTGTATAGAGAGGTAGCGTTCCAGTCAATTTTTGCTCTAAACTTAGGTGCCTTATACCCGCAGAGAAACGAATCCAGTATTAAAAAGCTGGTTAGAAGTGTTAGGGTAAATACATTGTTTGGAAAGATTTTAACATCGATTTTCATAGCTGGATTCGCTTTTGCTACTACTTTCCTACTATCTAAGCAGATAGATATATCTAATGTGGAGTTTATTGTGGTAAGTATTGTTTCAGTCTATATTGCTGTTGTGTTTTTCTTCATATCCTTTATGGGTTTACAGATGACTACATCATTTATATCTACGAAAACTGTTGAAGTTTTAAAGTCTTTACCATTAGGTAGAAGGGATATTTCAATAATTATGCTTTTCACATTTATTAGAGTATTTGATACTCCACTTATAACTGCACTACTAGCCTTCCCATTAATATATGCTTATACTACACGTTCAGTTACTGGTGGTTTAGCCTCCTTTTTCTCAATTATTATTACTGAGGTTTTTGCTTTAGCTCTAGTAATGTTTTTAGCTAGGTTTTTCTATGCGAAAATAGCTGTTGGAGGAGGGTCTATATGGAGAAGCATAATGAGAATTATCTACATGTTAATATGGATTTTACCCACTCTTGGAGTTTATATTGTAATGAATTTTGCAAGTGATATAGTTAAGATTGTTTTGAAATCGGTGGAAATACCTTCCCCCTTAGCTTTCCTACTTGCTTTAATGTATCCATTTGCTTTCGGCTTCCTAATTTTCTACGCTACATTTACCAAGATTGAAAACTTATCTATTCTAGCTTTATCATTCACCAGTATTATTGGATATGTTGCACTTATGGTTTACGCTATTAGATGGATGAGGCTAGTAATAGTTAGGCTTTCATTCAGCCAATTTATAAATCGTATTCATGACGTAGGGGAGGTATCTATTAAAATATGCTCATCATGGCTTGGATTAGTAAAGAAGGATTTAAGAGTTGCCTCAAGGTCTCCAGCCTACGCAAGTGTTTTCACACTACCCTCAATTCAGATGATTGTAGTTGTTTTAACACTATCTGGAGGAAAGACTGCAGGGCTAGGATTACCTTATGTATTAGGGGTTATTGCAACTGCATCACTTCTAACTCTTCTTATTCCACCAACACTCTTCTCAGTTGAGGTTGTTGCCTCATCCTATACGAGATCTCTTCCAATTAGTAAGAGGACATTAGTAGGGTCTAAAGCTATTTTAACAACGCTTATATACATAATCTCCCTAATAGTTCTTCTAGTTATAACTTTAATTCTAGATGTGATGAATACCCTCCTCCCAACTGTAGGAGCTATACAGATACCTGCAGTTTCAGCTGCTAGTATTGTGGAGCTACTAATACTTGCACGTAAGCCCTTAGGACAGGCTCTTGTAGCAGCTAACTTGTACACAAGAATTTCAAATCTTATACTAGTTATCATACCTGGAATTACAGTAGCTATTCTCCCAATAATAGCTACAATTACAGCTTTCATTCTTACCCAACAGTTAATCATACCGGTATTTCTATTAACTACACTGCTGGAGTTTATATTGGCTTTATGCTGTCTCTTCTCCATGAAGAATTAATACACATCATTAAGTTTAAAGCTGGTTTAAGTATTAAAGTATTAATGGTGGTTAGATGGATAAGGTATTGTTTATTGTGAAGAATAGGTCTGCATGGATAGTTTTAAATAGACCTGAAAAGCTTAACTCACTCGATAGAGAAAGCTGGATTCTTATTCAGGAGTATATTAGGAGGGCTGATGATAATCCTAACGTTAAACTAATAGTTCTTACCGGTAGTGGGAATGTATTCTGTGCTGGTGAGGATTTAAATGATATACTTTCATCATCAACAATAAATGAATCTCTAAATTTATTCTATAAGTATGTATTAGAAACTTTTGAGTTAATAATTAAATCATCAAAGCCTGTTCTTACAGTTGTTAATGGCCCAGCTTACGGTGTTGGAGTAGAGTTAGTGCTTGCCTCTGACTTAGCTATTGCTGTTGAGAACTCCTACTTTACACTTTCACAGGGAAGGTTAGGTGTTGGTCCAGCAATTGCTTTAGGTATTGGGTTAACATCGGTTTCCCGTAAGAAACTTTTAGAAATGGTTTTAACAGGTAGACCTATAACTGCTGTAAAGGCTGTTGAAGCTGGAATTATCAATGAGGTTGTGAATAGGAATGATGTTGAGAGCTATGTAGAGAAGCTTGTAGAGGACTTATCACTAATTCCAGATTCCCTAGTTAGATTGATAAAGAATATAAATAGTAAATATATGGAGCTATTAGACTATAAAACAGTTTTTAGAGAGCTGGCTTTATACATAGTAAATGAGGAGACAAGAAGTAGAATAAAACGTTTTCTAGAGCGGAAGACTTGTAGTAGATCCTAAATATTCTAGAATTATGTGATGAATTTTGCCGTAGACAGCAGTTTCAAAATAGATGGGTTTAAATAATAGGCTCTATGGTCTATTTGATGAGTGAAGAACTCTTACGTCCAAGGGATGTGGTAAAGATTTTCGGAATCTCAGTTAAGACTCTCTGGAAGTGGCAGAGAGAAGGGATTATTAAAGCTGTTAAGCTTCCGACTGGTAAGCTCAGGTATCCTAGAAGCGAGGTTGAAAGATTATGGAGGCAGTTAAAAGCTGCAGAATCCCAGTAGACGCTCCTAAAGACCTAATAGATGCATACTTTGAGGTTAAGAGGAAAGCGTTAGAAGCCGTTCTCAATAACATCAAATTCGATAGGAGAGCCCATCTAGAATTCAAGAATGGGGATAGAAGGAGGCTTAGAGAAGAGCTTCTGAAAAATTGGAGGTATTCAAAGCACTACGTAGACTCAGCCTTCAACTCGATTATCGGATTGGTTAATGGGTGGATAACATTATACAATAGGGGAAAGACTGAAAAGCCTCCTAAGATAACGAGGAAGACCATTTATATTAAGAGTACGCTCTTCAGCTTCAAGAACGGAAGCTTAAAGATAAGCATTGAGCCAGGCAGGAGGTATCTTGAAATTGACCTAACTAAGTACCGTTGGGTTCCCAGAGAGTTTGATAGGCTTGGTGGGCTAATCTTAACGGAGAAGGAGCTGATAATCACGTTTAAGAGGGAGTTGAGCCTAAAGCGGATAAGTGGGCTTCATTCGACGTAAACTTGACAAATATAACAGCATTAATTAATGAAAGAATAGAGCAGTATGATTTAAAGGAGCTCTACCACATCCACAGATTCTATGAAGCAAAGCGTCAAAGAATACAGAGGCTTTCAAAATTCAAACCTAAAACTTCTAGGAGGTTATTGCGAAAGTATTCTAACCGTGAGAGAAACAGAGCTAAAGACTTCATGAACAAGCTAACTACTGAGATAGCGGGAAGGCTTAAAGAATCAAGCTCTGGAGCAGTAATGGAGAGGCTTAAAGGTATAAAGCATAACGTTCTAAACCGCTCTAGGAGGCAGAATAGGAAGCTCCCAAAGTGGAACGCTAGAACATTCCAGTCCATGCTTGAATACAAGCTGAAGTGGTTAGGCTTACCAGTTAAATACGTAGACGCAAAGAACACTTCTAAAACCTGCCCCATCTGCTCAGGCTACCTAGTAGCCTATGGGGGCAGATTAATGAAATGCGAGAAATGCAGCCTAATAATGGATAGAGACATCGTAGCAGTTTTAAACCTTCAAATGCGGGGAGCAGGGCTCCCCCAAAGAGCCCTCAATGAACTAATCGAGAGGGAAGGGATAAGTAGAGGCGAAATACTATATATCTCTACTTAACTCAGAACCCGGCTTAGGAGAGTTTATATATGTAAAAACCCCTAAAACATATGGATTTCAACTTTATCCTTAAAGTTGTTACTATAAGTGCTTCAGGAGCTCTTGCTCCAGGTCCTTTAACAGCATCTTCTATAGCTTTAGGAGCTAGAGGTAGCTGGAGGACAGGGGTTAGTATTGCATTTGGACATACAATTGTGGAGTTTCCTCTTGTATTAATAATAGCCTACGGTATTGGCGCATTTTTAACACAGCAATGGATAATATTAGTGTTAGAGTTGGTAGGTGGATTATTCCTAGTGTTTTTTGCAATACTTACATTTAGGGATGCATTAAATCCTAAGTTGTCATTTAGCTTAAAGAGTGGAGGACATAAGTCAGCTATGCTTATAGGTGTAGGTTTATCACTATTTAATCCATACTTTATAGCTTGGTGGACCGGTATAGGTTCACCTCTTATTCTTGAAGTCTTCAAGGAATTAAGCCTTATAAGCTTAGTGCTGTTTTACATAGCTCACGTATGGATTGACTATGCATGGCTAATATTTACATCTTCAATAGGTTCAGCAAGTAGAATAAATGTTAAGATATATAAGATAATTTTACTGATTTTAGCAATAGTAGTTTTATACTTTGGCGTGGATATGATTGCTAAGTTTTATACTTCAATCTAGTTGAAATGGGTCATAAACGGCTTTACCCACACCGCTAACTCTTAGCATCACTGTTGAGCATACGCTCAACCTCAGCTAAGCTCTCTACACGGCGGGTTTACGCCGTTTCCCCTGATTGATATGTTTAACTCTATAAAAACATTTATGCTAAATTATATAAATATTCCAATAGTAATAATGTTTTCAATTAAGTTTTTATTTAGCTTAACTATAGCTTCGCTATGAATGATCAGACAGTAGCTATACATGGACATGGCTTCTTTGATGAGAGGCTTGGCGTATTTATACCTCCAATATATCAAACAGCTATATTTGAGCAGCCTGGCTATACTAGACAGTCTGATAGAGGCTTAGATCTTAAATACTCTAGGGAGGAAAACCCTACTGTTAGATGTGTTGAACATGTAGTTACGAGGCTTGAACATGGTGGAGATACATTGTGTTTTTCAAGCGGTATGGCTGCAATATCCTGCCTCCTCATTTCAACCCTTAAATCAGGATGTGTAGTACTTCTCCCTAAGGAAGCTTACGGATCAACGATCCAGCTAGTTCAAGACCTCTGTAGATTTAATATAAAAGCTGTGTTTGCAGAGCCTAATACTGAGAGATTTATTGAAATGATCAGTAAAGATATATCACTAGTATTTGTTGAGACAATAACTAATCCTATGCTGAGGGTTTTAGATATACCTGAGATAGTTAAGAAGTGTAGAGATTTTGGAATACCTGTTGCTGTTGATAACACCTTTACAACACCCATACTTTACAAGCCCTTAATGGATGGGGTGGATTATGTTTTACATAGCATGACGAAGTATCTTGCAGGACATAATGACGTAGTAGCTGGATGTATTACTGGATCTAAAGATTTTATAAATGATATATGGCATTGGAGGAGGAAGCTTGGAACAATAGCTTCACCCCTTGATGCATATCTAGTTTTAAGAGGGTTGAAGACGTTGAAGCTTAGAGTTGAGAAGCATTGTGAAAATGCAAAGATCATAGCTGAGTTTTTAAGCAATCACCCCAAGATTAGTAAGGTATATTATCCAGGCTTAACCGATAATGAGTATCATAGCATAGCTAGAAGACTATTTAATAATCGTTATGGTGGTGTAGTAAGCTTTAAGATAAGGGGTGGTAGAGGGGAGGTTGTGAAGATTATGAAGTCTCTTAAAATAATAAGGCCCTCACCTAGTTTAGGCGGTGTGGAGAGTTTACTAACGTATCCAATTATAAGTGCAGCTATGGGAATAGATGAAAGTATAAGGAGAAGCCTTGGAATAACTGAGGATTTACTTAGGCTTTCAGTTGGCCTTGAAGATGTAAGTGACTTAGTAGAAGATCTTGATAAAGCACTATCCAGCATTTAGGCTTACTTACGCTAGTTTACATGTAGCTTAGGGATTACGCTATCCTTTATGCTATTTATATTTAGCTTCTATTTTAGATTTTTGATTTCCTACTTGCTACTCTAGAATATTCAATAAATGCTTTACATTTCCTCCTTTTCGTTGATAAGATAAGTGATGTGAAGTATATGGCTACAGCCATTAACCCTATAGTTGCGCTTGCTGATATGTTAAGCAGAATTGATAGTGTAAGGCCGACTGTAGATGATGATATAGCTATTACTACTGAAAGTGCTTTCATTTTTTCAATGCTGTGAGCAAACTGGTAGGCTGCAGCTGCAGGTGCTACAAGTAAAACCTCGGTTAGTATTGAACCAACAACTTTTAGACAGATAACAGCTGTTAAAGCTATGAGTGTTACTATTAGATAGCTGTAAAACCTAACTTTTAAACCTAGTGCTTCAGCTGCTTCAGGATCGAATGTTGTATACTTAAACTCCTTATAGAAAACATACATAACTGTTAAGATAATAATACTGAAGAAACTCATAACATATACTTCCCATTCAGATACTCCTAATACATCACCTATAAGGAATCTCCATGCTGAAGCCGTATATGCACTTATAAGTGATATAAATAGAATTGCAAGAGCAGCTGAAAAGCCGAATAATACTCCAATTGTTATATCCACTCTCCCCCTATTCTTCTCACCACTATAAGCTAATAGTAATGCAAACAATATACTTATAGTAAATGCTCCAACTACAGGGTCAAAACCTAGAAATATAGCTATAACAGCTCCTGCTAGTGCTGAGTGGGCAATAGCTGCACCGATAGTTGATAGTCCCCTCAACACTACATAAACACCAATAACTGATGAAACTATGCTTGTAATTATACATGCTATAAATGCACGTAGGATAAATGGGTAAATTAGGATTTCAAGCATTACCATCATCAGGCATGATGATCTGTACCCATAACATAATGTTTATTGTCAATACGGAGTATCTTAACCTCTCTTAAAAATGTTTTTACTAGTAGGTCTTCCCTTAGGATTTCTCTAGGGGAGCCGTATGCTATTACTGTCTTATTTAGCAGCATTAAGGCATCTATATGGTCTAGCACTGGGTTTAAATCATGTGTAACCATTATTGCTGTTACACCATTATCTACAGATCTCCTAATTGTTGATATTACGATTTCCTGTGATGTAGCGTCTACACCTGAAAGCGGTTCATCAAGCATTAAGATCTTAGGGTTTGAAGCTAATGCACGAGCTATAAGTACACGTTGCTGTTGACCAACAGATAGATGGGAGAAGGGTTCGTTTAGAAGGTTACGTAGACCAACAATATTTATAGCATTTAATACTGAATCCATATCAGCCTTCCTAAACCATCTAAATGGCCCTACTAGACTTAAACACCCCATTAAAACAACATCCCTAACAAGTGCAGGCATTGATGAGTTTATACGTTCTCTTTGTGGAACATATCCAATAAGCCTTCTCACATCAGCATCCCTAGATGGATCTAATCCTAAAACCTTAACATAGCCCTTTATAGGTTTAAGAATACCTATTAAAGCCTTAATAAGTGTTGTCTTACCAGCACCGTTAGGTCCAATAATACATAGGAATAAAGGCTTAGCAATATTGAAGCTTACATTATATAGTGCTGCCTCACCATTGTATGAAACAGTTAAATCATGTACTTCAACAATACTCATCTAGACGCCCTCTGCAGCATCATTATTAGTATAATAACGGCTATTGCTAGCAGAGCTGTAGATAATGTAAGATATAGGCTTTTAATATTTATCTCTTCTCGGGATGCTTCAGATTTGGAGCTTGATGATGCTGTTAAAGCCCCTGTGATTATTGCAGTATTATACTTTATAAACTCGATGTAGTTATCACTACTTGATCTTGGCGATGGGTAAAGATAGACAATAGGTATACCTGTATCTTCTGAAAGCTGAGCTGCAAGTCTTCCCTCATCCCCATCCCTCTCAACTATTGATGTAACTATAAGCTTAACATTGAATTTTCTTAAGGATTCTTCAACCCTAACAATATCTATAGGTCCTGCAGCCTTCTCCTCCCCTCTAATTAAAACATCTATAATAGGTAGTTTCAGATACTCTATTAACGGCTCAAAATGGGAAGCTGCTAAAACTATATTTTTGTTTTTTACATTCATTTCGTAGATTATTTCTCTAGCCCAATTGTTTAAATCATCGATTTTCCTCTTAAATTCAGCAGCTTTACCAATATAGTACTCCATGTTTATAGGGTCGATTGTAGCTAATGCTTTCGCAATTACTTCAGCAACTATTTTTACGTTTGGTGGATAGAGCCATATGTAGTGTGGATTTTCATTTTTAACCTCTACACCTGCATTAATCCAGTCACTCCATTCAAGCCTAATCCCTCCTCCTTCACCAAGCATATTGATAAACTCCTCTTTACCAATACATATAAATAGATCACAGCTTCTAACAAGTTCGATATCGCTTGGCTTTGGGGAGTATTGATGAGGATCACTATCTATAGGAACTATTGCTATAACATCAACTCTATCCCCTCCTATTTCACGTGCAATTGATGCTAAAGCCCAAATCGTTGCAGTAACCTTTATTTTATCTTGAGCTGTAATACTTATAGCTTCTAGCTGTGGGAAAACTATTAGAGCTAGGAGTGGAATGATTATGATTTTTCTATTCATAAATTCACTTACTGTGAGGATGGGGAATATGTTTACCACATGGGCAAACATCGGGTTTAGAGAGTAGGAGGCATAGTTTTTCAATTGTTTTTTCAGAGAAGTTTAGTTGAATATTTATTGATTCTACACAAGCTTCTTTAGGTGTCATTTTTAAGTAGTCTACTAGAAACTTTTCTAGTACTCTATGTCTATGTATAATGCTTTCAGCAATGTTTCTACCTATTTTAGTTAGAAAAGCCCCTGCTCTCGGCTCATATATGATTAGTCCTTTCTCCCTAAGTCTGTGTAAAACGCTGATTGATGATGATTGCTTCACATTCATAATTCTAGCCAACTCATCACTATAAACAGCTCTCCCACTTTCTATGCTGAGATTGTATATATGCATAAGATATTGGAATTCCCTATCTGTAAGCTTAATGTTTAAGCTTAACATAAATTAGATATATTCAAACTAATATATATGTTTTTAGATTATTCAAAATAAGAGCTTTGTGACTTAATTCTTCGATAATCGTACTTCCTATTTTAAATTGGTATGAGTAAATGTTTCAGTTCTACTTCATGGATGGAATTGCGAATTTCGAAATTAAGCCGCAAACTAAATAAGTTATTATCTAAATATTTTATTTCATCGATTACAAGATCTTGATAGCTAGCTTGTTAAAGTATGTTATAGTTGTTTTTAATGAATTCCTCTATTTCCTCTCTTCTAGGTATGTTTCGGGCACCGCTAAGCCTTACTTTAAGTGCTGACGCTACTGATGCGTATTTAGCTGATTGAATTGGGTTTTTGCCTTTAAGAGTCTGAACTATAAAGGCTGCAGCATAGATATCACCTGCACCTGTCGTGTCAACAATTGGTTTAACCTTTACGGCTGGTATATAATGTATGTTGTTGTTAAACGCTATGTATGACCCCTTTGCTCCAGCCTTTACAGCTACAATCTTAACCCCTACATCTAGAATTTTCAATATTGCTTCATTAATACTACTAGTTCCAGTTAGCATCTTGGACTCTACCTCACTTATAAACAGTATTGACGTTTTACTTAGGGTTTCAGCTAGATTGCTTAACTCCTCTCTTACAGCTATCAGTCCTGGATCCCAGCAGAAAGTAAGCTTATATTTATTACATAGATTAGCTATACTGTAAGCAATGTTGGCTTTCACTCCTGAAGCATGTATTGCCTTAGTTTTCCTAACGTATTCCTCATCTATATCTGGAGGTGATAAGTTAAGGTTAACACCTGGCCATCTAATTATCCTTCTTACACCACTTCTATCTACAAGCACTATTACAAATCCTGTACTACCAGTATTATCTACCACTATATGTGATGTATCCACCCCCTCATCTATGAGGGATTTAATTAGGAGCTGACTATATGGATCAGCTCCAACTCTCCCAATAAATCCTGATCTTAAACCTAATCTAGATATGCCTACTGCTGTGTTTGCAGCGGATCCTCCGGGGGATATTGTTAAGTTTGAAGCATATATGGATTCATCTAAATCCGGTATATGGTTAATGTATGCTGTAACATCAATGTTTAAATTACCAACGCATATAACATCTAGATCCATAGCTTAAGCAGATCGAGTTTCTTTACATGTGTTATTAGCATTATAGACTCCACGGTAAAGCCAGCTTTCCGATCTATACTTATCCACTAGCCTGCTAGCTAGCTTCAGCTCGAAGTCTGTAAGGCTTGACTCCATAAAATCTGTTTTAAATGCTTTTTCAAATCCTTCAATTAGGGCTTCAGCAACATCATTAATGTTAAGCTTTGTATTTAATACCTGTTTTATACATGTAAGCTTTCTACATGCAACCTCAACAATATCATCTATTCTATTAGACCATGGAGCTTTAAGATATGTAAACATTTTTCTTAAATCTAGATCGTAAAGTATTGTGCCGTGTTGTAGTATGTATGGTCCTCTTATGAGTTGAGCATTACCTGATATTTTTAAGCCGTTAACCGTTATGTTTGGGCATTCACGTATGTTTCCAGGATTGAAATCTGCTTTAACTCCAAGAATTTCCAAAGCATAAACTATTCCACTACATATTTTTTGATATGTTGAAATTACAGTATCTGCTCTTATTGACTGCTTATCAGTAACGACTGAGTATGTTAGCTCCCCTATTGAGTCATGGTATACAGCTCCACCACCACTACTTCTTCTCACAATATCGACGCCATGTATACGGCAGGCATCTACGTTAACCTCCAAGTTTATGTTCTGGAAGTAGCCAATAGATACTGCTGAGGGGTTCCACATATAGAGTCTAAGAGTATTTGGTGCTTCACTCTTCATTCTAGCTATAAGAATAGCTTCATCAATAGCCATATTTACATAAGCATTATTAATACTTATTGGAATTAAACGCCACACAGTAGATATTGAATAATCTAGGATTTAAGCTTTAGGAATGCTAAACTTACGACTTAAATCTGAGAGTTCAAGAAATATCTTACCACTAAGTTCATAGGCTTAAATTATTTTATGAGGTAATATCCATTATTGAAAGATTTTGTATTGCTGTGGGTTTCTAGATGGATGAATGGAAAAATTTATATATTGCTGTGTATTCTAGGTAACTGATGGTAAACATTAAGTTACCTGGTGTTTCCTTTGAGGTTTCTAGGTATTGATCCTGGTACAAGAAGTTTTGATGTATGCTGCTTTGAGGATGATGTTTATAATGTTGTCTTAGATATCAGTATTCCAAGCGAGGATGTAGCTAAAGACCCTTATGGGATTTTTGAAGTTATAAAGCTGGCTAACGCTGATTTTATTGTTGGTCCTTCAGGTTATGGTTTGGAATTTAAACATATTTCTAAGTTTACAGATAGAGATGTTGCTTTAACAACTCTTGATAAAATCGATGATGTTGATATTCCAGTATTAAAAGGATTACGTAGGCTTCTATGGCTTATGAAGGAAGCTAATTTAAATGCCTACTCAATTCCAGGAGTTATTCAGCTTCCTACAATTCCTCTTCATCGTAAGCTTAACAAGATTGATATGGGAACTGCTGATAAGACCTGTGTTGCTGCCTTAGCTATTTGGGATCAGGCTAGAGAATATGGCATTAGCTATTCAGACGTAGATCTTATCTGTGTTGAGATCGGTTTCGGATATAATGCTACTATAGCTATTGAAAACGGAAAGGTTATTGATGGAATTGGAGGTACAATATTTCCAGGTCCAGGATACTTAACCCTCAGCCTTATGGATGGGGAGCTTGCATACTTATTAGGTAGCTTTTCAAAGCTTAAACTATTTCAAGGCGGTGCTGTATGGATCGCATCTGAAAGCATTATTGACCCTATAGATTTCTCCATGAAGATAGATTCAGATGAAAGGTTTAGGCTTGCATGGAATGCTATGCTTGAAGGTATTTTAAAAGCCATATCCATGGAGCTTACAGTCTTAAGTAGGAAGCCTAGGGAAATAATTGTTACTGGTCGTCTTTCAAGAGTTAATAGGCTTTTCGAAGATATTAGAATAGCTATATCCAGAAAGTTTAATTTAAATACTCGTAGACCAAAAGTTTTTGCTAAGATAGCGAAGGATGTAGCTCAGGGAGCTGCTCTAATAGCTAACGGTATTGGAAATGGTAAATATAAAGATTTAACAGATTGCCTAGATATTAAGAACACTAAGGGAACAGTTCTAGACTATATTAGTCTCCCCGACTTCGACATTAACTACATAGTTAAAAACTTAAGAAGTAGCTAAGTGATTTAATGAGTTTATACTTTCTTGAGGAAAACATTATTTATGAGGGAATTCTTCTAACAAGAAGTCTAGATGGAATTATTAATGCTGCAGCTATGGGCTACATGAAGATTGATGATGACCACATAATGGTTAAACCACATATCAACACAAAAACCTATAAAAACCTCTCCGAAACTAGAGAAGGAATTTTATGTATTGTTGATGATGTTAAGCTCATCACAGATATAGTTTTGAGAAGATTGAATATTAATAGTATTATTGAAGTTGCTTCAGGCTTCCCTATTATTTCAGGATCAAATGCTGCCTTAATGCTAGGTGTTGAAGGTGAAAAGAAGCTTGGAGAATGGGCTGAAATTAAGTGTATAGTAAATAACGTACTTATACGTGGAAACCCCAATCCATACTCTAGAGTTAAGCCAGCTATTATTGAGATGCTTATATACTATACAAAGATTAAATCATACATAGAATCCAACATGCTTCATGAAGCTTTAAACCTTATTAATATTGTTAAACATAACTTTAACATAGTTAAGAAAACATCTTCCGGAACTATTTATGAAGATATTGCTGAAAGTATTTTAAACGAGGTTTTAAAGGTGATTAAGTGAAGGTAATAGTGAAAACCCCCTCAAGACTACATCTAGGAATAATTGATCCAGCAGGTCTACATGGTAGGAGATATGGAAGTATAGGATTAACCATTAATGAACCTAGCTTTGAAATTGAAGCTGAACCATCAGATAATCTTAAAATATCATGTAGTAAACAATACTATAGTAGTGTTTTAGAAGCCTTAAACACAGTTTCGAATAGGTATGGTGTTGATAGAGGGGTTTACGTTAAGATTTTAAAAGGTATTCCAGTACATGTCGGTCTTGGATCTACAACCCAGCTAAAACTCGGCGTTGCTACTGCATACCTAGTATCTAAAGGGTTAAATGTTAGCGTTGAGAAGCTGGCTGAAACCCTTGGTAGAGGAGAATTTTCAGGTATAGGCACATACGCTTTTGCTCGTGGAGGATTTATTGTTGATGGAGGTGTAAAAATGGGTAAACAACCTAAACCAATAGTATCCCTCAACTTTCCTGAAGACTGGAAAATCATTGTAGTAATACCTGGTGTTGAGAGAGGATATGATGAGGAGGCTGAGAAGCCTATAATGACGGAGGTTAGAGGGGATTCAAGCCTGATAATGGAGGTAGCGTATTTAACACTTATGAAGTTAATACCCGGTGTAGTTGATAGAGATATTGTGGAGTTTGGGGAGGCGCTCTCAAGTATTCAGGTTCTTGTCGGTAGGGCTTTCTCAAAATATCAAGGAGGAGTATTTCGTAGTGGGGTTGTAGATGGTCTTGTTAGGAGGCTTAAGGAGGTTGGAGGACTTGGCGTTGGTCAAAGCTCATGGGGTCCTACAGTATATGCATTTACAGATAGTGACATAGATTGCTTACGTAAAGCTGCACTTAAATGTCTAAGCGACTACGGTATTGAAGGAAGTATTATAGTAACAAATGCTAGGAATAGAGGTGCAGATATTAGTAGGGTGATTAATTGATTCCAGATATACAGAATGAGAAGCCTAAATATGGATTCAGCCTTGTAAGTGTTGGATTGGAAGGGTTAAAAATTCCTAAAAGCATATTGGAAAATAGTAGTAATACCGAGTTTTCAAATATTAAGGTATCAATCTACATATCACTTCCCCACAATCAGCGGGGCATTCACGTATCTAGAGGATATGAAGCTATTGAAAACATGTTGAGGGAAGCTCCCCTAAACATTTGGGATTTACCAAGAAGAATTGCTGAATCCACTCTAAAACTTAATAGCTACTCTAATAAGGCTATTGTGAAGCTTTCAGGAAGAGCTATTGAGTTTAATGATGTGTCTGTTGAGGATGAAGACTTTGCGTTAACGTATACTTTAGGAAGAAATGGTGGAGGCTTTTACATTCTTTCAGTCCGTGCCTACGGCATGACTGCATGTCCATGCGCATATGAGGTTTCAAAAAAGTTAACAGATAACAGCTCCATAGTAACACATACGCAGAGAGCTATTGGTATTGTAAAGCTGAAAACTAGAAATATAATACCTAACGGCATTCATGAAATTGCTGAGCTTATCAGGTCATCAATGAGCATGCGCCTACATGTAAAGCTTAAACGGGATGAAGAGGCTAGAGAGCTTATTAAGTTAAGTGGGAATCTAAAGTTTACTGAAGATGTTGTTAGGGAGATTCTTTATAGGCTTACATTAATGAAGAGTTTAGGCGATGACGTAAAGGCTATGGTTAAAGTAGTAAGTTTTGAAAGTATACATCCATACAATGTAGAGGCTAAACATACAGCTACTCTAGGTCAGCTTAGAAAACTCTCCAACAGCTGTGGTATGGTATGAATATAGCGTGGGGGATAACGGGGTCTGGATGTATGCTTGAGGAAAGCATAACAGCTATTGGTGAGCTTGTTAGTCTTGGAGTAAATGTAACATGCTTCATCTCTAAGGCTGGATTTGAGGTTTTAAGAATGTATGGCTTACTTAGTATAGTTAGAAAGCATTGTCCCGGAGGATACTTACATGAGATATTTACAGATTATGATGAGGGTGCTTCAAGCCCACATGCAGCTAGACTTGCTTTAAAAATCTACAGCTTACTTGTAATATCCCCTGCATCTTCAAACACTATTGCTAAAATAGTTAACGGTATCTCCGATACTCTAGTTACAAATGCGTTTATGAATGCATGTAAAGCCGGTGTTAAAATTCTAATCGTACCCTCCGAGTTTTCACGTAAGCCTATAAAATCTAAAACACCTATATCAGTTAATAGAGCTTTATGTATGTCATGTAGTGTTAAGTGTCCCCCATCAGCTAAATGCCCTACAGGAGCGTTTACTCTAAGTAGCATAGATAAGCTACCTAGCTTAAAGCTTACACTATGTGATGGATGTAAGATATGTGTTAAGACATGCCCTCACGGCGCAGTATCCTTCGGATTAATTGTGAAAACTAGAGTGAGAGAGATTGATGTTGAAAATATTGGAAGATTAAGGTCTATAAGGAATGTTAAGGTATTCAGCAACCCCTCTAAAGTTTTAAACTTCATTAAGAATTATAGGTAGTATGAGAATACTTCTTACTACAGGTAGACTTGCACAGAAAGATGTTGAAAGAATTGCAGTAGAGGCTGAAAAATATGGTTTGAATTGTGATGTACTTACCCTACCGGTTTCTGTTGCAGCCTTCATAACACCTAAAACTCTATACAATAGCCTTAAGGATAAATGTTTAGATTACGATATAATCGTAGTTCCCGGAATGGCTAGGGGAAGTTATGAGGAATTGGGAGATCTACTTAAGCTAAGAATTGTTAAGGGTACAAGATATATTGGAGATATGGCTTCACTATTACCGATTCTTAACAAAGTTGCCGATAAGCTTTCACCAGTAAATCCAGCAGATGAACTTATTAAGTATCAGCCAGTACAGCCAGTATTGGAGAAGCAGCCTAGGAAATGTATTGTCATAGATGATCTATCTATCTACAGGGGATGTAAACCAAGAATTGTTGCTGAAGTTGTTGACGCCCCCCTACTTAGCCTTGATGAAGTTGTTAATAGAGCTTCTAGATTTGCCTCTGCAGGAGCTGATATAATCGATATAGGGATGACTGCTGGTGGAAGCAATCCAGACCTAGCCTTTAAGCTTGTGTATGAGGTGGGTAGGAAGGTGTTGAAGCCTATAAGTATTGACAGCATGGATCCTGAAGAGATAAAAATGGGTGTTAAGGCAGGTGCTAAGCTGGTTTTAAGCATTGATATGGGGAACATGTTTAAACTACCAGAATACATTAAAAACACACCCGTTGTAGTTACTCCTACAAATATGGAGGAGGGAGTATATCCCAAAACATTTAAAGATTCTTTAGAAATGCTAGAAGTAAATGTTAGGAAGGCAGAAGAGCTTGGATATAAAAAACTAATTATTGACCCTATGCTCCATCCACCGATCATCGGGCTATCAGATTCTATAGTTGCATATAGAGCTTCCCTAGAAAAGTTTAGTAATCCAATTTTTATGGGTGTTGGTAACGTAACAGAGATGATTGATGCTGATAGCTTAGGTGTAAATGCATTAATGACCTGTTTAGCTGTAGAGCTTAATGTAAGCTTAATACTTACTGCTGAATCAAGCGTAAAAACAAGATACTCAGTTAAAGAATTAGCTAAGGCTATAGATCTTGCATGGATAGCTAAACTTAGAAATCAACCGCCAAAAGACTTGGGAATATCATTACTGAAACTGAAAAGTAAATGGGTAAGAGATGTAAAAACATATAGAGACTTTGAGGGGAAAATACCTATACTTAATGAGCTTGGAGAGATAGAGTTTAAGCTTGACCCTAAGGGATGTTTTAGAATTGAAGTTGACCATGATGCTGGAGAAATAGTGGTTATACATTACCCGCTTAAGTCTAAAAATCCTGATTGGATGGTGAAGGGCAAATCCTACTATGAAGTAAGAAGTAAGCTACTAGCATTAAACGCCATCTCAAGAATCGATCATGCATTCTATCTTGGATATGAACTTGCAAAAGCTGAAAATGCATTAGAAAATGGAGGTGAATACACTCAAGCTTAGAAACAGAATACAAAACTACGTTAACACACAGGAAGTAAGTTAGAAACTTACATGAGATTCACCTTATAAAATTAGCATGTTAATCATCTTATTATTAGATTTTGAACTAAGTGTGGAATTAACAGATTCCATACTTAGCTCTTGAGCTTTACCACCCTTATTTCTCCAGGTTCATTGAAGCTTTTCTTAGGCTTAGCTCCTTTCAGGACAAACCTTCCCCCACATCTCAAAGACTCTATTCCTGTATTTCTCGATACATTCCTCTACCTATCCATTACAATTAGACATTTAAATATGCCGTTTCTTCAGGTCTTATTAACATATCACATCTAGAACAGGTCTTTGATGCTAATTTGGCTTTAACATATACTGCTAGAAACCATTTCATGCAGATTTATATTCAACATATCTCTTCTAATAAGCCTAATAGCTTAGACATATTCACCATAGATGAGGAGAGAAGCCAGGTAAAGCTTAAGTTTACAAGGCGTTATGAGGCTAAGTTTTATCTATAACTTAATTAATAGTTTTATGGTGTTAGTTTGAAGTTTAGAGTTACTGATAAGGCATTAATGGTTGAGCTGTCACCTGTTGAGGAAGTTTCAAGGATTGCTAGACAGGCTAGGGTAATTAATTTCGCTAGTGGAAACCCTGACCTCAAATTAATACCTGTTCATGACGTGGTAGGTCTTGTAGAAAGTGTTGTGGCTAAGTGGGGTGTTAAACCTTTCACGTATCCCGGTATGGGCGGTATTGAGGATTTAAAAGCTGAAATTAAGAGATTTACTGAGAGAATTGGTGTTGATGTTGATGGTGACGATGTCGTTGTGACTTGTGGAGCTCAACACGCATTTAGAATTCTTTCAGATGTTCTTGTAGATCATGATGTAACAGTATTCTGTGAGAATCCTACATTTTACGAGGTCCTTACACCATTAAGAATTAATGCTAAAAATGTAGTTGGTGTTCCAATAGATTCTAACGGTATTGTAACTTATGAATTAGAGAAGCTGCTAAAGAGTTTTAAATCTAAATACAATATACTATATCTAGTTCCTACATGTCATAATCCTACCGGTGTAACAATGAGTATTGAGAGGCGGAAGCATGTTCTTGAGCTTGCCTCAACCTATGATTTAATTATACTGGAGGATGATCCGTATAGGCCGATAGCTGGCAATACTCCTCCACCACTTAAAAGCCTAGATAGTGAGGGTAGGGTTATTTATGTTGGAAGCCTTAGTAAAGTGTTTGCTCCAGGATTAAGAATTGGATGGATTGCTACATCTAGTGAGCTAGCATATAGAATAGCATTGTTTGAACAGCTGGATTTTGCAACATCTACGTTTACACAATATATTGCCTTAGAAGCTTTAAAATCTGGATTTATATACAAATACATGTTGAAACTAGCGGACCACTATAGGGGAAAGATAAATACTATGCTTAAAGCATTAAGTGACTTTATGCCATATAATGTGGAGTGGACGAAGCCTTACGGTGGCTTCTTCCTTATGCTGACAGCTCAAGGGTTTGATGCTGAGCTTAGCTTAACTGAAGCTATTAGAAGCGGGGTAATATATGTTCCAACAAGGAAGTTTTATGTCAATGATGAGCGGAGAAATACATTAAGACTTAGTATAACTCAGCCAACAGCTGAAGAGATAATTAAAGGTGTAGAGATACTCTCACAGATTATAAGGAGGCAATAGTTTAGTATTTATTAGGGATATGATATGATCCAGTTTAGAGAGGGGGATTTTGTTGAATCTGTTGAGGGATTAATTTTTGATGTTAAGGGTTTAATCCATCCTAAAGATAGGGTTATAGCCTATGTACGTTATGTTCCAGACCCTCTAGGTGATAGAGTTAGGGAAAATTTAAGATATAGAAAGATATATGAGCTTAGTGAAAGATTTCGATTTCTAAGTGAGAACTATCCTCAATATCTATTTCACGATCCCTTCATAGGGGAGGCTGTTGAGGCTATACCTAGATGGATGATTAAGTCATTCTATAAGCCTGAATTTAAGCTAGCGGAAATGGTTAGAAAATGTAAAGAGCTTAACAGTATTGAAGGTCTAGCTCTAAAATTAGCCCTTACATTAAGAGATGAAGCAAACATACCTCTTGATAAAATCGGTATTTCAGGATCTATACTTATAGGATTACATAATCAGTCCTCAGACCTTGATATAATAGTTTACGGCTATAGAAACTGTTTAAAAGTTTATGAAGCACTAAAGACTCTACGTCAACTAAACGTATTAGAAAGCTGTACCAAAATAATTGATAAGCTATATAGATTTAGATCTAGAGAAACACCAATACCATTCAATATTTTTAGAAATATAGAGGAGGGTAAATTACTTCAAGGATTATTTCATGGTAAAGAATATTTCATAAGGCTTGTTAAAGACTATGATGAAGTAGATGAAAAATATGGAGATAAAAAATACAGAAACCTGGGAAGAATAATTTTGAAAGCAAAAATCACTAATGATTCAGAATCGATGTTTACACCATGTAGATATCTTATAGATGATGTAGAGATTGTTGAAGGAACTCACTATCCTGTTAAGGAAATAACTTCTTTTAGAGGAAGATTCTGTGAGCAAGCTAGAATAGGAGATAGAGTTATAGTAGGGGGAAAGCTGGAGGAAGTTGAATTTAAAGGAGAAAAATACTATAGAGTTATTTTAGGTGGGGGAGGAGACTATATAATGCCTTTACCTGCTGTTTCGAGTTTCACATAGGCTATAAGGGTTTATATCAAACTATTTACCGGAGAGTTGACGTGCTGAAACCTAGGGGTTTTGAGAGGCTTAGTATCAGCTACACGGCTTTGAGGGATACGTTAGTAGGGTTGGATTAAGCCTGTCGTACTTGAGAGCGGTGGGTGGAGATTTAGAGGAGGGTTGAAAAGCTTGTTGGGATGTTCAGTCTAGGAAAAGCCATTCCCTACCTAGAGTATTATCGAGCATGCGGAAGAATGATCTAGAGAAGCAGACACTTGAAGAATGGGTTGGAAACAGCAGCATCGCGGACTACGAAGTTTAACAGGCATTGGTAGCGGGTTAAACGAGGATAGGAGGGGCTTTAAGAAGATCCTCAGACCTGCAGCTGGGAGGAAGATATCCAAGATCGTGGTAGCGTATCCGGATAGACTAACTAGGTCGGATTTAAAATGCTTAAAGAGCTCTTAAGAGCCTTCGGGGTAGAAATAGTGGTCTTAAACCACGAGGAATCCAAAGGAGGAGCTGGTGGAGAACCTCATAATGGTAGTCTCGCACTTCGCCGGGAAACTCTACGATATGCCACAATCCCCAGTCCCCTTTTATCTTGCAGTTTACTGGCTGGAATCATCAATAGGGCGAAGGCAAGGAGGGCTAGAGTAGGGCTGGAGAGATTTCTATTCCTGCTCCAATGAAATCCGCCTTCCAGTGAAGGGAAGCAAAACGCTGAAAGCGTAGATGGCTCCTAGGCAAATTTAAATGGGAACTGCCCCAACTACTATTGTCCATCTTCTACAGGCATGTTCTTGATTCATGCTCCCCGAAGAAAATTTTGCTATATATATTGTTTTTCATTAGCTATAACTAAAATTGAAGGAATTGTGAAGACGCTGCTATTCCTTTAGGCTTTCTTTCTTCTGCTTGCGATGTATTTGCCTATTTCCAGTGCGCTGAAGATTATTACTGTGAAGAGTATTGCTATTGCCCAGTCTGTAAGTTCAGGTGCATTCACATCGAACAGTGGCTGAAGCGCCGGCGTATAAAGCACGAGAAGTTGAAGCCCAAGTGAAGAGAGTATGGCGACCCATAGAAACTTGTTTTTAAAAACACCTACCTTGAAGATTGGATATCTGAGTGAACGGGCTGAAATTGCGTTGACCAACTCCATCAAAATCATCGCTGTTAGCAGCTGTGTTCGAGCCTCAGTCAGATTGTATCCCCCTAGCCATGGCTGATGCATAAAGTACCCGATTAGAAGTAGCACAGTCATCAGAATAGGCACAGCTGTCAAGTAAATTTTAACATCCCTTGTGAAAACACTTTCATTCGGATTTCTCGGTTTCCTCTCCATCAAGTCAGGGTCGCCTGGATCAACCCCCAAGGCGATCGCTGGCAGACCATCCGTTGTTAAATTAACCCATAATATTTGTATTGCTGTTAATGCGATGGCTGAGCTTGGCTCGTAGGGGCTTGAACTGGCCAAGTATGGAACGGCAACCATCACTATGAACATCACCAAGATTTCCATGATGTTGCAGCGCAGCAGATAAGTCAAGTATTTCTTGATATTATCGTATATTTCGCGTCCTTCCTTAACAGCCTTTACGATCGAGGCGAAGTTGTCATCCGTTAAAACCATGTCTGAAGCTTCCTTCGTAACTTCGGTACCTGTAATTCCCATGGCAACCCCAATATCCGCCAATTTAAGGGCTGGAGCATCATTCACTCCATCACCGGTCATTGCAACCACGTAGCCCTTAGTTTTCCAAGCCTTGACAATCCTCATCTTATGCTCAGGCGAAACCCGCGCATAAACCACAACATTCTCAACAATCTTATTTAGCTCTTCATCACTCATCCTCTCCAGTTCTTCGCCCGTAAGCGCTTTTCCTTCGATATCATCTTCATGCAGTAGCTTAAGCTCCTTAGCCACAGCCACAGCCGTTAATTTGTGATCACCAGTAACCATAACAACCCTAATTCCGGCCCTCTTGCAAAGTTCAACTGCGTCCTTAACTTCTTCCCGTGGGGGATCAATCATCCCCATGATTCCAACAAAGATCATTCCCATCTCAATTTTTTCGTCGTAGGTTGAAAGAGATTCAGGTAACTCCTTGAATGCAAAGCCTAGATTCCTTAGCGCCTGTGAAGCCATGGCTTCGTTTACTTTCAATATCTTTGCTCTATCATCATCCGTTAATTCACGTATTTTTCCCTTTATGAGGATTTTTGTGCATTTCTCCAATACTATTTCCGGTGCGCCTTTCATGTAGGCCACCCTTTTTTGACCTGAGACTATGTGAACTGTGGTCATTCGTTTTCTTTCTGAGGAGAATGGAACTTCACCTACGCGTGGAGCTTCCTTCTCCAAACCCTCCTTCCATAATCCAGCTTTAGCTGCAGCAACAAGCAATGCACCCTCCGTTGGGTCGCCCTTTATGATCCATCTATCACCTTCTTTTTCCAGCTTAGCGTCATTACATAAAACTGCAATTCTGAAGAGTATGCGTAACTCATCCTGTGCTGGATCAGCTTTCTTATCTTCTATTAAGAATTCACCCTCCGGCGTGTAGCCAACGCCTGAAACCCTTATTATTTGGTCGTTCACGTAGATTCTTTGAACCGTCATTTCACCCTTAGTCATTGTTCCAGTCTTGTCTGCGCATATTACGCTTGTGCATCCTAAGGTTTCTACGGCTGGAAGCCTCCTAACTATGGTGTTAACCTTAGCCATTCGGTACATGCCAACCGCTAGGGCGCCAGTTACAATTGCAGGTAGGGCTTCTGGAACCGCTGCAACTGCGAGACTTACTCCCCACAAAATCATATCAAGGATGCTACGTCCCTCCACAATACCTATAACTGTCACCGTTAAACACACTGCTACAGACAATATTCCAATCCATTTCCCAACAGAGGCCATCCTCTTTTCAAGAGGTGTTTCCTCCTCCTCTGTTACCTGAACCATTTTGGCTATTTTACCAAACTCCGTGTTCATTCCAGTTGAGGTGACAACAGCCTTCCCGCGGCCATAAACAACTGTTGTTCCAGTGAAAACCATATCTCGCCTATCAGTAACCGGTGTCCCTTCAGGACAAGCATTAATATCTTTGTTTACAGGTGTTGATTCCCCTGTAAGCGGGCTTCATCCACCTTAAGATTTATTGCTTCGATGAGGCGGGCATCCGCAGGAACTTTATCGCCAGTGAATAGCAGGATTATATCGCCTGGGACAACTTCACTTGCCCTAATTTTAACTTCTTTCCCCTCCCGCAGGACTGCGGCTGTTGGAGCTGCCATTTTCTTTAAAGCTTCCAGAGCCTTTTCTGAGCGGTATTCCTCTACAAATCCTAAGGTTGCACATGCCAAGACTATGGCGATGATGACAATTGCATCAGTGATTTCCCCGAGAAAAATGGAGAGTCCAGTTGCAATAAGCAATATGATAATTAGTATGTTGGTGAACTGTTCCAGGAAAAGTCTTATTGGCGATATACCCTTCTCCTTCTTCAGCTCATTTGGTCCATACTCTGCAAGACGTTTCAGAGCTTCTCCCTGGCTTAGACCAGCCTCATTAGTCTTTAAAACTTCTAGAATTTCCTGAATTTCCAATGCATGCCAAGGCTTCGACGTAATTTTCACCTCTATTTAAGTTTACGCACGTGCATCAACCACAAACTCGAGATGAAAACATCAGCCCTACGCCTCCACTCCTCAACCATTTCCAACGAGGACAAATATATGTAAATGCTCGATCCTTAATGGTTTTAGTCTTACCCCCATCAGGCTTAGGCATATTGCATCAAACAAAAATGCACAAAAGAAGTATTTATAACTTTTGGTAAATTAGTGCGGGGGGTGGGATTTGAACCCACGAAGACCTACGTCAACGGGTCCTGAACCCGTCGCCTTTAGTCGTTATTGACCAGGCTTGGCGACCCCCGCATATATTCTATCTCTCTTACAGATATTTAAGCTTAAAGATTTATTAGGTGTTTATAATGTATATTTATGGGTGTTATTGCTCTTTTAACAGATTTTGGTGTTGATGATCCTTATGTTGGTGTTATGAAGGGAGTTATATTATCGATTAATCCTAATGCTGTAATTGTTGATATTACACATAGTGTAGGTAAGTATCAAGTTCTTCAGGGCGCATTAATATTGAGAAGCTGTTATAGGTATTTCCCTAAGGGAACAATATTTACTGTTGTTGTTGATCCTGGTGTAGGATCGGTGAGGAGAGCTATAGCTATTAGGACTAGTAGCTATGTTTTTATTGGTCCTGATAATGGCGTTCTTACTCCTGCAGCATTTGATGATGGTATTATTGATGTTTATGAAGTTAGGAAATACACATTACCAGCAGTTTCAAGAACTTTTCATGGTAGAGATGTTTTCGCACCTGTTGCTGCATACATATCTAAGGGGGGACTGATAGAAGATATTGGAGGAAGGGTTAGTGTTGACAGTATTACTACTATTGAAGTTAGTGGTGCAGAAGTCCATAATGGAGAGATTATTGGGAAAGTAGTTTATATTGATAGCTTCGGTAATGCTGTAACCAATATTCATCCTAATAACCTTAGATCATTAGGTATTGATGAGGGAGAACTGGTTAATGTTGAAGTTAATAGAGTACAGTACAGGATTCCATGGGTTAAGGCATATAGTGATGTTAAACAGGGTGAGCTACTTATAATTACTAATAGCTTTAACTACATTGAGTTATCAGTTAATCAAGGAAATGCTTCAAAAACCCTAAAATTAGAAATTGGATCAGAAATTGTAGTAAAACCGTAGGCAAAATTTTATGAAGATATTTAAATACTTCCCTACATGCCTCAACATCTAGAAAATGTTAGGCTACTAATGACAATGTTTATTAGGCTCTTCTACATGATAAATTATGAAACTTCTAGTTTCATCAGATTTCCACGGTAGGGAGCTTCCAGCAATATCAATATCGAAAATAGCTAGAGATGAAGACTGTGATGCTATAATTGTTTGCGGCGATATTGCTGATGGACCATTCATACCTTTAGCCTCCCGTATCCTAACGTATCTTACAGAATCTAATGTTTCAGTGTTTTACGTACCTGGAAACATGGATTCCCCAAGCCTTACATTAAGCATTAACATTTCAAACGTAAAATGTCTGCATGGAACATACGTCACATTTAACAATTTAGTATTTTCCGGTGTTGGAGGTGCTATAATAGGTCCATTCAATACACCGTTTGAATTATCTGAGGTGGAGTTTAGAGATCTACTGAATAAAGCATTTCCACCATCATCAAGTAATACAGTTCTAATTACACACTGCCCACCAAAAGATACAGCTATTGATAAAACAAGGTTTGGAATTCATGGTGGAAGTATTGAGTTGAGGAGAATTATAGAGGATAAACAGCCTATAGCAAGCTTTAGTGGGCATATACATGAGGCAAGAGGAATCGATAAAATCAATAAGACAGTAATTGTTAATCCAGGCCCAGCATTTAAAGGCTACTACTCAATAGTAGAGGTTAAAAATGGAGAGGTTAAGGTAGATTTAAGGAGAATATAAAGTATAACATTTCCAGTTTATACTTATAGTTTAATTTTAAGCATATACCCCAATATTAGTTAAAACATGCTTCCACAGTAGAGTAGCAAAGTTCTGATTACTATATGTATTATGGACTGGAATAGATATGTTGAAAATTTAACTACTCAATATAGATTGCTGGTCTAAGCGGTATTGCTTGCTCAGCTTTATTTTGAGGATCGTATTTTTCAACATCATTAGCTCTATAAACCCTTACCTCACATCCAAATTCTTTCTCTAGGAATTTACATGCTTCACTAAGTACCCTATACTCATCAATTGGGTTTTCAATAATTACCTCTCTATTAATGGTTGTTAAAGCTATATCCATCATTCTATCAATAAGCTTAGGAATATCCTTAACCCAATCTCTAAACATTGAATCTTTTAAAATCTCCCTAATAACATCACCTTTAGACTTTACACCTTTATCAACTATTTCAAGAACTTTTAGAAACATTCTCTGCCTCCACTCATGAGTAGTATAGTAGTATATTTTGCTAGGCTTTGCTTTAAAGATTTCAAGAATCTTACAGGTATCCTCAATAACCCTCATAATGTAGTTTTCAATAAGTTCAGCTGCAATATCTATTTTTGATTCATCAGGTTCAGGCCATCTAGCTAATGAAACAAAACCTTCCTCACCCATTAAGCTCCAAAGCTCCTCACATACATGTGGAATAATAGGGGCAAGCATTCTTACTCTAGCGTGAAGAACATGATACAATGTATTTATAATAGCTGCTTTCCTTTCCTCATCAGCATCATTCAACATAGCCCGCTTCTTATACCACTGAATATCCTTATCTAATAGGTAGGCTGCATGAAGGATAGAGTCACGAACCTCAAGAAGCTCCATAGATTTTGAAGCTTCAACAACATGTTTCTGAAGCCTACTAATCATCCATTTATCAATATCTTCAAACCTAGGCTTAACCCTTACATTCTTGTAAGCCTCAATAAGTTCAACAGCCTCCTTAAAGAATCCATCAATCCATTCACGAATAGATTTGGCAAGTGCTGGGCTGAAGTCAACATCCTGTAAAAGTCCAGCAACGCTTAAAATAGCCATCCTCAACACATCTGCGCCATACTCCTTAATAGCGTCTCTTAAGGGTATTATATTCCCCATAGACTTACTCATTTTCTGACCCATCATCAATACACTTCCATTAACAACAATTTGACGAGGCCAAAGCTCTCTTGGAAATAATGCTACGTGATTAAATATAAAGTATGTTAAGTGATTCCATACCAGATCCCTACCTGAATGGCGGCTATCCAACGGATAATAGTATAGAAACTCACTTCTAATACTTCTAAGTAGATTAGCATCTATTCCTAACTCTCTAGCTACATTATTAACATCACCAATACCTAAAAACACATAATCGAAGAATTCATCCTTAAGCCTACTAGGATCTAGATTGTAGATATTTACGTATTTAGCAATAATATAGTAAGCCATATATATGGTGGAGTCTGAGAGAGATTCAATAATCCAGTCTGGATCCCATGGTAGCTTTGTTCCTAATCCACTTCTTCTTGCACAAGCCTTCTCCCTAAGCCAGTCAACAACATTAAGAAACTCTAATCTTAAAGCTTCAGGAATAATACTCATTCCTTCTATACATTCCCTAACCATAGTCTTCCAGCCTTCATCGTTATAGTTAATAAACCATTGATCCCTAAACACCTTAACAGTAATTTCAGCACCACACCTACAGTATATTGGTCTATTTATAAGTTCAAACATTACCTCTGCTTTACCCTCATTAACCAAGTCTCTTTTCACCACCTCCCTAGCTTCAGATACTGGTAGATTAGAGTATACACCAGTATTCTCCCTCATAAAGCCTCTATGAAATTCACTACCGTAAACTTCCGCTGTTGCATCCTCAAGCTTAGAGTCTCTCTGATCCTTTATGTTGAATCTCTTAACAGCATCCTCAGCAGGAATATCTGAATATTCCTCAAGCCTTATGACAGGTATAGGCTTAATAGATTCAACATCTCCTAAGTCTAAACCATACTGTTTAACTAGGTTAATATTTCTCTTCAACTCCTCTAAGGCTACGTAATCATATGGAGCATGTGCAGGTACACTCATAACAACACCACTACCAGCTTTAGGATCAACAAAAAAACCTGGTAGAATAGGAATTCTTAAACCTGTAACAGGATTTAAAGCATACTTACCGATAAGAGCCTCACCGTTAAACTCCTCTAATACATTAACCTCCTTACCTAATAGCTTAAGCTTCTCAACAGAATCCCTACTTACAATCCAAAGCTCACCGTCAACTCTAGCTTTAACATATTTAGATTCAGGATGAATCCATATGTTAGTAGCACCAAAAACAGTTTCAGGTCTAAGAGTAGCTGTTGGTAAATATGATTCACCATGTATAAACTTTATCAATGTAAATTCTGAAACTTCAGGCTCAACATCACCCTTAGTATCATGCTGACCTACAGGATTACCACAGCTTGGACACCATCCAACAGGATGAGAACCCTTAGTTATATAGCCGAGCTTATGAAGTCTTCTAAACTGCCACTCAATAAATCTATTGTATGCAGGATCAATAGTTGTAAATTCCCTCCTCCAATCTATGGAGTACCCTGCCTCAATCATGCCCTGCTTGATTTCATAATGGAAATACTTAGCGATATTGATAGGCTCAGTAAAAGTCTCTAAAACCTCAGGTGGAACCTTATAAATACTAATAAAATCTCTTTTAAGCTCCTCATCCCCACCCTTTAAGCGCTTAGCCATAGACAATATAGGAGTACCAGTATAATGGAATCCTAACGGTAGTAAAACCTCATAGCCCTTCTGCCTCATATACCTAGCATGAACATCAGCTAAAGCATAAGTTCTTAAATGACCAATATGCTGTGGAGAGTTAGGATATGGATAGGCTACTGTTATAAAATACTTAGGCTTACTATGATTAGGATCAGATTCAAAAACCCTAGCTTCAATCCATCTCTTCTGCTGCCTTTTTTCAATTTCTAATGGATTATAGGAGAATTCTATTCACCTCTTAACTTAATCTGGATGTATTAGAGATTAAAATACTTTTCGCTAGTAGATCTTGTCATGATAAATTTAAGAAGTTTATAGTATTTTAAGTATATATATTGTAGAACAATATATATAAGTTTTTAATAGAAAAATAGAAAAATTTATATATATTCTCCTTCTATATTTTGGAGAAAATGATAAATAGTAAAGCCATTTCTAAAACCATAGTTGTAATCGCTGTTATCGTGATAGCTATAGCTATTGCAGTAGTCGCTTTACTTCCCATATCTGGCCCTACTCCAACACCAACTACCACAACTTCAATAATATCAACACCAACTACACCTAAAAGCCCTACTCCAACACCAACTACCACAACTACTCCATCTATACAGCCTATAGCTAACTTTAAAATTGGAGCTTATGCTGAATATGTTATGAGGGTATCTACAGATAGTACGTCAATGGAGGGAAAATATAGGTTAAGTGTTGATGGGGAGGAGAATTATAAGGGTAATTTATGTTGGCTGCTATCTATAACTATTATTCAGAAAGACGTGAAGATGGTGACGACTTGGTGGATTACTAAAACTGAATATAAAGTTGTTCATGGACGTATGCAGATGTATGTGAATGATAAATTAGTAATGCAGCAAGAATTTGACCCGGAGGAGAAGCCCCCACAAGCTGGGGAAGAACCGAAGCCTATCGACGTTAATTATGCTACCGGATATGAAACCATAACTGTTCCAGCAGGTACTTTCATAAACTGTATTAGAGTAGAAGTTATGGAGGCTGAAGGCGGAATCGTAAAGACATGGGTACATAGTAGTGTGCCAATATGGGGATTAGTTAAAACTGAAGTGTATGATAAGGGCAAGCCAGTAATGACTATGGAGTTAATATCTTATGGTAGCTAATACTAAATCTGCTCTTAATCATAGGGTTGTTTCAAAAGAAACTTTATATATTTGGTTAAAGACTCTATGATTAAGAGCGGGATTTTTAGTTATTAATTTGAATTAAGATATAAAAATAGTTTATTGAGGTTTTAAACTATGATTTACTGGAATAGTGGCAGTATCTTCTCTCCAATTAGTTTTATAGATGTTTTCTTGTCAGGCCCTATAGGTGAGCCTACAACAATTTGGGTAACACCTGTTTTAAGAAGTTCTTCAACTCTTTTAATGCAGTCCTGTGGGGAGCCGCTTATTGAAAATGCAGACATCATATCATCAGTTACTGCTTTTGATGCTGCCTTAAAGTCTCCCTTCTTTAAGAAGTTACTTACAGCCTTTGCTGATTCAATACTTATTGCATGTCTTTGAAGCACTGTTTCAGGTGAGCCTGCAACTATGAATGCAACCACGATCTTAGCCGCCTTTAAAGCCTTTTCTCTATCTTCATCAACTGAAAACGCAGCATAAGCAGCAACATCTATACTGCTAATACTTCTCCCAGATTCCTCAGCACCACTTCTTATCTGGCTTACAGCATACTTAAAGTCTTCTGGATGAGATGCATTTATTAATACTCCATCACCGATTTGACCTGCTGTTTTAAGCATTAATGGTCCTTGAGCACCAATATATATAGGTATTGATGCCTTAGGCTTAAAGGATAATCTTGCACCGCTGACCTTTATAACCTCACCTTTAAACTCAACTTTTTCACCAGCTAGAAGCTTCCTAATTACAGATACAGCTTCAATAATGGCTTTTACTGGCTTTACCCAGCTTATACCTAAACCCTCAAATGTTGCCTTATCACCAGGTCCAATACCTAAAACCGCTCTACCATTAGATAGTTCATCTATTGTAGCTATTGAAGAAGCTGTCTGAACTACTGATCTAGTATAGGGGTTTGTTACTCCTGTTCCAAGCTTTATCTTCACAGTATTTAGCGCTAGGGTTGTAAGTGTTGCATAAACATCTCTATTATTGTAGTGGTCAGTTATCCATGTATACTGAAAACCATTCTCCTCAGCTAGCTTAACATATTCAACAATGCTTTTAATAGGCTCCATAGGTACAAACTCAATTGCGAAATAAACCATAGAGACACCGCATAATGAATTTGTAATAGCTTATAAATTTTCTTACTAAATTCATGATAATGTCAAGTTAAGTCTTAAGCTTTATAGTCTATAACATCTTAACTTACAGCTCGATTCATCAAGTCATGATGTAGGGATAAAGCTGAAATTTTAGTACTACATCATACTATTACACTACTTAATAAATAAATTCTAGATTTCGCAGTTGAATTAGCTTAAATATATTTATCAATTTATACTGCTTCATCATCTTTATAAAATGGTATGCTGATGTTGAGCTCTCTACTATATAGCTTGATTTTTGCCTTCCTCGGCTCTGTAAAGTTTATGTATATAGATGTATTTGCAGATACAACATTACTTAGCAAGCTTATTGATGGGGAAACAAGTATTGTTACTACGCCGTATTTCCGTATTTCAAGAATCCATTTTTCAAATACACTAAACCCTGAATTGCTTGTATACGGTACTAGGTTATGTGCTTCCTCAATAATTAGAATCGTATCAAAATTCTCCCTCCTACCCTCCACAACTCTCCTTTGCCATAAATCCTTTAGTATTAATGCATAGCCTACCCTTCTTTCAATTTCACCCCCATCAATAACTATAGCTCCATAATCAATGTTTTGAGGATTTAATGTATCTTCATCCCCAATAAATGGAGATATCTTCCTCAATAATGCCTCCCGAACAGTTAATGTAACACTATCATCTACCGGATAACTACTTATATGTTTCACCAAATCCTTAATATATACTTCACCACCAATTAGGCTGGTTAAAATTTTCCCAATTAGATTTGTTTGAGGATCTGTTAAATTAAGTGAGGCAGCAATTAGATCTCTAGCCTCAACAGCATCTCTCCTATCTAGTATTCTAAACTTATAGCTACCAACATTAACTGTTGTGGATAATAATACATTAGAATACTCATTATTCCAATCAAAAACTATAATTTTAAACTTCTTTCTCAGCTTCTTCACTAAATACTTTGTAAAGCATGTCTTACCAGTTCCAGTTACTCCAGTAATTACTATTGGTGTAGTGATCCTAATGAATACAGGCTTAAACCCATTAAACCCTATGAAAACCATATCTTTAACTTTAAAAGTTAAAGATAAAATAGCGATTAGCAAGGCTACTATAAGTAGATTTAGGAATTCTAGCTGAATACTTGGTAGCTGTACAGCTGGTTTCCTAGTAATAAACAGCATAATTAATAGTAGGATTATAAGAGTAAAGTCCCAAATATTGAAACCTACATTTCTCTGCACATCAATATAACTATAAACATACTTATTAACACAGCAGTATTACTATTTTTTATACTTCAACATGATTCTGTAGCCTTAAGCTCTATGAGTTTAATACATGTTAGCTTGAAGTATTTCAATACCTGAATTAAAATTTATAAGGATGGCTTTATATTACTATAGGGTTAAACATGGAGATAAAACCAATTAAATGTCCTAAGTGTAAATGTCTCTTCCTATCTACTGAGGATTTAGAAAGCCATTATAATGCTTGGCATGTACCTGGAGGAATATACTATGGCGGGAAGAGCGTAAAGGAAGAAACTAATGATGATTCTGCTTGATAAACTGCTATCTTAAAGACTACTTTATAGATAACTTATTGTGTATTAGTCTACAAGAGATATGCTATTCATAGATCATAAAGCTACTTTATCCGTGCAGTCCTCGTCTTTACAAGATAAAGCTGAACACTAGAAGCCTGACTTCAGCTGCAGATAGTATACATACTTCAGCTAATTTAATGCTCCTTCTTCTTTTTCAATCCAGCTAGTTTTATTACTGCTTCAAGCCCTTCACTAGATATTGCTGATACTTCAACAAATCCTGCTTCAACAGCTGCTTTAAACAGTTTTTCACCAGTTTCACTTCTTAATATTACTGTATTCCATCCATCAGGGCTTCCAGCACCACCTACAGATATATCTGCATACTCATTTGTCACGTTTGCACATGTAGGACATGATGAAAACGCGTATTGAGCTACTTCCTTTAACGGTGCTTTAAGCAGTATCTTGTTTCCTGAATACACGAGGAATCTTCCCTTAGTTATATGAAACTTTGAAACTTCACTTAAATTAATTCCTTTAGCTGGTAAGTATTCCCTCAATATTTTATCATGGAAGCTTTCAAAACAGAATAAACCAATAGCTACCTTCACCCGTTTACCCCACCAATAGTAGTTCTTTTCTTCAAATTGACTCTTCCTTAATGCTTCAATTCTGCATCCTGTACCTACAAATGCTAGTGATTCCCTACCGTAATCTCTTACTGCTTCAGCTAAGCCAAGCATCATTGGTGCTGAAGTATACTTAGTACCTGCAGCTTCAATTAGGTCTTTATCGCTTACAGCTAAGATAGGGGTAGCTTTCCAATAGTCTTTAGGATCTACACCGCAAACCACAGCTCCATCTACAGCTCTGCTTTTAAGCAGGTATGAAAGTAGAGCTGTTACAACTCCTCCATCAGTACCTCTACTCCTAAATTCTTCACTAGTAGCTCTAGCCGTATATACTTCTCTAACCACTCCTATTGGTTCATCATTTCTACGTCTACGCCCAAATAAAATCTCCTCATATCTCTCATATGGAAAATCTACTTTAGGACACTGATAATAACATATCTCACACGTTACACAAATACCTGTCATTGCAGGTAATTCCTCCTTCATTGTTAAGGCCATAACTGGACATGCAGCAACACAGTTACCACATCCACAGCATAAACCCTTCTTAACTATATTTGTGAGAAGAGTTCCAAATACCTTAGGCGGTACTGGCTTAGTTAATAATTTAAGAGACATGTAAACACCAAAATGTAGGAAAACAATATTAAATAAGCTTTTCGCTTAAAACCTAGGCTCAGCATCTTAAGACGTGTTAAGCTGATACATCCTTAAAGCTACATAGCATTCAGTACGTAGAGCGGCGGAAAGTTGATAAGGGGTCAGGGAGTATGTTAATGTATATATATGATCATAGATTTTCACATTCACTCTACAAATAGATATAATATATTGAAGGAAATGGATAAAGCCGGTGTTAATATAGGTGTAGTAGTAACTATTGATGCAGACCCTAACGATGTATATATTAAGGAGGTTAGTACCAAATTTAGACGTAGATTCAGTAATTCACAAAACATCTTCTACGGCTGGGGTGGTAGATTTATATGTGGTCTAGGTAAGCAAGCATCTATAGAGGATTGGATTAGAAACTTCATGTATGAAGCAGCATTAACCTATCCAGGTATTGCTATAGGTAATGAAGAGTTAAGCAAATTCATAAAATTAAACTCTAAACGCCTTATAGGTTTTGGATCAGTAAATCCTAATAAGCCTATACACTACATTGATGAGAAGCTTAAAGAAATTAAAGATCAAGACCTAAGAGGGGTTAAGCTAATACCTACAATACAGTTCTTCAATCCATCCGAAAACAGAAACATTAATAGAATATTTGAGTTTTGTGAGAGAAATAGGCTAATAATACTTTACCATACTGGATGTGATCCTGGACCATTTGAAGTACCTGAGCTTTCAGAAGATGCAAACCCTAAATACCTACATAAAGTTTTAGATAGGTATAGTAATGTTAAGCTTGTGCTTGCACATATTGGAAGCTACTCAGCAGTTAGACCTGGAATATGGTTTAATGAGGCTTTAAACATTATGAAGAAGCATGACAATGTATATGCTGATATATCAGCTGTTACAGATATACTTTATAATGATGGAATGGTTAAGAAAATTAGGGAAACAGTAGGTTTTGAAAAAATATTGTTTGGATCTGACTATCCGGTAGTAGATGGGAGGGATATATTGGCTGAGGTGGAGAATGTTAAGAAAAGCATTCTGAAGGATCATGAGAAGGAGCAGGTACTAGGATTAAATGCGTTGGAGATACTAGGATAAAACATTTATGACTAGGAATACTACACATTAGTACTCTACAATCCAGAACCTATTTAACAGTAAATAGTAGAATGGATTCCTATAATAGTGGACTAAAATAAAAATAGTTAAGTTAATGATTTCCTAATCATTTCAGGAGAAATCTTTCCAGACGTCATTACCTTACCTGTTCTCCTATTAACTATTGTTACTGATCCTATTGCGAAGAATGATGGATCAAGCTTAGACCAGTCGAAGCCTACGGCTTTAAGTGCTTCATAAGAGGTTCTACCGTAGTCAGACCATGTTGTTGCAGGAGCCTTTAATAGAAGTTCTTTAAGCTTCTCCTCATCCTCGAAGTCTACAATATATTGTGATGAGCCGCCATATATCAATGCATCCTCCTCTCTTGAAACTGATACATTAGGATCTGGATGTGGAGGCATAACTGGTGCAAAGCCTGTAGCATAAACAGCCTTCAATGGATCGAAGCCTAAAAAATCAAGTCTATAAAGACCTGTCTCAACCACTCTACCGGATACTTGAACAGAGCCTGCAAGAGTATTTGATGTTGTAAGAACAAGATAAACGTTTTCAGGCTTTACACCACACATCTTACCTACTTCTAATGCAGCATCATTTGTTGGCTTCATCTCAGTTTCAAGAAGAAGAACAGCTGAATCATACTGGTCCTTATACCTTATTTTCTCAAAAACCTTTTTAGGCTTTAATGCAAGAGCTCTTGCAGGACCTGATCCGAAACCATGAAACGCCCCCACCTTCACAGTCCATCCTGCAAGCTGGCTTCCAAGAAGTGATATTGCTGGATAATCAGTTGTAACAACAACCGTCGGCAACATTAATCCGCCGTAATCCATGAATGTAAGAGTAGCAGCACCAAGACCACCCATAGCAATCTCTATAAGCTTTAAACCTGCAAGATAACCGCCTGAAACCTCAACACCAGTATCGATAACTGTTGCTCCGCAGGGAAGCTTCTCAACCTTAACATTGAAGTATTCAGGATCCGCTAAAAGCTGATCAACAACTTTTAAAGCTTCCTTATTAACAGAAACCATAACAACCCTACTAGATAAATAGGATAGATATTTTAATATTTCGGTTTAATAAATGCTAACATATTGACCGCTAAGCTACTCATAGTAGCTATGAGAGGATCTTATTTATGTAGATTTGCTGTGATAACGGTATGTTCCTAACCATTAATCTGCCGAAGCACTTAACATCCGCTAATACATCACCCATGAATGTATAGAATGGCCCTTGATAGGTTACTCCTGCAATTTTTATATTTGGCCTTACCTCATCAATATAGAAGCTTGGAAGTATATCTCCAGGATCCCCGCAAATTACTACTCTTCCACCAGTCATTCTTGCACCAGCCTTCCCAATACATCCTCCCTTAATAAGTATTGTTCCACCTATCATCCCAACCCCAGGTAGGGCTCCTGCACTGCCATCAACTATAATTGTTCCACCACCCATACTGAAGCCTAATTCAGATCCTGCATTACCATGTATTATTATTGTTCCACCCTTCATCCCCTTCTTACCACGTTTCCCTATTAAGCATGCTCCAACATAGTCTTGAGCTGATCCATGAATCTCTATTTGGCCTCCAGCCATTTCAGCCCCAAGCCACATTCTTACATTACCCTTAACCTCTATACTCCCACCCTTCATTCTGAATCCTAAGTAATGTCCCGCATTTCCATTAATTACTATCTTACCCGCAGTCATTAACTCACCAATTCTCGATACCTTACCTACATCCCCATTGATAATTATATTTACTTCTTGAGGGGAAACTCCAACATCCCCTTCAACATTAAATAAATCATTAAGAGTTCTCTTCCTACCTCCCTCATAAACTCTTAAAGACCTTATTTGATCTATAGTTTTACCTGCAAACTTATCTGGTGAAATTGCTTCTGCATCAATAAGTACTTTAAATACCTCTTTAGGTGTTAGTATGATTTCACCCATAAGATCACCCCGATGCTTTCACCATTACTGGATATGGATTTCTAAGTTCATAATCAGCTATTTCATAGCTTCTTACATCTACACTATACCACTCCTTAAACCTCTCCATAACCTCACTTTTCACCTTATTCTTCAACTCATCCATTCCTTCAACCTTAACATAGAACGTCTTTCCATAAATAGTCTTCACCACCTCACCGTTTAATACAACAATCTCACCATTCTTAATTGTACAGTATGCATGTCTGAATGCCTTAATGATTTTATCATAGTCTCTTGAGGGGTTGATTTCACGTGGATTTATATTATAGATAGCTACATCAGCATCAGCTCCAACTCCAAGATGCCCTTTACTATTTAGTCCAGCAAGTTTTGCTGGCGCTGCTCTAGTCATTACTACAACATCATATAAACTATATTCCCTATCAATACTTGGTAGTATAGCTCTTCTATACGCTTTCTTATTTATATTTTTTAAAACTTCCTCCCGAGCTTTCCTACTCATTACCCATGAAATAACCCATGGATATCTTGTAAATGGACCCCCATTAGGATGATCTGTTGTTAAAAGTACTTTCCAAGGATTCTCTATAAGTAATGCAAGCTCAAGCCCAATACACCACTGTAAGGCATTAACTAGGCTTTTCTTCTTATACTTTACTGGAACAATTCCTGATGCTGACTCAGCTTCAACATCCTTCGATGACCATTTACCTCTATACATATGGTATAGAGCAAACTCAAAGGAGGCGTCAGCAGTCATTGTTGTTGCACCTCCAAATATTATCTGTCCAATATCGAGAGTTACATGTCTACGCTTATTAACGTATTTAGCTATAGATTCCGATCCTGATTCTAGTGTTGGCCATGACTCTCCAGCATAGGCATTAAACTGGCAATGTGTAACATGCATGTTTACGCCATCACCAATATCTGCAACAGACTTCATTGTTTCCAAGGTGGTTTCATAGTTTCCAGGTATTCCAAGCCTATTACAGTGTATATGTATTGTATGTGGTAGATTAAGGATTTTACTTACTTTACATAGTGTTCTTACAATTTCCCTAGGTGTAACATTGTATGGAGGTATTTGATCATCTATATTTATATTGTATCCCCTACCGTAGGACCATAGCTCAGCACATCCGGGATCAACTATTTTAATAGCGTATCCCTTTATAGCTTCAAGTATCCATGCAACATAGGCTGCACACTTCCCATAGTCTTTCTCAGAAACATACTTCATAACAAACCAGTTTGTATCAAGTAGTGGGAAGCATGCTTTATCGATTATGGGTATGTCATCAAGCTCCTCATGAGTATGTCTTGTTTCAAGAGGTGGAGTTGCAGGCTCTATAACTGTTGTCCAACCCATTCTCGCATACTTATATCCAATAATACCTGTTGAAGGAGTTGTTTTACCAGTTCCAGATCTTCGAACTCCAGGAATAAACTTCATGAAGCTTACGTAATGGTCTTCAGGCCTCATCAACCTACCAGTATTAACTTTAGGTCCAGCTATATGTGAATGTATATCAACACCACCCGGCATTACAGTCTTGCCTGAAGCATCAATAATTTTAGCTTTTGAAATATTTATTTCACTAGAATCTACGATTTTACCATTCTTAATAGCTATATCTAATACCTCACCATTAACATTGTTTAGCGGATCAAATACAAAACCATTCCTAACTAGAATCTCCATAATCTCACCCCCCAACAATTCTTTTAACCTCATTAAGAATCATGTTTAAAACATCAACATCGCTTACAATACCTACCGGGGGGTCAACAATTTTCCTAAGTCTTAACGGTACACCATCCATTCTGTAAGCTGTACCTTCACATTCTATCCCAGCATAGGCGCATGGTATTACGATATCAGCTATGGATGCTGTTACACTCCACTTAGGATCAACAACTATAGTGGGAATTCTTAATAGGCTTTCTACAGCCTTTCTTGGGAAGTGGGCTGCAGGATCTGAAGCAACTATAAGAGCAGCATCAACATCACCATTAATTAGAAGCTCAGTACCTGATGTTATGCTTGGATTATATCTTGGAAAACCCCTACTGAAATCTACAGCGTAGGGGTATCCTGTAATCCAGAGTGTTGCTGCATTAGCGCCTGTAACATTGAAGTGTCCTCTCATAGCTAGAAGAACAAACTTAGTCCATAAGTTGAGGTCTTGTACAAGCTTTTCAACCTCCTCAATATTTCTCTCCTTACCCTCACTCATTGTAACTCCAAGACCGAAAAACAATACACCGAATTTAGCTGTCCTCATAATGTCAGCAAGCTCATAAACCTTCTCCCTAGATACGCCTGCAACAAAATCCTGCTCAATATCGTAGTCTTGTAGAGCCATTCTAAGAGCTGTAATAAGCTCATAGTCTTTCCCAGGCTCAACCTTAATGAATAGATCAGCCATTCTTGATGTTGCGGTCTCCCTAACATCTACAACTACAATTTTCCTTTCTCTCCTAGACTTAACGTAAACCCCTCTAGCTGTAGCACTATATCTAGATGCATGCTTTGGATGAGCATTTAATGGATTACATCCCCAGAAAATCATTAAGTCAGCTCTATTCCTCATTTGGCCAAGAGTTGAAGTAATGGTTCCAGTATAGTGTATACCCTGTACTGTTGGGCCGTGGCATGTTGCAGTAGTATTATCAATAACTCCTCCAAGAAGCTCTGTAAGCTCAATACCTACTCTTAATGCCTGAATAGATGTATTACTCCATCCATAAAGTAGGGGATATTTTGAGTTTACAAGTATTTCAGAAGCCTTTCTTACAGCCTCCTCTAAGCTAATAGGTTTAAACCCACCGTTAACTCTCATCATTGGTGCTGCTATACGTCCATCATTGTAATGTAGAAATTTAGAATTGCTTAAAGCACATCCACCCTTAACAGATACTATTTTACCATCCCTAACCGTAGCTATAATATCATCACATAGACATCCACAATATGGACATGGAACAGCTTCAACAACTCTTTCACCAATACTGGAGGATGGAGGATCAGGGACAGGTGGAATTTTAACCTCTCTACCATAATACCTTAATATAAGATCATCTAGCTTAAGTACAGGTTCAGATGTTGCTTCAATAGTAGCTTTTACACCCTTAAATGTAGGCATTCCAGATCCTCTAGTATTGGGGTCGATGACTATGTTTGCCCATGGACCCATAGGTATAAAGGCAATTCCCGGATGTCTCATCGATGATTGAATTGGCTGAACAACAACTTCTCCATAATCAGTTTTAACCTTCACGTTTCCCTTAGGATTAAGCCTAACAAAGTCGTCAGGGTCAAGCTCAACTATAGCTGTAGACCTATAGAAAAGATCTGTAAACTTACCTTCCTCCCTACCTCTCCCCTGATCTAGTGTTCGTCCCGTTATAAGCGTAATGGTAAGGCTTTGACTCATTGAAACACCTATACAATACTAATATTCTTAACAGAGCCGACAGCTTCATTGGTAAATATCTTGTACGGTCCAAGCTTACCTCCATAGTTTGCAGCTGTTATTTTACGTACACCACTAACCGTAACAGCTGCTTTAATAGCTACACCCATAGCCTTCTTAACAGCCTCAACATTTAAACCATTAATTACAATTTCATAAACATTATTCACTCCAGCTGGAACCAGACTTCCCTGAACCTTATCTCTTAATTTAGGGCAGAATAAGTGGTTTGTTGTAGCTGTAAGCTTAGGATACTTTAAGGATCCAACCTTACTTCCAGATCTTACAATACCTCCTGGGAAAGGTAAACATACATCCTTAATATTCTTCTCAATAGCTTCAACAGCCTTCTCAGTTGCGGTTAAGCCGGACTTAATATCCTCTGATAGTATTAATAGATTTCCTCCAGCAACTCCTTTAACAAACCCTATAGTATGTTCAAGAAGAAACTCCCCCTCCATTACCGGTATTCTCCACATAGGTTTACCGTAGATTGTTTCCTTAACCTCAAATCCATCACCAAACTTTCCAAGAGCAGAACCTATACTAAGCCTTCTCTTAGACTGTGGGATTCCATCAAAAACAGCTGTTGTAGCGCATGTTAAGACACATTGGCCAATTCTAAATATTACTTGAGCTTTAAGCTCTGGAGGTGTTCGATGATAGATATGGATAAGACAGCCAGGTCTACCATCAGGAGTTTCACTTGCAGGAACAGGTCTCTCAACCCCAGCCTCAGCAGGAGACATAATTATAGATGATGCAAACCCTGTAGCTGTCCTACCAGCTGTAAGAGCCCACTTTTCGTTTATAGCAGTTATCAGAATTCTAGTTCCATACATTGGAAAAGCTTCAGCAAATGTCTCCTCAACCTCAACACCGTTAAGAATCAAACATAATCACCAGGCAGAGTTAAAAACACAATTATTTAAGTTTTACCTATATTTGGGTCGCCTTGTAAACTTAAGCTTTACTTGAGTTCCCCCTTATCCATGGTGAAATCATGTCTAAAGCTATTATGTTTGTTAGAGGGGAAAACCTTTATGTGAAGCATGTTTAAATTGCAAGGTGGAATTTATTAAGCTATTACTGATCTATAGTGTAGTTTAACTAATACTATATTGTAGGTTTAGCAATTATAATGTTGTCTTTAACCCTGATTATTTCAACCTTAACCTCAACGTTTAAAGGTATATTGTCGGCATTAACTATTGTTAATACTCTATCTCTTGCAATAGCTAGTTTTTCGTTTTTTAACCATCCATAATCTATGGTTTCAACATATAGTTTCTCACCAACACTAAACGGGTACTTAATCCTTCTTCTTGGATGAATATTGAAATCCTCTTTTCTAAGTATAAGCTTAGTATTATATATTTTCTCAAGCTGTTTAAGCTTTGAATAGAATTCAAACCATGAAATTGGTCTAGAGTTTTTAGGTTTTCTACCGTATTTATGAACTTCATACTTCTGAATACCGAATGGAGGCCATTTTCTACCACAGCCGATCTTTAACCCATACTTAATTATTTCAGGTATTTCACCATCATTATATCTTGGAACCCATACGGGAGCTATAAGAAGGTCAATATCCGTATTTTTTATTATGTATTCAGCTATGTTTTTAATTCTATCAACACTATACCATTCAGTACCGGATAATGTTACTGCAGTTTTAGGGTTTAAAGCATCTATTGATAGATTTATTCTAGATAGACCTGATTCAGCCATATCATCAATCATTTCCTCAGTTAAAGCATAACCATGAGTTTGCATCGATACAACCTCAACACCCCTAGTTGAGGATAGCTCCTGAATAAGATCAGTAATACGTGGATAAAGAGCAGGATCACCAACAGTATCTATATGTGCCTCAATTCTATAAGCTCCCTTAAACTTAACAACTTCCCTAAACCCCTCAATTAAGACGTTGAGGTCAACAACATACTCTGAAACTCTATTACTAGATTTAGGACCTGCATCTGTAGAGCAGAATATACATGAAAGCATACACATACTTGAAGGTCTAACCTGAATTAGGTTTGTACCTCTATCAATCAATCCAAAAGCTATAGAGCCTATAATTGGAAAATCACTAACATTAATAAGCCTTCTCTCCATAAGCTAATCTACATATCTAATTAAAGCTTATATATCTATTGTTAGTGTTAATTTATGGCTAGTTTACTAGATAAGATTAAACCGATGAGTGATGGGCAGAGGGAGCTTATAGATGCTTTAACAAGTAGGGAATATGATGTTGTAGGTGTATTTGGTCCAACAGGTACCGGTAAAAGTTTGCTTGCATGTATCTACGGTATAGGTGGAGTTACTAGTAATACTTATAGTAGATTCATTATTAGTAGACCGGTTATAGATGTTACGTCTGGAAAGGAGATTACAGCTATAGATGTTGGTGAGCTATATTATAGAATTGCTTCAAGCTATTTACAGGACATTATCCCACATGATGTTATTAGCTGGAGTGATGTTAAAAAGCTTATTAATGAGGAGAAAATAGTATTTGCAGATACTCATTATCTACGTGGTAGAACATTTGACAACTCAGTAGTTTTCCTTGATGATGCGCAGTCTGTATCTCCTGAAAGCACATGTGAAATCCTTATGAGAATAGGTAATAACAGTAAGCTTATTATTGCCGGCGACCCTATATTCCAGAAGGATCCTTTAACTGGGAGGGATGGAGCAACAGTAATTAGGGAGGTATTGTTAGGAGAGGAGAAGTCTAAAGTTATTGATTTAGGTATTAGGGATATTGTAAGGCCGGGAGCTAGGAAGGGTATTAAGCTACTTATTGAGGCAAGAATGAGGAAAAGAGAGCTTTCACCTGATGAAAGGAAAATACTGGACATCATAAAAACGTATGCACCAGATACAGATATAGTAACAATTACAACACTTACTGATGAGAAGAAGAAATTTGAAATAAAAGCTGAACAGATGGTAGACTCCTTAGTAATCACAAAGGAGGGATACCTAGCAAGACTAATAGGTAAAAAGGGGGAGAGAATAAATAGAATTGAGAAGGATGTAAATATGAGAATAAGAGTTGTGGAATTAACATTAAACTTTAAGGACATAATAGCTGCAATTCATCCACTACCATGGATTCATAAATACATAGAAGAAATAGATTTTAAAGGTCCAAACCTAACAATATTCATTGAGAAGGAGGGATTAGGACCAATACTAGGGCAGAAAGGAGCATACATAAGGTTTCTAGATAGTATATTTTATAAACTCATGGGAATAGGGGTAGTTATTGAGGAAACTAGGAGAGAAAGGAAGAGACAGAAATCCTAAATTCTTAAGTAAGCTTAATAGGTTTATTCAGATTTGATAGTAATACAACTCTTGACTGAGGCGATTCATCAACAATTTTATAGCCGGTTAGACTTGATAATTCTATAGCGAATGTTTTAATCTCATCATGTTTAGGCATAGAGTCTACTGTAAGCCTCTTAGTGAAGTACCCTATACTCATTGCTGCTTTAGGCTCAACATATGTCGGCTCAGCCTTAAGTATTAGCTTAGCATATCCATCAGGATCCAGCATATTTACATTTTTTGCAAGAGTTAATCTAAGAACTTTAGGACATTTAAAGCTGTGAAGCACCTCAAGAGTTTCATTAAGACGTTCCCACGCATCAGGAATTAGTGGCCTCATAGCCTTTAAATATACTTCACGAGCGGGAGCAGCTAAAGTTACATATAGCTGTGTTGGCTCATGGCTAAGGTTTAACAATGCTTTAGGATTTGTACCGTTTGAAACAATAAATGTTGTAAAACTCCTCCTTCTAAATGCTTCAACAAGCTCTCCAAGCATAGGGTATAGTGTCGGCTCACCTACAAGACTTATAGCTGCATGTCTTGGATTAAATGCTTCCTCAACCATCTTCATATTAGCCTTAGGATTACCCTTAAACCCTGAAAACACCCTCCTCTGCTCAAATATTGCCTTCTCAACAATATCTTCAGGATCATCATAAGCTAAAACATTAACCTCATTCCATTCTAAACCTAAATCTCCAGGCTGTACACGCCAGCAGAAAACACATCTAAGATTACAAGCTATTGTAGGACTCATTTGGATACATCTATGGGATTGAATACCATAGAAACGCTGCTTATAGCATACCTCCCTACCCCCAGTAAGTATTGATTTACGGGTCCAATGACAGGGCTTCAATACAGCTAACTGACCTATAAAATGATATCTCTGCCTTCTATATGCTTCAACAATCCTGCTTGGAACAGCCAAATAAACCCCAATATAATATGTACACTATCCTAATGAATTTTTCGTTAAATAAATTGGATAATGTCAAATTAGGCTTGGGTTTTATGAATTTACTACATTTTAACTTGACAGCATCAATTAATTGGATGTGGTAACTTAAGCCTACCTTAATTAAATAGTTGTAGTGTATGTAGTATGAGTAGTTCCCAGATAAAATTAGCCTTCCAACTCTATCCAATTTATCAAGCGGGTTTGATGTTATGTTATTGAAGAATATCTCTATCTTCTACCTGATAGTGAGTATGGGAATCTATGGGCTTCCATTACTGATGTAGAGTGTGGATTTATTAATGCTCCATAACACCTGAAATACTTTGTAAACACAGCTATGAATTCACATTTACACCAATTAATTCAGAACTTACAATACCAATATGAGCTGTTCTTCAGTTTCATTCTTACACTCCCCAATATGAAGTTTATGTATTCCCTTAATCTTAAACCTCATATCCCAACTCTTTAAACAACTTAAAGTTTTGAAGTTTCCTCAACCCTTTTTATAAACTCATTAACTCGGAAACCCTAACTGATTTGGTTTTTCCGAGATTAACTTATAGATCTTGAAGACGCTACATCCAAGACCTTTAGCAACCTCTCTATAACTATAATCATATCCCTAAGCCTTAAAGCAGCCCCTCTTAAACTCCTCATCGTTAAATTCTCTCTAATCATAAACATTCAGAGGGATTCCTAGCAACAGCTATGTAGTAGCTTAGACTAATTTTCCCACTATACTAAACGTTTCTGAAATTTAGGTAATAGATTGCTGAAGCTACCTGAATTAGGCAAATGGATAAAAATTATCATATGGTAAATCTTCATCCGGTTTCAATAAAGCATTTCATGAGCTTAGCTTCTTTAGAATAGATTCTTATCTTACATTTTAGGTAATTTGTTCCATATGTTTCTCGATAAAAGCCCATAAACTTAAACAATGTGAAATCTTGAGTCTGAAAATCTTAGAGTTAGTCTTAATCATCCTTTAAGATTTGAAGCTGTTCGTCTTTCCAAGAGTTACGCTTTCTTAATCCTAAGATTAAATATATCTTTCATTTCTCTTCGATAAGTATATTGATGACTATATCTTAGGAAATAGATATGCTTTTTGAAGATTTTAATAGTTATTGTTTTATGATTTGCTAATTCTTCTCGTTCTGAATTATTTACACTTATAGCTTACTGCTTATTCATGTATGCCCTTTTTAATTATTTAGTGTATATAATGATTTCTCTCTTTACATCCCTAAGATTAATGCTTATATATGCTCTCTACCTGGGGCGGCTACCACACGTAGAGTGTTATTGTTCCACTGTATGTGATGGTTCTAGTATTGTCAGGATGACTCATTATGAAGATGTAGTAACTTCTCATCCAATCTGTGATGAATTCTCTCTGTGCTGAACCACCAATATACCAAGTTCCATATCCTTCTCCTGTCTCAGCATCAGCTATAGCGATGCCAAGTATTTGGCTGCCCGGACTCCACGTTACTGAAACCCATATAGTTACACAGGAGCTATAGGGTCCGTAAAGATGACCAGTTCCAAGAGTAAGAGAACCACTAATAGGAATAACTACCTTAGTAATTTCCGGCTCTATAAGTGCAATAGTAAATAACGTGTTTCCTGTATTTACGTCTACACAGTGAATTTTCATAGCTTCAATAGTTAGTTTTTCCTCTTCCCGTAATTTAAGGTATTTTTCATAGGGCATTACCAGATAGTTTGGTTCTTGAAGCCCCCTAAAGGGAATTCCAGGATCCTCTATTAATCTAAGTCTAAAGACAGCTCCATCAGTACAAATCCATTGCCCATTAACATATCTAACTGTTAGAGCCTCTTTACCCCCTGCTGAAGACACTACTGGAGCAGTGAATAGAGTAATGAAGAGTATTGTTAACACTAAAGAGGCTAAGAATATTAAATTAAGATTTTTCATACGGTAACTTCACCTTCAGCATTATGTAAACTAGGAATTAATAAACTTTTTTGAAAAAACTCCAATAGGAATCAAGCTTTATAGAATATGGAGGTAATAATTAATTTCAAACTTTAAACTTAAATAATTCCTCCTAACATATCCTAACTAGCTTCTCAAAACCTTTCTTAACCTTTCAGATATATTTAACACATCTAGATAGAGAATTCTAGGAGCCTATAAACCGGATAAAACGAGCAGTTAGCTACTTAACCTATATTAGCCTAGCAAATATTCATCTTACTCCCCAAATTTGTACACAATACTTTTAAATATATTATATTTAAGATATAATTGGTGGATATTGTGCGCCAATGGTAATAAATAGGAAAATACTTTTAAATGAGGATTTTATACCTAAATACTGGTATAATATTCTTCCAGATCTTCCAAAACCATTACCTCCACCCATAGATCCATTAACGAAGAAACCTATAGATCCTAAAGACTTAGAGCGTATATTTGCGAAGGAGCTTATAAAACAGGAAGTAAGTAGTGAAAGATTCATACCAATACCTGAAGAGGTTCGTGAAGCATACTGTACCTACAGGCCAACACCGATCTATAGAGCTATTAAGCTTGAAAAAGCTTTAGATACACCTGCTAAGATATACTATAAATATGAGGGGGTAAGCCCTCCGGGAAGCCATAAACCAAATACCGCTATAGCTCAGGCATACTACAACATGAGGGAGGGAACTGAACGTCTAGCAACAGAAACAGGTGCTGGACAATGGGGCTCAGCATTAGCTTATGGCTGTATGATGTTTGGTCTTAAATGTACAGTATACATGGTTAAAGCAAGTTACTACCAGAAACCCTACCGTAAAACTCTCATGCAGCTATGGGGAGCAGATGTTTTCCCAAGCCCAAGTAGTAAAACCAATTTTGGTAGAAGTATATTAGAAAAAGATCCTGATAATCCTGGAAGCTTAGGGATAGCAATAAGCGAAGCTGTTGAGGATGCTCTTACTCATGAAGGTACAAAATACTCACTAGGAAGTGTGTTAAACCATGTACTTCTACATCAAACAGTTATAGGTCTAGAAGCTAAGGAACAATTAAAACTTATTGATGAATATCCAGATGTAATTGTAGGATGTATAGGAGGCGGTAGTAGCTTCTCAGGGCTTTTCTGGCCCTTCTACTACGATAAGACTAAAGGTATAGCCCCGAGAAATACTGAGTTCATAGCTGTTGAGCCAACAGCATGTCCAAGCGTAACAAGAGGACTCTACATATATGATCATGGAGACTGTGCACGTATGACACCCCTCCTAAAAATGTATACGTTAGGACATGACTATATACCACCGCCAATACATGCTGGAGGACTTAGATACCACGGTATGGCTCCAACATTATGTCTACTAGCTAGGGAGGGTATAGTTAAGGCTATTGCCTATAACCAGGTTGAAGTATTTGAAGCAGCAACCTTATTTACACGGGTAGAAGGTATGGTTCCAGCACCAGAACCTGCACATGCAATTAAAGCAGTAATAGATGAGGCATTAAAATGCAGAAAAACAGGAGAGAGGAAAACTATACTATTCCTACTCTGCGGCCATGGATACTTTGATATGAAAGCATTTGAGGACTACCTAGAAAACAAGCTACCACCCTACGAGTATCCAAAGGAGGCAGTTGATGAATCCGTAAAGAGGCTTAGAAGTCTCTATCCATGGATAGATGAACTACCATACTAGCATACTTCACCCATATTTTCTTTATCTCTACACTACTGACCTGATGTACTAGCTAGTAATAGCTGAAAAGTATTTAAAGGTTTACGATTTCAATGTTTATGAAGCTGCTCTTCATAGTGCTTGATGGTGTTGGAGATAGGGCGAACCCAGCTCTTAATGGACTTACGCCTCTTGAAGCAGCTACAACACCTGGACTAGACAATCTAGCTAGGAGGGGGAGGCTAGGGATAATGTATACTGTTTCCAAAGGTGTTGCACCTGAAAGCGATGCTGCTGTATTCTCAATTCTAGGCTATGACCCGTTTAAAATCTATACTGGTAGAGGACCGATTGAGGCTTTAGGCTCCGGACTATCAATACGTGATGAATGGGATTTAGCTATTAGATGTAATTTTGCAACTGTTGATGAGAAGCGGAGAATTATTGATAGAAGAGTTGGTAGAAGCTTAACTACTAGTGAAGCTGTAGAGCTTGCTGAAGCCATAAATAGGGAGGTTAAGCTTGAATCCTACCCTGCTAAGTTTACATTTAAAGCTACAGTAGGCCATAGAGGAGTGTTAGTAATTAGTAGTTTAAGCAGTAAGCTTTCAGATAGAATTAGCAATACTGATCCAGCATACGCTAAAGTTGAAGGTATTGGTGTAGCTAAAACTGGTGGAGAAATGTTTATTGAAGAATGTAAACCATTAGATAGTAGCTTAGAGGCTTTAAATAGTGCTAAGCTAGTTAATGAGTTTACAGCTAAATCCTACAATGTACTTAATAAGCATCCAGTAAATGAGGATAGAGCCAGTAGAGGATTGTTAAAGGCTAACATAATTCTTTCAAGAGATGCCGGTACTAGAATACCTAAAGTTAGAAGCTTAAAGGATAGGTATGGTAAGAGATTCGCATGCTTCGCAGAAATGCCTGTTGAAATAGGTATAGCTAAAGTAGCCGGAATGAATGTTGTTAGCATACCTCCACCATCAGGAAACTTAAAGAACGATATGGATGTTCGATTAAGAAAACTTCTTGAATTAATTAATGATTACGATGCTTTCTACATACATATTAAGGGACCTGATGAGCCTGGACATGATGGAGATGCTCAAAGGAAAAAAGAGGTAATAGAGCTTATAGATAAATACTTCATAGAGCCGCTTACAAATAGTATAAATCTTAGGGAGTACGTATTATGTGTAACAGCAGACCATGCAACACCCTGTACTGTGAAAGCACATACAGATGATCCTGTCCCACTACTAATATGTGGAAACAATATTAGTAGCGACAATCTAAATAGATTTACTGAGAAAGAATGTAGAAGAGGAAGCTTAGGAGTTGTTGAGAAGGGAATATACCTACTTGATACACTTGCAAAAATGGCTTGGCCAGATACTAAATATTAATGATATTGGCACTCTCCACAGCTAAAGCCGCGGGGATTCTAAGTTTGTTACCTCATGACTCCGTTGTAGTCTGCACTGCATTGATAGCTACAGTTTGGTATTTGAAGAGGCTTCCAACTCGAAGCCCTATATTTAATACTTGATCCCCCACACCTATCTCGGCTTGAAGCCTTATCCAAGCTTTCAGACATCCAAGCCACATCCAAAGAATATTATGGACAAAAGTATATAAGCTTAACAGCGATTCATCTCCACAACTGAAGTTGGGAGCTTTCTAGCCGAATCTATGTAAAACCTTTACTGTAGGGTTAAGAAAAATTATGGTTTATGTAGTATTTAACGTTTAGGTTTAATACTGCCTGTATTTGATGTGGAACTCGCAGTATTCATCTCCAATAGCGATACATTTAGTTTCCTTAGGTGTTGTTTAAGAATTTTCTTAAACTCATCAAACATTTCTTAGCCATCTTCTTAAACTTATCATCCTAGATGCCATATCATAGCTTCAGCACCACTACCTGAAATTTTCTTAAACTCATCAAACATTTCCTGCATAAAGCTAGCTGAAATGATAATTGCTCTTTCATCATAAGTTCTCAATGGGAAATGATAATTATCAATTATAAAATCTGGATATTCCATGAATGGTTTATCATAGGCTACTTTAACTACTAGCTGCTCCAGAGCTTTAGCTACGTCTTCAGGAGGGGCTTTAGAATCAGTAAAATCAACGTAGAAATGTACGTGACATTCAGTCATATCATGAGTTACAGGATCCATAGCTACATGTAGAATGTTAACGTTGAAGCTACTGAAAACTTCAGTTACAAGCTTAAGGCTTCCAACAACATTCCTAAGAACTACATAAAAAACGTAAAGATTTCTTCCAGGATCACAGAGCTCCCTACCAAGATTGAGAGCGTGGAAAGAGTAAATCTTCCCTTCCCCCCAGAAGTTTGGCCAGAGTCCCACCCTTATAGTTATAAGGGTTTCCTCTACACATATTGTTTTCTATAGAGTCTATCTCTAAACTATTTAAGCTTTTCTAAGTAGGTGTGCGCTTTGTAAACTTAAGCTTTATCTGTGGGGTTCTCTCCTTATCTATGGTGAAACTATGTCTAAGGTTATTAAGTTTGTTAGGGAGAGAACCCCATTTATCTTAATTGTTTATGGTGCTTAATATATTTTCGTTCGTACTCTTCAAGAGCTGCTTCAGATATTTTAAGCTTCATAATATGTAGGAGTCATACATCTATACTATCGTGGTTTAGATCTTTAGGCTTCCTATTTTCTGATAGGAGTATTCGTAGGAATGCTAGGGTTTTGCTGGTTGATGATACTAGGATTAAGATAGGTTCCAGAGAGAAGGTGTTATATATTGCCTTCGAGCCCTACTTAAGGAAGATCATATACATGATGACCTTCGATGTTGCTAATACACTAACATCACTAATATTCATTAAGAGGGTTAGAGCTATTTGCGGCTCAAACATAATTATACTAACTGATGGAGCTCCATACTATAGGGCTTCATGCAGAATTCTCAATTTAAGACATGGAGTATATAGTATTGAAGTTAGGAATTTAATGGAGAGGATAATAGAGTACGTTAAGGATAGAACTAAACTATTCGATAACTACATACCATGCATTAAGGATGGATGCGATGAGGAGCATGCAAAAATGCTTCTAAAATCAATAAT
>Ga0207433_10000317_pt1 | contig 113929 bp, 81 predicted proteins | sample YelNatPaOPGAMG01_FD_187559 | JGI IMG/M metagenome (GOLD analysis project Ga0207433, IMG submission 187559) | Hot spring thermophilic microbial communities from Obsidian Pool, Yellowstone National Park, USA - OP-RAMG-01 (SPAdes) (version 3) | ecosystem: Environmental > Aquatic > Thermal springs... | reverse complement strand
CGATGGCAGTGAGAAATTAAGTTTAAAGGAAAGGAGGGCTAAATGCCTAAACGCCTCAGAGTAATTTTTTCTCTTTTGTTAGTATTAATTCTATCCGGGTCTATTATGGCTCAGGAAAGAGGCTCGGTTAGAGGCCTGGTCAAAAGCAAAGAAGGCGTGGCTCTGGAAAACGCCACGGTTGTAATCTCCGGTCCTGCTCTTCCTCTGGGCAGAGAATATGTCACCGGTAAAGATGGCAGCTTTATCTTCCAGGCTTTGCCACCAGGAAAGTATACTCTGATTGTTACTCATCCAGAAATGATTGACTACACCGCCCAGGTGATAGTGGCTGTCGCTCGGGAAACTTTTGTCAATGCCGTTATGCAACCTGTTGGTAAGATTAAAGAAGAAGTGACAGTAGTAGCAGCCACTCCGGCAGTTGATATTAAATCAACTGAAGTTTCTTCCAACTGGTTAGCGGAAACTGTTCAAAAGTTGCCCCTGGGACGTTCCTATTCGTCCCTTTTTCAATTAGCTCCAGGTGTCGCCGACAACCGGGATTTTGCCCCCAATGCTGGTGGAAACAAACAGGATAATGTTTATCTTTATGATGGTTCGAACATTACCAATCCCTTTTATGGCTTTCTGGGTGCTAATTTCTCTGATATGGATATTCAGGAGGTAAATATTAAAAGAGGAGGAATAAGCGCTGAATTTGGTCGGGCAGCAGGAATGGTTACTAATGCCATTACCAGATCCGGTTCTAATCAGGTAACCGGAAATCTGAGATTCGTTTTCGCCCCATCCGATTTTACCTGGAAAAGCCATGACCCAAATCTTGTTACCAAGTATGACCAATATGTACCTTCTGTGGGCCTGGGAGGACCAATAATCAAGGATCGCCTGTGGTGGTACGTTTCTGCCAATTTGCCTTATTCCAGAACAACAGGAAGAATAAATAATCTCGGACCGGTGCCTGATGCCAAAAGCACTTCCAACGAATTTTTCGTCAAACTGACTGCCAATCCCTGGAGAGCACATCTTTTTTCAGTTAGCTTCAGAAACAACGATTATACTGACAAAAATGCTGGCATAGGAGTAAACGATTATCCGACAGTGGCTATTAATGGTAATGGACTATCACGGATTTTCTATGCTTCCTGGGTATGGACGATTACCCAATCTACTTTGCTGGAAGCCAAATATGACCATGTCAATGAAAATTATAAAAGCGTGCCCATAACTGACCTGGGTTATCTGCCAACCCCATTTGACTATCAGCACCCGTGGACAATGGGATATTTTAGAACGGCAACCGGCTATATTGGCGGTGGAGCAACTACCTCCGGACAGTATGTTGGAGCTGCCTCTGAATATAATACCCAGAATTTCTTCCGTGATGAATTTAAATTGGTCTTAACTAAATACCTCGACTTTACCGGACATTCTCATGTGATTAAAGCTGGATTCAGTTATGACGATGGCGGAGAATATCTGGAAAGATTGGCCAATGGCTGGGGAAGTATCATTACCTATACTTATTCTCAACAGCCGGTTTTCAGGGCTCGTTATTATTCCAAACAGCCCCCACAAGATTCTCGTGGCCGCACTTATGGACTTTTTATCCAGGACAATATTACCATTGGCGATCGCTTAACTTTGACCCTGGGGGTTCTGGCTAACCGGGATGAGTTCATCAGCAAGACAACTCAGGAATATCGTTTTCTGACCTTTAACTTTAACAAAGAAATTCAGCCCCGCCTGGGAATTACCTTTACTCCCAGCCTGAAAGTAGGCGATAAGATTTTTGCCAGTTTTGGTCGTTATAACAATATGGATAACCGGTCAATTGCCAGGGCAGCAGCTCCAGTCCGTATTTTCCGAACAGATGCTTATATTTCCCGGGTTGATGGGACGGTGTTAGCTACAATCATTCAGGGAAATGAAACCGGAAAAATTATTCTTCCAGATATTAAACCGACTTATACAGATGAAATTGTAGCTGGCTACAGTCGTCCGCTCGGACCTAAGTGGAGTGTGGAAATCTGGGGTGATTATCGCTATGTCAAACATGTCATTGAAGATTTCCCGACCCGATATCGTGATACTAATCCTTCGAGCTATGTTTATGGAAACCTTGATGGCCAGCTCATATCCTGGCAGAACCTTCCTGCCAATATACAGGCACTGATTCCTCAGACTGGTTTTGTAGATTTCAATACTGGAAAAGCAAAAAGAATCTATAAAGCTCTGACCTTTGAATTAAAGAGGCAATATGCTGAGCGCTGGTCATTTAACCTGTCTTATACTTTGAGCCGCTTGAGCGGTAACTGGGATCTGGACTATGCTCCAGGCACAGCTCTTTTCTATGCTTCATCCTACCTCGAAGATGCGCCTGGTCTTTATATTAGTGATCCCAACAGGAATGGAATTATGCTCGGCGACCGAACTCATGTCTTGAAGCTATTTGGTACCTGGGAGTTTACCAGGAGGTTTACTTTAGGAGGCTATTTAAGAGTTCAGAGTGGGGCTCCTTGGGAAAAGAGAGGGCTGGACTATTATGGAAATTATTACCGCTACCTCGAACCGGCAGGTTCACACCGATTAAAAACCTGGGTCAATTGCGATTTACAACTTACCTATGAAATTCCCTTGAAGGGAAGATTCAGAGCTATGGTTGAAGCCAGGATGATGAATCTTTTCAATACTCAAACAGTGCTAAGAATTGATGTCCGTGGAGACCAGCCGACCTATATGATGCCAACTTCCTTTGCTCCACCGCGCACCTTTGCTTTGACTTTATATTTAAATTATTAATGATTAAGACGGCTTAGATCAGGATTATTTAAAAGTTAAGTTTTTGAAAGAAAAGAGAGCTCAATTCCGGGCTCTCTTTTTTATTTGCTTATCAAAGAATTTTGGCTTGATATCTAAATTTTTAAATTTTAATAGACTGAAAAGCTTTGCCTTCGTTATTAAATTTAATGATTGGAATTATTTCAGGCTCAGTTTCCTTTTAAAATATCTAAAAATTCAGACAGGATCATCGCGGTTGCTCCCCATATTTGATGCTGGTTATAGGAGAAAAACGGAACAAGCGTTGATTTCCCTCGAAGCTGGCGGACTTCAAAACATAGATTTCTTGGGTCTAAAAAGTGCTCGAGGGGAACTTCAATTATTTCGGCTACTTCCTGGGGGCTGGGCTCAAAGACTGGTTTATTAGAAGTTATAGCTACCACTGGAAAAATACAATAATTGCTGGTTTGGACATAAAGAGGAGTCAGATAGCCCAGGACTTTAAGATTATCAGCTTTCAACCCCAATTCTTCCCGGGCTTCTCTTAAGGCAGCTTTTTCCTTGCTTTCATTTTTTTCCATTTGCCCGCCGGGAAAAGAAATCTGATTCTGGTGAAGGCGAACGTTTGAACTTCGCCGGATCAAGACCAGGTAAATGCCTTCTTTTCTGGGATAAAGCAACAGCAAGACTGCTCCTTTTAAGCACTGTTGAGCAGCTTCTTTCAAAGAAAGGGTGGAGGTTGGAGGATGAGGACTTAATTTGAGCTGTGATTTTATACCTGGAAGAGCCCCTTTTAATTTTTCTTCTAAATAAACTGCCAGTTCTTCTATTGATTTATATTTTTGCCCAGAATTTATTCTCATTTATTTTAAATTTATACCCTGAAAATGTCTCCGTCAACTATCGTTTGAGAAGAACCTGGAATTATTTTAAAAAGGATAAATATTTTACCAGCTGTTCTCCGCTGCCAATTCTATAACCTTCTGAAAATAAAATTATTTCAGCCTGTTTATTCCCGGCCAGAACAAGGGGTAAATTAACCTCAGAAAGCGCAAGGCACTGCTTTATTTCTCTAAGAGCCAGGCCCTTTGAATCATATAGAATTCGGCTGGAATCGGGCAATTTTGGGTATACCCCGGGATTGAAGTTTGCTGCCATTTTATCCTGGGCAATTATTACTAACATAATTCCTGACCAGTCTGAAAATTGCTCTTTAAGTGCCTGAATTTCTTCCATTAGATGTTTTGTTGGCTCTTTATCGGGGTCAACCAGTAGCAATATAAAGCTTCTGTTTTTAGTCAGCGAAAGAAGGTTATGGATAGAACCGGATTTTAAATCAAGCACTTCAGCTGATGGCAGATATTTCGCCAAAACTTGAGGTGGCTTTCGTTGGGTCCTGAGGGTAAAGTGGATGTCCTTAGTAGCGCTTGCTCCGACCAGGAAAAATTTAAGACGACAGAGGACGCTTCCATCAGGCTGACGGTTACCGCTAACCAGTAGATAATAACCTGGGTCAACCTGAAGCTGGCAGGGAAAAGAATTCAAAGCCGGGTCATTTTCATAATTCAGAGTTTTGAAACGGCCATTTTCCCATCTGGCCAGGGTAAAATGAGTGTAATAAACAGGTTTGGTTATACCTTCAACTGGCTGATAAACCAAGTGGAGGATTGATTTTTCTGGACTGGTGGGAATAGCTGTCTCTTTTTCCATGGAAATTTCTACCCATTTTCCATCTTGATAATAACTGGGCCGCTCGTTGGTCTGATTGATTCTGGACGGAACTCCAAGCGTCCGAGCAATAGCCACAAAGAGAATTTTCATTGAGTAATCATCGGCCAGACCAAGCTGTAATGCTCCAGTAGGAAAAAGGGGAACGTTATAATAGTTGCTATTATCCTTCTTTATGTTGGAAATTATCCAATCAGCTATCTTGCCGGGCTCACGCTGGAAAATTATTTTTTGTTTATCGGAGAATTTTTGCTTAATATAAGCTCTCCAGGATGTTAGCAGCTCCCGGCCAATTCTTGGAGATAAGACATAGTGAATATAAAGCTCATCGTCAAGCCCTTCTGGCTGGGGAGGTGCCTGGCGTAAATGATCGAGAAGTATTCCGGCTGGGGTGTCGCGCAAGTCTTTTTCCGTGATGCTGTTTAAAAGGCCAGGTCCATATTTAATTTCTTTCGGCTCCAGGGCGGAAAGAAAAGTCAGTATTTCTTTCCAGTTGCCCCGGCTGGTCTGTAAAAGCTTCCAGGTAATCTCTGGAGAAAGACCTTTTTCTCGAGCCAGAGCTTCAGCCTTTTCCTGGCTTATGAAAGTGGCTTCATAGGACTGCCGTATAGCATCTTCCTGACGGAGGCGTCTGTTATTTTCCTCCAATTTGCCGGGAGCAACCTGCTCCACGCTTCTGGCAACGGGTGGAATAATGTCCAGGTCTATTTCCTTTTCGCCAAAGTCAGGTTTATGAAGAGTGAGGTTTAGCTTATTATCATTGGCCACATTAATTTTTTCAAATGCATATTGGCCATCTTTATTGGCCCAGACCATCATATCACCAAGGCCAGTAATTACATCTGCCTGGCCCAGGTCATTGGTGATTTTAGACGCAGCTGGATAAAATTCAGCGTAATTATAGATACAAAAATTAACCTCAGCTCCTGGAACTGGTTTCCCCTGGCTATCTTTGACTGTTACCGTTAGCTTTGAAGTTGGAGCATAGTTTGGCAAAAGATTTATTTTTGTATAGAGGTCAGTTTTTTGCAAAGCTTCTTCAGGGCCATAATACTGACCAAAGACCGTCGTATGGATCATCATGGCCCGCTTGGCCGGTCCCGTAAACCAGGCCATATTTAATTCTGGTTCAGGCTCACAGGCTCCAAGATAATACCAGCGACCATTAACCCAGACTTCAACCCAGGCGTGATTGTCATCAGTATGGGCCCAGCGGGGAGTATAAACCTGTCGGGCTGGGATGCTTACTGCCCTCAATGCGGCCACAGTAAAAGTGGATTCTTCACCACATCGGCCAAAAGCTGTCTTAACTGTAGCCAGCGGGGCAGATGTTCTCTCATCAGTTGACCGATATGTAACTTTTTCATGACACCAGTGATTGACTTCCAGGGCAGCCTGGTACATATCAAGATTTTTTAAGCGGTTTTTTAGTTCTTTAAAAAATTCCTGACGGGCATTATCGGGGTTTTCATTGTTTACTCGATAGGGCAGGACAAAGTGACGGAAAATATCTTCAGGGATATTCTTACCCCAGCTAAAAAAATCTCTGGCAGCCAGGGCAGTTCTTACCTGCTCCAGAAAATATTGTCCATTTAGGTTGGCCAAGTCACTTAAGGGCATAAAAGCAAAGAGAAACTCAAGGGCTTCCTTTTCTTCCAAAGACAAATGTTGATTCATTATTCCAAATAATTCCTGACTTCGCCCCTGGGCCAGAGCAATTCTTTTCAGGTATTGATTGTGAACAAGCTGGCGGTAGTCAGGACTGTTAATAAAATGTTTTTGGGGGTTAGCAGCCGGAAGAAAAGAAATGAAAAAGAAAAGTGAAAGAATGGTAAATAACACAGGCTTTTTCTCTTTCCCTAATTTTTTTCTATCCATTTTTACCTCTTCTAATCCCGGATAAAAATTGATCTTTTATGATTTTATTCCCTGAGTTGCCAGATATCAAGATTCCGCAAGAGTCCAGGCTCCGGTAATTATCTGAGAAAAGTTCTTTCTGTCGAACAAAATTCCTGCACATCCTTTTTTAATTCAGGATCAAAAGAGAGCAGATAGGTTAAAAAGGTAAAAGGATTAAAAATTAAAAGTTTGATTGATTAAAGGAATATTTACTCACTTTAGATTTAAAATAAAAAATATAGGGGAATTATTACTTTTCTGGGCATAATTATTTTATAATTTAGATGAAAAATGAAATTTTAATTTATTTATTGAGACCGGGGGAAAAGTGATTTTATTATTAGCCTGGAGATGAAGATGAAAAGAAAATGGAATATTAAGAATCAAATTTTATTTGTTTTAGTTCTCGTTTTATTATTCACCCTGAATAATTGTCAGCATAGAACTACCTCTGAAAAGAAATCATCAACCATTTTTGAGGTTAGACCCGGGCTGGAAGTTTTTCTGGAAAAGCACCTTGACCTGGTAGCGGGGAAAAAGGTCGGGCTTATAACCAACCCATCTGGCGTTGATCACCAATTTAGATCAGCTGCCTGGCTTTTTAGAGAGAATCCGAAAATAAATTTAGTAGCTCTATATGGACCTGAACACGGAGTTCGAGGAAACGCTCAGGCTGGAGAATATGTGCCTTTTTATTTTGATGAGAAATTTCAACTTCCTGTTTTCAGCCTCTATGGTCAGTCTTTTCGTCCTGATCCCCAGATGCTTAAAAACATAGATGAATATATGAGGTCTTTTGACACCCATTCAGCAGGCAAAATTCCAGGGAAAGACATGGTCAGGGAGATAGATGTCCTCGTTTTTGATATTCAGGATGTGGGAACCAGGGTCTATACGTATCTGGCTACTATGGCCTATGCTATGGAAACCTGTGCAGAGACCGGGATAGAATTCATAGTTTTAGACAGGCCTAATCCGATAACTGGCGTCATTATGGAAGGACCAATTTTAAAATATCCTGAATTCAGTTCTTTTGTTGGAGTTTATCCTATTCCTTTACGCCACGGAATGACCAGTGGCGAGCTGGCCAGATTATTCAATGATAGATTTCTAAATAAAAAAGCCAGGCTTACAATCATACCGGTTGAAGGCTGGAAGAGAGAAATGTGGTTTGACCAGACTGGACTTCCTTGGGTAATGCCATCTCCTAACATGCCAACGCTCGATACAGCTACAGTTTACCCGGGACAGGTTTTTCTGGAAGGAACCAATATTTCTGAAGGAAGAGGGACAACCAGGCCATTTGAACTTTTTGGTGCTCCCTGGATTGATGGTTACGAGCTGGCCAAAATACTTAACCAGCTTCAACTTCCCGGGATCATCTTCAGAGAAGCCTGGTTTACTCCCTGCTTTTCCAAATATCAGGGACAACTCTGCGGCGGTTGCCAGCTTCAAATTGTCAATAGAGAAGTTTTTAGGCCTTTCCTTACCACTCTCTGGATAATAAAAACAGTTATGGATAGCTATCCAAAGCAATTTAAATTCTATCCTGAATATTTTGATAAGATTATGGGTAATTCAGATATAAGAAAAGATTTGGAGATGGGTAAAAAACCTTCAGAGATAGTTAAAGATCTGGAAGCCGGGCTGCAAGATTTCGAAAAACTGAGGAAGAATTATCTGCTTTACTGATTCTACTTGCTATTTAATTTCGTCAGTATAATAATTAAGGCTTGTCAAAAATGCCTGATATCTAATAAAATAACAGCTCTTTTCGATATTTGGAATGAGGGAGGTATTGATTTATGTCGGAAAAAATGATCTTCAGCTTGGGCAATCCCCTTATTGCTCTTCTCAACAAAGAGCCTCAAGAGTTTAAAAGGAAAGATTTAATAAAAATTATAGCTGAAAAGCAGATAGAAAGGATAACTTTTCATTATGTGGCTTTGGACGGAAAGTTAAAAGAATTGAGGATTCCTGTAGCTAATGATTATCAAGCAGAAATCGTTCTGGAAGAAGGGGAGAGGGCTGATGGCTCATCTCTATACAGGGGGCTGGTTGATATGGGGTTATCTGACCTGTATGTAGTCCCTGTTTATAGGACGGCTTTTTTCAATCCATTCGATGATAAAAGCCTTGATTTTATTTGCCGTTACCTCGATAAAAATGGTCAGCCAGTTTCCTTTACGCTTGATAATATTTTAATTAAAGCTCACCAATTATTTAAGCAGCATACCGGATTGGAATTAAGGGCTCTGGGTGAATTAGAGTTTTTTCTATTGAGTGATAATCAGCCAAAGATTTATCAAATACCCAAGCAGCACAGCTATCATTCATCTTCTCCTTTTTTTAAGAGTGGGCAGGTGCTGAACGAAATGGTTCGTTTCATCACCCAGATTAACGGGGCAGTTAAATATGCTCACGCCGAAGCCGGTTATGTGGAAAATGTTCACAGCGACCTGGAGGAGATAAGTGGCCGAAGAGCTGAACAATTAGAAATAGAGTTTTTGCCCCGCCCGGTGGAGGAAATGGGAGATAATCTGGTTCTGGCCCGGTGGCTTATCCGCAATGTTGCCTTTAGATATGGGATGGTAGCTACTTTTACTCCAAAAATCGAAGAAGGGATAGCGGGTAACGGCCTGCATATTCACCTGGAATTAAGAAAAGAAGGTCAGAATATTATGACCCGTCCGGGAGGTCAGCTGAGCGAAGAAGCCTTAAGACTTATAGGAGGCTTATGTGAATATGCCGATTCTCTTACGGCTTTTGGAAATACTGTTTCCTCAGCTTATCTCCGGCTGGTGCCTAACCTGGAAGCTCCGACCAGGATTTGCTGGAGCGATTATAATCGTAGTGCTATGATTAGGGTTCCGCTCGGCTGGTCAAATTTACAAAACCTGGCCAGCAGGGTTAATCCTGGGAGCGAAGAGGAACCGGTAAAATTTGAAGGAAGGCAAACAGTTGAACTTCGTTCTCCTGATGGAAGTGCTCTGGTTCATTTGCTTTTGGCTGGCATCACCATGGCTGCTGATTGGGCTTTCCGCGAAGATTTATCAATTTTTAAGGGCCGCCAGCCCCTGGAGCTGGCTCAAAGATTATATGTCAAAGGAAATATTTTTAAAGATAAGAACCTTCTTGATAATTTACCAAAACTTCCAGGAAGCTGTGTTGAGTCAGCCAGGATTCTTAAGGCCAAAAGGGATCTTTATGAACGAGATGGTGTTTTTCCTCCAAGCATTATTGATTATGTGATTAAAATGCTGGAAGATGAAAATGATGAATTTATGAACAAGAGGCTATCTGATTTGCCTGCTGATGATCGTCTGCATGAGACCAGAAGAATCATGCATAAAGACTTACACAAGCACTAAAAAATAAAATATTTAGACAGGTATTACGACCTGCGAAAAACCAAATAGTTAAGGGCAAGCTAAAATATAAAAACTACAATTAGTGATGGCCCATTTTCTGGTTAAGGTTGCTTTAAAAGCCAGGAATCAACAAATTGGCGCTGCAGCGGGAATTCCATAAAAAGGCTCTGCCAGAGAGAATTGAATCGTTGCTGCCATTCCCGATAGAAGGTGGCCAGATTTTTATTGGGGAAAATGGGACTATTGCCTTTTTTTATTAACCTGCTGGTGATCTCCTTAATGGTTACTTTTTCTCCTCTTTCCAGCTCATAAGTCCAGATAGCCTGGAGGGCTGCTCCATAGGCGGCCGATTCCGGTTCTTCCAGAGTTACCACCGGTAACTGAAAAATATCGGCCACTATCTGTAACCAGGCTGCACTTCTGGACCCTCCGCCAGTTGCTCTAATTTCTTCAGGTTCCAGGCCAAGAGATTTGATTCGGGAAAAGCCATAACCAAGATTAAGAATAGTCCCCTCTATTATAGCTCGGGCCATATTTGGCTTATTGAAGTTCTGGCGATTCAGCCCAAAAAATACGGCTGAGGCTTGAGGCAGAACTGGCACCCTTTCTCCATCGATAAAAGGCAAAAAAATTAATCCTGAAGCTCCAGGTCGGGAAGACTTTATTAAATTTTCTAAGTCTTCATTATCCAGATTAAAAAGTTCTTTGAACAATTCAGTGGTATTGGTAACATTCATGGTACAAAGTAAAGGAAGCCAGCCTCCGGTGCTATCACAGAAAGCAGCTATTTCTCCCTCCGGGTCAATCAAAGGCCGAGAAGAGTAGGAAAAAATTGTTCCCGAAGTTCCCAAACTTAAAGTACAAGAGCCTTCCGAGACATTTCCCGTGCCAATAGCAGCCATCATATTATCTCCACCGCCAGATGAAACCAGAACCTTTTTGAATCCGAATTTTTCAATCAATTCCTTTCTCAGATAACCTACAGGCTCCTGGGGATGGGAAAGAGGTGGTAATTTCGCTCGTAGCTCCGGGTCAATTATTTTTATAATCTCATCCTGCCAGCATCGGCTTCTAATATCCATTAAGCCGGTGCCTGAGGCATCACCGTATTCCATATGAGGCCGGCCAGTTAAATATAGATTCAAATAGTTGTGGGGCAGAAGAATTAGCTCCAGCTGTTTATAGTTTTGTGGTTCGTGCCTTTTAAACCAGAGAATTTTAGAAGCAGTATAGCCAACTGCCAGACTTATTCCCAGCTTGTCAATAAAAGCTTTTTTACCACCAGCGGCCTGAATAATTTCTTCTGTTTCTTTAATTGTAGAGGTATCATTCCAGAGTTTTGCCGGCCTAATAGGTTGATAATTTCTGTTAAGAGGAACAAAGCCATGTTGCTGTCCGGAAATTCCCAGACAAAGTATTTCGGATGCTTTTACCCCCGCCGATTTAATCGCCTCTGAGATAGCTGCTTCCATAGCCTTTATCCAGGTTTCCGGGTTTTGTTCTGATTCACCGGGCCTAAGTCCTGATGCCATCTGGTGACGCTGATAACCGCGGCCCAGTACCCGGCCAGAATGTAACTCAACAACAAGAGCTTTAGTTCCCTGCGTTCCTGAGTCGATTCCTATGGAATACATTTAAAACTCCTTGAAGTTATTTAGATTGGGCTTCAGGTTTAGACCATAATTTTCCCATAATCTTAATAAGAGCCAGAGTGCTGAGTACGAAGAGAACACTCCAGAAAATTCCTAAAATTATTCTTCCATAAATAAATGCTCCTGAGCCAAAAAGGGCTGAATAAACAAAAAGGCAACCGCTAACCCAACCGGCGAGAGAAAGCGTTAAACTATCTGGAGATGGTCCCAATCCGGATTCCTGTCGGATTTTCTTCCATCCAGGTCCTGCCGGCTTTACTACCTGATAAAAGGATATCAACTTTTCTTTATCTACTGGCTTGGTCAAATAGGTCACTATCAACCAAACAACGGTAGTGAAGGCAATCGTGATTATAAGGGAAATATGCTGGGGCACAGGATGGCCAGTTTTACCGCGAATAAAGAAATAAACGGCCACGCTGAAAGAGCTGGCCATAGCAGCTATTTCTGTCCAGGCATTGATTCGCCACCAGAACCAGCGTAGCAGATAGATTAGGCCCGTGCCTGCGCCTATAGATAACATTAAATCAAAACTGGCTTTAGCCGACTCCAGCACAAAGGTAAGCAAGCTGGCTAAAATCATTAGAATGACTGTCATGATTCTTCCTGCAGTCACATAATGCTTTTCATCAGCGCCAGGATGAATAAAGCGCCGGTAAAAATCGTGAACCACATAAGAACTTCCCCAGTTAAGATGAGTGACAAGAGTGGATACATAGGCGGCCAGCAGCCCGGCTACCATAAGGCCTAAAAAGCCGTGAGGTAAGAACCTAAGCATAGCTGGATAAGCCATATCATTGCCAATGAGTCTGGGCTGGACATTAGGAAAAGCCTTCTGGATATCAGAAAGATTGGGATAAATTATAAAAGAGCACAGGGCTACTAAAATCCAGGGCCAGGGCCTAAGGGCATAATGGGCAGCGTTGAAAAATAATGTTCCGGATAAGGCATCTTTTTCACTTTTGGCCGCCAACATTCTCTGGGCAATATAACTGCCGCCACCCGGCTCAGCTCCGGGATACCAGACTGACCACCACTGGATGGCAATGGGAATGATGAAAATAGAAAGAGCTATTGTCCAATTGCCAAAATCGGGCAAAAGACCGATAGTCTTGGGGTCGAGTTTATGAAAAAGGCCTGATAGGCCGCCAATTTCTGGCTGTTTTAGAGCAAAAATAGCGGCGGAGAAAGCACCGGTCATAGCAATCCCGAATTGGATTAAATCCACAACCAGAACCCCCCAGAGACCAGCGGTGGCTGCAAAAATTATGTTAATAATGCTGCAAATGATAAGTGTCCGAGTCATTGGCCAGCCCAAGATAATATTGGCAATCTTGGCCGCTGCCAAGTTAACTGAAGCCATAATTACACAATTAAAAAAAAGACCAAGATAAATTGCTCGAAAGCCACGGACAAAAGAAGCCGGTTTGCCGGAATAGCGAAGTTCATAAAATTCCAGGTCAGTCAGAACCCTGGATCTTCTCCAGAGGCGAGCATAAAAGAAAACGGTCATCATTCCGGTTAGCAGGAAGGCCCACCAGACCCAGTTACCAGCGACTCCATTATTTCTGACAATATTGGTTACCAAATTGGGGGTATCGGTACTGAAGGTGGTGGCTACCATAGAGACACCTATCAACCACCAGGGTGCTGCCCGGCCGGATGTAAAGAATTCAGCAGTATTTTTACCAGCCCTGCGGCTAAGAATTAAGGGTGGCACAAAACAAATGGCAATAGATAAAATCACAATTAGCCAGTCGAAAGAGCTTAAATGCATATTTTTATCCTTTTATTTAAAATTCCAATTGAATTCTTATAACATATGGCAAAAAAGCAAGTCAAAAAATCTTTTAAAATTATTTATTTTAAACTCAGAACTTCTGCCAGTCGGGTTTATGCTCAAAAACCCACTGGTAATAATCAGTGTGTTTTAGTTCGGAAGCAGCATCCCGGTCAACCAGAATTATGGCTCTGGGATGAAGCTGTAGAGCGGAGGCTGGAACCATAGAGGTAATCGGACCTTCTACTGCCAGAGCGATAGCCTTAGCCTTTTTTTTGCCGAAAGCGAGCATCAGACAAAGGCGAGCATCCAGAATGGTACCTATCCCCATAGTTATGGCATGATAAGGAACATTTTCTTCACCTCCAAAAAAGACAGCATTATCTTTCCGGGTTTGATCAGTTAAGGTCTTAATTCTGGTGCGGGAAGAAAGGGAAGAAGAAGGCTCATTAAAACCGATATGACCGTCTGTTCCTAACCCCAGGATTTGAACATCCAAGCCTCCGGCTTCTTTTATTTGCCGCTCATATTCCTCACAGTAAGCAGGAATGTCATTAGCCAGTCCATCAGGAATATGAACATTCTCAGGCCGTATATTAATCTGGCTGAAAATGTTTTTCCACATATATTGATGGAAGGAAGCCGGATGGTCTGGAGAAAGGCCGACATATTCATCCAGGTTAAAGGCTATGACCCGACTAAAATCCAGCCCTTCCTCCCGATGCATTTTGACCAGAAATTTATAAAGAAGCAGGGGAGTGTTACCGGTAGCAAAACCAATTACCGGTTTTTCCTTCTCCTGAATAATTTTTTTTATTAAGCGGGCAGCTAAATAACTGGCTTTTTCACTATCCTGTTGGATAATTACTTCCATATTTTCCCTCCCAGCGTATATTGTAAAATCTAAAATAAATTCAGGTTTTTAACTTTCTTTTTTTATTCTGGGAAGAGAGGCAGCTGCTACAGCTTGACCAAGGCGACGGCTTTTTTCATCTGAAAGGTGGATTTTAACTTTTTGATGCAAATCAGGAAATTCTATGGCTATAACTTTTTCAGCTTCTTGTTTGATCAATTCTCCGCCGCGGCCTGAAGTCACTCTGCCTAAAATCATCAGATGCCGGAAATCATAAAAAAGAGAATAAAGATGAGCTGTATAGCCTAAGTAAATCCCTATATCTCTAAATATTTGCAGAGCCGCTTCTTCATTTTTTTCTGCCCTGGCCTGAATTTCTTTAAGTCTTTCAGGTAAACTTTGTTCTTCTGAAAAGTGATATCCGGCGGAAAGAGCCAGTTTATTCACTGCTTGCTGAGAAAAATACATAGCGCCTACCCCCCGATCGCCTGACCATTCATCGATAGCAGCTTCAGGGTTAATGTCAACTGGAGCAAAAGCCAGCTCATCCAGCCAGCCAGGCAAATGTCCCGAAGGATGGAGATAACCGCCGGCTTCGCTCGAGCCCATAGCAATTCCCAGAACTCCGGTATCATTAAGACTTAAATAACCTGCCAGAGCTGTTACTTCGCCATCATTAATAACTTCCAGAGGAACTCCCCATTCTTTTTGTATCTGTAAGAATAAATTCTTTACTTTGGTTTCAAAGACCCGCCGGGGAACTGCGCGGAAAAGAGAGGCAATACGGACCTGATTATTAACATAGATTCCTGCAGCACTACCCCCTATTGCTTCCACCTTTGGGAGGAAAGAAGCTGCTTTTCTCAGGGCGGTCTGAAGGTGCTTGTAATGATATTCAGGGTCAGGTTGAACCTGCGGATTCCAGGGAATTTCATCAGTAAAAAGAATCTGTCCGTCTTTCAAAGAGGCTACTTTAAAATCACTTGCCCCCAGATCAAAACCCAACCGGCAGCCATCGAAATGGCCACCGAGGATTAGCTGGGTTTCTTTCTCTTCAGGAAATTCCTCAGATTTAACCTGGACTACTTCAAAAGGTTTTTCATAAACTGTGCTCATTAAGTCAACATCAAATTTTCTTTCCCCCTGAGGCGAATATTGATTTTTAAGATAGGTAAAAATTTTATCCGGTCCCTGAAAATAAATTTTCCAGCCACCTTTTTGCCATAATAAAAATTTGACGATACGCTCGACATAAGTCAGGGTCAGGGGAAGAGTAGGATTATCAGGTGGCAGGATATAGCCTTTCCAGACTGAAATAAGATTATTTTCACGCTCAAGACCAATTTTTATTTCCATTCCTTCCTGCTTAGCTTTTTCCTGGTATCTGGAAATAAATAACCCCAGAGGCCGGAAGCCTGAATCAAATAAAGGTGAGAATCGTCCCTTTATTTCTTTTTCTAATTCTGTAATTAACTTTTTATCCATCTTAATCACCTTTTTGACTAACCTCGTTATGAATTATTTAAAATTATAGCAATTCTTTTCTGCTCTGACGATAAAATTTTCAATATTTTCTGCGTTTCAGACCGATAATTATACTATAATGATAAATTGACAATAGCCCCTTGATAAAATAGCATAAAAAATTGTAGAGACGACAGGCTAATGAACGAAAGTGCTTCTGAAAAATGAAAAAATTTCAGGCTCAACCATTTATTTTGTTTTTTGCAGTTATTTTAATCTTTTTTTTATTTCTGCCTCCGATTTTGACCTCGGCCAAAAAATTGGGGGGACCGCTGTCCGCCGGGCAGGAATCCGCGGGGCCATGGTGGATGAAAGTTACAGCTATTTCAAGGGATGGCAGAATAGCCAGTTGGAAATCCAAAAAATGGTGGAAAAAAGCCCTGAGTCTAAAGCCTGGTGAAAGCTTCATTATTGAGGAAAAGGGAGAGGCGCATAATCGGTTACTGATGAAGTCAGAAAGTTATCTTCAGGAAAATGGAGAGAAGGCTGAAACCCTGGTACTGGTAGTAGATGATGATGGTGATGGCAGTATTTTAACCGGCGGAGATTTTCATGATGATTGTTATCTCTATGATTTGAACCGGGATGGTTTGGTAGAAGTTATGGTGGATTATGCTGATGAAAATAACGATGGACAAGCTGATTATATGGAAATTAGAATTTTTGATCAGGGACGTTTAGCCCGGGGGTGGTTTGGCTATGACTTAGATGGTCTGGGTGAGATTTTTAAATTTAAGAATCCGCTCGATCTTTTTTATCAAAGATTTACTCAGAATCTATCCGGTAATAAACTTTATTTTAAGAATGTTTTTAACCCAACTTCAGGGACCTGGTCACCGGCAGAGATTTGTCCCGTAGCCACCTTTGACCTGAATAAAGATGGCTTGAGCGACCTTATAATCAGGTCCAATCTCGAACCGCCCGGTCTGGCGGCCAAGTCAATTTTTGATTTTGGGCCCATTAATTTTTGGTCAAAAGAATCATATCCAGCTGTCATTCGCAGCCTGGAAATAAGCTATGATATAGACAAGGGAAATAGCTTAGAGAAGCCATTTAATTATAATCTCGGTTTGGTGCTTCAGGGGAAACAGGATTTTGATTATCAGAATTTTAAAATGAGTTCTTCCAAAAGGCGACCGCCTCAAGAAGTTTATGTAATTCCCAGAGAAAAGCTTCTAGAAATGATGAAAAATTACCGGAGTGAGAAAATCGGTTTTTCCTGGAAAGAATATTCTGACGATTCTTTGCCTGCTGGTCCGGCCGAAGAAGAATTGCAAGGACAGGGACTGGGATGGCCCTGGGAACGAGAAGCATTTCTCAGTACCTCTAATAATCTTCAAAAATGGAATGTAAGGAGGGAAGTAGCTGAAAAATTAAATGGCCAGCCAGAATTTTACTATAGTGATCTTGATCAGAATATTCATCTTTTTGGAGCAAAGGAAGGATGGTTACAAATTGGCCATCTGGCTGGATGGTCGAGATTGGGAGAAATCAGGTACTATGATACTGATGGTGATGGCTATTTTGACCGAAGAGAAATATACCTTACTAATAGCTCTCGCCCCGTATTAATTTGGTCAGTTAAGGAAGAGAAATCCAGAAAAATAACCCAGGATTTAAAGGAACTTTCGGATTTCTATCTGAAAGAAGTATTGCCCTCAGCTCTGGAACGAGACCAAAAGCTTATTGAGGCAATGAAAGAGGTTCATAATTATGAATTTCCTTTTGAGTTAAAAGAAGCACTGGATAAAGCTTCCCCCAGCCAGAAACGCTATTTACTTGATATTTATTGCCTTCTATATTATTTAAATTTACGTGATTATTACCTGACGCTGGCTAATCAGAATCTTTTTCAAGAAACAGTTACTCAAAATGATAATCGATTTTATGGAGACCTTTATCCTGGTTGGTTGAATAATCCTCGACAGGTAGCCTCGACTTTAAAATCTGATCAGGCCTGGAGCTTGATTCAGGTTTTAAATGAACTGGATTTAGCTTTCAGTCAAGCTGATTTAGATAAAATAATAAGTTCACTACAAAAGTTAAAAAATCTTAAGCTCTAAAAGGCTGGTAATTAAATAAATTATTAAGAAGATAAGTTGTTAAGAACTTCAGAAATCTCTGCTACTAACTCATTAGAACCAAGATAAAGAGCGGTTCTTTGGTGGGGATGTTCAGGTTGAATGGTCAGAATTAGCTGTCCTTTTTCATCTACTGCCTGACCTCCCGCCTCGCGGCATATAAAGCTAACTACAGCTGCCTCATACATTAGCCTCAACTTACCGTTGGGATAATTTTTGGCTGGATCCGGGTGATTAATAATTGCTGGATAGAGAAAAAGTCCTCCATTTGTCAGAAGGCGATGGAAATCTCCGGCCAGGGCCCCAAGGTAACGAAACTGGTATTTTTTCTCATTCTTTTCCAGCCAATCCTTTATCGGGCGATTATAATAATGTCGATGGGCTGAGTTATAAGAAAGTTCCCAGTTTTTTTTGTTAGCCGGTAATTCCAGTCTGGTGGGCTTGACATAATTCATAGTTTCGTCGATATGAAATCTCCAGCATCCAGCATCTTTTAAGGCAATGGTAAAGGTTCCAGTGGGAATAACGAACATCCCGGCTGCGATGTAGTCCTCTCCTGCCCGAAGATGGTTATCTTCCGGTCCTTCTAAGTTTCTTTTAGCTATGCCAAATAAAAAGCCTACAGGAAGATTATGGGGGATATTAGCTGAGCCATCCAGGGGATCATAATAAACAAAATATCGACCGGAAGGATTCATCAAAATGGGCTTTTCTTCCTCTTCACTTATAGCCTCAATAACCCGGCCAGAGCGAGATAGGTAATATTTAACTACTTCATTAGCGATCTGGTCGAGTTTCATAGTTTTTTCCCCCTGAACATTAGTAGAACCAGCCAAACCGAGATTTCCTCTTAATGCTCCGGTTAAATAAAAATGCTGGATTCTTTTGGCCGCATTCAGGATGGAATTCATCAAGATTAAAAAATGATAAGTGCGTCCGTGTTTTTCCTGATGCTCGAGAAGAAAATCCATAAAGGTTAATTCGAAATCAACCACTTTAACCTCCTCTTTGCCTTTTCCCAGAGATTTCTATTTATCACATAATAAACTGCAATTCAAGTAATTTTAATTCACCATTATGCTTTAGGATATTTTAATTGGAATGAATTGGTTTAAAGCCCTTGCCTAGGACTTCATAGGTATCGTTAATAATGACAAAAGCTTGGGGATCAATTTTTTTAATAAAAGCCTTTAGTTCAGCTAACTGCTTACGATGTATTACGGTGATTATTATTTCTCCTTCTCGATTAAGATATAGAGAGCGGGATTTTAGGGCGCTACCGCTGCGGTCAAGTTTATCTATTATGAAAGCAGCAATTTCCTGTGTTCGATTAGAGGTAATTATAACCAGTTTGGAAAAACTCCAGCCTTCGAGGACCAGGTCAATAACCCGGGAGGAGATAAAAAGGACTATGTATCCATAAAGGGGAGCCTCCAGGTTTTTGAAAACCACTCCGGAGGCAGATATGATTATAAAGTCAGTCGCCATGATTCCCATACCTACAGAAATCCCGCTATATTTATTTAAAATCATACCGATAATGTCTGAGCCTCCCGTTGAGGCATCTCCCCTAAACACCAGGCCTAAGCCCAATCCAAGAAGGAGCCCGCCATAAATTGCTGCCAGTAGCTGATTTTCAGTTCCTCTCGGAAGCTTAATTACCTTATTAAAAAAATCTATAAGTAGGGAGGAGAGAATTAAACCAACCATAGTTGTTAATACATATTTTTTGCCGAGGAAACGATAGCTCAGAAGGAAAACTGGAATATTGAGAACGATGATAATTAGCCCGACTGGGCTATGTAAAAAGTAATTTATAATAATTGAAACACCGGCAAGACCACCCGGAACAAGATGGAAGGGAATAAGAAAGAGAGAGTATCCTATTCCCATCACGGTACAACCTGTCAGAATAAGAATTAAGTTTCTGACGAGGCGAATAGATAAAGCCTTATTTTTTGGTACTCTAATTTTCATAGCCTTTGCCCTTTAATCGAAGTGAAAATTTTTGATTTTCTAACATAATTGGTTGTTTCTGTCAATCAGCCGTAAACTTCATAAAACTTGGTGAGAATAAAAAATAAAAAGCAATCAGAGAAGTGGAAGTACAATCAAACGAAGCAAAATAGTGGTTTCAGTAAATTAAAAAAATTGATTCATTTTTATATTTTGAGGTAAAATTAAATAAACTCTGTTTAGCTGGCTGGGCAGAGATTAAGGATACCCTCCTTCAATAACCCCTATGCAAGGATTTTCCCCAAACCCCTAACAGCCAGCGTCTTGTTTACAAAAAAAAGAAATTAAGTTATTTTTTAAATTCAATTCTGCTATTTAAGCGGCCGGTGTAAAAAGTGAAAGATAATAACTTGCCCAGTCTATGGGGAAAAGATTTTATTCTTGGCCTCTTTTCCTACTTTTTTCTTTATCTTGCTATTAGCCTTCTTTTTCTGTTGCCTTTGTTTTTGAAACAATTTCATCCGAGGGAAAGAGAAGTTGGATTAATTATGGGAATTCACAGTTTAACAGCCATTATGATCCGACCCTTTTTTGGGCGTTTAATTGATCGTCAGGGCGGAAAGGTAATCTCTCTTTGGGGACTGGCTATTTTAATTTTTACCATGCCTTTTTTCCATTTGATTAAGAATGCTGGACTTTTCCCGGTAATTCTCAGAGCCTTTACTGGCATAGGATGGGGAATAAGCATGACTGCTACCATCACCATGTGTACTGATTTAACCCCGGTGCAGAGCATGGCCAGGTCAATTGGAATTGTGGGAGTTGCAGGCTTAATCGCCAATGCGGTCGGACCAGCCCTTGGTGAAGAGATAATAAATCGTTATGGTTTTTCTGGCTTATTTAATTTTTGTCTGATTTTCCTGATTATTTCATTTATTTTGGTGGTATTGACCAGAGAACTACCGCTGGAAAATAAAGGAGATAAGTTTATTTCGCCTCAATCAAAAAAATTATGGAAAAATATTTCCTGGGTTTTAATTATAATTATTGGCTCTATGCCCGTTCTTCATGGCTCCATCCGGGGTGCAATTCTTTATTTTATGCCGCTTTTAATCAAGGCTCTAAATTTAGGGAAGGTGGGTCCGTTTTTTATTATTTTCTCAGCTGCAGCCATTCTTTCCCGGTTTCAGTTAGGAGGAATTTCTGATTATTATGGTCGGAAAAAGACCGTATTTATTTCAGCCTTAATTATTACCTTCAATCTCTTTTTAATTTCTCGAATAGGAGGCCAGTTTCTTCTTCTTACTACAGGCTTTATTGGAGGACTTGGTCAGGGTCTTATTTACCCCGCTCTCAGTACTTATCTTATTGATTTTATGGGGAGGGAAAATAAGGGTTTAGCCATCAGTCTTTATAATTCACTTTTTGATGTAGGCATGGGAATCGGATCAATCCTTTATGGCTGGGTATCTGAAATAATTGGCTTAAAGTTAATGTATTTACTCGCTGGATTTTTATTATTGATAGCCAACATAATTTTTATATTTAAGGCTCCAGAATTTAAGCAGGTTAGGGCCTAAAAATAAAGGGAGGATAGCATGGAAGATTTAATTCAACTAATTAAAAGAAGAAGAACCATTCGCCAGTTCCGGCCTGGAGAGCTGCCTTTGAGTTTATTGAAAGAACTGGTTGATGGTGGAAGGCTAGCGCCTTCTGCGGCTAATCTTCAACCTCTGGAATTCTTAATTGCTACTGACCTCAATCTTAGAAAAGAAATATTTAGCTGTTTGCGCTGGGCTGCTTATATCAATCCGGCCGGTGATCCCAAACCGGGTCAGGAACCGACTGCCTATATCATCATTCTGGTCAATACAAATATCAGGGAAAAAGGCTATGAATATGATGTGGGAGCAGCTGCTCAAAATATTATACTTGGTGCCCTGAGCAAGGGAATCGGAAGCTGTTGGCTGATATCGATTAATAGAGAACGTCTGAGAGAGGTCCTTAAAATTCCTGATAACTACCTGATTGATTCAGTTCTGGCTCTCGGATATCCAGCTGAAGAACCTGTGATTGAAGATTTCAAGGGCTCAATTAAATACTGGAAGGATGAGGCCGGAGTCCTGCATGTTCCCAAAAGAAAATTGGAAGATATTCTCCATATCAACCTCTTTGGCCAGCATTAGTTGATAATTGATTTTATTAAATTCCGCTGACAGTCATCTCAGCTACTTTTATAGTTGGCCCACAAATTGAGCTTTCAAATTCTAAATCATTCCCAATAGCCTCTATCGATGTAAGTATTTCTCCTAAATTGCCGGCAATAGTGATTTCAGAGACCGGATATGCAATTTCTCCGTCTTCAATCCATAAGCCAAAGGCTCCTCGGGAGATATCACCGGTTACCGGATTCAATCCCTGTCCAATAGCCTTGGTCAGCCATAGACCTTTTTCCGTCGATTTGATAATTTCCTCGGGGCTGGCCGTTCCGGCCTCCAGATAAAAATTATTGGGCACAACACTGTTGCCATCACCATTTCCGGTCGAAACCAGATTTAATTTACGGGCAGCATAGGTGTTGCAGAGGTAATTTTTCAGCACGCCTCTTTCAATGACCACCGTTCTTTGAGTGGGTACACCCTCTGAATCAAATGGTCTTGAGCCCAGCCTGGCAGGCAGTAGTCCATCATCAATCACAGAAATTAGGTCATTTCCAATCTTTTGGCCTAAGCGGTCAGTTAGAAAAGTTGTTTTCTGATAAACAGCCATTCCTGAGACACAGGAAAAAAGAAAAGCCAGCAGCCAGGAAGTCATGGTCGGTTCAAAGATAACCGGAACATTCTGAGTTTTGATTTTCCGCGGATTCAGATGACGGACGGTCCTTTGCACGGTTTTTCTGGCAACTTCTTCGGGGCTGGCTAAATCTTTAAGATGCCTTTTGGAAGAAAACCAGTAATCTTCAACCAGATTATCGCCCTGTCCTGCTTGAAGCCCGAGGCTCAGGCTGCAGTAAGTCTGGAGATATTCACCGGTAAAGCCGTTGGAATTGGCCAGAACTGTTCTGAACTCATTGGTAAGGAAACTGGCGCCAAAAGAATTAGTTATTCTTTTATCTTCCAGAGCGATTTTTTCAGTGGTCTGGGCTAACTTGATTTTTTCCCGCGGTTTCATTCTGGCTACTTCCGGGTCATAAAGTTTCAAAGAATTATAATCAACCTTAAATAAGGCCGGAGCCGGCAGTCCAGCGTATTCGTCAGGTTGAGTCAGCAGAGCTCGTCCTATGGCGTTTTTAATTAGGGTCTGAAGAGTTGAAATGCCCAAATCAGAAGAACTCACGGAGGCAGCTCTTTTATCTTTAAAAACTCTGAGGACACAGAATTTCGAGCCAGCTTCCACCAGATTTTCAATCTTGCCCAATCGAACATCAACATTAAATTCCAGGCCGTCATACAGTGTGACTTCGATTTCATCAGCGCCCTGCTTTTTCCCATATTGAACCAGCCTTTCGGCTAATTGTCTTAAGTTGTTGTTACTGGTTTCGGATTTCATCTAACTCCTCCGATGGTCATCCTGGAAATCTTCATTGTCGGGCAGCCCTCTGAAACTGGAACGTCTTGTCCTTCTTTGTTGCAAGTTCCGGTCTGTAAGCCAAATTCTAAATCCGAGCCAACCATTTCTACTTTTTGCAAAATATCAAGGTTGGTTCCGATGAGTGTTGCCTGTTTTACCGGCCTGGTTAACCGGCCATCTTCTATCATAAATCCCAGGGTGACCGAGAAGGTAAACTTGCCTGAGTCTTCAACCTGACCGCCAGAAAGACGGCTGACATAAAAGCCTTTACTGACCGAATGAATTATTTCATCGGCCGAATATTCACCGCGGTCGATGTAGGTATTGCTCATTCGGGGAACAGGCCAGTAAGTGAAATCCTGGCGCCGACCATGGCCATTGAGTATTTTTTTCATCCATCTGGCTGAGAGACGGTCCTGAAGGAAACCCTTAACTTTGCCTCTTTCTATTAACAACGTTTTTTCGGGCAAAGTACCCTCATCATCGACATTATAAGAACCGCGAAGTCCTGGGATAGTTGGGTCGTCGTAGATTGTAATCTGTTCTGAGCCGACTTGCTTTTCCAGTTTGTTCCAGAAAATTGAAGTTTTTTTCCTGATAAAATCACCTTCTAACAGATGTCCAACCGCTTCATGAACCAGGACCCCGCTATGTCCCGGAGCCAGAATAACCGGATACTCACCAGCCGGTGGCTCAATTGCTTCCAGCAGCAGATAAGCTTCTTTGGCTGCTTCCTGACCGATTTCTTCCGGAATCATTTGATTGGAAAAGAATTCCAGACCAACCCGCCCACCGCCTCCATAAAAGCCGGATTCCCGTCGCCCATTTTTTTCGGCTATGGCCTGAACTACCAGTTTGACCATTGGCCGCGTATCTTTAATGGATAAACCTTCAGAATTTACGATCCAGACCTGCTGGCTGGACTCACCATAAGCCACCTGGACCTTTTTAATTACTGGATCAAACTTAAGTGCTGAATTATAGGCCTTTTGAACTATCTCAAGCTTTTTCTGGAGTTCGGAAGAAGTAGCCAGTGATTTGACCACAGCTACTTCTTTTTTGGGCTTTATCGGTCTTAACTTAAGTTTAAGTGGAGAGGTCTTCACTTCTGTTGAACTGGCAATGGCAGCAGCGGCCTCGGCTGCAAATTTTATTTTGCTTTCAGAAAAATCGTTGGTATAGGCGTAACCGGTCTGGTCTTTTTTGATCACTCTGATGCCGAGTCCCAGAATTATATTCTCAGAAGTCTCTTTAATGATGTCTTCTTCCATCAGAATCGAGCGGGTAATTCTGTGCTCAAGAAAGATGTCAGCAAACTCTCCGCCTCGAGAGAGAGCCAGTTCCAGTGCCTGCTTTAGGTCTGAAGTTCTAAGCCGGAAATGGTTGTTACAGGGAAAAACCATTTTTGTTTTTTCTATCATTTTCTTTATCCTGTACCCGGTGGGATAAAAATTAGGATGAATTTTGCCACAAAATTCATTGATTAGCAATAGGTTAACTTATTTTTTGGCAGCTTAGTTAACGGTTTAAAGTTGACGCCTTTGTGGCAAACCCTTATAATCATTTCTCATGAACTGGGAGCGAGTTGACTATCTGATTGATTTAGCCTTAGAAGAAGACCTGCCGGCTGGTGATATTACTACCGAAGCTATTGTTCCGCCTGATTTATCTGCCAGTGGAGTTTTTTTGGCTAAAGAAGATGGAGTACTGGCCGGAATAGAGGTGGCCGCTAAGGTTTTCCAAAGAATAGATCCTTCCATCACTTTTAAGAAAATTAAAGCCGATGGCCAGGAATTTAAAGATGGTGAGATTCTGGCCGAAGTAAAAGGGAAAGCAGCTTCCCTGCTTAAAGCGGAAAGAACAGCTCTCAATTTCCTGCAACGTCTTTCCGGGATTTCTACTCTGACCAGAGCATTTGTTCAGGAAGTAAGCGGGACGAAAGCCGTGATTCTGGATACCAGAAAAACCACTCCAGGCTGGCGATATCTGGAAAAATATGCAGTCAGAATGGGTGGTGGTCAGAATCACCGAAAGAATCTTTCTGAGATGATGCTGATTAAAGATAACCATATCCGGATTGCCGGGGGGATAACTGCAGCCCTGAAAAGAGCTAAGGGAAAAATTACTGCTGGAATAAAAATTGAAGTGGAAGCCACCACCTTGGATGAGGTAAAAGAAGCCCTGGCAGGCGGTGCTGATATGATTATGCTGGATAATATGAGTCTGGAACAGATCAGGAGGGCAGTTGAACTGGTGGCCGGAAGAGTTCCATTAGAAGTATCGGGTAAGGTTAATCTCCAGATTGTTAGGCAGATAGCTCTGACTGGAGTTGATTATATTTCAGTCGGAGCTCTGACCCATTCATTTAAATCGGCCGATATTTCTCTTGAATTTTTGTGAGCAATAAGTGATAAATGAAAACTAAGCCCATTCAGGAAGAAATCTATTCTGATATTCTGATAATCGGCTGCGGAATTGCTGGTGCTACCACCGCTTTAGAAGCTGCTCGTCGTGGATTTGAGATAAACATCCTGGTAAAATCATCTGGATTGGAGAGCTCCAATACTTATTGGGCTCAAGGAGGCATTGTTTCTTTCGGCGATGATGACCAGCCTGAGCTTCTTCGTGAAGACATTCTAAAAGCCGGTGACTGGATTAACAGCCCTGAAGCTGTGGACCTGCTGGTTAAAGAAGGGAAGAAGACTGTTGACCGCCTATTGATGGAAGAGCTGAAGATTCCGTTTACTCGTTCATCACCCGATAAACTTGATTACGCTCTTGAAGGTGGACATTCGCGGCGGAGAATTCTGCATGTGGAAGATGCCACTGGCCAGCGGATTGCCATCGCTTTTTATGAACGGCTCCAGCAATTTCCCAATGTCCACTTTTATTTTGATCATACTGCAGTTGATCTTTTAACCATTCCTCACCACTCTAAAAATCCATTGACTTATTATCGCCAGCCACGCTGCCTTGGAGCTTATGTCCTTGATAACAAAACCCGAATGGTCAGGAAATTTATTGCTCCCTATACAGTGCTGGCTACCGGGGGCTGCGGTGGAGTTTACCAATTCACTTCTAATCCCAGGACTACTATTGGCTCTGGTTATGCCATGGCTCTCAGAGCTGGCGCCAGAATTGTCAATATGGAGTATATTCAGTTTCATCCTACTTCTCTTTACCATCGGGATGCTGATGGTTTTCTGATTTCCGAATCAGTCCGAGGGGAAGGAGCCAGGCTGAAGACCAGGGACGGTCAGACTTTTATGGAAAGGTATAGTCCCCAGAAAGACCTGGCTCCAAGAGATGAGGTTACCAGAGCCATCTATCAAGAAATGATTAATACCAATTCTAATTTTGTTCTGCTGGACCTGGCCAGTTATGCCAAGGTTGATATAAAAAAAAGATTTCCCCACATTTATCGAACCTGTCTTCAGTATGGAATTGATATTACCAAACAGCCAATCCCGGTGGTTCCTGCTGCCCACTTCTGCTGTGGTGGCGTTCTGGTTGATCTCTGGGGACGGTCATCGCTGGATGGCCTGTATGCTGTAGGCGAAGTTGCCTGTACCGGAGTCCATGGGGCTAATCGTCTGGCTTCAACTTCTCTCCTGGAAGGATTAGTCTGGGGAACAAGAGCTGCCCGGCATATAGCCGATAATTTTGATCCGAGTCTGCCCTGCAACCCTTCGCAGATCCATCCCTGGTACTACCCGGAGAATGAGGAAGAAATAGACCCGGCTTTAATCCATCAAGACTGGGCTACAATCCGAAGCACGATGTGGAATTATGCCGGAATAATCAGAACCGCCAAGCGACTGGAACGGGCCAGGGCTGATTTAGAATACCTTAAACATAGAATTGATAAATTCTATAAAGAAGCGCCAATGGACCCGGAAATTGTTGACCTCAGGCACGGTTTACAGGTGGCTCTGATGATTACCTATGCGGCTTTGGCCAATCCTGAAAGTCGTGGGGCTCACTTCCGTAAAGATTGATTGTTCCTGCCGAAAATTTGACATTTAACTCTGGTAGTTTAGAATAAGCTATTCTATAATAAAAAAATTAAGCTAACCTGTGGAGAAGGCTAATGTCTCAGAAGAATGATCTAAAAAAAACACTTAATCTACCCCAGACTTCCTTTGCCATGAAAGCCCAGCTGGCCCAAAAGGAACCCGAGATTATAAAAAAATGGCAGAAAATAAATTTGTATGAAAAAATATTAAGCAGCAAAAAGGGTAAACCTACTTTTGTTCTCCATGATGGGCCGCCTTATGCCAACGGCCATATCCATCTCGGTACGGCCCTAAACAAAATTCTTAAGGATTTCATAGTTAAATCCAGGACCATGCGTGGCTATCTTTCGCCTTATGTTCCCGGCTGGGACTGCCACGGTTTGCCGATTGAGATCAGAGTTGACCAGCTCTTAGGTGAGAAGAAAAAGCAAATGTCAGTGATTGACATAAGAGAAGAATGCAAAAAATACGCCCATAAATTTATTGATATCCAGAGAGAGGAATTTATCCGCTTAGGGGTGTTTGGGGAGTGGGAAAAGCCATATTTAACAATGAATCCTGAATATGAGGCTGATATTTTACGCCATTTAGCTGCTTTTTTTGCCTCCGGTAATGTTTATAAGGGGAAGAGACCAGTTCACTGGTGCCTCCACTGTCAGACAGCCTTAGCTGAAGCTGAGATTGAATACAAAGAAAAAAAGTCACCTTCAATCTATGTTAAGTTTCCGATGATTTCTGACCTTTCAGAAAAGTTTCCTGAACTAAAAGGCAAGAAAGTCTCGGTGCTCATCTGGACGACAACTCCCTGGACCCTTCCGGCCAACTTGGCTATTGCTTTTCATCCCGACTACGAATATGTGGCCGCAGAATTTGGTGAGGAAGTTTACATTTTGGCTGGAAGATTGTTGCCAGTAGTGGCGGAAGAACTGGGCTTTAAGGACTATAAGGTGTTAGCGAAATTTATCGGAAGAGAACTGGAAGGTTTAAAAGCTAAGCATCCATTTATCAACCGCGAATCGATTTTGGTTCTGGCCGACTATGTAACTTTAGAAGACGGAACTGGCTGTGTCCATACTGCGCCTGGCCATGGTTATGATGACTATTTAACGGGGGTGGCCTATGGACTTGACATCTATACTCCGGTGGATGAGGAAGGTAAATTCCTGCCCCAGGTGGAGCGTTATGGCGGAATGAACGTTTTTGAAGCCAATCCCAAAATCATTGATGATATGAAAAAGGATGGAACTTTGCTTAAAGCCAGCGAAGTAGTCCATTCCTATCCCCATTGCTGGAGATGTAAAAACCCGGTCATCTTCAGAGCTACAGAACAATGGTTCATATCCATGGATAATAATGGTCTGAGGCAGAAAACTCTTGAAGAAATCAAGAAAATCCGCTGGATTCCCTACTGGGGTGAAGAAAGAATAGCCAATATGATGGTCAGCCGTCCTGATTGGTGTATATCCCGGCAGAGGTCATGGGGAGTACCTATTCCAGCTTTTTATTGTGAAAATTGCGGTAACATTCTGGCTGATGAGAAAATAACCAGATATGTGGCTGATATTTTTGAAAAAAGAGGCTCCAATGCCTGGTTTGAAATGAATACTTCCGAGCTTCTTCCTCCCGGTAAAAAATGTCCAGCTTGTGGTGGTAATAAATTTAAGAAAGAGAATAACATTTTGGATGTCTGGTTTGAATCAGGAGCCAGCCACAGCATCTTGGGGAAAAGATCTGACCTTCCCTGGCCGGCTGATCTTTATGTAGAAGGACACGACCAATATCGGGGCTGGTTCAATAGTTCCCTAATAATTGGCGTGGGAGTAAAAAATGCTTCCCCTTATAAAGCCTGTTTGACTCATGGCTTTGTCTTGGATGAGCAGGGAAGAGCTATGTCCAAATCACTCGGTAACTATATTGAGCCGACAGAAATCATCTCTCAGCACGGAGCTGAAATCCTCAGATTGTGGGTGGCCATGCTCAATTACAAAGAAGATGCCAGGTTCGGACAGGAAATTCTCCAGAGATTGGTGGAAGCTTACCGGAAAATTCGCAATACTTGGCGCTTTCTTCTGGGCAATCTTTACGATTTTAATCCGGATAGCGATTCGGTGAAAACAGAAGATTTGCTCTGGCTTGATCGGTGGATTTTAGAAAGGGGACGCCAGGTTCAACAGAGGGTCCTTCAAGCTTATGATGAGTATGAATTCCATATTGTCTTTCATTCTCTTTACAACTTTTTCACTGTTGACCTGAGCTCTTTTTATTTGGATGTCATCAAAGATCGAATGTATTGCTCTGGGCCGAAATCTCTGGAAAGGCGGTCCGGTCAGACAGCCATTTTCAAGATTCTCCAGGATACTCTGAAATTGATGGCTCCGATATTGCCTTTTACTACTGATGAAGCCTGGGAAACTTTGCCTTATTTTCAAGGTAAGGAAGAATCAGTTCACTTGTGTTCTTTTCCCCTGGAGGAGGCGAGCTGGCTTTCAGAAGATAAGATAAAAAAGGTGGATAAATTGCTGGAAATTAGAGTGCGAGTTCAGAAGGAAATGGAAAAAGCTCGTGAGAATGGGCTTATTGGTAACTCTCTTGAAGCCCAGTTATGGTTTAAGGCACCAGATGACATCTTTGACTTATTGGAAGAATTTAAAACTGACCTTCCAGCCATTTTTATTGTCTCGGCTGTTAAAGTATTTCCTGCAGAAAAGGGTGAATTAGAAATAACGGTGCAGAGAGCTGAAGGGGAAAAATGTGAACGTTGCTGGAATTTTTCTACCAGTGTCGGTCAGGATAAAGAATATCCCACAGTCTGTGAGCGCTGCCGCCTGGTGTTGAAAGCTCAAAGACAATGACGATGAGAAAAAGGAATTTTTTTTATATTTATTTTATCGTTTGCTTAGTCATTGCGGATCAAATAAGCAAGTACCTTATTTCTAAGTCACTGGCTCTTTATCAAATAATAAAAGTTATTCCTGGTTTTTTTAATCTAACCAGGGTTCATAACCGAGGAGCTATTTTTGGTTTTCTCAGTAATACAAACAACTCATTGGCTTTGCTTCTTTTAAATTTGGGGGCTTTGCTGGCCTTTGGAATTGTAGCTTATTATTTTATAAAAACCCCTTCAGAAATGACCCTGGTCAAAATTGCCCTGGCCTTGATCATAGCTGGGGCAATGGGCAATATTATTGACAGGATTTTCCGTGGTTATGTAATTGATTTTCTTGATTTTTACCTAAAGAGGTTTCACTGGCCATTTTTTAATCTGGCTGATAGCTGTATCACTATTGGGGCTATTTTACTTCTATATAATTTTTTTAAAGGAAAAGAAAAATGCATCCAATCCTCTTAAAATTAGGTCCGATTACCGTCCATACCTATGGCTTCTTTATGGCCGTCGGCGTGGCAGCTGCCCTCTGGTTTATTTATGTTCAGGCTAAAAAGCAGGGCTTAGAAGCCGGAAAGCTTTTAGATGCTGCTTTCTGGATTATTCTGGTTTCTCTTATCGGAGCTAAATTAATTCTTTTTGCCGGTCATTTTTCTTATTACTGGAAAAATCCAGCCGAATTGTTGAGTTTGGCCCGGTCCGGAGGGGTCTTTCAGGGCGGACTGACCTTTGGGTTAATCTTTGCCATAGTCTATTTTAAAATTAAAAAGATTCCTTTCTGGAAAACTTCGGACCTGGTTGCTCCAGCCATCGCTCTCGGGCACGGTTTTGGCCGTCTGGGTTGTTTTTCAGCCAGCTGTTGTTATGGTCGGGAATGCAGCCTCCCTTGGGCGGTAGTTTTTAAAAACGAATATGCCCATAACCTTACTGGTATTCCCTTAAATGTTCCGTTACATCCAGTGCAGCTCTACGAATCGGCCCTTAATTTTCTCAATTTTTTTGTCCTTTTTCTTTTCTTAAAAAAGAAGAAATTCTCTGGCCAGATTTTTAGCCTCTACATAATAAATTATTCAATAATCCGCCTGTTCACAGAATATTTCCGGGGCGACCATGATGAAAATACCTATCTCATAAAGGGAGCGACTTCCTGGACGAGTTTATCTTTTCCTCAAGTTTATTGTCTTGTAGGCTTAACTGCCGGCCTGATTTTATATCAGATTCTAAAGCGAAGACGAAGTGATTGAACAAAAATTTCTGGTCGAAGCTTCAGAAGTTTCAAGAATAGACCTGTTTTTGAAAAGAAAAATAAAAAATCTCAGCCGGGCCCAGATTCAGAAAGTTATCAAAGAGGGTAAGGTCCGGGTTAATGGCCAGCCGGTGAGAGCCAGCCATAAATTAAAACCGGGTGACCTGGTAGAATTTTACTATGAAGAACATTTCCAAGAAACAGGCCTAAAGCCAGAAAAGATTGCTTTGGAAGTAATTTATGAGGACGACCAGATTATAATCATCAACAAACCATCCGGACTGGTGGTCCATCCAGGAGCTGGAGTTAGAAGTGGAACCTTGGTGAACGGTCTTCTCGCTTGTTATCCAGAAATCAGTGGAGTTGGTTCACCAGCAAGACCTGGTATTGTCCACCGTCTGGATAAAGAAACATCGGGGTTAATGCTGGTAGCCCGGACTCAAGCTGCCTACCAATCTTTAAGGCAGCAATTTGAAGATCGCCTGGTTAAAAAAACTTATCTGGCCTTAGCTCTGGGTAGATTTAAGGAAAAAAGAGGAATAATAGATATGCCCATCGGCCGTCATCTTCATCAACGGCAGAAATTTTCAACCAAAACTCGCCGCGCCCGTATAGCCGTAACTCATTATGAAGTCTTAGAAGAATTTAAGGATGCCTGCTACCTGGCTTTAAGGCCGGTAACGGGACGAACCCACCAATTAAGGGTTCATCTTTCAGCTATAGGCCATCCAATTGTTGGCGATAGCCGCTATGGCTCTGCTCAAGTAAGGAGAAAAAGTTGTCCGAGGTTATTTCTTCATGCCTTCAAAATAGTATTTTCTCACCCCAAAACAGGGGAGATGTTAGAATTTGAATGTCCGCTACCGGGTGAGTTGATGGCAGTCTTAGAAAGAGAAAGACAGGAAAATAAAAAAGCATATTGTCCTTGAGTAAATTAAGATTTTTTATTATTATATATAACTAATCCAAGAAATCCTTTCTTGGCCTGATAAAATCATAAGACGGGAGGACTTAGAATGAAGGATTATAGCCCCGATAAGCTCAGGAATGTTGCCTTGGTGGGACATGGTTCATCCGGTAAAACATCTCTGACTGCAGCTATCCTTTTTGATGCTGGGGTTACCAGCAGGTTAACTAAAGTGGATAAGGGCAATACTATTACTGATTACGACCCGGAAGAAATAGAAAGAAAGATATCAATCAATTCTTCTCCCTGCTTTGTTGAATGGAAAGAAAATAAATTAAACCTGATAGATACGCCCGGCTACAGCAGTTTCCTTTGGGATACCCGGGCCAGTCTCAGAGCGGTTGATTCAGCTTTGGTGGTAGTTTGCGGGGTGGCCGGAGTAGAAGTAGGAACAGAGAAAGTTTGGGAAATGATAGAAGAGCTTAAATTGCCGAGAATTATTGTCGTTAATAAACTCGACCGGGAAAATTCGAATTTTTTACGGACAGTAAATGAAATTCAGCAATTTTTTGGCCGGCAGGCAATTCCAGTTCAAATTCCGATAGGAGAAGAGAAAAATTTTTCCGGAGTGGTAGATCTGATCAAAAAGAAAGCCTATATATATGAAAAAGATGAATCTGGCAAATATCAAGAAACAGGAATTCCTTCTGAACTTCAGGAAATAGTTGACCGCAGTTATACCCAGCTGGTAGAGGTGGTGGCAGAAAGCGACGAAAAACTTATGGAAAAGTATTTTGAAAAAGGGGAGCTTACTACCGAAGAACTTATCGCCGGACTGAAAAAAAGTATTCTCAGCCATCAAATTTTCCCGATTTTTGCTGCTTCTGCCTTGACGAACATAGCTATCCAGATGATTCTGGACGGAATTGTAGATTTTATGCCTTCACCTCTGGAAATGGGAAAAATTAAGGTAAAAATAAAAGGAAAAGAGGAAGAACTGCTTTTATCTCCTGATGGTCAATTTGCTGGCCTGGTTTTTAAGACTATTTCTGATCCCTATACTGGTCGTATATCTTTAATTAGGGTTTTTTCAGGCAAAGTGAGCCCAGAATCAATTGTCAGTAACACCAATAAAGATACAGAAGAAAAACTTGGCGGTCTTTTCTTTCTTCAGGGAAAGGAGCAGATTCCTGCCGGTCAGGCCAAAGCTGGTGATCTTGTGGCCACTGCCAAATTGAAAGCTACTCTTACCGGTGATACTCTTTGCACCAAGGGAGCCGGGATAGAATTTGAACCGATTAAATTTCCCGAGCCTTCCATTTCCTTTGCTATTGAGCCCAAAACCAGGGCTGATGAGGATAAAATTTCTCAGGCTACCCACCGTATTACTGAAGAAGATCCGACTGTCAGAATTGAGAGAGACCCGGAAACCAATCAATTGCTTATTTCTGGAAATGGCGAGCTTCATGTCCGCATTATCACCGAAAAACTTAAAAAACGCTACAATGTCGACGTGGAATTAAAACCACCCAAGATCCCTTACCGGGAGACAATTAAAGGGAAATCCGATGTTCAAGGAAAATATAAGAAACAAACTGGCGGTCGCGGTCAATACGGCGATGTAAAAATAAAAATGGAGCCGTTGCCTCGAGGGAAGGACTTTGAGTTTGAGGATAAAATATTTGGTGGGGCTATTCCCAGAAATTATATTCCCTCAATTGAAAAGGGTATTCAGGAAGCCAGAAAAAAAGGTATACTGGCTGGCTATCCAGTGGTTGATTTCAAGGTAATACTTTATGATGGGTCCTATCATGAGGTTGACTCCTCCGACATTGCTTTTAAAATCGCCGCCTCTATGGCTTTTAAAAAGGGGATGAAAGAGGCCAGGCCGACTCTTCTTGAGCCAATTATGAATGTAGAAATTTATACGCCAGAAGCCTATATGGGAGACATTATGGGGGCATTAAATGGACGTCGCGGAAAGGTTCAGGGAATGGAGCAAAAAGGCAATATGAGAATTCTTAAGGCCCTCGTGCCGATGTCTGAAATGCTTGATTTCGAACCAACTCTCACTTCCATAACTGGCGGCCGAGGCTCGTTTATAATGGAATTCTCTCATTATGAGGAGGTCCCGGCTCAGCTACAGCAGAAGATCATTGCGGAAGCGGTGAAAGAAGGAAGAGTTAAACCTGAGGAAGAATAAAAATAAAATTGGCTTAAAAAAATTCAAAATGGTTTATATAAGGAAGTATAAATATATTGTTTCCGAATTTATTGGTTTTTTTGAGGCTTGATTTATCCTGATTTAACCGCCTGGTCCAAAAAGATCATTTAGTTACTGGCAATTTTAATTTACGCAGGAATTAATTTTAGCCCTCTTTTTAAATTCACAATCTGACCCGTGCTTAGCCTGAAACTTTATCAGTCTACAATTTTTTATTTGAAATGGGTTATTTAATGTAATAATTTAATTTAAAAATGATTTAATGAAAGGAAATGGGATATGGGCTGTAAAAAGAATTACTTGATTATCATAATTTCTTTTTTCCTCCTGTTTTCCGGAATCTTTTGGGTAAAAGCCGATGCCTGCACGCTCTTAGTGGCAGCGGGCAAAGCTACCCCCAATGGCCGGCCTTTGATGTGGAAAAATCGTGATACTTCTCAGCTTTTAAACAAACTGATGTTTTTTAAAGGAGCAAAATATAGCTTTATTGGTTTGATTGATTCAAATGATACGGAAGGAAAAGAAATCTGGGCCGGACTGAACGAAAAAGGGTTAGCCATTATGAATTCTCAAGCAGATGATCTTTCAGCTAAAGAAAAAAAATACGACGGTGCTGGAAATGGCGCCTTTATGAAGATGGCCCTTGGCGAATGTGCTACAATCGATGATTTTGAGAAACTGCTACAGAGGGAAAAAGGAAAATGGGACCTGGCAGCTAACTTTGGACTGATAGACGCCCGTGGAGGAGCCGCCTTTTTCGAAACATCCTGTGATTACTATACTAAATTTGACACCGATGATAAGAAAGTTGCCCCTTTTGGCTACATAGTCAGGACCAATTTTTCTTATACTTCTCCTGATTACCTTCAAGGTGGAGGATTTATCCGCTTTGAAAGAATGAGCCATCTGGCTGAAATGGCCAGAGCCACGGGCCAGCTTGAGCTCAGGTTCATTCTTCAAAAAGCAGCCAGAGATTTAAATCATGAAAAATTGCATTCTTACCCCCTGAGTAGCCCCCTTCCTGAAGACCCTGCCCAACCGCTTTACATTAATACCAATGACACCATTAACCGAAACAGCACAGCTGCGGCTGTGGTTTTTGTGGGTGCTCCATTGCCTGAACGCTCTGATTTAGCCACTATGTGGGTAATTCTGGGGCAGCCAGTATGCGGGGTGGCAATTCCCCTCTGGCCATACGCCGGTCAGGTCCCTCGGGTAGCCTCAGCCCCGGATAAAGAAACTTGTGCTCTTAATGCTTTTTCCAGAAAATTAGCTTCCTATCTTTATCCGGATACAAGAGGAAGAATGCCTCAATACCTTAACATTAATCGGCTCAGGAATTACAGCGGTGAAGGCGTTTTGAGTAAGCTTCTGAAGATAGAAAACCAAATTTTAGAAAAAACCCAAGCCCAGCTTCAGCTCTGGGAAAAAAAGAAAGAACCGCCAGCAAAGGTAGCTGAGTTTCAGGAAACTATGGCTGATTTTGTATTTCAAAGCCTTCAGGAAGAATTTCCTGATATCAGATAGGGAATAAAACGTTAAAAAAAAGATGTTCTGATATTATGGATAATATCATTATGATTTAGAAATCTTTTAGTTATTATGGGTTATTTGTGTTACACCAGGAGGCACGGAGGTAAACAACAAAAAACAGAAACCTTTTTTACCAATGGGAGCTTTTTATCAGACTAAAATTTGAATAAAAAATGTGTGACGACAGGGAGGTGCAGGATGTCTTTTGAGAAAAAAATTAAGTTCCTGGTTTTGGTTTTAATTTTCATTTTTACCTCAGCTGCGGCGGCAGCTGCGATTAATTGGAAAACTCCGGCTGAAGAAGCTTACTACAAGAGATATACTCAGTATGAAGACATTGTTAGGTTTCTTTCACTTCTTGAAGCAAAAACGGGGGTTTTGAAAGTCAGGATTATCGGCCAGACCAAGGATGTGGAAAATTACCCGGCCAGGGATATTTTCCTTTGTATCCTGTCAGAAGAAGGAGCGAGCCAGCCGTCTGAACTTAACCGTCAGAAGCCAACGGTGTTTTTCATTGCTTCCCAGCATGGCAATGAACAATCAGCCAAGGAAGCTGCTTTGAGATTAATAAGGGATGTGGCAGGAGGAGAGCTAAATAGTCTGCTTAAAAAAATTAACATTCTGGTCATACCACAGGCCAATCCCTATGGCAATTTTTATGATGTTAGAGAGAACGAGTTGGGACTGGACCTGAATCGCGATCACGTCAAGCTGGAAGGCGAAAGCACCACAGCTATCCATCGGGCCTTCAGCCTTTTCCAGCCTGAAATAACCATGGATTTACATGAAAAGGGCGATGATTATTACCGCATCTCAGTTGGTTGTGTTTCTAATCTTAACATCCACCCCTCAATTCTAAATTATTCCAGAAAGGTGATTTTAAAGGAAATTGAGAAAAAGCTGGGGAAGAAAGAAATTACTTTTCATGAATATTTAGTTAGCGAATTACTCGGTATGGACACTTCTTCAGGTGCTCGATTTACCCAGCAGAGACCAGGGGAGATGATGCTCCGCTACAGTACTACCGACCTAAATGACGGTCGCAACAGTCTGGGCATATATGAAACTCTGTCCTTTATTCAGGAGTGTTCTTCCCGGCATGACCTGGAAACGCTCAAGGCCAGGACTGAATGGCAGTATCAGGGAATGAGGGCGCTGGTGGAAGTGGTATCTGAAAAACCTGAGGAAATGCTTAAGCTGGTCAGGGAATTGCGAGCCGGCCTGTTAAAACGGGCTGAAGTCAGAGCTGTTAACGACCCTGTCTATCTACGGATGGAGTATGTTCGAGACCCCGGGCAGCCTGAACTGGTCTTAAAGGCTTTTGAAAGGGTCTCTTCTCCTATTCTTGGAATGCTGAAGGTTGATAAGAAAGCAGGAGAATATTTGCTGCGAGAAGAGGTAGCTCCTTACCATGGCCCAGGAGACCAAAAAATTGTTACGAGAGTGGAGAAAAACTGGTTTCCACTGGTGGAATCGCGCCTTAAAGTTCCCCGTCCAGCAGGTTATATCATTCCCGGAAACAGGCTGGATATAGCCGAGCTTCTCGTCACACATGGGATTAAGGTGGAAATGCTGGAAAAAGGCGCCCTAGTGGAAGCTGTAGCTTATAAGGTTAACGAAATTGTTCCTTCCCAGGAAGATTATCTCGCCCCGCAAAAGATTGAAGTCCAGCCTGAAAAACTTAAGGTTCCCCTTAAAAGGGGAGATTTCTTTGTTTCCTGCTTCCAGCCAGCCGCCAACCTTATTCCCTGCCTGCTGGAGCCGCAGTCAGAGTACGGTCTGATTCGTTATTTTAAGTTCAAGCTTATTCCGCAAGAGGGAGATTATTTTTCTATTTACCGTTTGGAAACTCCAGTTATCCTGCCGCTGGTTGAATTCAAGCCGTGGAATTAAAACGAAATTGTATCAGCCTGAGCTGTTATAATGGCAAAAATTAAAAAGTTAAGAATACGGAGCTCTCTGATATTTTTATATCGATATGGGCCAGCTCTTTTGATTGTTCAATCTGAGAGTCTTTTAATTTCAGCCAGAAATTCAGCCGGCGGAATGGTTTTTTTTCTAAACTCTGAGGCTCTGGCCTTCTGACCTACTTTTTCCAGGGCCAGGGCCGTAAAAAAACCATATGGTCCCTGGGGAAATTTTTCTGAATAGCTGATAATTTCAAAATATTTTTGTCGGGCTTTTTCCTTTTGACCAAGTTTTTCATAACAGATAGCTTCCAGGTAATCCTGAATTCTCTGGTCAGGATCGAAGGGACGTCCGGTCCCCAGGCGCTCTGGATATTCGCGGGAGATGGCTATTTCCTGAAGGGCTTTTTCCCAGTCTTTCTGCAGCATAGAATCCAAGGCTAAGTGCAGATGAGCTCTGATGAAAAGACTGTGGACTTCGCTGGCTCCTTCGTAAGGTAAAACTTTCATCCTGTCCAGCATTTCGGCTGCTTTTTGATATTCACGGTTAGCTATAAATGCTTTGACCGTGTCGGTCTGAATGTACATATTATCAGGGAATTTTTCTAAGGCTTGAAGGCATCTCTTCTGGGATTCCTGGTTAAGGCCGTTATTTAGCTCATAATTTATCAGATGATGCCAGGGCCTCCACTCTTCAGGCGAAATAGAAATAGCTTTTTTCAGGTCAGAATAAGCGCTTTCTTTATTTTCAGGGTTGAGATAGGCTCTGGCGACGAAAACAGGATAATAATCAGCTTTGTCCAGTGTCTGAAACAGCTTGCGGGCTTCATCAAAACGTCCTTTATGCCAGTAAATAAGCCCGAGATAGTAACGAAATTTCCAGCACTCAGGAAATTTCTCTGCTGCCCACTTAAAAACAGGTATGGATTCTTCCCGGAAGGGGAAGACGAGATAGGGGGAGGCAGTGGCTGCTTTTTGAAGATAGGTGTTACTTTTTCCATAATCATAAAATTGGAAGAGATAGGCTTCCCAGGTTAGGATTTCTGGATTTTCTGGAGAAAGTTGCAGCAGGTCCAGCGCTCTTTGCCGGTCTCCGAGCTTTAAGTAGTGAAGAGCCATTTCCAGAAAAGTTTCGGCCGGAAATTCGTTTCTGATTGATGATTTAAAGGCCTCAAGATTTTTAATTGAAGGTTCAAGCAGATAAAGCTCGTAGCGGGCCTGGTGATCAAGCGGGTCAAGGCGGAGTAACTGCTGACAAATTTTTTGAGCCTCAAGCTTTTTGCCCTGAAGCCTTAGGGAAGCACTTAGGAGTTCATAGGGTAATGGATTTTGACCATCAAAATTGGAAGCTCGGCGAGCGTATTCTTCAGCCAGACAAAAATCTTTTTCATTCAGGGCTATTTCTGCCAGTTGAAGATAAGCTGGCAGAGCAAAAGCGGGCGAACGAGCAGCCCAGCCCAGGGTCTCCCTGGCATCAGCTATAATTCCCAGTTTTCTGGCTATGATTCCATAGGTGTAATTAGCTTCAGCATCATACATAGAAATTTCTAAAGCTCTTTGAGCATAACTCCTGGCCCGCTCAGTCTCATCGCGGCGCAGAAATAGCTCGGCAACCCGGCAAAGGGCCCGCAGATGGTGCGGTTCCTTATCCAGGCAGGCTAAGTATTTTTCTAAAGCGCCAGAATAATCACGTTCATTTTCCAGCATTTCACCGCTCTGAAAAAGCTCTTCAGCTGTAGTGCCCGCAGGCCGGTGAAAATTAAATGGCCTGATTAGACTTTTTGCTTTCGGGTTTGTCTGGTGAATAATTTTTTTCCCTAAATATACGGTTAAATTTTCCGGTTCGTCAATCCGACCCAGACTGATAATTTTTTGCTGAGCTGGATGGAGCTTCAGAGTCTCTTTCCATATTTCCTTATGACCTTCCATTATTACCAGCTTTTCTTTGATCATTTCCAGGGCATAGAGACCAAGTTCATATGAAAGATTATTCATATGTAAATTCAACACTACTTGGGGAGTGGCAGCTGTCATTTCTCCTACACCGCTATAAGGAAACCAGACTTCTTGCCAGTGGTCAGAATTGTAGGGAACAAAAGCACCGTGGTCTGACTGATTTAGAAGCCGTCCTACCTGAGGTTCGCTATACTGGCCATCGCTATCGGTCAGAAGATCAACCCAGATTTCGCCCGCCCGGCTTAAATCCCATATCCATATTTTCTTACCAGGCATGTCTGGGTAGAGGGCCCAGTGCCCGTAGCCGAAATCAGAATTCCGATAATAGGCGCCGAAAAAGTTTTCATAGCTCCCGACTATAAAATAGCTTTTGGCTCCGCCAAAATCATTGTTACTATACCAGGAAACATCTCGGCCGTAACGGTCAATGGGCCAGCTTTCAAGGGGTACGGAGTAATCGTGGCCAATAAAGTATTTTCCCGGAACCAGAAAGTGCAGATCAGAAGAAGCTTTAATGGCTGCATTCATCCAGGCGTAATAAGACTGCCGATAAGGACGGGGATTGGTCCAGCGAGCCTTTGTTTGAAAATAAGCTCGGTCTGGAAACACCGTAATGGTAACCTCCCAGCGAGTCCTTGAGGGCCAATCGTAATTCCCTACAGTGCAGGAGACGCTGCCATCATGGTTTTTTTCAACATGATAATCAACCGGAGTGGCTGCAGAGGGAGTGTGACCGATAACCCCGAAATTGAACTCAATTCCACCAGAAGTCCAGGGACCACGCAGGGCTATTTCCCGGAATTTAAGAACATGGTTGGTATAGATAAATTCGCGGCCGGTCGTCAGGTCTCTGGCTCCCCAGACTTTGCCACCAACTTCAGGCAGGATAGAAACCTCTATATATTTATTTTTTAGCCTTACTACTGTCCACTCCTTGCTTCTGGATTCAAAGCTGAAACCATTGAAGACAAAATAGGGATAAATTCTGGAACCGGCACCCCAAATAGAAGATCTGGCAAAAACGGGAATGGGATCGGGATCAGAAAACGGGTAGGTGGTAATGATCTCTTTTTGAATGGAAAAAGAAACCTGCTTATCCCAGGAACAAGCTGAAAGAATAAAAATTAACAGCGCCAGGATAAAAAAAAGATTAAAATAACCCCATCTAATTGACATTCTTTTCCTTAATGCTTTTCTTTTCATATTTAATTGCCTTTTCATTTTTATTTTAAAAATTATTTCTTTCTATCTTTCCATAAAAATGATTTCGTTTTCAAGCCAGATTGCGTATTTAAAAAATAAATTCAATGAGGTAGATTTTATCTTGGATCTTCTTTAATAGCCATTGGGAAGGAAGGAGCGGGCTTCTGAGCCTGGAGGAATTTTATGGCTACTGACAGTTCCCGGAATAACAACTTGGTCGATAAAAATGCCTTTATGGCTGATAGCTCATAGTATTGATTAATTAAATTCAGTATTTTTATTTGAATCCCTTTTTAAATAAAATGGCTTTTTCTAAATTATTTTACAATAACTTAGAAAGGGGCCCAAAATTAAAATAAAAAATAAATTAAAATTAATTTTAATTACTGCCCAGAAGAACGTTTTTTACAATCAGTCCAAGGCGAGCCGGATTATCAATTATTTTTACTCCGGCTTCGGCCAGAATCTTAACCTTATCCTGGGCCGAACCCTGACTTCCTTCTATGATAGCTCCAGCATGACCCAAGCGTCTTCCAGGTGGCGCGGTTAAACCGGCTATGTAGGACAGAACGGGTTTGGGATAACTGCATTGCTGGAGATATTCAGCGGCCTGCTCTTCAGCTAAGCCCCCAATTTCTCCGATAAGAACAACTGCTTCAGTCTGAGGGTCTTCTTTAAACATTTCCAGAAGTTCGACGAACTTAAGGCCAATAATGGGGTCTCCGCCAATACCCACAGCTGTGGATTGTCCCAGCCCAATTCCAGTTAGCTGATAGACTGCCTCGTAGGTCAGGGTGCCGGAGCGGGAAATTATGCCCACGGGACCTGGTCTGTGGATGTGCCCGGGCATTATCCCCACCTTACATTTTCCTGGCGAAATTATCCCCGGTGTATTCGGTCCTATGAGCCAGCTGTTTTTTTCTTTAAGGAATTTTTTTGCTCTGAGCATGTCCAGTACCGGAATTCCCTCGGTAATACAGACAATTAATTTGATTTGAGCTGCGGCAGCTTCCATAATAGCTTCCCCGGCTGCCAGCGGAGGGACAAAGATGACTGAGACATTAGGGGCTAAAGCTCTGGCTGCCTGTTCCACCGTGTTAAATACGGGAATACCCAGGTGATACTGACCGCCTTTTCCAGGAGTGACACCGGCGACGACTCTGGTACCATATTCCAGCATTAACTGGGTGTGAAAAGAAGCCTGTTTGCCGGTAATTCCTTGGACTAAAACTCTGGAATCTTTATCTAAAAGTATGCTCATTATTTTCTTCTCGCTTTCTGTTTTATTTTCTGCCTTTTCCCCTTGACCACATTCAAATATTTCAATTAATGGCAAAAAAAATAAATAATTAGTTTCAGCCTTTTCCCTTTGCCTGGCTGAGAAAAACAGCCATTTTAGCTGCCTCTTCGAAATTATCAACAAAGTGAAGTGGGTATCCTGATTCCTGCAAGATCTTTTTGCCTTCAGCCACATTGGTTCCTTCCATCCGCACGACAACAGGTTTCTGCAATGAAATTTTCCGGGCTGAGGCTACCACACCCCGGGCTACCAGGTCACATCGAACTATTCCACCGAAAATATTTACCAGAGCCGAGTGAACCTGATCATCTTTTATCAGGATTTCGAAGGCTTTGCTGACAGCTTCTTCGGTGACACCTCCGCCAATATCCAGGAAATTTGCCGGCTGGCCACCAAAATATTTAATAATATCCATAGTAGCCATGGCCAGACCGGCTCCATTTACCAGACAGCCGATGCTGCCATTCATTTTAAGATAGTTAAGCTGGTAGCGGCGGGCTTCAATTTCCTCGGGAGAAAGTTCGGTTATATCTTCCAGAGAAGCGATTTCCGGGTGACGAGAAAGACCGCTATCATCAAAATCCATTTTGGCATCCGCTGCTACTAATTCATTTTTTTCAGTCAGTACCAGCGGGTTTATTTCCAGAAGTCTGAGGTCATATTTCAGGAAGAATTCGCTCAATTTAATTAAATAATCAGCCAGAGTAGCGAAAACCACATCCGGTACCTCGAGAAAATAGGCCAGGTTCCTAACCTGGAAGGGGAGAAGCCCGGATTCAGGGTAAAAACATTCTTTTTTGAGAAGCTCTGGATGGATTCTGGCAACCTCTTCTATTTCCATTCCACCGGCCGAGCTGACCATAGCAGTCAGAGTCTCTTTTTTTCGATCGAGGGTAAAACCGAGGTAAAATTCTTTCTTAATATTTAGAGCTTTCTCCACCAGAATTTTTTTAACTATAAAAGTCCGGTTTCCCAACTGGGAAGTCGTAATTTTTTTGCCAAAAAGATTTTTAGCCGATTTGATGGCTTCTTCCAGACTATTAGCCAGGACAATTGCGCCGGCTTTTCCCCTTCCTCCAGAAAGAATCTGCCCTTTTAAAACCACAGGAAGACCCAGGACTTCTATTATCTTAATGGCCTCATCCTGATTACAGGCGACTGAACCCCCAGGGATTTTTATTCCCAGCTTTTTTAAAAAATCTTTCGCTTGATATTCATGAATAAGCATTTTTCTAAAATTATTATTTTATTAATTTTGTTTTGATTATACCAGATTTTTTCTTTATTATTTTTGACCAGAAAAATATAAAAATTAAAATCAAAAAAAGGGCAGAACCATTAATTCTGGCTCTGCCCTTAAGTTTTTTCTTTTTACTCTGGTTGCAGCTTTTTTATAATTTGCATTCAGAAACAGTCTTGCTGACTGAGGCTACTGTTTTGGCAAATTGAGCTTTTTCTTCTTCGGTGAGTTTGATTTCGAAAATCTTTTCCATGCCCCGGGCACTTATTAAGCAGGGGACTCCAATAAACAGGCCATTAACTCCATACTCGCCTTCACATAGCGCAGCACAGGGGAGAATCCGACGTTTATCCTTAAGATAGGATTCAGCTATGACAATGGCACTCCAGGCAGGACTGAAGAAAGCTGAGCCTTTGCCAAAAAGCTTGACAATTTCTGTGCCAGCTTCTCTGGTACGGTTAACCAGCCGCTCAATCTGCTCGGGTGTGGCTATTTCAGTAAGCGGCACGCCACCTACTGTGGTCAAACGTGGCAGGGGAACCATGTCCGGCCCATGACCGCCAAGGACGGTTCCGGCCACATCAGCCACTGAAACACCTAATTCCATAGCGATAAAGGCTCTCCAGCGGGCCGTGTCCAGAGTACCTGCCATGCCGATAACCTGATTCTTGGGGAAGCCGGTAACCTTGTGAAAAACATAAACCATGGCATCGAGAGGATTGGTCAGAATGATGCAAAAAGCCTTGGGAGCATATTGCTTAACTCCGTTAGCTACCTGGGTGATAATTCTAATGTTGACGTTAAGCAAATCTTCTCGAGTCATCCCGGCTTCTCTGGGTTTGCCGGCAGTTACTATAACTACATCTGCACCTTCAATGTCTTTATAATCGGAAGTGGCGCTGATATTAGCGTCATAGTTGCCATGGGGTGCCATTTCCATCAGGTCCAAGGCTTTTCCCTTGCAAACATTGACATACTCAGGAACATCGAGAATGACGATATCGCCAAGCTCTTTTTGGGCAGCCAGCATAGCCAGAATCTGGCCAATTTGACCGCCACCAATTAAAGCAATCTTTTTACGCATTTTAAAACTCCTTAAAAATTAGTTTTTTTGCCATCAAGAAAATAATTACTCAGCTTTTAACGTATCTTTCCCAGGTCTCCTCCAGCTTGGGGTTGTTTAACCAATCAATCAAATAATCGGTGAAGGCTTTACCGGTGGCACCGTTTGGACGTCCGGTGATGACCAATTTCTTTTCATACTGACCGCAGATATCCAGAGCCATTTCCAGTTTTCTGGCTTTATCTACAAAACCGATATGATTAATGAGCATGGCTGCCCCTCTAATCATACTGGCCGGATCTGCATACTGAGCCCTTCCTTCCTGGACCATTCGAGGAGCAGAGCCATGAATGGCCTCAAACATAGCATACTGCTTACCGATATTAGCGGCTCCGGCTGTACCCACGCCGCCCTGGAACTCTGCAGCTTCGTCAGTGAGGATATCACCATAAAGGTTGGGAAGAACCAGAACCTGGAATTCCCGGCGTCTTTTTTCGTCCACCAGTTTGGCAGTCATTATATCAATATACCAATCATCGACCTGGATCTCCGGATATTCCTTGGCTATTTTGTAAAATGTCTCCAGGAAAAGGCCGTCAGTTGTCTTGACCACATTCGCCTTGGTCACACAGGTAACCCTGGTTCGGCCATTTCTTTTGGCATAATCAAAGGCCATGCGAATGATTCTTTCAGAACCCGGAGCTGTAATCAATTTGAAATCGATAGCAATTTCAGTTCCCAGTTGAAGTCCATAAGGGCCAAGTGCATAGAGGTCTTCAGTATTCTCTCTGAAGAACACCCAGTCAATGCCCTGTTTTGGTACCCTGACAGGTCTGACGTTAGCAAAAAGATCCAGTTCTTTCCTCATAGCCACGTTACAGCTTTCAATGTTGGGCCAGGGATCACCCTTTCTTGGAGTAGTGGTGGGTCCTTTTAAGGTCACATGGTATTTTTTAATTTCTGCCAGTACATCATCAGGAATAGCTTTGTTGTGAGCTGCCCGATTTTCAATAGTTAACCCGGGGATAGTGTTGATGTAAACCTTTCCACTTTTTATTTCTTCATCCAGCATAAAACGCAAAACCCTTTCTGCTTCGGCCGCAATATAGGGGCCGATCCCATCACCAGGAAGAATGCCAATTTTAATAGGTGAAACTTTGGTGTAGTCAATCCAGTCGGGAGCAGACTTTAGTTGCTCAACCCTCTGAATTTGTGCTTCAAGCAGATGGCCGAAGTGCTCTTTGGCTTTTTCGATAGCAGTCTTATCAATCATTTTACCTCCTATTATGATTTTTAAAAGAGATGTTAAGAAAAAATTCTATATTTTTTATCCATTAAAATCAATGATTTTTTCGGAGACCGTGTTTAGATAGTTCAGGTGGCAACAGGAATTTATCTCAGGATAGGTGTTATTCTTTTTGAGCAGCACAATTTTAAGTTATAAGTTAGGGGAAGCATCAACTGGTGTTTACTGTTTAGTTTAAAATGACTGAATTTTTGACAAAGCCGCCTTTAATTCATAAACTATTATCTTGCTATTTTCTTTTCATTCTTAGGTTAAAAAAAGGAGATCAAAAGATGTTGGAAACTTATTATCAAAAAGCTCGGGAAAGAGAAAAAATGGGAATACCCCCGTTGCCCCTTACAGTGGATGAGACCAGCGAGCTCTGTCAGCTCTTAGAAAATCCGCCTTCAGGTAAGGAAAAGGAGCTTTTGTTCTTGCTGGAACAAAGAATTTCTCCCGGCGTGGACCCGGCAGCCAGAATCAAAGCAGCCTGGCTGACTGAAATCGCTCTTGGCCAGAAAAAATCTCCTGTCGTTAGCCCCGAAAAAGCAGTTTTTCTTTTAGGAACGATGGTCGGCGGTTATAACGTTGATCCCCTTGTTTCTATGCTGGAGATTCCGGCTCTGGCTAAAGAAGCAGCTGAAGCTCTGAAAAAAATAATCCTGGTCTATGGAGCTTATGATAAAGTAGTATCGCTGGCCAAAAAGAATAAATATGCCCGGGAGGTTCTGGAATCCTGGGCCAGGGGTGAATGGTTCTTAACCAAACCTGAGCTGCCAGAGGAAATTGTGCTCAAAATTTACAAAGTCGATGGAGAAATTAATACCGATGATTTTTCCCCGGCTAAATACGCCTGGACCCGCCCTGATATACCACTTCATGCTTTAAGTATGGGTGAAATTAGGTTTCCTGGTGGACTGGAAGTTATCAGAAAATTCAGAGAAGAGGGTTATAAAGTAGCTTTTGTCGGTGACGTAGTTGGTACCGGGTCATCGAGAAAATCTGCTTGTAACTCATTGATGTGGCATATCGGTGAGGATATTCCCTACATTCCCAATAAAAGAAAAGGTGGGGTGGTAATTGGCGGGTTAATTGCCCCCATTTTCTTCAATACTACCGAAGATTCCGGTGGCCTGCCCATTCAGGCTGACGTTAGCCGGCTTAAAACCGGTGAAGTTATCAGAATAAAAACTGGAGAAGGTCTGATTCTCAGCGAGGATGGTAAGGTATTATCTAAATTTGAATGGAAACCGGCAACTATAAAGGATGAATTTAGAGCCGGTGGCCGTTTAAATTTAATTATAGGACGTCAGCTGACAGCTAAAGCCAGAAAAGAGCTTGGCTGGCCGGAAGCTGATTTTTTTGTAAAAGTTCAGAATCCCGAGCCAAAAGCTGGCCAGGGCTTTACCCTGGCTCAGAAAATTGTCGGCCGGGCCTGCGGCCTCGAGGGCGTTCTTCCCGGTACTGCCTGTGAACCCAAGATGACCACAGTTGGCTCTCAGGATACCACCGGCCCGATGACTGCCGATGAGCTGAAAGAGCTGGCTTGCCTGGAATTCCAGACCGAGCTTTTCATGCAGTCTTTCTGCCATACAGCCGCCTATCCTAAACCTACTGATATCAGGATGCATCGTGACCTGGCGGCTTTTGTAGTTGAGCGAAAGGGAGTTGCTTTGAAGCCTGGAGATGGAGTCATCCATACCTGGCTGAATCATCTGCTTTTACCTGATACTGTAGGCACTGGTGGAGATTCACATACCCGTTTTCCAATTGGTATCAGTTTCCCGGCCGGTTCCGGTCTGGTAGCTTTTGCCGGAGCCCTGGGCTTTATGCCTCTTGATATGCCAGAATCAGTACTGGTCCGTTTTTCAGGTAAACTTAATCCGGGAATTACCCTCAGAGATGTGGTTAATGCCATTCCCTATTTTGCCATCAAAAATGGACTGTTGACCGTAGCCAAAAAAGGTAAAAAGAATATCTTTAATGGTCGAATTTTGGAAATAGAAGGTCTGGAAGAGATTACTGTGGAACAGGCTTATGAATTAACCGATGCTTCGGCCGAAAGATCAGCCGCTGCCAGCGTTATCGCCCTTAAGGAAGAGAGAGTAGTAGAATTTCTGAAGAGCAATGTAGCTTTGATGAAAAAAATGATAGAAGAGGGTTATCGGGATGCCCGAACTCTGGAAAAGAGGATTGAGGCCTGTGAAGCCTGGATTAAGAACCCTGTTCTTCTTAAACGAGATTATAATGCTGAATATGCTGCTATTCTGGAAATTGATCTGTCAGAAATAAAGGAGCCTATCCTGGCCTGCCCAAATGACCCTGATGACGTAAAACTCCTCTCAGAAGTGGCCGGAGATAAAATTGATGAAGTTTTTATCGGTTCCTGCATGACAAACATTGGTCATTTCCGAGCAGCTGCCAAAATTTTCGAAAAAGCCTGCTATCCTTCGACCCGCATCTGGTTGGCACCTCCCTCTAAAATGGATCATGCTCAGCTAATGAGAGAAGGATTATTTGCTGTCTTTGCCGGGGTTGGAGCCAGAGTAGAAATTCCGGGATGTTCCCTATGCATGGGTAACCAGGCCAGGGTAAAGCCTGGGGCTACGGTGATATCTACCTCTACTCGAAATTTTGACAACAGAATGGGGGATAATGCCCGTGTTTATCTGGGTTCCGCTGAGCTGGCAGCTATTGCTGCATTGGAGGGACAATTGCCGACTGCAGAAAAGTACTTTGAGGTGATGAAAGAAAAAGTGCTGCCTTATGCTGACCAGATTTATAGATATCTGGAATTCCACAAAATGGATAGTTTCCGGTTGAGTTACGTTTAATAGACTGGAGAGGGGTGTCTTAGCAATGATAAAACTAAATGGAAAAAAGGCTTTAGTTACTGGAGGGTCAAGAGGTATAGGCCGGGCCACGGCTATTCTTCTTGCCGAGGCCGGGGCTGATGTCGCTGTTCATTACCAGCGCAACCAAATAGCCGCTCAGGAAGTAAAAGATTTAGTGGAAAAAATAGGTCAGAGATGCCTTCCGATCAAGGCTGAAATCTCCGATCAACAAGAAGTAGAACACATGGTGAAAGAGGTAATTGAGCAATTGGGCCGAATTGATATTCTGATCAACAATGCTGGCATCTGGACTTATGGAGAAATGGGGGCTATGCCCCAAGAGATCTGGCGAGAAACGATGGCTGTTAATCTGGATGGGGTTTATTATATTACCAATGCTGTCGTTCCCTATATGAAAAAACAAGGTCAGGGCTGGATAGTTAATGTGGCTTCAACGGCAGCCGTTCGAGGAGAAGCGTTTCATTCCCATTATGCTGCCAGCAAAGGGGCTCTGGTTTCTTTGACTAAATCACTGGCCGTTGAGCTGGCGCCATATAACATTAGAGTTAACTGTGTAGCTCCTGGATGGGTTGATACCGATATGTGTGTCGAAGTTTTCAGCGACCCAGAATTTAAAGAGAAAGTCAGGCAATCAATCCCGCTTAAAAGGATCCCTCCTCCAGAAGACATTGCTGGCCCGATTCTTTTCCTTGTTTCTGATCTGGCGAGGCATATAACTGGTGAAATACTTAATGTTAATGGTGGTTCAGTCCTTTGTGGGGGTTAAAAAAATAAAAAAGTTGATTATTTTCAATTTTTTTGATAATTATTAGACAAATTTAAAAGGAGGGATAAAATGGAGGAGGTCGAAGTAGGCCGCATAACCCATTATTTTACGAGGATCCAGGTTGGCGTGGCTAAAATATCGGGCCGGGGTCTCAGAGTAGGGGATGTGGTTCATATAAAAGGGCACAGCACTGATTTTTTCCAGAAAATTGAGTCTTTGCAGATTGAGCACCAGCCCGTAGATGAGGCAAAACCAGGGGAAGAGGTGGCTTTTAAGGTCGATTTGCCGGTTAGAGAACATGACGTAATTTTTAAAGTGGTAGAATAAAACAACCAGTGAAAGCCTCAGAAAAGGATGGAAAAAGGTTGACAGAATTAAAATAATATGTTAGTTAAGATAGCTAATGGCTAAAAAATTTATTTCCATCATCATTGTTCCAAATTGGAAGACAAATTTCAGAACAATCACCATCCCCCAAAAAGCCATAAGATTGATTATTGGGGCAGGAATTGCTTTTGCTGTTTTCTTTGTCTTTTTTCTTCTTGATTATTTTTCAATGACTGTGACCAAGGCCAAATATAAGGATCTGGTCAAACAGGCCACTGCTCAAAAAGAACTGATTGCCAATTATGAAACTACCATTGCCCAGATGAAAGAAACTATTACCAGCTTTGAAAATTATGCCCGCAAGATCAATGTCCTGGCAGGTATTCAATCTCCAGAAAACATTAAGGGAGAACCCGGCCTGGGGGGCGGGGGGAAAATGGATTTAAATGTAGATTCTAAGTCGAGCAAGGATATTTCGCCGGGGGCTATTCAGGTAATAAAGCAAAGAGCTGAATCGGTAGAAAAGAATTTGAGTTATATGTTCCATTTCTTTGAAAATCAGACGGCTGCCTTAGCCACTACTCCGACTATCTGGCCCACAGTTGGCTGGGTTTCTTCACCTTTCGGGCCAAGAATTGACCCGTTTACCGGACAGAACGGTTTTCATACTGGCCTGGATATTGCCACTAACTTTGGTAACCCGGTAGTAGCCACAGCTAATGGAGTTGTTATTCAAGTTGGATTTGATAAATACAAAGGAAATTTTATAGCTATTAGCCACGGTAACGGGTTTTCCACTGAATACTGGCACCTTCAAAAGTTCGCGGTTAAATCAGGCCAAAAGGTAGAAAGAGGTCAGTTAATTGGATATGTTGGGCAAACAGGCAAAAGTCTTGGACCTCACCTTCATTATGAAGTTCATATTAATGGGCGGCCGGTTAATCCCATTGATTATATAATTGAACAATAAAAAATCATATAATCACCAGAATAAATCACATCATTTAGAAAAGACTTTAAGAGAAAAATTGGCCGGCTTTAATTTTCCCTCCCAGGCTGAAAGAATAGGCTGACATCTCTTTTTTACCTTCTGGTTTTACTTTTTCGATAAGATAAATACTGCCATTAGCACAGCCGACAAAAATACCGGATTTATTTACTTGAATTATTTCTCCGGGCTGGACCGAGGGCATCAATCCTGCAACCGCCTGGCCAATTAAGATTTCGATTCTTTGATTGCCGCAGTAGGTAAAGGCACCGGGCCAGGGAAAAAAGGCACGAACTTTACGATCTATAACGACAGCTTGTTCCTGCCAGTCGATTTTCCCCTGTTCTTTGGTAAGTTTGGGAGCATAAGTAGCCTGAGAATGTTCCTGTTCCTTGGGAACTAACCGGTCAAGATTATTCAGGGTATCTATCAGCAGCTTGGCGCCAAGGTGAGCCAATCTGGTTTCTAACTCATGGGCATTTTCTCGAGGAAGAATAGGAGTCTCAACCTGAGTTAATATGGGCCCTTCGTCCATTTTTTCATTTAATTGGAAAATTGTCACACCGGTGACTTTTTCACCGTTTAAAATTGCCCACTGGACCGGAGCAGCCCCTCTATATTTGGGCAGAAGAGAAAAATGAATATTTAACGATTTGTAGGGAGGGTAATAAATAATTGAAGCAGGGATTATTTGACCGTAGGCTACCACTACAATTACTTCTGGATAGGCTGCTTTAATCTGCTCAAGTACCCGTTCGTCTTTTCTAATTTTTTCTGGTTGAATGCAGGGAAGACCATGATTTTCAGCAAATACCTTAACTGCAGGAGGAGTAAGCTTTTTCCCCCGACCGGCTGGCCTATCGGGCTGAGTAATTACCAGTTTAATTTCGTGACCTGAACTTATCAGACTATTTAAAGCCGGTAAGGCTATTGGCGGGCTTCCAAAAAATACCACTCTCATTCATTTAACCTTTTTCCGTCTTTTTGGCCATTTCTTTTTTCAGTCGATCTTTTAAAAGACGCCGTTTGAGAGGTGAGAGGCGATCAATGAAAAGCTTACCTTCTAAATGGTCTATTTCATGATATAAAACTCTGGCTAATAGATCTTCTGCTTCGATCAAAATTTCTTGTCCATCAAGGTTATAGCCCTTGACAATAATTTTGGCCGGCCTTTTTACTTTTTCGTATATCCCCGGTACTGAAAGACACCCTTCTTCCCCCAGCAATTCTCCTTCTTCTTCCATAATCTCCGGATTAATCATTACAATCAGTTCGTCCTGTTTTTCTCCTACCGAAAGGTCAACGGTAATCAATCTTTGGCTGACATTAACTTGGGGAGCTGCCAACCCGATTCCTGGTGCCTGATACATAGTTTCCACCATATCTCTGGCCAGTTTTACAATTTCCTGATTGATATTTTCAACAGGCTTAGCTTTCAAAGATAGAGTTGGATGACCAATCCTTATTATTTCCAGTTTTGCCATGATCCTATATTTTAGACCATAAGCTAAGCTAAAACAATTATAGTTAAATTCAGTTGGGAAATATCTTAAAATTTTACTTAAATAACGGCTGATGGTGGTGGCGGTTCATCAGGGGCTCCAGCATTTTTCAAGGGAACAGCGATCAAGTAAAAACCAATTAGAACCAGAACCACCAGCCCTCCCAGATAACTGGGATTAGAAAAGATAATGGGAATATCTTTTCCTACTATATGTTGCAGGAAAAAGAATTTCCACGCAGCCCGAATTAAACCGGTTAATGCCTCACCAGCAATTAATCCCGCTGCCAGAAGAACTCCCACATTTTCTACTCTGGCCTTTTGCGCTGGATTTAATTGACGTTTACTAACTGCCTTATCCAGTAATCCTTTTATCATTCCTCCCATAAAAATAGCGAAGGTAGTTTCAAGCGGCAGATACATTCCAACGGCTACCAGCATGGGAGAACGGACCTGAACCAGAATCAAAGCAAAGCCCATTAACATTCCCACTATGACCAGCGGCCAGGCCATTTCACCGCCAACAATTCCCTGAGAAATGGCAGCCATAAGGCCAGACTGAGGTGCCGGGAGATCCTTGCTGCCAAAAGTAAAAGCCCCGTGGAGAATCATCAAGGGAAAATAAAGAAGAAGAGAGGCTATCAGTACCCCAAAAATATCACCCACTTGCATTTTCCAGGGTGTTCCTCCGAGAATATGCCCGACTTTTAAGTCTTGAAGCATTTCGCCGGCTACGGCTGAAGAAACACAAACCACGGAAGCGACTCCCAGGACCGCCACTACTCCTTCGGTGCCTCTGGCTCCTATTAACACCATTAGCAGTCCAGCTATTATCAAAGTAGAGAGAGTCAGACCGGAAATGGGGTTATTGGATGAACCAATTGTTCCCACCAGGTTTCCCGAAACAGCTGCAAAGAAAAATCCGGCTATGGCCATAACCAGGGCGGCCAAAACCGCTGGACTAAAACTTCCGCAAAAAACCTTATAGACAAATATCATCAAGATAACGGTTATGGACATTAAAAATAAAACCAATCGGGTATTAAGGTCTTTTTCTACTCTGGAAGTAACTTCAGTTTTCTCCGCAGATTTTTTTACATCACTGAAGGATCTTTTGATTCCTGCGCCTAAATTTTTTCTCATTTTAAAAAGAGTATAACCGGCTCCAACCAGCATGCCTCCGACAGCAATGGGTCTGATGATGAATTTCCAGACGTTATCCACCAGATCCGGCCAGGGTACTTCAGACATATTAACGGCCGGGCCATAAAATTTTTCTACTAACTGAGGACCGAGAAAATACATTAGTAGCGGAGCAAATAAACCCCAGGCTAAAACTCCTCCAGCGAAGTTCAGAGAAGCCAATCTTGGCCCGATTATATATCCAACTCCAATATAAGCCGGGAAAATTCCTGGTCCAGAGACATTGATCATACCTCCTGTCCCAATAGTGCCGGCTTCTTTAGAAGCTCCCATCCGGACAAAACTGGAACCAATTTTCCCTAATTTGATTATGAATTCTTTAGAAGCCGCAAAGAGCTGGATTACTCCAAGTGAATAAAAAAGAGAGCCAACACCCATTGCCTGGAAAAGAAACTTGGCTCCAGCACTGCCTTTTTGTCCGGCTTTATGAATCTCGGCTGCTGCTACCGATTCGGGGAAGGGCAGTTCTGGGTCAGTTACCATAATGCGGCGGAGAAAAGTTACAAAGAGAATGCCAAGAAGACCACCTACAAACATTAAGGCAGTAGATTTGAGATAAGCATCAAAAGTATTAAATTTAGCCCAGGCTCCAGTAATGAGGAAGGCAGGAATAGTAAAAATAGCTCCAGCTGCTACTGATTCACCTATTGACCCCACGGTTCGAGCTATATTTTCTTCCAGAATTGAACCTTTCATTATTTTAAGTAAAGCCATGCCGATAACTGCAGCCGGGTAAGTAGCAGCAATAGTCATTCCCGCTCTCAACCCGAGGTAAGCATTAGCTGCTCCTAAAATTACAGTCATTATTAAGCCAATAATTATGGCTCTTAGAGTAAACTCCCGCATTTCTGTCTTCTCCGGGACATAAGGCTTATAGTCCATAGAATTCTCCTTTCCATTCTTAACTTTTCTTTTATGTATATTAAAAAAATAAGTGCCAAGTCAAGACAATTTTGGGGCAAAAAGTTGAAATATTATTTGCCAGGTGATGTTTTTTGTGCTAAATAATTGTATTAAAGTAAAATTATGACAAGTAAAGGACAATAATGAGTTTATGGAGCTGGATAAAAGACAGGTTATTTTGTGATTTAGCGGTTGACCTGGGTACGGCCAATACTTTAGTTTATATGAAAGGAAGAGGTGTAGTTGTTCAGGAACCATCTATTGTGGTCATAAATACTCAGACCGGGAAAATTGAAGCTATTGGCAACAGGGCTAAAGAAATGCTGGGGAAAACTCCTAATAATGTAGTTGCCATCAAGCCCATGAGGGATGGTGTCATTGCCGATTTTGAGATAGCAGAAAGAATGCTTGATTATTTCATTAAACAGGCGATGAATAATCGGGGTTTCCTGCTCCGACCAAGAATAGTAATTGGTATTCCTACAGGAATAACCCAGGTTGAACGCCGGGCAGTCAAAGATGTGGCTCTTAGAGCAAGAGCTTCAGAAGTTTATATTATTGAACAGCCTATGGCTGCAGCTGTTGGTGCTAATTTGCCCATTTCAGAGCCTACTGGAAATATGATTGTAGATATAGGTGGGGGAACAACAGATATTGCCGTAATTTCTTTAAATGGAGTTGTTTTTAACCATTCTATCAGAATTGCCAGTAACGAAATGGATGAAGCTATAATTCAGTATCTTAAAAAGAAATATAATCTTCTTATTGGAGAGAGGACTGCCGAGCAGATCAAGATTCAATTAGGTTCTGCTTATCCTCTGGATGAATCATTAACTATGGAGATAAAGGGACGAGATCTTCGGGAAGGAATTCCTCGAACCATTGTGGTAGATGATCAGGAAATCCGTGAGGCGATAGAAGAAGTAGTAACTGCTATTATTAATGCTGTCAGGATTGCTTTAGAAAGAACGCCCCCTGAGTTATCTGCTGATATTATTGACCGCGGCATTATCCTGACAGGTGGCGGTGCTCAGCTAAAAAATTTTGATAAGAGGCTGAGAGAAGAAACTCAGCTACCTGTCTTTTTGACCGAAGACCCGCTCACTTCAGTAGTAATGGGCGCAGGAAAGCTACTGGATGATCTGGATTTACTTAAAAAGATTTCTCTCGAATGAGGAAATTATCTAAAAGCGGATGTCACTTTTCCGTCTGGTCAGAAATAAATTTTGGGTAGCTGGCTTTTTAATTTTTTTAAACCTCATTCTAATTTCACTTCAGATGCCATCCGGGAGCAAGCAAGAGAATTTACTGGAAAGAATTTTATTTACCCTTGCTTCTCCGGTTCAAAAACTGGTAGCCGCTACCTACCACTTTTTGAATGATGAGTGGGAGCAATTTAAAGAACTGAGAACAGCTCAAAAAGAAAATCAGGAATTAAAGAAAAAAATTTTTTTTCTCCAGCAAGAAGAACAGCTTTTAAAAAACAAACTCAGCCTGGCTTTAAAGCAAAAGGAATTGGAAGAAACGCTAAAATTATTACCGGGGTTAATAATCCCCGCCAGAATCATTGGTTTTGATACCTCTAATTATTACCGATCGGCTATCATAGATAAAGGCCGAGAAGATGGAGTTAACCAGAATTTGCCGGTCTGTGATAAATTTGGCCATTTGCTGGGGAGAACAGCTGAGCCCATTACAGGTAGCCAGGCCCGAGTAATTCTTATTACTTCAGAAGACAGTGGAGTGGCAGTTATTACTACCTCCGATAAAATGGTAGGGATTTTATCTGGCAATGGTCAGGGAGAATGCCTCATCAAGTATGTTATGGCTTCTTCCCCCTTAGGGGTAGAAGGTGATGAAGTCCAAACCTCTGGATTTGATAAAATTTTTCCCCCCGGCCTTAAAGTTGGCCGGATAGTGTCTATATCAGCAGAAAAAGGAGTTTTTAAAAAAATTGTTGTTAAACCATATTTTGATCTAAGAGAATTAGATGTGGTAGCTGTTTTAAAGACTGCAGAATTAATGAGGTGAGACTTGGTCAGAAAAGGCTTTGTTCTATTACTCGGAACCGTCCTGGCGTGTGCCTTGTATTCTCTTTTAGGAAACTTGAATCCGCGGCTAGTCGTTTTAATTAATGCTTTTGCTGTTTTAGTTTTTTTTAGCGCTTTGGTTTATGGAGAAATTGAAGGAGCAGTTATGGGTACGGTGGCCGGTTTACTCCAGGATGCCTTTTCCCATCAAGTTTTTGGCTTGGGTGGTTTGAGCCTTACCTTAGCCGGTTTTCTATTGGCCTGGGCTGCTCAAAAATTAAATTTGAATAATTTCATTAAAAAAGGAATTTTAATCTTCTTTTTCAGTCTGGTCCAATTAATTATCTGGGTCATCTTTTATTCACTCATTTTTAGAAAAAGCTGGCTATATAGCAGGTTTGAATTTTATTTACAGCCAATATTTACAGCCATCATTACTACCAGCTTAATAACCTTATTTCCAAAACTTAAGAAAAATCTTTGATAAAATGAAATGGCCAAAATATACGAAGATCTAAGTCCCCTAATCAAAAAAACCAGAATAACTTTTTATCTTTTGGGTTTTTTACTTTTACTTATTCTGGCTTTTTACTGGAAAATTCAAGTTTTTGACTACGAAAAATACTATAAAATGGCTGAAGCGAATAGACTGAGAGAACTGGATATACCAGCCCCACGAGGTTTAATTCTTGACCGACAAAAAGTTGTCCTGGCTGATAACTTGCCGAGTTTTAAGGTTTCATTAATACGGGAAAATATCAAAAATTATCAAAAAAACATTGAGGAATTAAGTTCATTACTAGGAATTAAAACCGACGAGCTAAAAAATAGAATTGATCGTTACCGATCTTTGCCAGCTTTCGAGCCAATAGTTATCAAGGATAATTTGAGTCTGAATGAAGTAGCTATGATTGAAGCCAGAAAAGATGAATTTCCAGAGATAAGATTGGAAGTGGAGCCAAAAAGGTTTTATCCATTTGGTCCGACAGCAGCTCACCTCCTTGGCTATTTACAGGAAGTATCAATTGATGAGATTAAAAATAAAGCGGACAAACTCTGGCGACCTGGAGATATGGTGGGGAAAACCGGTCTGGAAAAACAATATAATGATTATCTTGCCGGTCAAAATGGCAAATTAATAGAAATGATAGATAGTTTGGGGCATTCAAAAGGAGAAGTCAACAAAATTGAACCTCGCAAGGGTAAAGATCTCGTTGTTTCTATTGATTTTGATCTCCAGAAAAAAGCAGAAGAGTTGCTTCAAGGAAAGGAAGGGGCAATCGTGGCACTCGACCCCAGGACAGGCGAATGCTTGGTCTGGGCCAGTTCTCCCGCTTATGATCCCAATCGATTTATTAGCCGATTTTCATCTGAAGAATGGTTATCTATTATAAGCGATCCTCGGAAACCTCTGGAAAACAGAATAATCCGGGGGCTCTATTCTCCCGGGTCAATTTTCAAGATCGTTATGGCTTTGACCGGCCTGAGCACAGGTGTAATAACTGAAAATTCAACATTTTACTGCAGCGGAGCACTGCAACTTTATGGGAAAGAATTTTTTTGCTGGTTTAAGCCGGGCCATGGTAATTTAAATTTGCCTGAGGCCATAAAAAACTCCTGCAATATTTATTTTTACCACCTGGGACGAATGATTAATATTGATACTATTGCCAGCTATGCTCGTAGCTTAGGGTTAGGGGAAAAGACGGGAATTGATCTGCCAGGAGAAAAAGAAGGTCTGGTACCCTCTTCTTCCTGGAAAAAAAAGGTTATGGGAGAAGCCTGGTACCCGGGCGAAACTATATCCGTAGCCATTGGGCAGGGTCCTCTTTTAGTGACTCCGCTTCAGATTGCCGTTATGACTGCTTGTGTAGCTAATCGGGGGGTGAAAATTGTTCCAACTTTAGTTAAGCAAGACAACAATGAAAGGAATGGGGAAAGAACTAAGATATCGGAAGAAATATTTGAAAAAGTAATAGAAGGGATGTGGCGTTCAGTCAATGATGGAGGAACAGGACACGAAGCTTATCAGCCAGGTTTTGATGTTTGTGGCAAAACCGGCTCGACCCAGGTTATAAGCCGAGAAACGGCAGAAAAACTGGCTCAAAAAGGAGGTGAAATAAAAAAGACCCATTCCTGGTTTTCTGGCTTTGCTCCTCGTTACCATCCTCAAATTGTAGTTACTGTTCTGGTAGAATATGGAGGAATGGGCGGACAAACAGCGGCACCTATTGCTGGCGAAATTTTTAAATTATATCGAGAAAAATATGTTAGACAGGCGAATCTTCAAGGAAATTGATATAACCACCATCGCTTTAATGGTTATTATAACCATTATTGGAATCATATTCATTTACAGTGCCATTTATTTTCAAGCCAGCCAATTTGTCTGGCGCCAGATAATTTTCATGCTGGTGAGCCTTTTGGCCCTTTTTATATCTCTTTTAATCGATTATAAAATTCTTCTTTCCTTTTCTTTTCAATTTTATATTTTAATGAACCTTTTACTTCTGGGCCTTCTTATTTTTGGCAAGGTAGTGGCTCACACCAAAAGCTGGATTGTTATTGGCTCTTTTCAATTTCAGCCATCTGAACTAACCAAGCTGGCGGTAATCCTTCTTTTAGCCAGGATTTTTTCTGAGTATAGAGAAGATTCGATGTCTTTTCGGGCTCTGATCATAAGTTCTGGAGTGGTAGCTATTCCTTTCGTTCTCACTGCGATACAGCCAGATTTAGGAACAGCTCTAACTTACTTACCAATTCTTTTAGGAATTTATATTCTGGCCGGAATTAAAAAAAAGCATTTAATTATTATTATGATTGCCAGCCTTTTAATTGGAGTTTTAGGCTGGAATTATGGTTTAAAAAATTATCAAAAAAAAAGAATCGAGATTTTGATGACTCCTAACCAGGATCCTCGTGGATCTGGATATCAGTTGAGGCAGTCAAAAATAGCCATCGGTTCAGGTGGATTGATAGGGAAAGGCTATCATAAAGGAACTCAGAGTCAAATGCGATTTTTACCAGCCCGACATACCGATTTTATCTTGGCAGTAATTGGTGAAGAGCTTGGCTTTTTAGGCATATTTTTGGTACTGGGAATTTATTTTGCTTTTTTATACAGATTATTTTCCACTGTTTTTATTTCTCCTGACAAGGGCGGAGTTTATATTTCTTTTCTTTCCGCCCTGTTAATTGCCGGTCAGTTTTTAATTAATATTATGATGATTGTTGGGCTTTTTCCCATTACGGGTATACCAGTCCCGCTTTTAAGCTATGGGGGTTCATCTCTTATGGCCAACTACTTAATTTGCGGCTTAGTGCTCAACGTAAGGATGAGAAGATTTGCTTATATTTAATTTTATTTCAGCTCTGAACTCTAAATTAGTAAAAATCAGGTAAGCACTTAAATGATGGAGAAAAAATTAAGGCTAAATCCGGAGGAACTTCAGCTTCTCTGGCGTCAGGTCCAGAAGCCCGGAAGATATACAGGAGGGGAGTGGAATGAGATAAAAAAGAATCCAGAATCGGTCAAGATCAAAATTGCTTTGGCTTTTCCTGAAGTTTATGAAATTGGCTTGTCTTATTTAGGACAGAAAATCTTATATTATTTATTAAATCAAAGACCAGATATTCTGGCTGAGCGGGTTTATGCTCCCTGGCCAGATTTTGAGGCACAGCTCAGAAAATATAACCTTCCGCTATATTCTCTGGAAAATAAAATTCCGCTGGCCGCTTTTGATCTGGTTGGTTTTTCTCTGCTTTATGAATTGAATAATACCAACCTGCTTAATATTCTGGATCTGGGAAAGATCCCGCTTTCCTCTGTTGATAGGAATCTGGAGCATCCTCTGATTATTGCTGGGGGACCAGCAGCTTTTAACCCTGAACCGCTGAGTGATTTCATAGATTTCTTTGTCCTGGGAGATGGAGAAGAAAGTTTTCTTGAAATTATTGATCGCTTTCTACTTCTAAAAGGCCAGGTAAAAAATAGAGAGGAATTGCTGAGAGGATTTGCCGACATTCGCGGTGTTTATCTTCCACAATTTTATCAAGCTCAAAAGCAGGAAAGAAGTTTTTTGTTAATTCCCCGTCCCCGAGCAGGTTTTCCGGAGAAAATAGAGAAAAGAATAGTTCACCCTTTTGATAAAGCTATTCCTCCTGATAAATTTATTGTTCCTAATATTCAGGCAGTTTTTGATCGTTTCCAGGTAGAGATAGCTCGAGGTTGCCCTCAGAATTGCCGTTTTTGTCAGGCCACCAGTATCTACTTTCCTTATAGATACCGTTCTGAAGAGCAGATAATAAAGGCAGCAGAATCTGGTTTGGCTCATACCGGTTATGAGGAGCTATCCTTTAATGCCTTATCGGTTGGCGATTATCCTTATCTTGAGCCAGCAATTGAAGAACTGCTTCCTTATATTGAAACTTGGAAAATATCTATTTCTTTGCCCTCTTTAAGACCTGGAGGACTGAAACCTCAGATCGTTGAAAATATTGTTAAAATTAGAAAAACGGGATTTACCTTAGTGCCGGAAGCAGGAAGTGAACGCCTCCGTCGGGTAATCAACAAAAAAATCTCCGATGAGGAATTAATGACAGCTGCCGGCTACGCCTTTAAGCACGGCTGGCATTTAATAAAGCTTTATTTTATGATTGGCCTACCAACCGAAACCGATGAGGACCTTAAAGCTATTATTGAACTGATTGAACGACTGGTTAGTTTAGGGAAAAGTATTCTGGGTAAACAACCGGCCATAAATCTCAGTATTTCTTCTTTTATTCCCAAACCACATACTCCTTTTCAGTGGGTGGCCATGGAAGAGGAAAAACTTCTAAAAGAAAAGCAGGAATATATCAAAAAAAGCCTGAGACGCTGGCCAAAAGTCGAACTGAAAGAACATCGGATTAAAACTTCTATACTGGAAGCCGTTTTTTCACGGGGAGACCGCCGCTTGGGAACTGTTTTGAGAGATGCCTACGCAGCCGGAGCGCGGTTTGATGGCTGGTTCGATTTGTTTAATTTCGAGCTCTGGGAAAAAGCCTTTGAAAAAAATGGAATAGATTATAAAAAATATTTAGAAGTTATTGATCTCGAGGCTGAATTGCCCTGGGATATAGTGGATACCGGATTAAAAAAAATGCATTTAAAAAAAGAGCTGCAGGCTGCTCTTGAAGCCAGATATACTCCCAGTTGTCAAGAAACAGATTGCTCTCTGTGTGGTGCCTGTCAATGGCAAAAATATAAAATAAAGCCGGAACAGAACTTGAAAAAAGAAGGCTATGCTGTAACCATTCCTACAGAGAGAAGAAACATTCGGCACCCTGATGTCGATAGATATATTCGTTACCGGGCTGTTTATAAGAAAATTGGCTTAGCTCGATTTATTTCTCATAATGATTTGTTAAATCAATTAGAAAGGGGCTTCCGTCGGGCCGGTTTGCCTTTAGCTTTTTCCCAGGGATTTAATCCCAAGATGCTCATGTCTTACGGACCAGCCCTGCCTCTGGGAATGGCCGCCCTGGCCGAAATTATGGAATTTAAGTCTCTGGAGCCTATTTCGAGCACAAATTTTCTGGAAAAAATTAATGCCGTCTTGCCAGAGGGACTTAGATTTATTGGCCTAAAAGAATGCTCAGAAGGTTATCCTCCTCTTTTTAAGGATATTTCTCAATTGGTTTATTCTCTGGACCTCACTGATCAGACGATCAGAGATCTCAGTAAGATAGAAGAAAAATTGGGGGATACTCATTTTTCTGAATTTGCTTTTAGGTTGGAAAATAGAATAAAAATTGTCAATGAAGTCAGGGAGCATAAGCTGTATTTTTTTCTTACCTTCAATGCTCAAAAGCCTTTGAGAATCCAGGATATAGTAGCTGAACTGCTGGGGATAGAAAACTCAGTTTACCTACTAACCAGGGAATACCTGATTTTGAGCAGTGGGGGAGATTCCAGAAACCTTTCTTAACTCTGACTGGGACCAAAGGACCTTTTGGTTAATATTTAACGCCAGGGAATAATTTTGGTGCTTTTCTTAATTATTTTCTGACCATTTGGCCCACAGCAAAGGAAAATATCAACTGCTGATAAATTAGCTATAAATTCACCCCAAAACTGGGGATAAGGATATTGATTGTATTTCAAAAGATATATTTTAAAACCTGCTCGAGAAATTTCTTGTAAATTTAAATGGTGACGAGCTAAGTAAGGAAGCAGAAGTTCTTTCGCTCCAATTTTTCTGGCCAGATTGATTAACAGTTTTAGGCCTTTTTCTTTAATACCAATTTCAGACTGCAGGAGCATGGGAGTTTTCAGACCAAAAAGTTCTTGAAGGAGCTTAGTAGTTGATAGAGCCATAGCCAGGAAGTCATCCCTGGAATTCTCAAGGATTAATAATAATTTTTCATATAATTCTTCATAATGAAGTGAGTGGCCGTAATAATGCTTAATTAAAGCCAGAAAGTTTTTCTGCCATTTTTCTGGTTGATGGATTTTTAGCTGGCTGATTTGTTGAGGTCCTAACCCCTTTTTCTTAATTGGTACGGTTATCCATATTTCCCCCTGAGGCCCTTTAAGACGATTGCGATTAACGTAAGTAAAACCCCGGGCAAATTGGGTGTCATCGAGGATAATCATTTCATCAGAATTTAACAAACGGGCAAAAAAGCCTCCCCAGGGTATAAAAGCAGGCTGATTAAAGCTGACTCGCATGTTAATATTCTTTCGTTAAATGATAACTCAAAAGCACCACAAAAAAAAGATATGACTGGAAGCTCTTTTTTTAGGATTAAAGCCATTTTCAAAAATTAAAACCAGCCAAAAACCCTGGATAAAGTGAAGCTTGAAATTTTAACTGACTGATTTTATCCGTTGGAGGTAAAAGAATTTAAGCCTGAAAAAAAATTAATCAATTGACACCGCCCTAAGCATCTTTAATAATTGGTAAAGCATGAACGGAAAAAGGAGGATTATATGAAATTTAGAGAAATTAAGTTTGAGTGGAAATATGCAACACTATTGGTTCTTATTATTTTGCTGAGCTGTCTGACTTCAGTTCTTTCTGCTACTGAAAAATTAAATAAGCTCAAATCTGAAGACGGCAGTGGCTGTACCAGCATTATGGTTGGCCGCTTAGCCTCAGCCGATGGCTCGGTTATAACCTGTCATACTTGTGATGGAAATTATCGTCAGTGGGTTACAGTAGTTCCCCGAAGGAAAAACTCTCCCGGGACAACTAATAAAATATACGAGGGAAAGCTTCATACAGAATTTCCGGACGATATGAGAGGAGTGATTTTAAAAGGCGAAATCCCAGAAGTTCCTGAAACCTATGCCTTCCTCAATACAGCTTACCCCTGTCTGAATGAATACGGCTTGGCTATTGGAGAGACAACTATTGGAGGCCGGGAAGAACTTTATAATCCTGAAGGTTTATTTATGATCGAAGAGCTGGAAAGAATTATGCTGGAAAGATGTAAAACAGTTAGAGAAGCCATTAAACTGGCCGGTCAATTGGTCAAGCAGTATGGTTATGGCGATTATGGAGAATGTCTAACAATTGCTGATAGCCAGGAAGTCTGGCAGCTGGAAATATTTGGTTCAGGACCTCTGGAAAAAGGGGCGGTCTGGGCAGCAGTTCGTATTCCTGACGACCAGATTGGTATTTCAGCCAATATCCCCAGGATTTCTGAAATAAATCTTAATGATCCTGATCATTATCTGGCTTCTGATAATGTTTTTAAGGTGGCAGAAGAAATGGGCTGGTGGCAGCCGAAGAAAGGGGAGTCATTTAAATTTTGGAAAGCCTATAGTGGTCGGAAACCTTTTTCTATCCGGGAATATTTCGTTTTCAATAAGCTGGCTCCCTCACTTAAACTCAGCCTGGAGGCTGAAGAACTGCCATTTTCAATTAAGCCTGATAAAAAGGTATCGGTTAAGGATATCTTTGCCCTTTATCGGGAAACATATTCAGGCACAGAATTTGATATGAGCAAAAATTTGCTGGTAAAGAAAAAAAATTCTGAGGAAATGGTAAAAAGCCCGGTGGTGAGCAACTGGCTTTCCCGTGATTGGATTAATTTAATTAATACTCTGAAGCCCGGAACTATTGAACCTCAAAGGACAATTGCTATCAATGCTTGTGCTTATGCCACTGTAATTCAGTTGCGGGGTTGGCTGCCTCCTGCTGTTGGCGCAGTTTGCTGGTTTACCTTTGATAACCCGGCTTTAAGCGCCCGCATCCCAATATTTGCCGGAGTAACTAAATTGCCCCCTAACTTTGAAATTTCTGCTCAGCAGCGCTATCGGGAGGATTCAGCTGCCTGGTCATTTAGGAGAGCTAATCGCCTAGCCGTCCTTCGCTGGGGTGAAAATCAAAAAATAATGGAAGAAACTGTGAAAGGTTTTGAGGAAAAAGCTCTGACCGAGCTGCCCTGGGTTGAAAAAAAGGTAATGGAAATAATTAATAGCAAAGATCCAGATAAAGAGCCATTTACCATAAATCAGTATTTAACTATGTATACCAATGATTTCGCCCGAGCAGTAATACAGAGATATAATGAACTGTATGAAATTTTCTGGACTAAATATGCCCGCGGCTTTTAAATTATGATGCTTTCTTTGTTTGCTTGTTTTTCTGGTAAAGAACAAAGAAAAAGGCAGCAGCTATTAGCTGGGCAACCACGGAAAAAAGGACTAAAAGAATTATTTTCCGATCATATAGGAAACCCATCAGAGCGCTGCCCAGAAACCAGGCCAAACCAAAGATGGAATTAAAAATCCCATAAGCTGTAGCCCGTTTCTCCGCACTGATAAGATTGGCGATAACCGCTTTGACAATTGATTCCTGAGCACCCATACCAATTCCCCAGAAAATTACTCCAATGATGATCAGAAGCAGGGAATGAGAAAGGAAAACAAACGGAGCAAATAGAGAAGAAAACAGGGTAGAAAGCATCAACGACTTGAGACCGATGCGGTCATAAAGTTTACCAAAGAAAAGAGCAGCGACTGCATCTATGCCCATGGCTAAGGTGTAGATCAGGGGTATGCTGGCTCCGGAAATTAGCTGGTGCTTCTGAAAATGAAAGCCCAGAAGGGGAAAATCAGCAAAGCCAGCAGCTAAAAAGCAAATACCTGCAAGATAAAGGGTAAAGCGATGATCAAATTTTTTTTCAGCTGAAACTTTCCCCCCACTCTCAAAATTCTGCGGGATGGGGTACTTTATCCGACTAAAAGTCAAAACAGCCATAGCCATAATGGCCGGCAGAAGCAAGAAGGCAAAGCCTCTTCGATAGCTGCCAAGATTACCCAGTCCGGCATTAATAGAGATTATTAGAGCCAAAAAAAGCGGACCGAGCATTGCTCCTAATTGATCTAAAAATTCTTCTAAGGCAAAACCAAACCCAGCTCCCACTTGATTGGCGGCATGAGACATCATAGCATCGCGGGCTGGTTTTCGAATGCCTTTGCCCATTCTCTCCATAATTATGAGCATAGCGGCTATTTCCCAATGTCCCGTAAGAGCCAGGAAAGGAACAGTAAAAAGATTGAGGCTGTAGCCAATAAAAGTTAAAAGCCAGTAGTTTCTGGTTTTATCTGCCCAGAGTCCTGATAACAATCTTAAGGCATATCCTATGAATTCGCCCAGACCGGCTACCAGTCCGACGACAAAAGCCGAGGCTCCTAATAATCCTAAATATGGGCCAGTAAGACTTCTGGCTCCCTCGTAGGTCATATCACTGAAAAGGCTGACAACACCCATAAGGATTATAAAAGTCAGAGCCTGTTTTTGGATCTCGTTATATTTATTCTTATTCATAGAATTGCCCATAATAAATTAAACTTAGATTTAAACAGAACCTATTATAATTGCTAATAAAATTCCCGTAAAGCTAATAGATGAAAAAATCCTTTTTAGATCGCTTTTGATGAAAGATTAAAATTTGCGGGTCATAAAGGCCTTAAAAAGATAAAGCTTGACAGTGGAAGCTAAAATTTAATATTAAGTATTTTTAGTTTCATAAAAAAAGGAGATTAAATTATGATCAGCCGTAGAAAGTTTTTTGAGCTCAGCGGTTTGTCAGCTATAGCTTTATCCGGTGTCGGCCGGATATCCAGCTTGAATTTAGAGCAAGCGCTGAGAACAGACAAAAAACTGGAGCAAATTTTGAAAAATGTTTCTCCGATTGGAAAAGAAGATTACGAAAAAAGATGGGAAAAGGCCGGGGAATTAATGATCGAACAAAACCTGGGAGCCTTTTTCATGGAACCTGGGGCCAGTCTCCAATATTTTACTGGTGTAAATTGGTGGCGCAGCGAAAGAACTTTTGGAGCAATACTGGTCCCTGGTCGTCAGCCAGTCTGGGTCTGCTCTAAATTTGAAGAAGAAAGAGCCAGGGAAATGATTTCTCCTGAACAGGAAATAAGAACTTGGGAGGAAAATGAAAATCCCTTCAGGTTGATTGCTGGAATTTTAGATGATTATGCCAAAAACAAAATCTTGGCTCTTGAGCCCTCGACCAGAGCCTTCATCATTTATGGTATTAAAAAGGAAGCACCTCCACTTGAATTGGTTAATGGTAGCCAGGTATCTGATGGTTGTCGGGGGATAAAGTCAGAAAAAGAAATTCTCTATCTGGAAGCTGCCAACCGTATAACTAAACTTAGCTATCGGGAAGCTTTCAAAAAATTAAAAGAGGGTATGACTCCTGAAGACCTGGCCAATATAATTCAGCAAGAACATAATTACTGGAAGGTGAGTGGCAGCGGCGGACCATCATTTGGGCCTAATTCTTCTTTTCCTCATGGTTCCAGGCAAAAAAGGAATTTACATTATGGAGATGTGGTTTTGGTAGATGGAGGCTGCAGGGTTGAAGGATATAATTCTGATGTGACCAGAACCATTATTTTTGGCCAGCCTGAGGAAAAACAGAAAAGAATCTGGGACATTGTAAGAAAAGCTCAATTAGCTGCCCTGAAGGCCTGCCGTCCAGGAGCTGTCTGTGAAGATGTAGATCGAGCTGCCCGTCGAGTAATTGAGGAAGCCGGTTATGGGCCTGGCTATAAATTTTTCAGTCATCGTCTTGGCCATGGCATCGGCCTGGAAGGGCACGAATATCCCTATCTGGTTCAGGGAAATAAGTTGAAAATTAAACCCGGGATGACTTTTTCTAATGAACCCGGAATTTATATTCAGGGCCAGTTCGGCATCAGAATCGAAGACTGTATGGTAGTAACCGAAGATGGAGCCAAGATACTCGGCGGTCTGGAGGCAGTTTCCCTTAGCCAGCCTTTTGCTGCTGATTGATAGTAAATCCCATCTTAGGTTGAAAATCGGGCCTGACAGAAACTGAAGAAAAAATGTTATTTTTTGGCTAACAGAGATAAAACTAAACCAGATCTTTTCCGGTAGTAGTCATTACCAAACGGCCGTGTTTAACCCGCCGCTGCCCCAAAAGCTTATTAGCTACTTTTTTAATCAGTCCAGCTTTGCCTCTCATAATAACAACTTCTAAACAATTGTGCTTGTCCAGATGAATGTGGGTAGAGGTCAATACTAAATAATAATTTTCATGTTGAATTGACGTCAGCACTTCTGGTAATTCACGACTTTCATGATCATAGACCAGGCTTAAAACAGCCACCACTTCTTTATTTTCATCTTTCCATTCTTCTTCAACCAGACGGTCTCTTATCAGATCACGAATGGCTTCGGAACGGTTATCATAGCCATTCTTCTTCATCCACTGATCAAACTTTTTGGATAAGTCAACTTCAAGAGAAATGCTGAATCTTACTATATTTTCCATATAAATAAGTTAAAATAAATATAATTATATGTCAAATATTCTGATCTTCTGCTGATTACTAATTTATTACTTTTTAAAACCTAAAGATAAAAGCAAAGCCCTTAGCAAAAAAAAATTCAGGCAAATATTGACAAAAATAGAAAAGTGATTTAGAGTTTTTTTGCCATGTATGAACTGAGTGGAAGAAAAATGGAATTTAAATCCACCGGTTCTTTTTCTCCTGTTTTTGTTTTGCCCCTGATTTATTGCCTTAACAATAATTCCAACAATAACGTCCCCTTTTAAGGGGACGTGTCTATTTGCCTGATAACTCCATTTAATTTTGCCCGCTTATTTCTGTATTAACTTTTAATTTTAAGGAGGAAAAATGTTAGAAATTGATCAATATATAAAAGAATTAAAATCAGAAAAAATCAAACAGGCAATTTCTGTTCAATCAAAATTAATTCAAGCAGCCAGAGATTTTTTAATAGCTGAAGGGTTTATCGAAATTCTGCCGGTCATAATTTCCCCGATTACTGACCCGCTGACTGATTACCGGGTCAGGGGAGAAATTGAATGTTATGGTTTCAAATATCAGATTACCAAAAGTATGATATTTCATAAGCAAATAGCGCTGATGGCTTTTCCCAAAATTTTTTGCCTTTCTCCTAATGTGCGCATTGAGCCGGCAGAAAGAATGAACAGCGGCCGTCACCTGATAGAATTTGTGCAGTTAGATCTGGAGGTCAGAGGAGCTTCCAGAGATGAAATTATCGAATTAGGGGAGAGGCTTTTTTCTTACCTGATTTTCAGGATTAAGGAAAGCTGCCAGGAAGAGCTGAAATTTTTTGGCCGGGAGCTGCCCGATTTTGTTCCTCCCTTTGGCAGAATTACCTATGAAGAGGCGTTAAATTTATATGGCCAGGATCTGGAGCTGCTTCTTTCGCGGGATAACTCTCAACCTGTTTGGCTTATAGATTTTCCTCTCGAAAGCCGAGAGTTTTATGATCGTGAAGATGAGAATAGACCGGGAGTTCTGGTTGATATGGATTTAATTTATCCAGAGGGGTATGGAGAAGCTCTATCCGGTGGAGAAAGAGAATATCAGTATGAAAAAATCATAAATAGGATTAGCCAGAAGGGCATTAGTTTAGAAGCCTATGACCTATATCTGAAATTTGCTCGAAATGGTCTTTATCCCTCAGCTGGTTTTGGCTTTGGAGTGGAAAGATTGACCAGATTTATCTGTGGTCTCTCCGATATTAAAGAGACCAGGTTGTTTGCCAAAAAACCCGGAGTATATGGCTTGTAAGGCTGGATATTTTAGGTTTTAAGAAATTAAGACTTTTCTGGTTGCCTTATTAGAAAGGAACTAACCGGAGCTGAATAATTTTGTGGCTTTAATTTAATATAAATTTACGGAGAGAAATATTACCTGATGAGTAGAAGCTCTTTTTGTGGCTGCCCAAGAAATTCAGCTCCGGTTTCTGTTACCACTACCATTTCTTCAATGGTCACCACACCTCTTCCCGAAACTGTTAATCTCGGTTCCAGAGTAAAAACCATTCCACTTTCTAAAGGACGTAAGGGCTTATCGCCATATTTCTCCCAGCGTGGCCCCAAAAGTGCAGTACCGTCATGGGCAAACCTTCCAACCTGATGTCCTAAGGCGTGAGGAAATTCTTCATAGCCAGCCTCAGTTATAATGCGTCGGGCTATGTCATCAATTACTACACCGAGAATACCTGGCTTCATGGCTCTTCTGGATTCCTCGATCGCTCGGACTATTACTGAAAAACCTTTTTGAACTTCGGCGGGAGGTTGCTTTTCTTTTTCTTCCAATATGTAAAAAGTCCTTTGCATATCTGAGCAATAGCCATCAATTTTAACTCCAAAATCCATATTCAGAATGTGCCCACGTTCCACTTTTCTATCTGTTGGAGAATAATGAGCCTGAGCAGTTTCGGGACCGGTAAAGACAGCCGGACAGGTGTTTTCTTGCCAGGATGTAGTTAATCCCCGTCGCTTAACTTCCATTAACATAAACTGGGCAATTTCTTTTTCAGTTTTACCCGGAGCTATAAATTTTTCCACGGCTTCGAAAATTTCTTCAGTAACCATTACTGCCTGCCGAATAGCCTGAAGTTCTGCTGCTGATTTTCTTTCTCTTAAAGCTGAAACAACTTTTTCTGCTGAAATAATGCGGCCTTCAAGTCCGGCTTCTTGGAGAATTTCATATAGGTTCAGGTACATTCCATAAGTCAGACCATCACAAATTTCGCTGGTTTTAGAATAATTAAGAGCAATCTGGCGGGGATTAAGTTCTCTTAGATAATCGATTAAAGGCTGTTTAATTCCGGTGACATAACCTTCGACCTGGTCATAGGCTTGAGTTTCTTCTATAGCTTTTTGATCATAAAGGCCAACAATAGCTTTCTTTCGGCCGTCGGCACTGAGGACAAAAGCTGAATGCCAGGTCACCTGCCCTGGCGCTAAAAACACCAGAGTAGGGTCGCCACAAATTTCGCTTTCCCGGGTAAAAGTTATCCAGCAATCAATGCCCATTTCCTGAAGAATTTTTACCGCTTGTTCAGTTTTTTCCTTTATTAATTTTTCTTTTTCCAACATTGCCTAACCTCCTACCTTAAATTATTGAATTTAATTATTAAGCCTAATCTTATTTAATTTAACCTCGGGGAGATTCTCAGGTCTGCCTTCATCCTTAGCTTCTGCTGCCGTTTAATTTTCATCTTAAAATTAAATATTTTTGCCGACCTGTTTTTATCAGAAGACATTTTTCTCTACCTGGCAAAAGTCTCTAATTTTTTCAGGAAAACAGCAACCAGGATAGCAGCCAGGGATAGCAGACCAGCTAATAAAAGAAAATACTGATGGTGAGGAAAGCGACTATAAAATTTTCCCAAAAGACCGCTGCCATAGCTTCCCAGAGCGATGGCTGCGAACCAGCCACCCATCATCAGGCCTTTGATTTTGGCCGGAGCTACCTTGGAAACAAATGATTGGCCCATAGGAGAAATTAGAATCTCCGCAATAGTCACTACCAGATAGGTACCGATTAGCCAGAAAGGAGACATTATATTTTTATCGAGATTTCCTCCTTTTAAGGAGGAAATAATCATAATTAACATAGCTCCTGTCATAAATAGCATCCCCAGCAATATTTTTCGCGGTGTGGACGGCTCTTTTCCTTTTTGGTTGAGCTTTCCCAGTAATGACAGCAGTAGAGGGGTAAGTACCAGTATAAAAAAGGGTTCAAAAAATTGATAGGTTTCCGGCCTTAACCACTTTTTGATTATTGTTGAACGAGCAGCAAACAGGGTTAAAGCAAATCCGTTCTGATAAAAAGCTACCCAGAAAAAGATAACTATGATAAAAAGAATTATCAAAGTTATTACCCTGGCTAAAAATTCCTGATCCTGATGATCCATCCGGTAATTAGAAAGGTCCTTGTTTTTCCTTTCCTCAGGCTCAAATTTGGATTTCCTTTTTAAATTTATCTCCTTATCCAGCTGATTTTTTCTATTCTCTTCTTCCGACTGGATTTGAACCTGGCTGTTTTCATCAGGACCCGAAATTTCTCCTATCTTTTCTTTTGAAGAATTTTTCTCCTGTTGGTAATCGTCAGCAGCAGAAAGATACTTTTTCCCAAGCTGGAATATTATTAAGGCCAGGACTAAGCCCACAGCCGAAACCCAGAATGAAAGTCGATAGCTATGAAAAACTGCATTATTCAAAGTGGCAATCAAAGGAGCAATCATAGCTCCGAGATTTACGCCCATATAATAAATATTAAATCCAGCATCTTTGAGCTCGGGTCTGTTTTGATAAATATTGCCGACCAGTACGGACATATTGACCTTAAAGATGCCCGTGCCAACAGCAATTAACAACAAACCAAGAACAAAAGTAGTAATTTGAGAAGAAGAGGACAGAGCCAGACCAGCATATCCTAAGGCCATTAAAACTGCTCCGGAGCGGACAGTTTTCAAGCGGCCTAAAATTCGATCACCCAACCAACCTCCAGCCAGCGGGACAAAATAGCAAAGTGCCAGAAAAAGACCGTACCAATCACCTTTACGGGAATCAGACCACTTCAGGATGTCATCCATATAAAGAACTAAAATAGCCATGAGAGTATAAAAGCCAACCCTTTCCCACATCTCAGTAAAAAAAATAAAAATAAGTGCCTTAGGATGGTTTTTCAACATGCGCTTTTTCCTTTCTCTTTAGAAGATTTGATACTTGTGAGCAAAAAACAACCTATATTCTTAGATTCACTTCCAGCTAAGCTCCGGACTTTTTGCCCCTGAAATAACATCTTCATAGGCTCTGATCATAAGAGAAGCAACGGCCTCAATATCATAACGTTTTTCAGCTGAGCGCTTAGCATTGTCTGATAATTCTTGAAGTAATAACGGATTTTCACCCAGGCGCAACAACGCCTTTTCCACCGATTGACTCTCAGGCTCAGTAACCAACCCGGCTCGGTCAGCTTCGATCTCCCGATAATTTGCTACTCGATTAGAAATTAATAGGGGCAGGGAAGCAGCCATAGCTTCAGTTAGCGACATGCTGATACCCTCGGCTTTGCTCGGCAGAACCATCAGATCAGAGCCAGAATAATAAGCTTGAACCTGATGGTGGTCGATAAGTCCGGTCCAGATAATATGGGCTTCCACCCTGAGCTTGCTGGCCAGCTCTTTTAGCTTTCTCAGATAGTCAGAATCGTCAGCCGGGCCAGAAATAATAAAATATACATCTGGCCTGATTTTTAGCATCTTCGGCAGGCAGTTAATAACCAGCTCAATTTGCTTCTTAGGATTAATCCGGCCGAGAAAGAGCAGCACCAGGGCTGAATCAGGGATATTCAAGAATTTTCTGAGATTATGTCTTTTTTCCTGATCTCTTTGATATTTTTTCACCTCAATTCCATTGGGGACAATGAAACTTGGGGTAAAGGGACAAAATTCTATGGATTCTTCTCGTTCTCCTTCACATAAAAACTGAACAGCGCTTGCTCGATTTATAATTTTCTGGCCAAATAATTTCCAATAATTCTTTTTTATTACCTTTGAACCGACTTCGTAAAAAGATGATTTCATCAAGCTGGAGTGAGGAGTTATTATAAGCGGTCGCCCGGCTGCTTTGACCACTCTGGAAGTTTCCACACAAATCCATTGCCAGAGGCCAGCGGCCTGAACCAGGTCAAAATTTCTGACATTTTCTTTAAGCTTTTTAATTAAGAAATGAGAATAAAAAGCCCGGCGCCCACCAAGTTCATAGGGGAAATACCAGACTTTGACCCCACCCACGTCTATCGGCCGACCGGTTTCCACTTCTAATTTTCCTCCGGTGCCGTCAGCATTAGTAGTATAGACTGTTATTTCCAGACCTTTTCTAACCAGAGCGCGGCAAAGATTACTAGTAGCAGTAATGGAACCGCCAACTGCCCATGCTGGCTCATAGGAAGTCAGTACTTGAAGAATTTTCATGGTTTACTTTTTTGGAAAAATAACTATTAGCTAATCTCATATTTAAATATTTTTAATTCAGGCAGGGCCTGGGCTTTTCCTCGGTAAACATCCCAGTAATAATCTTTGACCTCTTTTAATTTTTCAAAAAGTGGATGATTTTTATTTGGTAAGTGCTGACCAATGATCTTAAGCTGGCCGTCAACTAAAACCAGCCTTTCGCAGCGATTGAGAATACCAGCTGTTCCCACACTGACGGCAGCTACAAGTTTATTGTTTCGAACATGATCCAGAAGCTCGCCATAGGTAAAAGGCCTTTCTTCTACCCGGACTCCCATTTTTTTTAGGATAGCTACCATTCCCTTTATGGTTACTGATGGGAGAATGAGATTACTCTCAGGTATTTTGATTACAGTATTGTCGCTTAAAGCAAACAGACAGCAGGATGAATCCCATTCACTTATTTCTCTTTGTTCTATTGGCAGATAGGGCTTATCATCCAGAAAAAGTACAGCTGCAGCTTCAGGATCGATAGCTTTAGCTTCATCGATGGCCTTGATGCTCATAAGATAATTAATTCCCAATTTCAGGCAACCGGTACCATTCACTCCAAGGGCCCGAACTAAATGGGGAATAATAACTCCAACAAAAGGTTCTCCGAGATACTGATTGTACATGCAGGTAACCGCTCGAATGGAAGGGAAATTGGGAAAGGTAACACCCATAGAGTGTTCTTCGTCTAAAGTAAAGGGGCGCAGATATCCCTGGACGCCTTTTTCTGCCATTTCCTCCAGGTAGGGCCTCATAACAGGATGAGAAAAATATTTGTTGATAAAAATATCTTCCAGTTCTTTTATTGTCGGTACAATGTCCTGCTGCTGGCGGCTGAGATTGAAGGCCATGCTTTTCCGGAAACGTTCTAAATTCTGGTCCCAGTTGACAAAAATAAGCTCAAGATTTCCCTTTTCGTTTTTTCTGCAGAAATATCTAATCCCCTCAAAACATAGGAAGCTGGCATAATAAGTAGAGCGGGTGGCAGCATAAGTTTTAGCTTCGGCTTCAAACATTTCAAATTTTTTTTCATAAAGAAAATAACGCATTTGCCCCGGAGCCCATTTCACTCCTTCAAATTTAGCCATTTTTTACTCCTTATAATAGCTTTAATTATTTTTTATAAATTATATTTTCTAAGGTCTCAAAAAATTTATCGATGGTTTTTAGATTATCATAATGGGCCAGGCTAACTCGATTTAATGCTTCTTTTCTTAAATGTCTAATCACCAAGGCCGAATAATGATTCCCCTCGGCAATTAATATTCTTCCTTTTTCCCAGAATAACTTTTTGGTTTCAGCAGGTGAGTACTCTTTTAGTTCAAAGGCATAAGTTGGGACCTTATATATAATTTTATCTTGATTTAGACAGCCCCAAACTTTAATTTTATCTTTTTCAATTCTTTCTAAATTTTTTTGAAAGTATAATATCAATTTCTGTTCATAATTTTTAATCCCTTCCATTGCTTGGCGGAAGATTAATGTTCTATTTTTCGGTTTGTTTTTCTCTTTGAGGGCCATAAGTTCCCGGCCTATATCTTCAAGATAATCAAGGCTGCCTTTAAGTCCGGCGATGGCCAGGTTGGGTAGCATCCCCTGCTCCCAGCAATAAGGGGCCTGGGCGCGATTAGTTTCCACTCGATAAGGAGAGCAAAATGATTGACTTTCCTTTCGGCTGTAAAGAGCTCCTATCATCGGTCCAAATAGTTTATAACCAGAAAAGGTTAGGAAATCGCAGCCAAACTCCCGAACATCAATGGGGCTATGAGGGGCCAGATGGACAGCATCTACTACCACTAAAGAAGGAGATTTTTGTTTTATCTGCTGAATAAGATCTGCAAGGGGAGTGATAGCTCCCAGGACATTAGATGCTGCTGTTATAGCCACCAGAACAGTTTTTTCATCCACCCTCTCCAGAAGTCTATCAACGGAAAGTTGCCCGTCTTCTTTTAACGGCACTATTCTTACTTCCGCTCCCTGTTCCCTGGCGATCGTCTCCCAGGGGGAGATGTTGGCCAGATGATCAAGGTTGGTTACTAAACAATTTTTCCCGGGCTGGAATAATCTTCTCAGAGAGAATGCTAAATTAAAAAGAGCCGCGGTAGTGGAAAAATGGAAGCTTATTTCTTCTGGGCTGCTGGCTCCAATGAAATCTGCGATCTTTTGCCTGACCTGGTAATGAAACTCAGATGTCTTAATTTCCTCCAGGCTGACAGCTCCAGGCATGGGGTTTAAATTAAAACTGGCATTTTCTATTTCTAAATAACTGGAATCTACCATTAAGCTTCCGGCCCCACTATTCAGGTAAATTCTTTTCTGGCCAGAAAAATCTTTTTCCAGACGCGGAAAGCGACTTTGAATTTTTTGGAAAAAGCTATAGATAATATCAGGGTCAGGCATATTATTTTTAAGTATTATTAATATATGATTTCAAAAAAAAATTCAAACTAAAAAAAATATTTTTTCTGATTGGAAATGGGGTGATCATTTTTATTGAGCCTTCTGTATTTGATCAATTAAATTCTCAAATTTACTTAGGATTCTGAGCACAGCGAATTCCTCTGGGATTAAAACAGCGATTGCAGGAAATACAGGGGGATTTTTCCCATTGTCTATTCCTGAATTTAAGCAATAATAATGGCTCGTTGATGAAAGGACGGCTCATTGAGATTAAATCTACCTGGCCTTTGGCGACCAGGGATTCAGCTATTCTGAAAGTTCTTATCCCCCCTAATCCTGAGACCGGAATGGTTAATTCCTTCTTTATGGCTGCGGCCAGAGGCACAAAATATCCCTCTTCCTGTTCCTCTCTTAACCCTGGCCAGACCGAGCCTTTGCCAGCTTCATTCATTCCGCCACTGATTTCTATGGCATCCAGCCCAGCTTTTTCCAGGCTTATTGCTATCTTTAGAGCTTCTTCCAGGCTTAGGCCATCAGGGAGAAAATCAGTGGCGTTCATTTTCATCATTACAGGAAAGCCAGGGCCACAGGAATTTTTTATGCCTTTCACTATAGCTCTTAAAATTTTTGATCTTTTTTTCCAGGAGCCACCCCATTCATCTGTTCTTCTATTGGTATGAGGGGAGATAAAACTGCTGAGCAAATAACCGTGAGCAGCATGAATTTGAACTCCATCGAAGCCGGCTTCTTTGGCCCTGATAGCAGCCTGGATAAACCAGTTAATTACTTCCTTAATTTCTTCCGAAGACAATTCCTTAGGAATAATTTTGGCAACAGGATCATAAACAGCTGAAGGAGCTATTGGAATTTGCTGGCAGAGCTGAGGGCGCGTCTGTCTTCCAGCATGAGCCAATTGAAGGAAAATGGCTGAACCGCTGTCCGTTTGATGAACAATTTCTGTCAGGCGCTTCAGTCCAGGAATTTTATCCTCATTGTCCACAGCTATCTGCCTTGGGCTGGCTTTGCCGGATTGATGAACATAAGCATGACCGGTTATAATTAAGCCAATCTGACCAAGGGATAAATTGTAGTAAAGCCTTAGTTGTCTTTCTGTTATTTTCCCTTCTTTATCATCAGCTAAATAATCGTGTGTAGCCGAGCGAACAAATCGATTGATAAGCTGCAACTGGCCAATCTGAATGGGAGAAAAAAGAATGGAATCGATCATCTTTTCACCTCTAATCTCTTAGTTCTTATTATTATAGGGAAGACCATTTAGACTTTAAAGATTTTTGATTTTAAGTAAAATATCAAGCTGAGTAGATAGAAATGACAGAAAAATTGCAGGATAAAGAAAAAGAATTATTAAAGATATTAGAAACGCTTGGTATTAGCTGGAAAAGATATGAGCATCCACCTGTTTTTACCTTATCTGAAGCCAGACAGTATTGGAAGGAAACTACTGGAGCTCACTGCAAAAATCTCTTTCTCAGGAATTATAAAGGAAATCATCACTACCTGGTAATTATAGAGGCCGGAAAGAACGTCGATCTCAAGAAGCTGACTAATTTTTTAAATGAAGATCGCCTGAGTTTTGCCTCAGCAGAAAGGTTAGAAAGATATCTTGGGGTCACAGCCGGATCAGTTTCTCCTTTTGCCTTAATTAATGATGTCAAAAAGGAAGTAATTGTGCTGGTTGATCAAGATTTACTTGGCTTTTCCAGCCTCAATTTTCACCCTAATGTTAATACCGCTACTCTGGAAATATCTCAGACCGATTTTCAGAAATTTTTAAAATGGACTGGTCAGAAAATTATATATATGAAAATGGAGACCGGACCGGATCATAATTGAGGAGGATAAGATGTTTTTAAAGCATATTTTTAGATTGCTGGGATTGTTGGCAATACCGGGCATATTAGCCGGCTGGGCCTTTATTTCCTTAGAAAAAGTTGAAGAACCTAAGATTCATCCCGTTGATCGTTATTATATGTGTTTTAGGACATCGGGGCCAATTAACATTGATGGCAGATTAAATGAAGATTCCTGGAAAAAAGTATACTGGAGCGAAGATTTTATGGACATCGAAGGAAAAAGCAAACCCAATCCCAGGTATAAAACCAGGGTTAAAATGCTGTGGGATGATAATTATTTTTATATTGGGGCTGAGTTAGAAGAACCAAATGTTTGGGCTACCCTGAAAGAAAGGGATTCTATAATTTATCAGGACAATGATTTCGAAGTATTTATTGATCCAGATGGCGACACGCATAATTATTACGAACTGGAAATAAATGCTTTCAATACCGTCTGGGATTTGTTTTTGGTGAAACCTTATCGGGATGGTGGGCCAGCCATGAATGGATGGGATATTAAAGGACTGAAAACAGCTGTCTCAATTGAGGGAACGATAAATAATCCGGCTGATAAGGATAAAGGCTGGTCAGTAGAAATAGCCATACCCTGGGAATCATTGAAAGATGCGGCTCCCTTCAGAAAAAGACCTGATCCGGGAGATAAGTGGCGGATTAATTTTTCCCGGGTTGAATATCATACGGTAGTGGAAAATGGAATATATACCAAGATGAAAGATCCGGTAAGCGGCCAGCTTCTGCCAGAAGATAACTGGACATGGGCACCCCAAGGAATAATTAATATCCATTATCCTGAAATGTGGGGTTACGTTCAATTTACAGCTACTGAAGCTGGAAAGGCTAAGGAATATTGTGATGAAGATCCTGAAGCCGAGCTTAAATGGGCTTTAAGACGGATTTACTATAAACAAAGAAATTTTATGGCCAGCAAGGGGCGATTTGCTCTTAACTGGGAAGAGCTGGCTATGAGCAGGGAAAAGGACCTGAAAATAAAGGGCTGGAGTTATCCACCTGCAATTCAATCGACAGAAAGCCTGTTTGAAGCAGTTTATAGCAATAAAAGCGGAGTAAAATGGCATATTCGCCAGGATGGCCTTATCTGGAAAACCGAACCGATGAAATAATGAATAACAGGAGGTAATTATGAAAGCTAAAAAGAATTTTTTTCTAATATTATTTTTGTTTCTTATATGCTTTAGAGCAGGTTGGCCAGAAGTCCATCTACCTGTTGCCCGGCCGGAAGAAGTAGGAATGGATGGTCAGCGCCTGGCCTTTCTTGATAATTTAATGGCCGAAGCTTTAGCTAAACATGATTTCCCTGGGGCAGTTATTCTTGTTACTCACCAGGGGAAAATTGTCTGGAGAAAAGCTTATGGTCAAAGCCAGCTAATTCCCGAGCCCCAACCAATGAAAGCTGACCTTCTTTTTGACTTAGCTTCTATGACCAAACCCATAGCTACGGCCACATCGATTATGATTCTGGTAGAAAAGGGGAAAATAAGACTATGGGATAAGGTAAAAACTTATATCCCTGAATTTGTGCCTTATATCGAAGATAAAGGAATCCCCGGAGAAGACGCCAGGATTTTTCATCTTCTGACTCACACCTCAGGACTTCCACCCTATACCGATCCCCAGGAAGTGGAAAAAAAATTTGGGCGGCCCTGTTCCACCGAGCTTCTGGTAAAATATATTGCTGGACTTCGAAAAGAATATCGCCCCGGTGAGAAATTTGTCTACAGTTGCTTGAACTATATTACTCTGGCGAGAATCATCCAGATCGTTTCAGGACAGGATTTATCCGAATTTTCTCAAAATAATATTTTTAAGCCCTTAGGTCTGAATTTTACTATGTTTAATCCCCCTGATGAGTTAAAGTCAAGATGCGTTCCAACTGAAGTGGTTAATGGCCAGCTATTAAAGGGAGTGGTCCATGACCCTCTGGCCAGACTTCAAGGAGGTATATCAGGCAATGCCGGATTGTTTTCTACGGCTGATGATTTGGCTGTTTTTGCCCAGATGATGCTGCAAAAAGGAGAATTTAAGGGCGTCCGTATATTAAGTCCATTAAGTGTGGAAAGAATGACGGAAATTTACCCCAAAGTAAGTTTTTCAGGAAGAGGCCTGGGCTGGGATCTGGATTCAGATTATGCTACAGTTAAAGGCGATCTCTTTGGATGTAAGTCTTATGGTCACTCAGGATATACTGGAACCTCCATCTGGATTGATCCAGAAACTCAGACAGTCGTAATTTTTTTAACTAATAGAGTGCACCCTGATGATAAAGGGGAGATAATCAGCTGGCGCAGCAAGGTGAGCAATGTAGTTGCTGCTTCGATCATCAAAGAATAATTTTTTGAATTTTTTTGGAAAAATTGTTATTTTAAAGTAAGCCTGGATTTAGAAGGAGGGCTAATGTCTCAAATGGATTTTAATTTTGAGGTTAAGGTAAAATCTGCTTATGAAGCCCTGTCCCAATCAATCAAACTTTTTCAAATTTACCTGGAAGAAAAGACTCCTGCCTCCGGTTCTGAATATTACCGCGCTAAAAGCTTGTTAAAAGAAGGTAAAATATTTTTTGAAGAAGTTTTAAAAGAAGCAAAAAAGCTTTTAGGTCCACTTCCCCCTTATTCCACTCCTGAATACTTACAATGGAGGGAAGAAACTGCCAGAGATATTAAGCTGATCTTGGGGAATTCGGTCAGTTATGATGAGATTAAAAACTTATTATTAACAGATCACTACTTGCCCAGGTTATTTTCGGCTGAAGAGCTTGACGCCTACCTTCAGAAATATTACGAAGATCAGAAAAAGGGCAAAAGAAAACTGGAAAACTTAAAATCCCGTCTTCTCATCGCCCGGCTTTATGATCTTATTAGCCAGGCGGAAGAGCTTTTAGCCCAGGCCCAGAAGAAATTACAATCTTCCCTTTTATAATGATCCGGTTTCATTCCTTTGCAGTTTTTTATTCAAAAACCTGCTTCATTAAATCAACGACGTTTAAGGCGTAATCCACTTCAGAGAGAGGGATATTTTTCTGCTGGGCAATTTTGGTAAAGCGACCATCTTTATTTCCATCTTTGGTAACGATCAAATAATCGGCAAAAGGAGCAACAGCGTCAATCATTCTTTCATTATCGCTGCCAGGAGCACCTCTTTTTGATTCACCACCAAGGTGGAGGGCAATTATAAAAATTTTATTTGCTCGACAGTAGTCGATTAACTTCTTCAATCGAGCTTCTTCTGCTTCTACCGTTAGTCCAGAAGCTCCCATTCCTTTGAGACTGGCTCCAATAGCAAATATAACTGTTTTGTAGGGAGTACCTTTTGGAAATTTAGAAAGATCAGTATGAACTTCGGCGTGAAAACCAGGAGCTGATTCTTTATCTCCCAGCCCGACTCCCGCTTTCAAGATTTCCACGGTGGGAACATCGCAATAATCATAGCCGATCCCGGCTTCTTCCAGAATGATGTTAACTGTAGTAACATCCGGACTTTGACCAGCTGAAGTAGTAAGGATGGGGAGCTTGGCTTTAGGGACGGTTTGGCTGCTCAGAGGCAGGGTGAAAAAAGCCAGCAAACAGAAAAAAAACATTAAAACCAAATGGTTATTTTTTTTCATTTTAGACCTCCGTTATTTTTTTTCTTCCTGTTCAAATAAAATATCGATAGCCTTAACAGCCTTTTGCCAGAGATCATAAAATGGCGGGAAACGACGATTATAAGTTCTCTTCTCTACATCATAATAATAAAGGTGATTATACTTGACCAGCAGAGCATCGCCCAATTCCCACCAGGCTTTAACAACATTTTGAGCATTATTCAGGCAAAAACCGGTTAGAAACCTTAAAGCTTCTTTTTGGTTTCTCTTGTAAATTTCAGCCGCTTTCCTATCAATTTCCGGTATCTGGTCAATGATAGCCTTTTCATATTTTTGCTGAGCCTGCTGAACATCCTTGATGGCCTGGTCATAGATTACCTGGACATGGAAATCGACATAGTCAAATGCCCAGCGAGCTGAATCTCGATTTAAAACCCAGTGGTCCCCGATAGAAAAGGATTTTGGCAACTCAGTGACGCCAGCATAAAAAGGCATATAACAGGATGTATCCTGAGAACCAAATGAAATCCAGACAAGGCCACCTATCGGGTCAGGCAGCCAGCCACGGCTCTGGGTAACAGTTGTATATTCAGCCCGGCTATCACTAATCGTTCTCGTTTGCCTGTAATAGTTGGGATTTTTGAAGGGCCCTCCTCTTATTCCACTTGTTGGGTCAAATTGAGTTCCATAACTTTTGTCTCTGGTAAAGTTAATAACATCCTCCACCGAAATCTTATGGTCAGGTTTAACTGAAAAAGGGAGGTCCATGTTGGGTATGGTAGGTGAAAGCTTCAAAGACGGAGCTACCAGGTTGAAAAATCTCCATAGCCTCTGATATCTCCCTTGTGAACTTGCTGCACTTTCATTTATTGGGGAATAGGCTTTCTTCCAGCTAAATTGTCTCCCACTTTTCGGGTCATAAAGTCCGTTTTCTACCGCACAGGAAATTACGTTGGGTGAAGCCATAAAATAATCTGGATTGTTAAGATCAATTTCTCCTATTCTCGACTCATTAGGACAGACACTTACCTGATCATCCGGAACCCGCTGTGCGCACCAGACTGCCCCCGGCTTACCGCTCTGTGGAGTCCACAAAGGCCCTACAGGCATTATCTCAAATATCCAGACTTCATTAGGGTCGGCTACAGCCAGCATTTCACCTGTATCATGGAAGCCATATCCGTATTTTTCTGCCAGCTCGCCCATAATTTTAATGGCCTCTCGAGCCGTCCGTGATCTTTCCATGGCAATTAGGGTTAACATAGTTATATCGAAAGACGGAGCGGGAGTAGGGTTTTCTAATTTCCGGACACAGCCGATTGTGGATTCGCCAATAGCCACCTGATTTTCATTAAGATAACCAAACATGCCGTGATGATAAGCATAAGTATGCGGGACTTCCGGAATTTCCAGCCCGGTAAAGTCCTTTTTGTAAAGATCCCATTTAAGACCTTCAGTCGGTGGCCAGGTTTTAAATTGAGAAATATGATAGATTTTACGCTTTTCTCCAGGCTTATGATTGGCTGCAGCCACATGCCTCCAGGTCCAATCACAGAGCCCACAATCGCAGGTATGCGTGGTCATGGTTGAGCCATCAACTGAAGCCAGTTTTCCTACCAGAATAGAAGTACAATTATCACCCGGTCTGTCAACTTCTAATCCAGAATTAATTCTGCCTGTCTGACCTATTAAAACCAAGGTGGTTAAGACTAACGCAACCAGAGTAAAGGCCAATAAACTTAATTTGAAAAAACCTTTTTTGCTGATTTTTTCCATCATTCCTCCATAAAAGTCTTTTTTCTTTTTTTAAATTTGCTCACTGCATAATAGTATCTATAAATCTAACGGCTTTTTTCCAGATTTCAGGAAACTCCATTTTTCTTCTTTCCACGGTGCGCCGCTCAATGTTATAGTAGCCAAGGTGGTTGAATTTGACCAGAAGATCATCTCCTAATTTCCACCAGGCTTTAACCACCTGGTCAGCATTGTTCAAACAAAAAGCGGTTAAATATTCAGCTGCTTTTTCCGGGCTTCTTTTGTAAAGCTCAGCAGCTTTCTGATCCACTCCGGGCACCTGTTCTATCACTTTATCTTCCCATTTTTCCTGAGCTTTTTTTACTTCCTCAATGGCCACAGAGTAAGCTACCTGAGTATGATAGTCTACGTAATCAAAGGCCCAGCGAGCTGAATTTCTGTTAAAAATCCAGTGATCGCCAACGCTGAAAGAAGGCGGCAAAGCTTTGATCCCGGCGTAGAAAGGCATAAAACAAGAAGTATCCTGAGCTCCCCAGGCCAACCAGACGATGCCTCCGATTGGAGCAGGCAACCAGTTCCGGCATTGAGTCACAGTGGTATATTCTACCTGGCGGACACTTATTAATCGGGCTGTAGAATCATAATTGGGGTTTTTATATGGACCTCCTCTAATTCCTCTTGTTGGATCAAAAAAGGTTCCATAGCCTTTGTCTCGAAGGATATTCATTACTTCTTTGATAGAAATGAGATGGTCTGGTTTGACTGAAAAAGGAAATTCGGTATTGGGTAATGATGGTGAAAATTTAGCCGAAGGACAGACCAGATCGAAAAATCTCCACATTCTCGCTCGACGGGGATCAGAGGCGGCGCTCCCTTCTGCTGGACAATAGGCTTTTTTCCAGCTAAAAGGCTGACCACTTTTAGGATCCCAAAAGCCGTTTTCCACCGCATAGGAAATGGCATTGCTTGAAGCCAGAAAATAGTCTGGGTTATTTAAATCAATTTCTCCGATTCGGGATTCGTTAGGACAAACACTGACCTGGTCATCCGGAACTCTCTGAGCGCACCAGACGGCTCCTGGTTTTCCTGTCTTCTGATTCCAGAGGGGACCAACGGGGAAAATCTCAAATATCCAAACTTCTTCAGGGTCAGCTACTGCCAGCATTTCTCCGCCGTCTTCACCGCCATATCCATATTTTTCAGCCAGAGAACCCATTAACTTAATCGCTTCACGGGCTGTTCGGCATCTTTCCATGGCTAATAGAGTTAGCATGGTAATATTAAAAGCTGGAGAAGAAGTGGGATTGGACATTTTGGGACGATTTCCAATAGTTGATTCTCCAATTGCCAATTGCTGGTCATTCATATAGCCAAAAACACCATGCATATAACCAAAAGTATAAGGCACCTCAGGAATAGATACACCGGTATAATCTTTTTTTATCATTTCCCATTTTGAGCCCTGTTCTGGTGGCCAAGTTTTTATCTGAGAGATACGATATATTTTTCTCATTTCCCCAGGCTTATGTTTGGCTGGAGGCACATAATGCCAGGTCCAATCGCAAACTCCACAATCAGCGGCATGGGTGGTCATAGTTGAGCCATCAGTTGATGCCTTTTTACCCACCAGGATAACGGTGCAGTTTTCTTGTTGTTCTGCCGCTTTACCCGCGGATTTAATGACTTCAGCCTGAGGCCAGGCAAAAATTAAAAAGATAGCAATCAATACAAAAGAAATGAATGTTGTTTTTTTCATTGCTGACCTATTTTTCCTTTCTCCATTATTGATTGATTATTTTCCCGGGATGAACTTCAGCCGGGTTTGAAAAATAAAAACCAATACCATTTTTAACCAGGTCTGAATAGCGGGGTACATTTTTTATTATTATCGCTCGGTTGGCCATCTTACGAGAATACTGTCTGATGATCTCCAGGCTCACTGATAAATGCTGGCCAACTCTTTTTTCTATGGGCCATCCAGTCTGATCATAAGGAACAAACAATTTTTTCTTTTTAGCCAGATTTAAAAGAAATTGATCCTGGCCATCCAGCAGAAGTTTTTCAGTTTTTGGTCCGGTGGGTTGATCAAGAAAGGGGAGGGGACATTCGAGCAGAAAAGGGAGCGTATCAGAATAATCGCCAATTTCTCGATGGGATAGGCCTCGAAACTTTTGAGGCGATGATTCCAGATGATTTTCAAATCCTTCCATTGATTTGACGGTAAGAGAAGCCAGGGTGGCATATCTCATGGATTTTTCCGGGGCGACGATGCAATTGGTAACCGGGAACATAGTTTCCGCGCCATGCAGATCGATGGCCAGATCAACTTTTTCCTGGCGCAGGAGTTCCATAGCCGCATAGGTAACCTGTTCCATCGGTAAACCGTTTTTTCTGCCTGGCCAGGTACGATTGGTATTCCTGATGTCCAGGTAGGATAACATTTGTTTTTCAGGATAATGAATATAGACATCAGGATCAGGCCACTGATCCAGGGGGGAAGCATCGCGATTTCCCATTCTGAAAGTCTTTTTGCCCCAGGGAGTTAGAATTGAAAAGTAAAGCGGATAGCCATCTCCTGGCCTGGTATTTAAACTGCCGCTGTGGTTAAAAAAGGGAATCAAATAAAGCGTTCCCTTTTCCACCACTGCTTTTTCTATCATTATAGCCACTGCCAGCATTCCTTCTGGTTCATTCGAATGGGTATTGGCGATGATGAGAGCTTTTCCGCCAGGTTCTTTGCCTTGAAGTATAAAAATAGTGGTATCAGCCATAGTTCCTTTTATAGGCGGAAAATAATCACTGAGCTTCTTGATTTCTGTTACTCCCGGCCCGCAGACTATCTGAACGGAATAATGCCGATGATGATATAGAGGCCATCCGCCAACAAAGATAAAGACGATAAAAATAATAGCTGTAATAATTTTAAATCTTAAGGTTAACCTGCTCATTTTTGCCTCATTTAAACCGGAACAACCTAAGTAAGAAAGGAATTAAAGTCACCAGATAGAGGATGGCTTTATCCCGGCTGTTCTTTTCTTCTATGAAATTCTTTAGGGTAATTAAAACAAAAAATAAACAGATTAAATAATATAAAAACATAATAATTTTAGCCATCTTTTCCACCTTCTTTTGCTAATCTTTTTTTAAAATTGAATTTCATTAGCCTATAACCAAAAAACTCAGCTTCGCGCTGAATAAAATCATCAGAATCCCGGTAGCGGTGATAATAATCCAGGGTAGCCAGGCTTCTTTCAAAAATTTCCAGTAATGACCTTCACAATTAGAGACCATCAGGCTTAATCTTCCAATCAAGGCGGTTGGAGGTAATCCATCTCCAAGAGGCCAGAGCAGGCTAAGCCCAGAAATTACGATAGTTGCATGATAACCAAGAGAATTAAGATACCAGACCAATGGAATTCCTATTATAGCTGCTCCACCATAAGTTAATACGCCTTCTGAAATGGGAATAATAAAGGGTAAAAGGACAAATAAAAGCCCCAAGGGGATAATCAGCACAGCATAGGAAATTAAGCCTTTAACTCCGGAGGCGGCCATAATCTGTTGCAGCATGCCAACAATAACCATAATGGCTAACAAGGGCAGAAGTCTATTTATAGTAGAAGAAGCTATCCTGATTAAATTTAGCTTTTTGGGGCTGAGAATGATAGCCGCAACTGAGGCGATTATAAACTCCAGCGGTAATCCGAGGATGGGAAAAGAAAAGGGAAAGAGCCGATAGGCCACAACCAGAGCAAAGAAAATTATAAAGGGAGTTAGTAATCGGAACCAATTCATTCCAGGAGTATAATCAACTTTACTCAGAAATTCTTCAAGATAGTTGCTTTCTTTTTGGCGGCCTCCCAGAATTAAAATCGTCAGGGTGCTTAGGATAATGACGGGTAGCCCCAATGGTAATTCAAAACCTACGTAAGGTATAGCAGTACCAGCACAGAGAATCATGGCCCAGATGTTTACAGGAGGAGCAGCAGCTGCCAGACCAGCTAAGATGAACAGAATGGCCGGAATTTTATTCTCAGCTACTCCCAGCCCTTTGAGAGCCAGAGCTACAGGTGCTCCTACGACCAGCAGAGAGACGCTCCCGGCACCAGTTAGAGCTCCAGGGATCAAAACAATGATCATCAGTAAAAAAAGAGCTAAGAACCTGGTTCGGGCAAAATGAACCACCGCCGAGCGAACAGCAAAATTAATTCCTCCAGACTCCTGGATTATAGTAATGAAAAGGGTAGCAGTAAAAAAGACCAAAATAACATCTAAATAGGTGAAACTTCCTTCTACCAGATGACGGGGGATCTCAATTAACGGCGGAGTAGAGAAAAAGGCTCCTGCCAGAGCTCCGGCCAGAGTGGCAATCAACAAGCTGAGTTCTACTGATAGTCTTTTCCATTTAGCTACGGCATAAGCCAGAATAATAATTGTAGATATAAACAAAGTTTGGGCTATCATTTCAGAAAAATCTTACTCAATCTGAATAAACAAAGCAATAAAATTTTTAAAAGATAAATTTATAATCTATCTGCTGTTTTTTAATTGTGGCCGGCGCGATTTTTGATAAATTCCAAGTATTCATCTCTATTAAGAATGCCTTTAGCTTTAGCTTCCAAATTCTCAGAATGAGTTTTTAATATCATAAAAATTGCTGGGGAAAAATCAAAAGAAAATAAATTCAAAATATTTTAGGCTATCCCTGGATCAAAACGAATCCTTTTTTTTGAAAATTTAGTTTATAATATGGGTGTGAAAAATTATAGCTAAAATTGAGGAGGCAGCTATGATTTGGAGGAAAAATATATTTAGAGTATTGTCCCTATTAGTTTTATTTTTGATGTTTTTAAATATGCATTCTATTTTACAAGCTCAGTATTTTGGCCGAAATAAAGTTCAGTATGAAAAATTTAACTTCAAAATAATGAAAACCAAACATTTTGACGTCTATTTTTATGAACAGGATATAGAAGTAGTCAAAGAAGCAGCCATGATGGCTGAACGTTGGTATGCCCGCTACAGCCGCATCTTCAATCATGAGCTCAAAGGTCGCCAGCCGCTTATTCTTTATGGCAGCAGTCCCGAGTTTCAGCAAACAACTGTCATACCTGAAGTAATGGGGGAAGGAACAGGCGGAGTTACCGAGACTTTTAAAAGACGTATTGTCCTGCCATTTGGTGTATCAATGGCTGAAACCAATCACGTCATCGGGCACGAGCTCGTTCATGCCTTCCAATATGATATAGCGGGGCAGGGGCACTCTGATGAAGCCAGATACACCGGTGCAGAACTCAGAATTCCTCTGTTTTTAGTTGAAGGTCTGGCTGAATATTTATCCAGAGGACCGGTTGACGATGAAACTTCTATGTGGATGCGCGACGCCTGGGAAAATAAAAAATTACCGCAGATTAAAAAGCTTGAGGATTATTATAAATATTTTCCTTATCGCTACGGACAGGCGGTCTGGGCTTACATCGGGGGACGCTGGGGAGATGAAATGATAGGTCGAATCTGGAAAATGCTGGCCAGAACCAGTGATTATGAATCTGTTCTTCAGGGAGTTCTGGGGTTGCCAATGAAAAAGCTTTCTGATGACTGGATTAAAGCTAATGAAGAAGCTTATGCTCCTCTTGTTCCTTTAACAGAAACTCCGGAAAAATGTGGACGGCTATTAATAAAAGGAACTGAGGAGGACGTCTACAATGTTTCTCCCGTGCTGAGCCCCGATGGAAAGTATATTGCTTTTCTTTCGTCCCGGGATCTTTTTTCAGTCGATCTATATCTGGCTGATGCTAAAACTGGAGAAATAAAGAAAAAATTAACTTCTACTGCTCTCGATCCCCATTTTGAAAGCATTGAATTCATCCAATCGGCTGGTTCGTGGGATCCTAAGGGAGAAAGATTTGTTTTAGGAACAATATCAAAAGGAAAGCCCAATTTGACCATTTTTAATATACCTAAAGGAAAAGTGGAAAGAGAAATTCATCTACCAGAACTGGGAGAAATATTGACTCCTTCCTGGTCTCCCGATGGCCAAGAAATTGCTTTTTCTGGACTGGTAGGCGGTGTTACCGATATTTATATTTATAATTTGAAAGATAACACTTTGAAGCAGATGACCAATGATAGTTTTGGAGATCTTCACCCCGTTTGGTCGCCGGATGGGCGTAAAATTGCCTTTGTTACCGAACGTTTCAGCGGGAACCTCAAATGGCTGGATCCAGGTCATTATGAATTGGCTCTGCTCGATGTAGCCAGCGGTGAAGTTACCAGAGTTTTGGCCTTTCCTTCTGGAAAAAATATTAATCCCCAATGGTCGGAAGATGGGAAAAGTTTATATTTTCTTTCCGATTATACAGGCAAAACTGATCTTTATCGAATTGATTTAGAAGATGGAAAAATTTATCAGATAACCAATCTTTTTACTGGAGTAGCAGGTATCACTCCTTTGAGCCCGGCTATTTCTTATGCTCCTTTTGGAAACCTGCTGGCCATGTCAGTCTATGAGAATGGTCATTTTTCCATTTATTTGATAAATTCTGATCAAATATTGCGTGGACAGAGTACTATCGCCCAATTAGGTGAAAGGCCGGTTGCCCTATTGCCCCCAAGACAGCAGCCAGAAGGAGCTCTTTTAGGATTGTTGAGGAATCCGCTTTATGGTTTGCCCAAAGATACTGATTTCCCCATAGCCAGTTATCACCCCAAACTCACTCTTGATTATTTAGCTCAACCTACAGTAGCAGTCGGTGTGGATCGTTATGGCACCTATGCCGGTGGAGGAATTGCTGCTTTCTGGAGCGATATGCTTGGTTATCACACTCTGGTCACTATGGCTGAAACCAATACCAACCTGATTGATAGCTATGCTCTTTTAGGTTATCAGAATTCTCAAAGCCGCCTCAACTGGGGGGCAGTTATTCAAAGAGTTCCTTACATCTATGGTTCTTACAACGCTTATTATGACACCATCAATCAATATCCAGTTTATGTTGAAGAAGAAATGCTTTACAGACAAATTAATTATCAGATAGGAGGTTTCGCCAATTATCCAATTAATACTTTTATGCGCTTGGAATTTACAGCCGGGTTTAATTTAATAGATTTCAACAATCATCTTTATCGTTATATTTATGATGCCTATACTTATGCTCTTGTTGATTACTACAATTTGTCTATGCCCTCAGCTCCGTCGATTAAATATGGCTATGTTTCTGCGGCTTTAGTTTATGATAGTTCTCTCTTTGGTGCTTGCAGCCCGATTATCGGTCAGAGTTATCTCGTTCAGGCTCAGCCTACATTTGGCAATTTAAATTTTGTTACTGTTATGGCTGATTACCGCCGGTATTTTATGCCCATTAAGCCTTTTACTTTGGCCTTCCGAGTGCTTCACTATGGAAGATATGGAAGTGGCTCAGAAGATCCTCGCCTGTGGCCACTCTTTTTAGGTTATGAAACGTTGGTCAGAGGATATGCCTATGAAAGTTTTGACTATAGCGAGTTTGATACTAATAATCCCAAAGCCTTTGATTTTAACCGCCTTTTAGGCAGCCGGATGTTAGTGGCCAATGTGGAATTACGTTTCCCCGTTTTTAAAGTTCTGGGTATAGGAAAAGGCTTTTATGGAATCTGGCCTCTGGAATTCTTAGCTTTTTATGACGTTGGCACAGCCTGGTATTCTAACGAAAAGCCCACCTGGTTCGGCGGTTCAAAAAAGCCTGTTTCCAGCACTGGAGTCGGTTTAAGGACGAATCTTTTTGGAGTTCTGGTTCTCGGTTTTGATTATGTTTATCCCTTTGATCGGCCAATAAAAGGATGGCACTGGCAATTCACTATAACTCCAGGCTTTTAGTAGGACCCGTTATTTTTTGTCTTTAAAGCTCTATTTAACCACCAGCCTGATTTTTGCCGGCAGCCGGCGCAGGTGCAAGTTCTTTTATGTAAATATTTTTAAAATAAACAGGTGATTGGCTATCATGATTTTGAAGGCCAATATAGCCCTCTAAAGCAAAATCGTGAACTTTACCCCGGGGCTGAGCCTCCCAATCAAGAATAGTTTTTCCATTTAATTCGACTGTCAGATGCTTTCCGACGAAAGTGATCTTCATATGATTCCATTCGCCTGTGGGCTTGGCCGCATCTAATTTTGGAGCTTCAGCATCATACGCTGCTCCGGTTTTATGGATTCCTTCTCCTGCATCATATATTTGAATTTCAAAAGAATGATAAATGTAATCATCACTGGTTGGAACTTCTGGTAATCTCAAAAAGACGCCTGAATTAGTATCTTTTTTTGAGCATTTATAATCGAGTTCGAGGATAAAATCTCTAAATTTTTTTCGGCTGTACCAGAGTAAACCCATTCCTCCCTGAGACTTAAGTACGCCGGATTTCTCATCAAGCTCAAAATAGCCGGGCCCATAGTGATTCCAGCCATGCTTTTCATAAAGGCCATCGTATCTCTTCAGCAGTTGCTCATAACCTTCATAATAAGTAATGCTCTTTATATATTCCATACCTTTTTTGATGGTTGGCTCTGGCGTAAGAACTTCATTCTCATTTTCGTATTCAATAGTCAAATAGCCGTCATAATCCTGGAGAGTCAATTCAGCTAAAATATCTTTAATATCGGCCTTTCCCTGGCCGAAAGCAACATCTTCTGCTTTCTGAGTGCCAAAATCGCTTCTATCCTTTAAGTGCACGTCGATGATTCGACCTTTTAAAAGGCGCAGGCATTCTACCGGTTTTAAACCACAGCGCATCCAGTGTCCGGTATCAGCACAGACCCCAATTCGGTCGTCTAAATTTTTTATATATCTCAGAACAGTCAAAGGATAGGCATATTTAGCTGGCTCTGGATGATTATGAATAGCAATCTTAATATTGTATTCTTTTACCAGCTTTTCCAGAACAGGATAATCATTGTCCTGAGGCTCGGTAACAATGGTATTTATTCCTATTTTGCGAGCGAAATCAAAAACTTTCCTCATTTCGGCTTCAGTTCGCCCCAGATCGACCACGCCATAGGCTACAATCTGCATTTTCAGGGAATTCAGTCGGTCTTTAATGAGTTTTATTTGCTCATCAGTCAGTTGATGATTAAAAACAACATTTAGGGGCAAATCTTTTGACAGCCTCTGACCGGGGTAAGCCTGGACAAAATCTATCCCTAAAGCTTTAGTTTTATCCAGAGCTTCAAAGAAAGTATAACGGCGGTAAGTCCAGCACTGCATGGCCAGGGGAAACTTTTTTATTCTAACCTCATTATAATTAGTCTGTCTTACCTCTTGTTTTATTTCTTCGGGAATAATTTTTTCCTGAAGAGGGATGGCCTGACTAAAAACTTTTAAACTAAAAAAAGAAAAGTAAAGTAAAAAAAGGGATAACGCCAGACATTTTTTGGTTTTAAGCATGTTAGCCTCCTCTCGGCTTAAATAAATTTAAAAGCAAAAATACGGGCTTTTTCAATTTACCAGTTAGGAATTTATTTTTTCTTCGGATTCCATTCTCCCTTGGCTACGGCTGGAATAAAATTATCAAGCCCCGGGGGCGGGAAAGGAAGAGTTTTTTCTTTTTCTATACTCATATAGGCAGCCATCAATAATTCAGTCACATTCAACCCATCGCTAAAATTTTCAGCCGGCCTTTTGCCTTCTAAAAAGGATTCTACCATATGGCGGTTTTCAGCCGTATATCCGTATTCATGTTCCTCGCTTCCAATTACCGGCATCAATCCAGCTTCAGCATTTTGTTTTTCTACCAGGTCTTCTCCAGCCTTGCCTTTAACCCGGCGGCTGAAAAAAACCTTTAAGCCGGAATCAAGAGTATTTATTTGAAGAGAATATTCCGGGCCAAGAAGCTCCATGGTAAGTCTCAAACCGGCACCCACATAGCACCAGGAAGTTGTGGTTTCCACTACCAGAATATTTCCCTGCTTATCTTTGTATTCAATTAAAGAACGAGCAAAATCTTCTGCCGGCCGATTAGCATAATCAAGTTTTCCTCCTGAAATTTTTTTGAGCTGTTCTACATATTCAGGTTGCTGCCATTTCAGGCAAGAAGCATAAGCTGTAAGTTTCACCGGGATAAGTTCATCGCGGTTAGCCCCGGGCGGTGTTAGCATAAACCTGGCTTCTTCTACTGAATGACACATCATATCATTGAGAACCCCTCCACCCTGAAGCTGTCCCTCCCAGAACCAGGGCATATGCGGGCCACTATGTTCTTCAGCTGCTCGGGCTAAATAGGGTCTTCCACAGAGGCTGGCAGCTCGAGCCCAGATGATCTCTTTTCCCCTAACCACAGCAGGAGCAAAAACCTGGTTTTCTAAATAGCCATCAAGTAATTGAGCTTTCTGAGCTAATTGTAACATCTTGCGGGCCTCTTTAACATTTCTGCCCAAAGGTTTCTCACAGGTAACTCCAATAAGTTCTCCTTTCCCCTTAATGACTGCCTCGGCAATTTCTTCCATTACTTCTGTTCGGGTAAAATTAGGGGAGCAAATCCAGATGGCGTCAATCTCAGGATCGGACACCATATCAGTTATTGATTTGTAAGGTTTAGCTTCGCCTATTTTAAGCTTCCGAGCTAAAATGGCTGCTTCCTGTGCCTTTTTTTCATCAATATCAAAAATCCCCAGAACGTCAGCATTTCTCACTCCTGTCCAGGAGCGAAGATGAAAGCGGGTAATAAAGCCGCCGCCAATAAAGCCTACACCTAAGGTTTTCTTTTTTCCTTTCATAAGCTAAACTCCTTTCTTCCTGAATTTATTCTTTTAAAAATTATATATCTCAAGCCGGTTTTACTTCTGTTTGCCCTTTTTTGTTACTTTCTTTGAAAAAAATTAAGAAAATTACCAGGCAGAGGATAGTAAGGATTGTCGGGACCATAAAGGTACCACGCCAGTTCACAACTATTTCGCTGGTTACCGGATTCTTTTTAGAAAAGACGTCCTGAATCCAGCCGCAGAAAAGGCTACCGACAAAATTCCCAAAACCCAATATTATGGTGGCAATCAGGCTTTGGGCAGAATGCCTGATATCCTTGGGGGCAATATTGTCAACATAAATATAGGCAGCGGTAAAAAAGAAAACATAGCAGAAACCGTGAAGAGCCAGAGAAGCTATAACCAGCCAGGCTGGATGCCCAATAACAAAAATAATATAACGAATGGGCCAGGCTAAAATGCCCAGCGTCAGTGTGTTACGCATCCCAAATTTTTTAAGAGCCCAGCTGAGCATAAAAGCCATAACAAAGATTTCAGCGAATTGAGCAATAGTCATAACAAAGGAAATTGATTTTTGGTTTACTCCAACAAATTGGGTGAGAAAAGGAGAAGTAAGAACATAATAAAATTGCAGCTCTGTAGCCACAACGAATGAAATTATGGCAAAAACAAGAAAATTACGGTCTTTAAGCATCTTTAATGCTTCCAGAAAAGCCCAGGGTTTAGCTGCATCTTTTTTGGGAGGGGTGTGAGGCAGGCTGAAAGAATATATTCCCATTATTAAAGAAAATATTCCCGCTAAAAGTAAGGTATCTCCTTTGAGGGCAATACCTTCGGGTGATTTTACCAGCCAGCGCCACCCGGCCAGAGCCCAACCGGCAGCTATCCAGCCGATCGTTCCCCAGACTCTGATTGATCCGAATTCTTTTTCAGAACTTTCCAAATTGACAAAAGCAATAGAATTGGTCAGGGCCAGAGTTGGAGCATAAACAAGACAATAAATAAGCATCAACCACATCATTGGCTGAAAAGCAGTTACACTGGCTATCAGAATTAGAAGAATTCCTCCTGCCATTTGCAAAACTGCAATGACTTTTTCGCTGGCGAAATAACGATCAGCCAGTTGTCCTCCAAGGAAGGGAGATATTATAGTAGCCAGGGGCAAAAGGCTAAAAATTATTCCCAATTGTCCTCCCGTAAAATGCAGGTTGTTTTGCAGGTAAGCTGAAAGAACAGGAGCCCACGAGCCCCAGATCGCGTATTCTAAGAACATCATAACGCTTAATCTGGCTTTTACCTTCATTTTGCTTCTCCTCAACTTTATCTGTAATATTTTATATAATAATCGAGGATATTTTTTTTAATTTTTTTTGTCAAATATATTTTGTCCGTTAATCTCCTACGAGTAGAGAAAAAAAATATTGCTATTAATATTTATTTGTGTTATTTAATACATTACAAAAGCTGAAGGAGGCCGGACATTTTGCCAATAGAAAAAAGAAGGGAAAAAAGGCTTGACGAAGAAAATAAAGTGGTCTTTCAGATTATTTCTGAAAATGCTGAAGGAGAGGAAGCTTTTTATTCATTCTCTCGTGACGTTTCCGTAGGTGGACTGAGAATAATGACCAATTCTCCTCTTCCGGTTAAAACTCGGGTTAGGCTGGAAATAGCTCTTTCCGATTCTAAAAAAATGGTGAGTGGCATAGCTGAAGTTAAATGGGTTAAAAGTTTATTTGATGATGAGATATTTGAAATGGGACTGGAATTTGTTGAACTGGATCCACAAAGCAAAATTTTCCTTCTGGAGCATGTATATAAGAAATCGATTTCCCGCTGAGCCTTAATTTTCCTGATATCAGAACTAAGTTGGTTACAGGATAAGACAAGTTTAACTGTCAGGTAGAGGAGAGCAGGTTAGCTATGTCTTTCAAACACGTTTTGAAATATCTGAACTTATTTATTTTTCTATCTGGGTTAATTTTTTCAGGACAGGAGCTACTATCAGGAACAGGTAATAAAAGTTTCTATTTCCCCGAATTAAAAGCTGACTTTTATGTCCTGAAAGACGGTTCTTTTCTGGTCGATGAATACCTATCTTTTGAGTTTAAGGGAGATTTTTCCTGGGCCTCCCTCTGGATTCCTCTGGAAGTTCGCCCCTCACTGAAAAATCAAATGATAGAAATTACAGAATTCAAGGTAGAGGACGAAAAGGGCAATGAATTACCTCTGGAAACAACTATTAATAATAATCGATTTCAGGCTCGCTGGAGCTTTAAAGCCAAAAATCAAATTCGTACTTTTCATCTTCAGTATAAGGTGCAGGGAGCTATTCTTAATTATTTAGATGTCAGTGAACTTTACTGGCAGCTTATTGGTCGAGAAGTAGAGGCACCAACGGCTAAGGTTGAGGTAACAGTTCATTTACCGGAGGAGGTTCATAGCCGCGATGATGTTTTAATATACGGGCATGGTCCGCTTTCTGGGAAGAGTGAGATTTTAGATCTGAAGACTTTTCGCTTTATTGCTACCAATGTAGTTGCTCATCAAATTTTTGAGATTAGAGCAGTCTGGCCTAAAGGAATGGTAAATGGAATTCCAGCCAGTGGCTACTCTCGGGAAAAAATAAGAGAGGAAGAGGCCGGATATGTGGAGAGAACAATTCGAGCAGCCAGAAAAGCACTCCAATCTCAGGAAAAAAAAGAAAGGCTGATGAAGTTTGCAGCTACAATCTGGATTATCTGGCAGATAATAGGACCGATTATCTGGCTGGTCATATATCTTAGAGTCTGGGAAAAAGTTGGCAAAGATTATAAATTTGATGATATTCCGGAATATTTTCGTGAAATTCCTTCTAATCTTTCTCCAGCTTTAGTTCAGGTTCTGCGGCACGAAGGAGAAAAAGTTTCACCTGTAGCCTTTACTTCTACTATCTTTGATTTGGCCCGCCGTGGCTACTTGGAAATAAGAGACGAACAAGTAACCCAAAGAACACTTTTCCATAATAAGTTAAAAAATGAAACAATTTTTATATTAAAAAAAGCTTATAATCACGAGCCTCAACTGAAGGATTTTGAAAAGCAGGTCTTAGATTTTCTTTTCCAAACAGTGGCAACTGGAAAAAATGAGCCAGGGGAAAAAGTAAAATTAGAAGATATAATTAATTATATGAAAAAGTTACCGGGAGAGTTTCAGAGCTTCTTCCGGCAGTGGTCTAAGGAAATTGATCAGGAAGCAAAAAAACTGGGATTTATTGAACCCCCAAGCCAGAGAGCTTATTTACTTTTTCTGACTTTATCTGTGATTTTGGCCATTTTAACTCTTTCCCCTATTATTTTTATCCTGGCCGTTGTTTTATCACCTCGACTTAAAAGAAGAAGAAAAGATTGGGCCAGAGAAAATGAATTGTGGAAAGCTTTAGATAGATTTCTTCATGATTTCTCTGATTTTAAAGAAATTCCTGCCGAAGCCTACAAACTCTGGGATCAATACCTGGTTTTCGCTATTCTGTTCGGGGAAGCCAAAAAGCTGATCAAAATTCTTCCAATAATCTTACAAAACGAAGAGAGCACCAATACGGCCTGGCTCTTGGGAACAGTTAATATTTCTTCTGTAAGCCGAGAGGCAGACTCGATAACCTCAATGATAAATTCAATTGAAAAAGCAGCTGCCACCATTAATCAGGCCAGTACCTCAGCTGCCCATTATTCATCTGGCGGAGGCGGGGGTTTCAGCGGTGGAGGTGGAGGAGGGGGAGGTGGTGGAGGAATATCAGCTGGCTGATTGACGTTTTTGACCAGGATCGGATTAATATAAAAAGGCAAACCAAGATCAATTTACAAAAAGCTCTGAGAATAAATTAGAATGAAATGGAAATGGCTAAAAAATCAGTTCTGATATTTTTAATCTTATTTTGCTGGGGGACAGCCTGTCAAAAGAGAGATGATATTCAAATTATAAAGGAAAATCTGGAATCTCTGGTCCACATGGCTGAAAGAAAAAACCTGGAGAAAATCATTGGCCAGATGAGCCCGGATTATCTTGACTTTGAAGGCAGAAATATTAGCCAAACAATTGAACTTATCGATTATTATTTCAGGCATTATTCGGGAATTGCGATCCATTTGCTTGATGTTTCCGTATTATTAACTGGAAATGAAGCTCAGGCGAAGACCGAAGTCCTTCTTTCTTCTGGGCCGTTGGAAACACTGCGCCGAGTGGCCGGGTTTGTAGGCTCTTTCTACCGTTTTGATTTTCGCCTTAAAAAAATAGGACAAAACTGGAAGATAACTTACTCGAAGTGGGAAGAAATTGAAGCTAATTCGCTTCGTCCCAGCTCGAGGGCAATTTTGAAGAAACTTTTTCCTGATTTTTTAAATTAAATTTTAAATGAAAAAGAAAGGAAAAAAATGACAGAAAAAGAAAATCGAACTGAAGAATTCAAAGTAAGTGGCTCTGAAATTATAGAAAAAATTAAAGAAATTATTAAAGAAGGAAATGCTCGACGCCTGATATTTAAAAATGAAGAAGGAAAGGTTTTTATGGAAATCCCCTTGACTGTTGGCCTTGTTGGTACTTTGATTGCTCCTATCTGGGCGGCTCTCGGAGCACTGGCTGCTCTGGCTTCCAATTTCACTATTGTAGTAGAAAAAGAGGAAACAGAAAAAAAGCAAGAAAAAAAATAATCTATTTCCCTTTTATTTTAATACTTGTACTTGATAAACACTGGTAATTCTGTTAAAGAGGAAGTGTGTCTATTATTCAGATAAATTTTAAACAGAAAGGAGAATTTTATGAGCAGTAAGAAATTTAAAATTTCTTTTATTTTCCTTATTTTATCTGCTGTCTGGTTTATTAGTTTAAATCAATCTTGGGGAGATCAAACAAGAGTATTACGCATACAAAATACTCCAGCCGAAGTCAGGATAAAGGGTTTTGAACAACATCTCCAAATGAAAGCTTCTTCACCCTACTCAGAATTAAAATGGCAATTTTTAGGGCCAATAAATGTTAGCGGACGCTGCACTGGTATGGCGGTTATTACTCCTAAAGGAAAAAATTATACGATTTATGTAGCCACAGCTTCTGGTGGAGTTTGGAAAACTGATAATGAAGGCACTACCTGGCGGCCGATTTTTGATCAGGAATTATCCACTTCCATTGGGGCCATAGCGGTTAGTCCTTCAAATCCTGAGATCATATGGGTCGGGACCGGGGAGGCCAATATTTTTCGCAGTTCTCATCCTGGTTGCGGAGTGTATAAATCAACGGATGGGGGCACAACCTGGCAGCACCTGGGTCTGACTGATACCAATACGATTGCCCGCATCCTCATTCATCCAGCCAACCCGAATATAGTTTATATAGCGGCTTCCGGTCATGAATGGACTTTCAACTCTGAGCGGGGTGTTTACAAAACTGAAGATGGCGGAAAAACCTGGAGTAAAATTCTTTACGTTAACGACCAGACCGGAGCCATTGACCTGGCCTTAGACCCGAAAAACCCGGATGTGCTTTATGCTGTTACCTGGCAGAGAATCAGGAAAAAGTGGAATGACCCGCGCAATGAACCAGGCTACACCGGAAGCGGAATCTGGAAGTCCACCAATGGCGGAAAAACCTGGAAGCAGATAAATAACGGTTTGCCTGAGCCACGTTTCCGTGGACGTATCGGTATAGATATCTGCCTTTCCAGGCCAAACGTTCTTTATGCCCTGGTTGATAACTATGAAATAGCCCGAGAACCGAGCGAAGAAGAAAAGATGGATGCTTACGGTTTACCGTCAGCAGGCATAATCAAAGGAGCTACGGTTTATCGTTCTGATGATGGCGGAGAAAACTGGCATCTGGTGGCTCCAGTGACTGAGGAAATGAAAAAGTACCTGGAAAATCATTCTGGCACCTACGGCTGGGTTTTCGGCCAGATAAGGGTAGACCCCACTAATTCAGAAAAAGTTTACATTATGGGTGTCCCGCTGAGCGTTTCCACTGATGGCGGGAAAACTTTTGTGGAATTATCCAGCGTTTATCATGGTGACCACCATGGCCTGTGGATTGACCCCGATAACCCGAACTATCTGGTGAACGTGAATGACGGTGGTATTGAAATTTCTTACGATGGCGGAAAGAACTGGAAAAACTCCAGGTTAACGCTTCCTGTCTGTCAATTTTTCAACATAAATTATGATATGGATACCCCATTCCATGTTTATGGCTCTATGCAGGACCACGGGAGCTTCCGGGCAGCGGTGGACCTCAGCCATGGCCGCGACCGCATCCGTCCGGTTGAATTCGAACAAGCTCCAGGTGGAGAAGGTTCACACCATGCCATAGACCCAACCAACCCCAATATTGTTTATTCCTGTGGTTTTTACGGAAATTTGACCCGAACAGACCTTAGTAAATCCGGGCCGGAGAGATCCAAACTGATTGTTCCCAGAGTATATCCTGATGAACCAAAACTTCGGGGCCAGTGGCTGGCTCATTTTATCCTTTCACCTCACAACCCCAATATTATTTACCTCGGTATGCAATATCTGTTCCGCTCCCTTGACCGGGGCGATACCTGGGAAAAGATAAGCCCAGACCTGACTTATTACCGTCCCGATGAGGCGGGTGACATTCCTTATCATACGATTACTGCCATTTCAGAATCTCCGTTAATGTACGGCTTAATTTATGTAGGGACTGATGACGGTCGAGTATCAATGACCAGAGACGGTGGAAAGACCTGGAAGGAAATTACCAAGGGATTGCCTTATCAAAAATGGGTATCAAGACTTGTTGCCAGCCAGTATGAGATGGGAACTGTTTATTTGACGCAGCACGGAAGAGCAGATGATGATTTTGCTCCCTACGTCTGGATGTCCAAAGATTTCGGGCAAACCTGGGTTGATATTTCTAAAGGCATACCTATCGGACCGGTAAATGTCATCAGAGAAGACCCGGTTGATAAAAATATCCTTTATATTGGAACTGACCTTGGCGTTTATGTTTCTAAGGATCGGGGAAAAAGCTGGCAGGTACTCGGCGGTAATTTGCCTTCAGTTTATGTTCATGACCTTATTATTCATCCCCGCGACAACATGATTGTCATTGCCACCCACGGACGGGGAATGTGGGTTATGGATGCAGACCCGATTAACGAAAAACCCAAAAAAAGAGCCAGGTATTTCTACGATGAAGATTGAGCAAAAACAATTAAATAGACCTGAACCGTAAAATCTGGCCAGCGCAGGAGGCCGGGCGATGGAAAGGAAAAAATTTATAAGTTATATGCCAGCCTGGTTTTTTTCTTTTAAGCTGACCTGGCCGCTTAAAATTACAAAAAGAAAACTGATTCACTCCTTCCGCTTGAGCTGAAAGATAGGCTGGAAAAGGTGAAGCTGGCCAGGCTGACTAGGCAGCGACATGCCTGGGAACAGGGCGTAGCCAGCCAGACTCTGCTGGAACTTGGCGAAAAAGAGCCAGTCATCATGATGGCCTGGGAAGCATTGCTCAGGCAGTGGGAAGACGGCTGGCTGGCTCAATCGTAAATATAGGGATAAAGAAGAAAGAATGAGAGAAGCTTTCCATCGAAATGTAGATGACCTGAGATATGTTAATGATGTTTGTGGTTCACCGCTATTTAGCTCCCAAGGGTCGCCACTAAAGGACAGGCCTTCTTCGTTCTAATGGAAGCCTGCCGGGCCGAGCTTTTGGTCAAAGAAGGTAATTAGCTGTAAATGAAATTATTAACCCTGAAAGCCAGGCTTGAGACTCTGACAGAAGCCTTCCAATCGCTCTTTTAACCGGTCGCGGATTTCTCTGGCCAGAGTCAGTTTCTCTTCCTCAGAAATATTCTCCTTTTCTGGGTCAGGAAAAGGCCAGTTAGTCATTCTGGTAATACCTGGGAAAATCGGGCATTTTTCGGCGGTCTTCGGGTCGCACAGCGTAATGACATAAGAAAAGATTTCACCTTTTAAGTATAGGTCAAACACTTTTCTGGTTGATGCTGGTGGAGTTAAGCCAATTTCTCCAAGAACTTTTCGAGCCAGGGCAGAGATCGGGCCAGCCTCAAAGCCAGCGCTGATAGCTTCAAAATCTCCCTGACCCAGGTAGTTGAGTAAGGCTTCGGCTACCTGGCTGCAGAAACCATTATCTTCATCCACCAGAAGTACTTTTATATTTTCCATTTTTATTTCCTTCCTTACCTTTGATTTTATTTGAGAAAATAATTTTGTGGCAAGAAAATTATTTTTTTATTAAGATAGAGTAAAAAGATAATTAAAAAGGAGGGCAAACATGAAGAAAAATATGGGAGCAGGTGACAAGACCATTAGAACCCTGCTGGCCATTGTTATGGCCATTCTCGTCTTTACCAAGGTGGTGCACGGTGCGTTGGCCTACGTTTTGGCGATTTTCGCGGTGATTTTTATCCTCACCAGCCTGATTGGCTTTTGCCCGCTTTATGTTTTGTTTCGAATTTCAACTCTCCCTAAAAGTAAAAGCTGAAATTAGAAAGATTTTTAAAGCACCGAGTAGGTCATCTCCGTCTCTGAAGCTTCCCAGCTGGGCTTAGAAAATTAGACTGGGGTGGCTACCTACAGTATTTTTGTTTAAGGGCAGTAAGATTATATTTAATTTAATTGCAGCCATTCTTTAAAATGAGTAAAATTAATTTGATTGAAAGGTTCAGATAAAAGATGAAACAGGCTTTTTCAATTTTATATTTCAATTAAATGAGGAGGAGAAATGCTTTTTACTTTCAACTGTTTAAAAAAAGTAAAAGTATTATTTATTGTCGGTCTATTTATGCTTTTATTTTTTCAGCAGACAATACCGGCTAAACCTCAGCAATCAGATACTCAACAAAAGCCAGCTGTTTTTTCTGAAAAAATTCCACTTACCGGGAAAGACCTGGAACAATTTAGCTGGAGAAATATAGGACCCTGGCCATTTTCAGGAAGAATAACAAATTTTGCTGTTCCTCCTGGACAGAGTCAAACTTATTACGTTCTTACAGCCACGGGTGGATTATGGAAAACTGTAGATGGTGGCATACACTTTGATCCTATCTTTGAAAAATACGGGAATCAAAGCATGGGTTACTTGGCTATTGCTCCTTCCAATCCTGATATTCTTTATTTAGGAACAGGAGAACCCATCCATAGTCGGGCAGCTTATCATGGGAATGGATTGTGGAAATCAACTGATGCCGGTAAAACCTGGAATAAGGCCGGGCTGGAAAAGAGCTATTATATACCCAAAATTGAAGTTGATTCAAAGAATCCAGACATTGTTTATGTTGCCTGCGAGGGAAAGCTTTACGACGATCAGGCCAGAGATGATGACCGGGGTCTGTATAAATCTGTAGACGGAGGGAAAACTTGGAATCGAATACTTGACCTTAAAGATAGGATAATTGCCGATTTTGTAATTGATCCCAGGAATTCAGATATCATTATTGCTGCAGCTTACAAAGTTTACCGCAGAACCTGGACCTTCCTGGACAGACAGGAAGGAAACTATATCTGGAAATCGGTAGATGGGGGCAAGACCTGGAAGAAGCTTACCGCCGGATTGCCTGATCTGGGCAAGTTGAAGACCGGGAGAAATGGTCTGGCCATTTATCCGCGGAATCCTAATATCGTTTATTTAAGATTGGATGAAGAAGTAAATCTTGGTTTGAGTGAAAGAGAAGGAGCAGCCTTATACAATCAAAGGTCTCTATTCAGAGATGGTTTCTATTTTAACAAATTTAAAGATTATAAAATTAACCCCGAATTTTTGAAATATGTGAAAATTACACCAATTAAAGCAGATAAATTGGAAGAACTGGAAACAAAGCTCAACGAGCTTATCAAAGACCCCGATTTACAAAAAAAATTAGCTGTCAACTGGAAAGGACTATTAGCTGCCGCTAAAAAGATTTACAGTCACGATGAAGAAATGCAAGGGGCAATTGAGGAAACAGAAAAGGTATTAAAAAAAGAGGAAGAAGAAAGGAATGACCGAATTAAATTAAATAAATTGATACTTTCTTGCTTCTTGGCTGATTCTTCAGGATTTGATATTGTGAATTTTAAAATAATAAATCGTTCTAACTTATCCATTAAAAAAGATTTTCAAGAAAATTTAACTTATGACCCCGCATTTGTGAAGGATGAGGCTTATTTACTCGATCATCTGGAAGAATTAAGCACCGATGCCGAACTTCTGGTGAAGCTAAAAATTAATCCGGGAGCTGTTCTGAGCAAGGCTCGTAACCTTTACAAGGATAAAAAAGAAATTATCGAACTTTTAAAGGAAGGCGATCGACTGGCAACTGAATTTGATCAGAGTAAAGGCCGGTATCAAACCCTTAATCGCTGTCTTCTCGATCTCATTTACGGTCAGGCTTTTAAGCCCATGGAGCCAGTGAAAAAAGCGGGGGTAATCTATCGTTCAGAAGATTTAGGAGAAAGCTGGAAAAGAATGACTGAGTATCGCCTGAGCGGTGGCAGCGAAATAGTCAATCAGGTAGAAGCTGGATATTATGGCCGCCTGGTAGTTGACCCCAATGATGATAAAGTTCTTATTGCTCCAGAAACGAGAATTGTCATTTCCAAAGACGCTGGAAAAATTTTTCAATTTACCAACTGGGAAGGTATTCATAAATGCCATGTTGATTCTCGGGCTATCTGGGTCGATCCTCTGAATTCCAAACATATTCTAAATGGTAATGATGGTGGAGTAGATGAGAGCTGGGACGGTGGTCTGCATTGGTCCCAGAAAGAAACTATTCCCGCTCAACAGTTCTATGATGTCTCCGTGGATAGCGAACTACCTTATAACGTAATGGGCGGTACTCAAGATAACGGCTGCTGGTTTGGTCCATCAATGAATAGAAACCCCAATGGGGTCTATCCTGCAGACTGGTTATATTTGCCTTCAGGAGACGGCTTTTATGTGGTCAGAGATTGGTGGAATCCTGAATATATCTATTGGGAAAGCCAGTTCGGAGCCTCCAGCCGAATGAATTTTAAGACGGGGGAGATCATTTCCTTGGCCAGGCAGAACACCCCTGAGGAAGAAGCCTCTGGAGCCGAACCGCAAAGATATCAATGGAATGCACCTATTTATCTTTCTCCCCATAATCCGGGGATAGTCTTTGTCTGTTCTCAATATGTCCACCGTTCCTTGACTCATGGAGACCCCGGTACCTGGGAGACAATTTCTCCTGATCTCAGCAAGCACGATCCAGCTCGCATAGCTCTGTCTAAAAAAACTAATCTTCAATACGCCACCATATACACTTTTGCTGAATCTCCTAAAAAGCCAGGCATTTACTGGGCAGGAACTGATGATGGCAATCTCCAGGTGAGTTCTAATTTTGGTCAAACCTGGACGAATGTTGCTGCCAATTTCTACGATTCTACTGGGAAAATAAAGTTAGGTGTAAAAGGAGCGGTAATTCCCTATGATAGATGGGTGGTCCGAGTTTTGCCTTCTCGCTATGACGCCAATACCTGCTATGTAGCTTATTCTGGTTACAGAACACATAACGAAGATCGGACTTATCTTTATGTTACCAGGGATTTGGGTAAAACCTGGGAAGATATTTCAGGCGGAATGAATAATCCAGTAAATGATATAGAGGAAGATCCCGACAATTCTAATATTCTGTATTTAGCTACTGATTATGGGCTTTATGTGACTTTTGATCAGGGCAAACACTGGATGAGAATGAGCTCCAGTCAGGTTCCAGATGTGGTAATTAGTGACTTAGCTATCCAGCCCAGAGATCGGCAGTTAATTATTGCTACCTATGGACGGGGAATTTACATTACTGATATCTTTCCTTTTAAGGAATTTTCTGAAAAAGTTTTCAGCCAGAACTACTATCTCTTTGATCCTCAAAATCCAATCCAGTGGCAGATGAATGATCGACGCGGTCAATCTTACGGTGAATTTGCGGTTGCTCCCAATCCACCTGTTGGTGTCAACATCTATTATTACCTTAAAACCCAGGCTTCAAAAGTTACGATAATAATTAAAGATATAAACGGGCAGGTAGTACAGGAAATAACCGGTTCAATTTCCCCCGGTCTGCAAAAAGTTTTTTGGGGGCTGAACCGCCGCTTGCCAGCAGCTGAGATGCGTCAGATGGGCATGGAAAGAAGGATGAGAGCTAATCGGGTTGAACCTGGACTTTATCGGGTCTCTTTTATGGTCAATGGCCAGGAAGTAATCACCAAAAATATCACTGTCCGTCCTGACCCGATGTATAAATAATCCCTGGCAAAAATTAGATTACAACCGGGTAGTAATAGATATCTTTTTTACCTGATAATCAGGTAAGGAGAATAATTATGGCTCTAAATAAATTTTAAGGAGCAGTTTATGGCTTTTGATGGTAAAAATTATAGAGAGAAAATATCGAACTCTAAGCTTAATAAGTTAATTTTTCTGCTTATTATTTTTAGTTTCCAACTGATTTTTCTTTTACCTGGCCTGGCTCAAACTAAATTTACTCCAGAGAAACTGGATTTGATGCCTTATCCAGAAAAAGTTGAATTAAAGGATGGTCAGTTCAGGTTAAATGAAAAATTTTATGTTGGAGGTGAGGCCGATTCATCCTCCCGGGTTTTTAAGGCTGTTACCCGATTTATGTTCAGACTGGCGGGCCGCACAGGACTTTTTTTTGAACAGGATTTTTTAGCTGACCAACAGCCTAAGGCCCAGACATCATTTTTTTATCATTTTGATCGCCCCGGTCAATTAATCCCTAATGAAGATGAATCTTATAGGCTTGAGATTTCACCAGAAAAAATTGAACTTCAGGCGACCACTGACCTGGGAGTTATTCATGGCCTGGAAACCCTGCTTCAGCTTCTTTCTGCTGACAGCCAGGGGTATTATTTTCCCTGTATACATATCGTAGATAGGCCCAGATTTACCTGGAGAGGACTCCTAATAGATTCCTGCCGTCATTTTTTGCCGCTGGAGGTAATAAAAAGAAACTTACTGGCTATGTCTGTGGTCAAACTTAACGTTTTGCACTGGCACCTATCAGAAGATCAGGGTTTCAGAGTCGAAAGCAAGACTTTTCCTAAATTACATCAGCTGGGTTCAGATGGTTTTTATTATACTCAGGATCAAATTAAAGAAATAATCCAGCTGGCTTCGGATTTGGGAATCAGGGTGGTTCCTGAATTTGATATACCCGGTCACTCTACCAGCTGGTTTGTTGCCTATCCCGAGTATGCCAGTGGTCCCGGCCCTTATCGTCTGGAAAGAAAGTTTGGCATTAGCTCTCCAGTTTTTAATCCGACCGAAGAAAAAACCTATAAATTTTTTGATCGTTTTATAAAGGAGATGGCTTCTCTTTTTCCCGATCCTTATTTTCACCTAGGTGGAGATGAAGTTGATCCAAAGCAATGGAAAGAAAATCCTCAGATTCAGAAATTTATGAAAGAGCATAACCTGGCAAATGAATCTGCTCTTCAAGCCTATTTTAATTTGAGGATCTTAAAAATTCTAAGCAAATACCATAAAAAAATGATTGGCTGGGATGAAATTTATCAACCGAATTTGCCCAAGGATATTGTTATTCAATCTTGGCGAGGAACTCAGGCTTTAATAGATGGCGCTCAGAAAGGCTATCAGGGAATATTATCCAATGGTTATTATATAGATTTGTACGAAAGCGCTGAAAAGCATTATCTCAACGATCCCATTCCAGTAAACTCACCTCTTTCGGCCGAGCAGAAGAAATTAATTCTGGGAGGAGAAGCTACTATGTGGTCTGAGCTTGTCTCTCCAGAAACGATTGATGCCCGCATCTGGCCAAGAACTGCGGCGATTGCCGAGAGATTATGGTCTCCTCAGGAAATTAGAGATGTGAATGATATGTACAGGCGATTGTCAATTATAAGCCTGCAATTGGAAGAAACGGGATTAACGCATCTAAAGAACCAGCCAATGATGCTCAGGCGATTGGCCCAATCCTATCAAATTAAAAGTTTGGAAATTCTGGCCAGGATTTCAGAACCAGTTAAGGGCTATGGCCGCCACAGTCAGGGTAAGGTTTATACTTCCTTAGCCCCTTTGACTCGTTTTGTTGATGCCTGTTTTGCCGAATCGCTGGAAGCCAGAAACTTCAAAAAGTTGGTGGAAAAATTCATTAAAGATCGGGATTTAAGACAGGCAGAAGAAATAAAAAATTGGTTGAATCTGTGGATAAATAATCATGAAGAAATCTGTCAGTTAGCGGCCAAATCACCGGTGCTCAAAGAAATTGTTCCTTTATCTGAAAAGCTGGTCAATCTATCGCAAATGGGTATAGAAGCCGTTGAATTACTCCTTTTCAATACAAAAGCTGATCCATCATGGCTGCAAATTAAATTAAAAGAGCTGGAAGAGGCCAGAAAACCTCAGGCTGAATGTCAGTTGGCAATTTTGCCGGCTATTGAGCTGTTGCTAAATAATATAAATAAGTGATCACCCAAAGAATAAATGTAAAAATTCAAATCAGTATTAGAAATTGTAATTTTTAAAATTGGCTATTTTAATTTTTCTTCACTGACAAAGCTTCTATAAGGAGATAAGTAAGACAGAATTTCCTCATCTTCAGGTTCTGGTTTTCTGGAAACTAACCTGGTAAGGAGCTCGGCCACTCCGGGCCCCAGCATGAATCCTTGGCCGCACATACCAACTGCCAAGAGAAAGCCATTTACCTCCTTCGACCAGCCCACAATTGGGAAGCCATCAGGAGTCATGGGATAGAGCCCTCTCCATGTACGACGGACCCTTATATTCTTCAATCTGGGCATAAGTTCTATCATTCTTCTGGAAACCATTGGCAAAAATTCGCTAGTTTCTCTTTCATCAAAGCCCCAGATACTGGGACTGGGAGTAATACAGAAAATAATTTGACCGGTAGCATGCTGATAAAAATAATAATTAGCTGATCCCTTAACCGGCCTGAGATCGACAATCATCGGATCAAAAAACCTTTGAACCGGCTCGGTTACTGCAGCTTCGTGGGAATCAGGAGTAACAGGCACATTCATTCCAGCCATTCTGGTCACTTCGGCCGCCCAGGCTCCAGCAGCATTAATTACCACTTCAGCTCCATATATCCCATTTTCTGTTTTAACTCCTCTAATCTCACCGTTTTTAATCTCCAGCCCGGTAACTTTTTCTCTGAATTTAAACTCGGCACCCGCCTTTTTGGCCTGACGGTAGAAAGCTTCGTTGGCCAGCAGGGGAGAGGCATGTCCGTCTTCGGGGGAAAAGGTACCGCCTCGAAGGCCCACCGGGTTCAAATCAGGCAGAAGCTTTCTTAATTCTTCAGCCTCTAACCAGTCTATTTTGAGGCCATGTCTTTTCTGCATGGGAATTACTTCTTTGAGTGTTTTTTCTTCCTCTTCCCGATAAGCAACAAAAACATAGCCTCCTTGATGCCATTCGATATCATCACCATAATCTTTTTTCCAGTTAGAAAAAACCCTTAGACTTCTGAGGCAGAGCCTTATTTTTGCTGGATCAGAATGGGTAGCTCTCAAGCCGCCGATAGCTCTTTTATTGGAACTCTGTCCCGGGCTGGGATTTTTGTCGATAACCAGCACGCGATAGCCTTCGCGAGAGAGAAAAAAAGCAGCAGGAGTGCCGACGCTCCCTGCCCCAATAATAATGACCTGGTATTCAGCTCTGCTCATTCTCCTTCTCCTTGTTTTCCTGTTTTCCATTAATCCCCGCAAATACTCCAAGTGGCACCTCAATAAAGAGAGGCCGTTTGAGCTGGTCTATGATTTCTCCTTCGGGGATGCCTTCTTCTCTAAACAAGCGGTGAATTAAAGGAGTGCAGGTTTTTGCCCCACATGGACCCATGCCTGCCCGGGTTATAGTTTTGATTTCATTGATATCTCTGAGACCTTCTTTAATCAATTTCCTGATTTCCCCGGCTGTCACTCTCTCACAGCGACAGATAATTGCTTCATCTGGCATTCTTTCTGTATATTGAGTTTCGACCGGTTTAATTTCAGGTTGCAGTCTTAATCCACCTACTTTCTTGGCCATTTCTTTTGGTACCTGAACCTTTATCAAAATCGTCCGATCATTTCCTTTAATGGATTTTACAGAATTAACTTTAGCTTCTGTCAGCGGATGCCCTTCCACATCAACTACTGTCACCATATCGCCGGGCTTGATAATTTCTTTCAGAAATTCGAAAGGAATGGTCACCTCAGGAAATTGAGGGTCTTTCCTATAATCGACAAGAGTAATAGCCAGCCCGGGGCAAACTACCACACAGCGTTCGCAGCCGGTGCATCCCTTTCCGTTTTTTTCTTGATAATAAACAGGCAACTTTCTGATATCGCTTTTATCTACTTCTATCAGATTTCTCGGGCATACTGCTGAACAAGGATTGCAGGGGATCTCCTGAAGACAGTGAATTACTGGGAAAACCCCTGATTCTTTTTCTGGAAACTGTTCTGGATATGTCTTTCCTGGTTTGGATTTAAGAATTTCAGCTGTAATATACCAGGATTCGGGAATCTCACCTGAATGGAGACCTAATTTTTTAACAATTTCCAGTCCTCGAATTCTTCCTGAAAATATAGCTGCTGAGGCTTCGGCAATTTCCTCGGCATCTCCGGCCGCGTAGGCAGGAAGGTCAAATTCTTTAGCTTTTATATAAAATTCATTGACTGGGTCAAGCCCGATGGCAATGAGCACTGTATCACAGGCAAAAGTCTTTTCTGTTCCTTTTATCGGGCGGAATTTTTCATCTACCTGGGCTATAGTCACCGATTCCACTGATTCTTTTCCATCGGCTCTAAGAATAGTATGTGAAGTCATAATCGGAACACCAAGCCTGGCTAATTTATCTTTATGGACTTTGTAGCCTCCGCACTCGGGCATAACTTCAACTAAGCCAACTACCTGGATGCCCGCTTGAAGAGCATGATAACCGGCAATCAATCCAACATTTCCTCCTCCGACAATAAAAAGCTTGTCTGTCGGCCGGACGAGATCACGATTAACCAAAGTTTGAAAGGCTCCTGCCCCATAAACACCAGGAAGGTCATTGCCAGGAAAGGCCAGAGATTTTTCCCTTGCCCCGGCTGCTACCAGCAAAATTTGGGGTTTGACCAGAACGTACTGCCGCCCTTCTTTTAATATGCCAACTTTTTTATCACTGAAAACAGCCAGGGCTGTGCTCTGCAACCAGATTTTAACTGATGAAAATTGGCGTACTTGATCTTCCAGTTTGGTGGCAATATCAATGCCTCTGGTTCCGGCGTATACCGCTTCTATTGAACCGAAAAAACGATGGGTTTGTAACACCAGTTTGCCGCCCAGTCGGTGTTTGTCATCCACCAGTAAACAACCTACGCCCCGTCTGCCGAGTTCAATGGCTGCCGATAAACCGGCCGGTCCGCCGCCAATAATTAGCACCTGGACTTCAATTTCTTCAACTGGCTGGAAGTTCACTGGCTCTTCTGGATTAACTTTAGGAAGCTGGGGTAAACCACGGATGGGTTGAATTCTCATCCCTGGTTTAACCAATTCCATACAGGATTTCACCGGAAAGCCATTAGCCAGAACCAGACACTGGGCGCATTGTCCGTTAGCACAGAAAATGCCTTGAGGGGCTCCGTCTTTGTGGTGATAGTTAAAAATTCTTATGCCATTGGCGAAAAGAGCAGAGGCAATGGTCTCTCCTTCGCGGGCCAAAAGTTCTTGGTCCTGCCAGTAAAACTTGAAGAGGGGTTTTTCTTCTACCGGTAAAATTGGATGTTTATAAAGACGGTTGTCGATCAAAGGAATCTCCTTTAATCAGAATAAATTTCCTAATTTCTTTACATCGGCCCCGGGCCAGCCATTTTGATTAAAAAATTTTGAAGGGTAATTATAGCATATAAGCCAAACAGGCAAAAATATGAATTAAACGCTTTTGGTAGTGGAGATTGCTTTTTCTTATATTTTAAACTGTATTTAATTGCTAACAATCTATTTAACTAATCTTTTATTAATTAATAATTTTCTACTTTTTTTGCATAATAACTAAAAAGAATTTGCCAGATATCTAAATATTTTTTAAAATCATTCGCATGAAAGAAAATTTTATCGGCCTTTCTATTGAGCCTTTCCGCGGTGACCTGGAGCAACTGGAAGCCATGGCCCACAAATCCTGGCGAGAAGAATATGGGCAGGCCTCATTTCCTAACCTTTATCGTCCTGACTTTGTGCGGTATTTAATGCGAACCATTCCCGACCAGAACCATTTTTTGGCTGCTTACAAAAATGGTGAAATTCTGGCTTTCCTGGCTAATTTGCCCCGGGTAATCAGTTATGGTGGCCAATCATACCGGGCCATCCTCAGCTGTTTGCTGGTCAGCAGGAAAGAGTATGCCAGACAGGGGCTGGCCACGGCCTTGATTAAAGAAGCCGTGAAGATAAACCGGGAAAAGGCGGGTTATGACTTGGCCCTGCTTTATCTGGAAAAAGGACACAAATCTTCTCTATTAATCCAGAAGTTGAAGGAAGAAGGGGAGAACCTGCAATTTTTAAAGAATATGTTTGTGCTCGGACGGGTTCTCAACCTGGAGCGAGTGGCCCGGTCAGAAGGTTTAAAGAGCTGGGAAAAATTGGCCATTAAGCTCTGGCGGGCACATCGCCTTCCGGACAAGGAAAACCGGGAAGAGTTTGAAATCTGGCCTCTGAAACCAGAAGAAAAAACCATGTCCCGGGTTATCCTTAACTGGCTTAATCGCTACCAGGAACAGGTTGACCTGGCCAGGGTCTGGCAGGACGAGCCCGAATTACTCAGAGAGCTGTTAACCCCTGAAGTTTCGGAAACGGTCTGGTTGAGTAAAAGAGGTCAGACGGTGGCGGTGTTTAATTATTTTCTTCACCATCATCTCGGCCAGACGGTTGAGCCCTGGGCCTGGGTTAATCATGTAGCTTTTGCCGGGTTGTCCGAAACCGATCAGGTGCGGGCTGTTAATTATTTTTTGCGATATTTAGCTGAAAAAGAGGTCGTGGGCGTGGTGGAATGGAACAGAAAATATTATCCCCCAAAAATTCTTTACCGGACTCATTTTTTCCCTTATTTCAGAAGCGTAAATCTTTATGCCTGGGTGTTCAACCCGGGGCTTCAGCTGAAACCGGTAAAAAGTGTTTATGAAGTACAGATTTAAGCTTACAAAGAATTGAAAGATAAACAAAAAAGAGCAAAAAATCGAAAGTTTAAAAAAATAAAAGGGAGAAAGTATGTACACGGTTGTTGATCTGTTAAAGAAGATGATAGAAAAAAAAGCATCTGACTTACACCTGATAGCCGGCCTTCATCCGGCTTTCAGAATTCATGGTGACCTGCTGCCAGATGAAACGTTTGAGAAGCCAGACGGAAACCAGACCAGAGAGATGATTTATGCCCTGCTAACGGAAGAACAGATCAGGCAGTTTGAAACTTCTCCTGACTCCCGTTATGAGCTTGATTTTGCGTACAGTCTTCCGGGTGTTGGCCGGTTCAGGATGAACGTTCATAAGCAGAGGGGGACCGTAGCCCTATCTGCCAGAGCTCTGGCTGATCGCATCCCGAAACTGGAGGAACTTGGCTTACCAGCCTCGGTGAAAGACCTGGTAAAAGCAAAAAAGGGTTTGATTCTGGTGACTGGTCCCACGGGCAGCGGAAAGTCCACCACTCTGGCGGCCTTGATTGATGCCATTAACAGCA